>LXNJ01000977.1_pt1 | contig 17947 bp, 11 predicted proteins | sample 809081 | NCBI WGS metagenome assembly LXNJ01 (sample SAMN04870510, study PRJNA318959) | sponge metagenome | biome: sponge; feature: marine sponge reef; material: water | host: Petrosia ficiformis | place: Greece: Milos, Mediterranean Sea | collected 2013-05-29 | depth 5-7 m
CCTGCCCGCGCGGCGCAACCGCGAATGGTCAGGAGCCCGATGTGGCGTCTTGAGGCGCAGCGCTGTCCGCCGAATCGCCCGCCGCCGCGGCAAGGGAAGTGGTGCGCGGTTTCGTCATGGGATCAGCCTCTCTTCGACAGGTTTGACCAGGAACAGACCCTCCCGCCGGCTCGAAAGAAGGATCGTTCCGCTGGCAAAATACGGGTACACACTCCAGGTGCCGTCGAAGCCGGCGGAGTCTTCACTCCACGGGGTCGTGTCGAAATGGCCGACCTCCACCGGGTTCTCGGGGTCGGTGATGTCCATGATCCGCAGTCCGGCCCGGTTGTTGGCCATGAACAGGCGATCGCCCCTGGTATAGAGATTGTGGTCGGTCACGCTGGTCTGGTTCATGTGCTCCCTCACGAGAACCGGCTCTTCCAGATCCGACACGTCCCAAACCAGCGTGCGGGTCCGGTCGACCAGGCCGCCGGTCTCGTCCAGCTCGTCATTGGAATAGAAGTACCGGTGGTCCTCGGTCAGCCATCCCTGGTGCACATAGGCCGAGTTCGCGTACTCGGCCGACGAGATGATGAGCGGATCGGTCTTGTCGGTCACGTCCTGAATCGACAGCGCGGTTTCGTTGGCGCTGATGCAGACCTCGCGGCCAGCGTAGTCCGCGTCGGGCCCGGCATAGACCACGCACTGCGCGTCGTGCGCGTTGCCGGTACCGCGCCGTCCAGTCCCCTCGTGCGCCAGGCACCCGGCGAAAACCGGGTTGGCCGGGTCGTTGATGTCCACCATGTGCGAACCGCCTCCACAGGTCTCGCCGCCACCCGAGGAGCCGACCAGGTAGGCGTACCCGGTTTCCTCGTTAATCGCCACGTTGTGGGACGAGGCGATGTCGGTATACAGATGGTCGGGCTCAAACTCCCGCGCTTCCCGGACGTCGCGCAGACGGGTCAGGTCAAACACCTGCATCCCGTGCTGCCCCGCGCCGTCGGCCACGATGAACACGTGGTCGCGGAAAACCTTCATGTCACGCCAAGTGCTGGAGTTGCTCCCTTCGGTCTTGGCCAGGTTGCCCAGGTAACGTGGACCATAAGCGTCGGTAACGTCCACGAACGCGGTCCCGTCCATTCGACCGACGATCGCGTATTCCCGGCCGGTCAGCGGATCGGTCCAGCCCCACACGTCGTTCAGCCGTGCCCCCCGGGCTGCACCGATCTCCTCGCGCGGCAGGAAAGAGAGCAGGTCGACTCCGTCGCAGTCGAAACCGGCGGCATTGCCCTCTTCGCAGTCAACCTGGCCACCGGAAATGGCCGCCAGACCAACCTGCTCCGTAATCAGGCGGCCCGCGTACTCCCAGCTGGTGCCGTGCTCGTCGGACGCGACGAAGGCCCGCAGAGCGCCGGCACCGAAATCTTCGGCCGGGTTTCCGACCGCGCCGAGCGGCCCGCCCATCGCGGCAACCAGGCCCCCGATCGATTGCGTTCCCGGTGCGTCTGCGAGCGCCGGTGCCTCGGAAAGCATGACCCACTCGCCTGTTGCACCGTCGCGCCCGGCACCCGCCGTGCTGAAAACCCGGGTGTTCTGGGCACTGGCAACAACCACTCTCGAGCCACTGGTAGCCAGGGCCACGGGCCCGAATCCGCTGCCCTCCGCCACGACCTTCCGGCTGGTCCACCCAGCGGGGGCAGGCGAAAATTCGTATACGGCCTGACGCATGTCGGCGGCCAGGACTGCCCCGCCCGACAGGGCCACGGCGGTGGCGGGCAGGGGCTCCGCACCGGTCTCGGCCGGGAACGAGAGCACTTCGGGGGATCCCCATTCGCCGTCCGGGCCGTCGCCACGGCGGAACACCACCGCCGCCACTCCCGGCTGGTTGGCGGGCGAGGGGGCCATGACCACGATCCCGTCTCCCATCACCATCTGCCCAATCGTGGTCGGGCGCGGTGCTCGACCGGCGCCCGGTCCGCGACCCCTTGAAGCCGGTTCCGCCGCCGGAGGTTGCAGGATGGCCTCAAGATGCGGGCCTTCCTGGCCGTCCACTCGGTACAGGGCCGCGGCAGCCCCGCCACCCTCGCCCGGAAGCCGGCCCGCAACCAGCAAATGCGAACCGCGCGCTGCGATCACGCCGCCGATGTCAACCAGGTCACCCGCGTGGATGGACCAAGACGGGCCAAGATCGCCAGACAAACCCACGTCGCCGATTGGGTAGGCATGCACCGCCGGGTGCTCTCCGCCGGCACCCACGAACAAGAGGCCGCCCGAGTTCGTCAGGGCTCTGCCAAACCCGTCGCGGACAGCAGCGTCGGGCCCGGTCAGCGGGGTCAGTTCCGACCAACCATGGTCATACCGCGAATAAACCCTGACCGTGCCTGGCAGCCGCTCGTGGCTGGCCTCACCGGCCATGATCAAATGCCCCGAAACCGCCAATGCGCCGCCCAGACCTTGGGCCGCCGCCGGTTGCGGCAGTGGTGTGAAACTGGCGGCGAGGCCGACTGCGATGGCCGCCACTCCAGCCAGGGGAGACAATGTGGAAAAACGTCGCGTCATTTTCTTGGTCCCTTCAGAGATTGCGGTTCCCTCGGTCGGTCGGCACATGCGGTCAGACCGCGCAGGCGGTAGTGGGTTGGGGCGGGGCAGTCAGACCCGGTGCCCGCGTAATGTTGTCATTCACATATAAGACATCGAACCCCTCGCGCGCGAGATAACTCGCAGCGATGGCGGCGCGCCCTCCGGTCTTGCAGTGCACGATCAACGGGCCGGGCCGGCCGGCGTCGATGGCTTCCCTGAGCATGGCCGTCCGGGACGGAAGCTGGGTATGCGTGGCGTTCAGGGATCCGGGAATGTGTCCCGACGCATGCTCCGTGGCGGCCCGCACATCAAGCACGGTGCCCCGCCCCGCCTCCAGCACCTCTTCCACCTGTCGGTAATCGACCTCGGTTATCGAGGCCCTGCCCGCCAGCTCCATGGCCTGCACAACTGCTTCGGGGGGTGCCCAGCCCACACAGTTGTCCAGGCCTACCCGCCAAAGGCACCGCACCAGCATTTCGACCGCCAAGTGGTCCGCCACCAGCGCGAACGGCTGCTCCGGGTCGGTCAACAATGACCCAACCGAGGTCGGGAACGAGCCCGAGGGCAGCGCGTAGATCGACCCTGGCAGATGCTCCTCCATGAACGCCGACCGGTCGCTTCGCGCATCCACCACCAGCGGTGCCCCCGCCAGCTGGGCCGGACTCATCCGCGGCGGAAGTTTCCACGACCGGAGCAGGTCGGGTCCGTGCTGGTTAACACGCTTCATTCTGCTGAAATACGAGGGGGGCTCGGGCTGTTCGTCCAGGATGTACTTCACAAACTCCCCGGTGCCCTCGGCAGCTTTGAGAATCGCCTCGTTGAAAAGACGTTCGTAGCCAACCGTGCTGCCGTGGACCGCGCCGAGACTCTTTCCGCACGCCGATCCCGCTCCGTGCCCCGGCCAGACCTGCACGTAGTCGGGCAGCTCCAGAAACCGACCCAGCGAGGCGTGCAGGTCGCGGGCCGACGGCTTCATCGCTCCTTCCACTCCGACCGCCGATTCCAGTAGATCAGGACGGCCCGCCGAGCCCACGAATACGAAATCCCCCGTGATCACGCCCATCGGGGTCTTCGCACCGAACCCGCGTTCGCATACCAGGAACGAGATGTGTTCCGGCGTGTGCCCCGGCGTGTGAATTACGTAAAGGCGGACCTGCCCGACGCGGATCACGTCTCCGTCCTTGACCAGAGTGACCGGGGCCTGGTTGCTGCTGCCCGGCCCCGACCCGTCACCTCCGCTCGCCCAACTGTAGCGCCAATCCCCGGGTCCGCACGCCGACAGATAGACCCTTACGCCGCTGTTCGCGAGTTGCCGCGAGCCGGAGACGAAATCGGCGTGGATGTGAGTCTCGGTCGCCGCGGTCAAGTTGAGCCCCGCGATGCGGGCCGCGTCGAAGTACCTGTCCACGTCCCTCTGCGGGTCAACGACGATTGCTTCTCCCGTGCGCTGGCACCCGATCAGGTAGGCGTTCTGAGAAAGTGCCGGGTCGGCGATTCGCTCAAAGAACACTTGCGCGGTCCTCTTTCAAAAGGGATTCGGGCGAAACGGGGTCGGGCAGCCGCGGCAACGCCAGCAGTCCCGCCAGGAGAGCGGCCCGCTCGATCGTCCGTTCCAGGTACAGGAACTCGTGGTCGGCGTGGGCACCGTCCCCCACCGCACCGAGGCCGTCCAGGGTGGCGGTTCTGAGGCTGGTGATGTTCCCGTCGGACCCGCCTCCCGATACGCCTTGCTCCAGGTTCAGGCCGATGTGGCGGCCGATCTCGCGGGCCGACTCCCACAGAAGGGTGTTGCGGGGTGTGCGTTCAAGAGCCTCTCGCTCAATGCCCCCCGTAACCGCCAGGGAGGTTCTTGAGAGGCCAGATCGAAGCGCGCCCACGGCGGCCTCAAGTCTGCGGGCGTCGCGACCCGTCCAGACCCGAACATCAACCTCCGCCCGTGCCCGGGCCGCCACGACGTTCGAGCGGGTGCCGCCTTCCATCACCCCGACGTTGACCGTAACCCCTCGGGCGGGATCGTTCAGGGCCACCACCCGCCCCACGATTTCGGCCATCGCGTGGACCGCCGAGGCTCCGTCGGCCGGGGCGAGGCCCGAATGCGACGCCACCCCTTCAACGGTGAACGCGAAGCACCCGACTCCTTTTCGGCGCGTCTTGAGTGCTCCCTCTTCTCCAAGGGCCGGCTCCAACACGAACACCCTGCCGACTTCGCAGGCCAGTTGGTCGATCATCGGCGCCGATGACAAACTGCCGATTTCCTCGTCCGCGTTAATCAGGAAGCCGGTCGCGAGTCCGCTGTCCGCGCCGTCGTTGCAGGCTTCCATGGCCCGCAGCGCGAACAGACCCACCGCCAGCCCGCCCTTCATGTCGAATACGCCGGGCCCGCGAATGACCCACTCCGGTCCCCGGGCGACGCATTCGGCGGGCATGGTCGCCAGCGTGCCTGACGGCCACACGGTATCGAGGTGCCCGAGAAGCAGCTGATCGATGCGTCCTCCGGGCGGGCGCGCCAGGATGTGAGGCCCCCAGGCTCCGCCCGGGACCAGTTCAACGGTCAACCCCAGCCCGGTCAACTCGCGAATCAGGATCTCGCGGACATCGCCCTGGAGTGCCGGCTCGGTCGAAGGGGACTCGGCCCGGGCCAGCGCCAGCACCAGTTCGGCGAATTGGTCGTGCTGCCCCTTTAGCCAACTATTGGCGGCAAGCGCGATTCCCGTGGCAGGCGCGATTCCCGCGGCGGGGTCAGCGGTCAAGGCTGTCGTCCGAACCGTTTCCTCCCGGGGACTCGCTCAGTGTTCCCCAGATCAAGTCGGCGTGTGCCTGGTATTCGGGCCTGTCCGGCATTCCCCGGGCCGTGCCCGCCGCCAGGCGTTCCCGGTGGGCCGCGGCAACGTCCGGTGCACCGCCGGCATCCGCGGCGCGCACCGCCAGCGCCAGTCCCAGCAAGTGACCGGGTTCGCGGGCCAGGATCCCGTCCGCGGTTTCGGCCGCCCCCGCGAGGTCGCCCGACACCAGCAAGAGCATTCCCACATGAAACCAGCGGTCCAGATCCATGTCCGTCTCGGGCACGGCCGCGTACGCTCTCAACCCCATCTCAAGAAACCGCGCTGCGTTTTCCGGATTGGTTGAATGCTCCATCATGGCGCGGTCAAACAGGCGGTCCGCGGCCTCGGTTGGCCCCATGGTGGCCAAGTCCTCGGCGGAGGGCATGCCCCCGGAGACACCGGCGGCGCTTCCGGGTTGGGCCCCCGGCCCGCCACCGGTCATCACCATGTCGCCCCGGCGCTCAACGCTGCCCCGCTGGACCAGCAGAGCAATGACCAGCGAGAAGGCGACCAGTGAGACCCCCGCCAAAATCCAGGGAACCCGGGCCGGAAGGTCCTTCCGCTCCCGGCCCCGCAGGGCCCGGCCGCAGTCCTGACAGTACATGGCCCCCGCGGCGTGTCTTGCCCCGCAGCGCGGGCAGGCGGCGGCCTTCAGAGCCGCGCCACATTCCCCACGGAACCGGCCGCCCAGTCGATACCGCACCTCGTGCAGGTCTCGGTCACGGGCCCCCGGTCACCGGCTGGCTCCCCGCCCCGCTCCGGGGGGTTCATCAAGTTGCTAGTCACAAGCAGCAATTTACTCCCCGTTGGCTGCTCTCGTTTTATTGCTCGGACTGCGTGTCGAACCGATATTCCACACCATGATCATGGCATCTTTTTCGTGGCCGGATGGGTGCGGTGCCGTTTGCCTCGCCGGCGCTACCAGGGAGGCAGCGTGAAATCCAGGCGGCTGTGGATGCTGGCGGGATTGGTCGCCGCCGGCGGTGCCATCTGGCTGCTCGCCTTCGGCGGCCTGAACCAGAACATGGTTTTTTTCATGACCCCGTCCGAGTTGCAGGCCGGCGAGCCCTTGCCGCCCGGGACCTCAATGCGGCTGGGCGGTCGGGTCAAACCGGGCAGCGTGCAGTGGGACGCCGCCCAAACACGGCTCCGGTTCGTCCTTACGGATGAGGGGGCGGAGATCAGCGTGGCCGGATCCGTGGCCCCTCCGGCAATGTTCCGCGAAGGGATGGGGGTGGTGGTGGAAGGGACCTACGGCCCGGGTCAGGTATTCCAGGCCGACGGAATCATGATCAAGCACTCCAACGAATACGCGCCCCCGGGTGACGGCGTCGACCCCTCGCAGACATATCGCTCGCTCCTCGAAAGTAGCTAGCCGCACATAGTGGGCCCCGGGATGCTTGGGACTCTCGGATACGCCTCGTTGGTGGCGGCGTTTCTGGGTGCCGCCATCGGTTGCTGGTGCGGTCTGAAAGCAGGGCTCGACCGAACCAGCGACGAGCGGGTCCTCCGGGTCTGCGCGCTTGCGGCTCGCCGGGCCGCGTTCTTCACCTTCGGTGCAATGTCGGCCGCGATGCTGGCGATGGAGGCGGCGCTGCTGAGCCACGACTTCAGCGTCGAATACGTCAGCCGGGTCGGCAGCCTGGAAACACCCGCGTACTACACTGCGATCTCGTTGTGGAGCAGCCTGGACGGATCCATCCTGTTCTGGGCCTGGATCCTGTCCGGTTTCGTGGCTCTTTTCGCGTATTCGCGGCGGCGCGACGGGACCGGCTCTCCCCTGTCCGGCGAGCGCGGCGGCCTGCCCCATGAGCTGCGTAACACACCCCTCGTGGTTGCGAGTTGCTGCATTGTTGGCCTGTTCTTCTACGGGCTGCTTCTGGGGCCGGCGAACCCGTTCGGTATTGTCGATCCGCCTCCGACCAACGGCCCCGGCCCCAATCCGCTTCTCCAGAACCACCCCCTGATGGGCCTGCACCCGCCCATGCTGTACTTCGGTTTTGTTGGAATGACGGTCCCGTTCGCGTTCGCCGTGGCGGGGCTCATTCGGGGCAACGTCGAGACCCGATGGCTCAGAGAATCCCGCCGGTGGATGATCGCCGCGTGGGCGTTCTTGACGATGGGGATCATCGGGGGCGGGTGGTGGTCGTACGAGGTGCTGGGGTGGGGCGGAGCGTGGGCGTGGGATCCAGTTGAAAACGCCTCGCTGCTGCCGTGGCTGACCGCAACCGCGTTTCTGCATTCTTCCATGGTGCAGGAAAAACGCGGCATGCTGAAGACGTGGAACCTGTCGTTGATGATCGGCACCTTCTTGCTGACCCTGTTCGGCACGTTTCTGACTCGTTCGGGGGTCCTCGATTCAGTTCACTCGTTTACCGAAGGGGTCATTGGGCCGATCTTCCTGGCGTTCATCGCGCTGCTGTCGCTTGCCTCGCTCGCTCTGATCGGCTGGCGGAGTGACAGGCTGCACGCGCCGGGTCGCATCGAGGGTGCGGTGTCGCGCGAGACGGCGTTCCTCTTCAACAACCTCCTGCTGGTCGGGCTCACTTTCACCGTTCTGCTGGGCACGATGTGGCCCCTCGTTGTCGAGGCCACGAGCGGCGACCGGATAAGCGTGGGCGCGCCCTACTTCAACCAGGTCTCAAGTCCGGTCGGGCTGGCGCTCCTGTTCCTGATGGGCATCGGCCCGGTGTTGCCGTGGCGACGCGGGGCGGGAGCCGCGGCCCGGGGAGCGCTGGGCCGGGCCGGCGCGGCCGGAGCCGTGGTGGCCGCGGCCGCCCTGGCGCTGGGCATGCGCGAGGTGATTCCCGTGCTGACCCTTCTCGCCGCGGGTTTCGTAATCTGCACGATTGTGGAAGAATTCGTGCGGGCCATCAAAGCCCGGTCGCTGGCGGGCCGGTCGACAGTTGCTGCTTTTCTTGAGTTGTTTACGCGAAGCGGTCGCCGGTACGGGGGGTACGTCGTGCACATGGGCGTGGTGGTGATCGCGCTGGCCATTTCGGTGTCGTGGACGTGGAAGACCGAACGCGAACAGACGCTGTTCAAGGGCCAGCGCCTGGCAGTCGGCGAATACGAAATCGAGTTCGTCGAGCTGTGGACCCGGGAGGAACCGCACCGTTTCGTGGTTGGTGCCTCGTTCGATGCCTACCGCGGCGGCTCACTTCTCGGACGCCAGGATCCCCGCCTCAACCTTTACGTCAGGGACCCAAGCCAGCAGTTGATCGCCACGCCGGCTGTGGCCAGTTCGCTTTCCAGCGACCTGTACCTGACGCTGATGGCGGTGGACGCCGACAACCTGGAGCACGCGACCGTGAAGGCCATCGTCAATCCGGGCATGGCCTGGCTTTGGGCCGGCGGGGGGATCATGGGCGTGGGTGCCCTGTTGGCCATCGTGCCGTGGGGATTTCGGCGCAGGCGCGCGGTGCCTCTTGAATAGGGGTGCGCCGCACAGAGTCAGGCGCTTGTTGGTCTGGCTGGGGCCGGTGGCGGTGCTCGTTTCGCTGCTGCTGCTGTTGCGGTGGGGGCTGACCCGCGATGTCCAGACTCTCCCGTCGGCTCTCGTCGGGAAACCCGCCCCCCAGTTCAATCTGGCCACCCTGTATGTTCCGGCCGATTCGCTTGCCCTGGCCGACCTGGAGGGGCGGGTGACGTTGGTCAATTTCTGGGCGTCCTGGTGCATTCCCTGCGTTCGTGAACACCCGGTCCTGACTCATGTAACGGAAACCTGGGGGCAAGACTCGGTGGCCCTTGTCGGCATCCTGTTTCAAGACAGCCCGGAGAACGGAAAGCGGTTCATGGAGCAGTACGGGGGCGACTGGCCCCTGCTCACCGACAACGGCAGCACCACGGCAATCAGCTACGGGATGTACGGCGTGCCGGAGACCTTCTTCATAGGAGCCGACGGGGTCGTGGCGAGCAGACACGCGGGAGCGGTTACATGGGACCTGGTGAAGTCCACGGTCGATTCGCTGCTCCGGGCCCGCAGGGACTTCGGTTCCCAATGACACGCCGGGCCCGCTCCGCTCAGGTGTTGCTGACGGCCGGACTTCTTCTGGCGGTTGCTGCTCCCTCTCCGGGTGCGGGGGCCGGGGCGCCTGCTCCTCAGTCGGTGGAAGGGGCCTTCGATGCCCCGGCTCCGGCTGACACTGCCGGATCAGGGGCTCTGGCCGGGGGCGCGGCAGCCGCCTCCGCGCTGCCCGAGGTCGAAATCCAGGAGACCGCCGCGCAAATCGGCACCCGCCTGCGCTGCCCCTTGTGCCGGAACCAGTCGGTCACCGAATCGCCCTCGCGCATCGCCCGCGGCATGCAGGCCGAAATCCGCCAGCTCCTCCGGGAGGGCATGACCCCCGACGAGGTAGAGGCCTACTTCGTAGATGCCTACGGGCCGTGGATCCTCCTGAACCCCCCGGCCGACGGAATGGGACTGGTGGTGTACGTAGTGCCGCCGCTCATTTTCCTGGGAGGGGGACTGTTTCTGTTCTTAAGGCTCCGCGCGGCGCGATCAGCCGCCTGAGATGACCCCCGGCCCCGACCGGGAGGCGGCGCCTGGCCGACTTCCCCTCAGGCCTCGCCCAGTTGTTGCCGCAGCACCGTCTGAAGGATTCCCCCGTTGCGGTAGTACCGGACCTCCGCGGCGGTATCGAGCCGGGCCAACACCTCGAACACCGTTTCTTCGCCCGAATCGCGACGCGCCGACACACCCAACTTCACCCGCGGACCCAAACCCGTTTCGATCCCGCCGATGTTGTATTCCTCGGTCCCGTCCAGCCCCAACGAACCAGCCGATTGCCCGTCCAGAAACTCCAGGGGGAGTATCCCCATTCCAATGAGATTCGACCGGTGAATCCGCTCGTAGCTCACCGCGATCGCAGCCTTGATTCCCAACAGGAACGGCCCTTTCGCGGCCCAGTCCCGGCTGGATCCTGACCCGTAGAGCGATCCCCCGATCACTACCAGCGGCACTCCGTCTCGGCCGTAGCGCTGAGCCGCGTCGAAAATCGTGGTCTGATCTCCGGTGGGGACGTGGACGGTGTAACCGCCCTCGACTTCCGGCACCATCAGGTTACGGAGGCGGATGTTGGCGAACGTGCCCCGGACCATCACTTCGTGGTTGCCGCGCCGCGACCCGTACGAATTGAAATCGGTGCGCGACACGTCCTTGGCCATGAGGTACTCCCCCGCGGGCGAATCCACCGCGATCTGCCCCGCGGGCGATATGTGGTCGGTGGTCACGGCGTCGCCCAACAGGGCCAGGCATCTTGCTCCCGAGATGTCCCCGGGGTCGGGGGCCCGCCGTGTCATCCCGTCGAAGAAAGTCGGCTTGCGGACGTAGGTAGAGCTCTCGTCCCACGCAAAGGTGGACCCCTCGGGAACGGGGAGCGCTCGCCACCGGTCGTCCCCGTCGTAGACCGACGCGTACTTGAGCGTGAACATCTCGGTCTTGACCGATTCGCGAACGGCTGCCGCGATCTCGGGACCCGAAGGCCAGATGTCCCGCAGGTAAACCGGTTCCCCGTCGGTGCCCGTGCCGAGCGGTTCGCTGTACAGGTCAATGTCCATGCGCCCGGCCAGCGCGTAAGCCACCACCAGAGGCGGCGAGGCCAGGTAGTTGGCCCGTGAGTCCGGGCTGATGCGCCCCTCGAAATTCCGGTTCCCCGACAGAACTGAGCAGGCCACCAGCCGGCGCTGCCGGATCGCCTGCGAAATCTCGGGCGGCAGCGGACCGCTGTTGCCAATGCACGTCGTGCACCCGTAACCCACTACGTGGAAACCCAGGGCCTCGAGGTCGTCCAGCAACCCGGCTCCCCGCAGGTACTCCGTCACCACCATCGAGCCGGGCGCGAGGCTCGTTTTCACCCATGGCCGGCTGGTCAGCCCCCGCGCCGCTGCGTTCCGGGCCAGCAGCCCCGCCCCGACCATGACCGCGGGGTTCGAGGTGTTGGTGCAGCTGGTGATGGCGGCGATAACCACCGAACCGTCCCTCAGTTCAAAGCTCCGCTGGTCGCCTTCGGGCCCCACCATCTCCACGGCGGCCGGCCCCGATCCGTGCTGTTTCGCCCCGGTCCCGTTGCGCCCCCGGAACGCCTGCAGAACATCCCGGAAGTTCTCTTTGCTCTGCCGAAGCGGTACGCGCTGCTGGGGAAGCTTCGGCCCCGCGATGGCGGGTTCGACCGTGGAGAGATCCAGGTCGATGGTGCGGGTGTAGGCCGCGCCGTCCGTGCCGGCTTCCCCCTCGTGAAACATGCCCTGAGCCCGGCAGTACGCCTCAACCGTGGCGACCCGCCCGGCGGAACGGCCCGTGAACCGCAAGTAGTTGAGCGTTTCGGCGTCCACGGGGAAGATCGCGCACGTCGAGCCGAATTCGGGAGACATGTTGCCCAGGGTGGCTCGGTCGGCCACCGACAGCGCCTGCACGCCCGGTCCAAAGAACTCCACAAACCTCCCGACGACGCCGGTCTCGCGGAGGATCTCGGTCACTCTGAGCACCAGATCGGTGGCGGTCGCGCCGTCGGGCAGCCTGCCGTGCAGCCTCAGGCCAACCACCTCGGGCACCAGCATCGAGAGCGGCTGACCCAGCATCGCGGCTTCTGCCTCGATACCCCCCACTCCCCACCCCAGTACTCCCAGTCCGTTGATCATCGTGGTATGGCTGTCGGTGCCGACCAGGGTGTCGGCAAACGCTTGCGGGGACCCGTCGGGGCCGGGTTGCGAGAAGACCACCCGCGCCAGGTATTCCAGGTTGACCTGGTGGACGATGCCCGTACCGGGGGGCACCACTCGCAGCGTGTCGAACGCGGTCTGGCCCCAACGCAGGAAAGCGTAACGCTCGTGGTTTCGCTCAAACTCGCGTTTGGAGTTGATGGCGAACGAGCGGTGGCTCCCGAACGAATCGACCTGCACGGAATGGTCAATCACGAGTTCGGCGGGCAGCAAGGGGTTGATGCGGGCGGGGTCTCCCCCAAGATCCGCCATTGCGTCTCTCATTGCCGCCAGGTCCACCACCGCGGGCACGCCCGTAAAGTCTTGCAGCAGCACCCTGGCGGGGTTGAACGATATTTCCCCGCCCGGTGTCGCCTGCGGGTCCCACTTCAGGATCGCCTCAATGTGATCCGCGGTAACGGATTCACCGTCTTCGTGCCTGAGCAGGTTCTCGGCCACCACCTTGATTGAGTAGGGCAGGTGTGACAGATCGGCCCCCACTGCCCGGGCGGCGGCAGGCAGGCTCCAAAACCGGCAGGGCCCCTCCATCCGGGACCGTGCACCAAACGAATCCAGACCGCCCCCGCCCGAAGTTCCGCCGCCCGACTGTGTGCTCATATTGTCCCGTTTCCTGATTTGTCCCGCCCCGCGCGGTCCGATCCCGTTACAGGTCCACCTCGCGACCGACTCCCTGCTCTTGTGCCTTCGCCAGGGCGACCCCGGCAATCGCTACATCCTGCGCCGCCACACCGACCGACTTGTACAGCGTGAACCGCCTGCCGCAACTGCCCCGGGGGGCCGTTCCGTTCACGATTTCTCCCAGCTCGGCGTCTACCGCGTCGGGCCCGATCGCCCCCACCTCCCGGGCCCTGATCAGGTCGCCGGCCTCGGCCATGGCGGCCGCGCGCTGGTCAACCACGATCCTGGCGCGCGCCACGACCCCGGGATCCAGCTCCTGCATCGCCGGCGTGAACGAACCCACCGCGTTCACGTGCGCCCCGTCTTCCAGACAGTCCGCAGCGAAAAGCGGGGCCTCGGCCGGCGTCGCGGTAACCACGACTCCAGCGCCCCTAAGAGCGTCGTCCACACAGCCCACCGCGACCGCTTCAACCCGCGCCGCGCGCCCCGCGGCCCCGTCCTCGCGCAACTCGCGGGCCAGTGCCTCGGCCCTTTCCCGGGTGCGCGACCAGATTCTCACTTCGCGGATCCCGCCGCGGACCGCCGGAATAATCTTGGCGTGCGAGCGGCCCTGCGCCCCGGCGCCCAGAACGGCCATCACCTCCGCGGCGGGGTCGGCGATCAGCCGGGTGGCCAGAGCGCTCCCCGCGGCAGTGCGTATCTCCGTCAGTCGCTCCCCGTCCAACAGAGCCTTCAACTGACCCGTGCGCGCGTCAAACAATTGGACGACCCCGCGGACGGTCGGTTCGCCCCTGGCCGCATTCTCCGGGAATACCGACACCAGTTTGGCCCCCAGCAATTCGGCCGAACCCAGCCACGCCGACATCAAAAGCATCACGCCGCTGCCGCCTTCCAGCCTCCCGCGCGGCGGCATCACCGCGGTTCCTCCGGAGAGTTCCCCGAACGCGGTGCGCATGGCCCCGACGGCTAGCTCGGGCGTGAGCACCGCGTCGAGGTCGGCGGCATCCAGGACCCGCACGCGGCGCGCCTGGCTCACCGGGCGACCGGGCTCAAAGGAACCGCTCCAGCAGACGGTGGAAATGGTGTGTGCCCCGTTCCCGGGCGGCGCTGTACCGGCCCCGGTCATAGAGGCGTGACGCTACCCCCCGCTGCACTTCTTCAACAATCTCTTCGTCTTCTTGTTCGACCCTGTGCAGGTCGGCCCCCGCCCCCTCCCCCAGCCTGGACGGATCGCCCACATAGGACCGAAACACCACCCGCGTGCGCCTTGCCCCGACCGGCTGAACAACGTTCAGCGACAGGCCCCAGGGGTAGAAATTCAACATGACGTTCGGGAACAGCCAAAAATACCACCCGGCCACCCGCTGGCCGTGGTCGGGATGCCCCTCCGGAGGCTCGAAGGCCGGACCGCCCCCGCCGGCCGGCCGGCCGATCTGGAGGCTGCCCCAGTCGAACAGGTGGGTCGTGTAGGCGTCATGGTCCAACGCCCCTGCAAGGCTGGTCCTGTGCACGTAGGGGATGTGGAATCCCTCAAGGTAGTTCTCGCAGTAGAGCGCCCAGTTGGCCTCCACCGCGTATTCCTCGGACCGCGCCGGATCCAGGCGGAACCGGTCTGGCCGAAGCCAGGCAGTACGCTCCACCACGGGAGCCACCCACTGCTCGAAACCGCACACAGGATCCGACCCAAGGCACGCGAAGTAAAGAGGCCCCCACTCGGCCAGCGGCAGTTGGGGGAGGTCATCCGCAGCCGACGGGAAGTCCTCAACTCCCTGGAATTCGGGCATCGAACGAAAACAACCGTCCAGGCCGAACCGGCGACCGTGGTACCGGCAGCGGAGGCTGCTCGCCTGCCCGTCACCCTGCGCGACCAGCCCACCCCGGTGGGTGCAGACGTTGCTCAGGCACCGGACCACGTCGCGGTCGTCCCTTGTCAGGACCAGCGGTTCGTCCAGGCACCCCTCCAGCAACGTAAACGGCGCCACCCGGCCCGCGGTCCGCAGATCCGCAGTGTCGCGAACCGGCTGCCAGGTTTTGGCGAACAACGCCTCCCGGAGGTGCCGGAACATCGATTCATCGCAGTAGACCCGCGACGGGATCGTGCTCGCGCGGGCGATGTCCGCGTCAACCAGATCACGCTTTGTCATACCGTGCGGCGGCCCCTTTCAGGCGTGGTTTTCTTGACCATTCGCAGTATACCGGGAGACCGCACCTGCCGGTACCTTTGGAAGTTGGCCCGGCGCTGGCCTCCTGCTGCATGCCAGCCGCCGCAACACCGCTCACTCTCCGCGTGTCCACCCGCTGTAAGGACACCTCGTGACGCCGCCGACCAAACCAGCTGACCAACTCCAGGATATGCCGATGAGAAACGCCGCACGCTCGCCGTCCCTGCCGGTCGTCTTCGGGGCCCTGCTGCTGGGAGCCGCCCAGCCGGTCGAAGCCGCGAACCCCGCCCCGGCCCCGGTCCAAGAGGCGGAGCAAGACAGCGACGAGGCCGGCTTAGAGGTCACGGCGGGCACGCTGGGCGCCTTCCGGTGGCGCTCAATCGGACCCGCGGTGGCTTCCGGGCGGATCGCCGACATCGCTATCGACCCGGTGGACAGAAGCACCTGGTACGTGGCGGCCTCGTCCGGGAACGTGTGGAAAACCACGAACGCCGGCACCACGTGGGACCCGATTTTTGACAACTACGGGTCGTATTCGATCGGTGCGATTGCGCTGGACCCGAACGACCGGTTCACCCTCTGGGTGGGCACGGGGGAAAACAACGGTCAGCGGTCAACCGGATACGGGGACGGGGTTTACAAGTCGATCGACGGAGGGCGTTCTTTCCGGAACATGGGGCTGGAAACCTCCCGCCACATTGGGATGATCGCCGTGCACCCGGACGACTCGAACACGGTGTTCGTGGCCTCGCAGGGCCCCCTTTGGGGACCGGGCGGAGAACGCGGCCTCTACCGCACGCGGGACGGCGGCGAGACCTGGGAACTGGTGCTTGAGATCGACGAAGACACCGGGGTCAACGAGGTTTATTTCGACCCCCGGGACCCCGCCGTCATGTACGCGTCGTCGTGGCAGCGCCGCCGACACCAGTGGACGATGATCAACGGTGGGCCCGGGTCGGGCATTCACAAGTCCACCGACGGCGGCGAGACCTGGCGGGCCATCAACAACGGCCTGCCCGGCGGGGACAAGGGACGAATCGGGATGGCCATCTCGCCCCTCAATCCGGATGTCCTCTACGCCATCGTCGAGGCGTCTGGCGATGAGGGCGGCACCTTCCGGTCCGAAAACAGGGGAGAGAGCTGGAGCCGCACGTCGCGCTACCAGTCAGGGGCGGCGATGTATTACCACGAACTCTACGCCGACCCCCACCGTTTTGACCGCATCTACTCGCTGGACACGTTCCTGCGGATGTCAGACGACGGCGGCGGCACCTGGGGCCGGCTGCCCACCCAGGGCGTTCACGTGGATTTCCACGCCATGGCGTTCGATCCCGATGATCCCGAGCACGTGATTGTTGGCAACGACGGCGGGCTTTACGAGACCTTCGATTTCGGCGAGTCATGGAGGCACTTCTCCAACCTGCCGCTGACCCAGTTCTACAAGGTCGCGACCTCCAACGACGAGCCGTTCTTCTACGTCTACGGCGGCACCCAGGACAACAACACCCTCGGCGGCCCGTCCCGCACACTGGGCGGGGGCATTCGCAACAGCGACTGGTACGTCACACTGGGCGGAGACGGGTTCGACCCGGTGATCGATCCCGAGAACCCCGACATCATCTACTCCCAGTTGCAGTACGGCGTCCTGTCCCGGTTCGACCGCGGCAGCAAGGAACGCCTGGATATTCAGCCCCAGGCCGGCGCCGACGGTCCGCCGCTGCGCTGGTACTGGGACGCCGGCCTCCACATGTCGCCGCACAACAACCACCGTCTCTATTTCGGGGCTCAGATTCTCTTCCAGAGCGATGACCAGGGCTCCAGCTGGCGCGCCATTTCCGGCGACCTTTCGAGGAATCTGGACCGCAACCAGCTGGAGGTGATGGGGCGCGTGTGGTCGGTGGATGCCGTGGCCAAGAACCGCTCCACCTCGGCCTTCGGACACATCGTGGCCATTTCGGAGTCGCCCCTTGCGGAGGGTCTGATTTACGTTGGCACCGACGACGGCCTGGTCCAGGTCACCGAAGACGGCGGGGAGACCTGGCGGCGGATAGAGAGCCTGCCCGGCGTGCCCGACACCAGTTTCGTCCACGACGTGGAGGCGTCGCTGCATGATCCGGACGGCATCTTCGTGGTTGTCAACAATTTCAAACGGAACGATTTCCGCCCGTACGTCTTGCGGTCCGCGGACCGGGGGCGGACCTGGACCATGATTACCGGCGGTCTGCCAGAGAACAGCCCGACATTTTCCATCGTGCAGGACCACGTCGAGGCCGACCTGTTGTTCCTGGGGGCCGAGTTCGGGGCGTTCGTATCGCTCGACGGCGGTGAATCATGGCTGGACTTCGACAACGGCCTACCCACGATCGCCGTGCGCGACCTGGAGATCCAGAAACGCGACGGGGCACTGGCCGCGGCCACGTTCGGGCGGAGCTTCCATGTGGTGGATGACTACACCCCTCTTCGTGAACTCGTCGGCGGCTCGGAAGAGATTCTGGGATCCGACGGGTACATCTTCCCGGTTCCCGAAGGCGAGATGTTTCTGGAATGGAACCCGGGCGGAGCCAACGGGTCGGATTTCTACCGGGCCAGCAATCCGCCGTATGGGGTGACCTTCACCTATTGGGTGGGCGAGTCGCTGAGGACGCGGCGGGCCGAACGCCAGTCGTCGGAGCGGGCGGCCGCGCGGCGCGGCGATGACACGCCGTACCCCTCTTGGAACGAACTCCGAGAGGAGGACCGCCAGGAGGCACCGCGGGTGTTCCTTACCGTGGCCGATTCGGAGGGCGAGATCGTCAACGTGGTGCGCGGGTCCACCTCGCGCGGCCTGCACCGGACCCAGTGGAACTTTCGCTATCCCGGCTACAACCCAGTAACCGACGGCGGAGGCGGCGGCGGCAACGGGCCGAGGGCGCTCCCCGGCACCTACACGGTTACGCTCTCCCAGGTGGTTGACGGCGAGGTGACCGACCTGGCGGGCCCTGTCGAGTTCGACGTGGCTCCGATGGTCCGGCCCGCCGTTCCGGCCCAGGACAAGCCGGCCGTGTTGGCCTTCCAGCGCGAGACGGG
>LXNJ01000978.1_pt1 | contig 17942 bp, 15 predicted proteins | sample 809081 | NCBI WGS metagenome assembly LXNJ01 (sample SAMN04870510, study PRJNA318959) | sponge metagenome | biome: sponge; feature: marine sponge reef; material: water | host: Petrosia ficiformis | place: Greece: Milos, Mediterranean Sea | collected 2013-05-29 | depth 5-7 m
CGTTGCGAGGAGCCAGTTCGGCGACATCGCTTCGGTTGAGGCGCTCGACGGAAACCGCGTGCGCATCACCTTGAACGCCCCCGACGCCTTCTATCTGGAGAGCCTCGGGATGCATCGGATCCCGATATTCCACCCGAAGCACGTCTTTGAGCCTGAGTTCCTGGCAGGTAACCTGGAAGTCGCGCCGTTGGAACTCGGAAACATCGGCGCCGGCCCGTTCAAGTTCGTGAGCTATGAGCGTGGCGTCGACGTCGTCCTCGAACGTTTCGACGACTTCTACGGCACGGACGACTTGGGCAACCAGCTGCCGTTCCTCGACGGCCTCGAGTACTACATCATGTCGGATCCCGCGGCCTTCCACGCCGCGTTCAGGACCGGTCAGTTGGATGTGGGGGCCAGGGGCGCTCGCTACTACGTCACGCCACAGGAGGTCCCGCTCTATCAGCAGAGCTTGGGCGACGACGTCTACTTCATGGAGATAGCCGGTGGAGGAGGCGCTGGGATGGGGTTCAACACGGTTGAAGGCCCGTTCGCTGACAAGCGGCTCCGCCAGGCTATCGCGCTGTACGTCGACAGGCAGACCGCTGTAGAAACACTGCTGCAGGGGAACGGGCGCGTTCGTGGTGGGTTCGCGGACGTGCGCTCGTCGAACCCGGACTTCATGGAGTGGCCCGGCTTCAACCCTGACACGAAGGAAGCGGACCAGGCCAGGGCTCGACAACTCGTCGCCGAGGTCGGCGCGGAAGGGCTCGAGTTCGCCATCATCCTGCCTGACACCCAGGTGGAGCAGATGGAGTGGTGGGTCGGAGCGATGGACGGCCTGGGCCTCGACCCCAAGCTTCAGGTGATGGACGTAACGGCTTTCGACGCCACGAAGGCTGGTACGGACTGGCAAGTCTCCTGGGGTGGCGGGACCTTGGACCTCGGTACACCCTCGTCGATCAACTTCCAGTACGGCAGGAAGTCGCAGAGTCCTTACGCCAGCATCGTGCATGAGGACCTCAGGATTGACCAGTTCGCTGCCGAACTGGGCACCGTGACGAGTAACGAGGAGCGGCTGCGGATACTCCGCGAGATCGAGGAGTACGTGTATCGCGACGAGGTCTTGATGGTCCACTCGGTCGTGGGGCTCAACCTCGTGCCCGCCAGGAGTTACGTCAAGAATGCGAAGACTGCGTTCGTGCTCAACCCGCCCACGTATGCGTCGTACCAATACGCCTGGCTGGATCAGTAGCGCTCACGAACGAAGATGAACAAGAGCGGAGGGGCGAATGAAGGCTTACGTAGCTAAGCGGCTTCTGCTATTCGTCCCTACGCTCTTCTTCGCGTCCCTGTTGATTTTCGGCGCCATGCGCGTCCTCCCTGGGGACGTGGCTGCTCGGATCCTCTCGGATGAGGAGCAAGCCTACGTCACCCAGGAGCAGTACGAGCAGTTGAGGACCAGCCTGGGCCTCAACGACCCACTCCCCGTTCAGTACGGGACCTGGATGTGGAGCATGATGAACGGGGAGTTCGGCGGCGACTCCCTCGCTACCAGGGAACCCATCTCAGAGATGGTGTCGAGGCGGTTGAAGGTCACTGCCCAGTTGGCCCTGTACACCATCATCATCACCATGATCGTGTCCATCCCGCTGGGGATCCTCGCCGCGATCTACCAGGACAAGTGGCCCGACTACCTCATCCGCATCTTCACCATCACCGGTAATTCGATCCCCAATTTCTGGCTTGCCTTGATGCTGATCCTCTTCATGGTCCTCGTGTTGCAGTGGAGTCCTCCCCTGCGCTATAGACCGGTGTGGGATGACCCCGCTGCGCACTTCCTGAAGATCATCTGGCCCGTGCTGATCCTGGCTTGGGGCTATACCGCGTTCATGACGCGCATCACCCGGTCGAATGTGCTCGAAGTGCTCCGGCAGGACTACGTGCGCACCGCGCGAAGCAAGGGCCTGCATGAGGTGGTCGTCCTGGGGCGGCACGTCCTGCGTAATGCGCTCATCCCCGTGATCACCGTGGCAGGCTTCTACATGAGTTTCCTGCTGAGTGGGAGCCTGATACTGGAAAACATCTTCAGCATCCCCGGCATCGGGCAGGGCATCATCGCCGGCGCCAGGGAGCGGGACTATCCGGTCATCCAGAGCCTGACGCTGCTGTTGGTCTTCTTCCTTCTGGCCATCAATCTGATCGTCGACCTCTTGTACAAGATCATCGATCCCCGGATCGACTTCGGGAAATAGGGTCGGCGCGCACCCGAAAGGAAACAGACTTTGAGCACGCTATCTCCAACAGCAGAACTCCTGGCGCCGGGGTTCACCCGCGCCCGTGTGAGGGCGTGGTCGATTCTGTTCAACATTCTGCGGTTTGCGCGCAGGAAGCCCCTGGGCGCATTCGGCGGAGCCGTAGTCGTATTCATGATCCTGATAGCCGTCCTGGCCCCGGTGATAGTGCCGGCGGACCCCTACACCCATAACCCCAGCGCGAGTTACCAGTCTCCCGGCTGGGAGTATCTCGCGGGGACGGATGTCTTTGGGCGGGACCAGTTGAGCCGCATCATCTACGGTTCGCGCATCTCGCTATTCGTTGGCTTTGCCTCGGTCATCATCGGGACCACCGTTGGCGTGATGATCGGAGTCACCTCGGCCTATGTCGGCGGCAAGTTTGACCTGGTCGTGCAGCGCTTCATCGACACGATGATGGGCTTCCCGGGCCTGGTTGTCGTGCTGGTCATGGTTGTGGCCCTGGGACCGTCGATCCTGAATGTTACTCTCGCGATCGCCTTCAACTACTTCGACAAGGTGATACGCCTCTCGCGTTCCTCTGCCCTGAGCGTCAAGGAAGAACCGTATGTGCTGGCCGCGGTCGCCATCGGCGCGAAGACCGGGCGCATCCTGACCCGTTACATGGTGCCCAACTGCCTGGCCCCCGTATTCGTGCTGGCGACCCAGCAGTTGGGTGCGGCGATCGTCATCGAAGCGAGCCTGAGCTTCCTTGGACTCGGAGTGCAGCCCCCGACACCATCATGGGGCAACATGCTGCAGTCCGCTGCGAAGTCGAATATGGAGTTGGCTCCGTGGCTCTCGATCTTTCCCGGAGCGGCCCTGGCGTTGCTCACGTTCTCATTCGCCGTCTTCGGCGACGCATTGCGGGACGTGCTCGACCCCAGGATGCGCGGGACGTAGACCCGAAGATGCGAGGTGGACCGATCGTTGGCCCCTGTGACTGGACGCAGTTAGCCCGAAAGGAGACGCACCGATGACATTGCCCTTGGAAGGGTACCGCATGGTCGACGTCACACGCCTGGTGCCCGGCCCGACCGCCACCTGGATGCTCGCCGACATGGGCATGGACATCCTCAAGGTGGAGGACGTCGCGGACCGCAACGCATATCGCAATCAGGCCGCTGCCCGTGAGTCTCGCGAACGGGTCGGGATCGACCCGAAGGTTGCCGAGGAAGAGTTCAGGAGCAACGCCTGGGACCACATGCACCGCAACAAGCGCAGCATAGCCATCAACCTGCAGAAGCCGGAAGGGCAGGCGATCCTCCATAAGTTGATCGAGGACGTTGACGTGTTCTTCGGCTCGTTCCGCCTCCCCGTGTACAAGCGCCTCGGGGCGGATTACGAGACCCTGAGCGCCATCAACCCCAGGCTCATCTACGCCACGCTGAGTGGCTGGGGGTTCGGGAACAGCTACTCTGACTGGCCTGGCAACGAGCGCAACTCTCAGGGCTATTCCGGCTTCACCGCCATGACCACCGGGCAGGATGCCGAGCCTGCGGACATGCTCTTCACGCCGGTGGACAGCTACACGGCTGCTTTGGCGGTGATATCGATCCAGGCGGCTCTGATGGCGCGCGAACGGACTGGGAAGGGCCAGCAGGTTGATATAGCGCTCGTGGAAGGCGGAACCGCAATCCTCAACGCCACCGCCTCCGGCTACTTTCGCGAACAGTCCTATCGCCACCGCGGTTGGCCCAGCATCGGGAACATCCGGTGCAAGGACGGCAAGTACATCAGCAATGCGGCCGCTTACCAGAACCACTTCTGGGCTCCATTCTGCGACGCCGTCGGACTCCCCGAGATGCGCGACACCCGGCCCGATCGCGACCCCGATGCGATACGCAAGGTCCGGGAGCACATGCTGACGAAGACCCGGGACGAATGGATGGCTCTGATACCGGAGGAGATCGCCGTCGTGCCCGTCCTGGAACTGGACGAGGTGCTGGAAGGCAGGTACGCCAGCGAACGCGGGATGGTATGGGAGCTTGACCATCCCATCGAGGGGAAGGTGAGGCAGATCGCCACGCCCTTCCACTTCTCAGACACGCCCGTGCAGTTCCGGCATTTTGCACCCCTGCTTGGAGGGGATACCCTCGAAGTGCTTCACGGGATCGGGTACGACGACTCCAGGATCGAATCGCTGGAAGCGGATGGAGTCGTCCGTGTCAATCGCTGGGAACCGGATGCTTCGAACTAAAGTGGAGGAGGAACGCTCATGGCTACCGCAACTACCCTGACCACGATAGATGCCGATACCCATATCGACGAGACCGAGGACACATGGGAATACATGGCCGCAAGCGAGGAGCAATTCAAGCCCGTCGTCGGCTATCCGAGCAACCCCAGCCCCAACAGGGCCACGCAGCGCTTCTGGGTCATCGACGGCGACCGCCAACCACGGCTGCACCGGGAAGATGCCAGGACCATGACCACCGTCGAGACCAGGGAACTGCTGGACGTGAAGGCCCGTCTTCGGGACATGGACGAACTCAATGTGCATGCCCACGTCATCTACCCCACTATGTTCCTCGTCCAACCCACCACCAAGCCTGAGGGGGACGTGGCCCTCAAGCGTGCCTACAACCGGTGGTTAGGTGACCGGTATGCGGAGTCTGACGGACGGCTGGGCTGGCTGTGCCTCCCCCCGCTGATGAACATGGATGAAGCGATCAAGGAGGTCCGGTGGGCCAAGGACCACGGGGCGGTTGGCATCTTCAAGAAGGGGAACAGGGAAGCCGACCACAACTTCACCGAAGAATACTTTGACCCCCTGTGGGACGTCGCCAACGAGTTGGAGATGCCGGTCTGCATGCACATCGGCAGCGGCATCCCCAACATTCGTGAGAACCGGACGGATGGTGATTTCCGCGGTCCGCGGGTGCCCTTCGCCTACCTGCCTGAGACCTTCACGTCGCTGGTCCTGACCAAACTCCCCCAACGGTACCCGAACATTCGCTGGGGGTTCATCGAAGCCGCGTCCGGCTGGATACCGCACGAGCTCTACCAGATAAGGCGGCGCATGGACCACCCGGGCTCTCTGGGGCCGTCCTCCCGGACGCTCACGTACGCTGACCTGCCGGACGGGTTCGACACGCTGCGCGATACCCTGCGGGAGTTGAACATCTTCGTCACCTGTCTCGTGGACGAAGACCTGCCCTACATCCTCAAGTTCGCGGGTGAGGACAACATCGTCGTGGGATCGGACTACACGCACGCGGACCAGTCCCAGGAGCGAAACTTCCAGGAGGCGCTCCAGGCACGCGTAGACGCGGGAGAACTCTCCCAACGGGCCGTTGACAAGATCCTCTGCGACAATCCGAAGCGCCTCTACGGTCTCTAGGGATAGTCTGAACGAGTGGCGAGTCTGCGCTGATGGCGCATGCGGCGCCCGATCCCTTCCCCCCTGATGACACCTGGCATAGCCTCGGCGGGGGCGGGAAGGGAGGTGTCTGATCCCCTCTCCCTGCAAGGGGAGAGGGTGAGGGAGAGGGTACTGCGGCGGTGTGCGGGGGCGTTCGGTGAGGGTTACGCAAGGGACTCTCGATGGGAGAAGGCTGGGATGAAGAGTGAACAGGTGGGGCTGCAGAAGACAGGCTTGTTCAGAGCAGCCCTGGCGACTGACGAAGTGTGGGACTCTTGCTTCAGAGTTCAGGGCCTTGCGCTGGATGGCACGGCGCAACTGGACGTTGCGCAGACCGGGAGGACACATGCCTCACGCTCTTGATGGAATCAGGGTCATCGATCTCACAACCGGCATCGCCGGCCCCGGCACGGCGGTCTACCTGGCCGATCAGGGGGCCGAGGTGATTCGGGTTGAGCCCCCGCCACACTCTGCCGCTGCCGACCCGGCAGCCGACGGTGGGACAGGCTTCGTCGTTCAGAACCGGAACAAGCAGAGCCTCACGTTGAACCTCGCCACGCCGGAGGGCAAGGAGGTCTTCAGGAAACTCGCTGAGTCCTCCGACGTCCTCATCGGGAACATGCGCCTCGCTGCGGCACGGAAGCTCGGTGTCGACTACGAATCGGTGAAGGCGGTAAACCCCCGGCTGATCTACGCTTCCATCAGCGCGTACGGCAGCAAGGGTCCGTACGCAGGCAAGGCAGGCTACGACCGGCTGACGCAGGGCTTTTCCGGTGCGCAATACCGGCGCTGGGAGAACGGCGTGCCGGTGAGCACGGGCATATACCTCTCAGACCCGTCGATACCCATGCTGCTCTGTTACGCGATAGCGTTGGCCCTCCTTCAGCGTGAGAAGACCGGGCACGGACAGCTGGTCGAGACCTCGCTCCTGCAGGCCGCGATAGCAATGCAGATGACCAACCTCGTCAAGTTCGAGAACTCCGAGGAGCCGCTTCGCGACACGGACATGCCGGCTTACGGCATCTACCAGTGCGCCGACGGCACGTTCCTGAACGTCACTGCGCTCAGGCCGGCCCAGTTCGAACGGCTGTGCATGGTGCTTGATCTGCCGCATATCGCCGAGGACCCTCGCTCCAAGATGCCCAACAACAGCACACGGGAGTTCCGTGAAGAGGTCCACCCCGTGATCGAGGCCGTCTTCGAGACGAGGCCCTCGAAGGAATGGCTGGAGTTGTTGGACGAGGCGGACGTTCCCGTCGCTCCTGTCCTCGAACGTGACCAGGTGTTCTACGAGCCTCAGATGGTGGAGAACAACATGTTCGTCAGGCTCAACCATCCGCAGAAGGGGCCCGTCCTCTCGTTCGCGCCCCCGTTCACGATGTCCGGGGTTGACCATGCGGACCACCGTCCGCCTCCTCAGCTTGGCGAACACACGGACCAGGTGCTCGGCAGTCTTGGATACTCACGAGAAGAGATCGAGAGCCTGCGCGCCGGGGGTGTGGTCTAGCCCGCCCCGGCTACGTTGACCACTACAAGGCAGGTGCCTTCATGGCAGAAGTCCACTACGAGAAACACGGATACGTCGTGCTCATCACCATGGAGGGAGACAACGACCTCAATCTGGGGATGACCACGGAGCTGCTGTACGACCGTCTCGCCGACTATGCAGCCGATGACGACCTCCGCTGCGCGATCATCACGGGCGCCGGAAAACGGGCCTTCTCTGCGGGGGGGAACCTCAAGAGCGCTGTCCAGTCCGGCCGGTTGGGTAGCCCGAGCTCCGTCTGGGACCCGAGTCCCTTGACCATCATCAATGGCCTTGAGATGCGTAAGCCCATCATCGCGGCGGTCAATGGCTATGCCATCGGGGGCGGCTGCATGCTGGCGATGGCCTGCGATATACGCATCGCATCCGACAACGCGGAGTTTGGCATCCCTGAGATCAAGTATGGCTTCCCTCCCGGCATGGGCGCTCCCCAGCGACTCCCCAACCTGGTCCCTCTGGGCGCCGCGTTGGAGATGCTTCTCACGGGCGACCGGGTGAAGGCTGACCAGGCGTTGCAATGGGGCCTGGTGAACCGCGTCGTCCCGCAGGAGGAGTTGCTGGACGCAGCATTCGATCTCGCCAACCGCATCGCGGCGAGTCCTCCGCTGGCTGTGAAGGCGATGAAAGAGATCGTCTACAGGTCGCGCGAGATGTCATTCAGGGACGGGGTCCGCATGTCGGAACTGCTCGGATACATAGGCCGCGGCACAGAAGACGCGAAAGAGGGGCTGCGCGCGTTTGCGGAGAAACGCAAGCCGGATTTCAAGGGACGCTGAGCTCTATTCCATATAACGGCCATCCGGCCGGGGGTGCCATTTGACGACACGCGACGAATTGTCACTGCATGAAGCGGCAACCATCTCGGGAGTAACCGTTGCAGACCGCAGGTTGCCCGTCAGCCGCTACGCGGATGTTGGCATACGCCTGCATTACCTGGATTGGCAGAGCGAGGACAAACCCTGGCTCCTGTGCGCGCATGGTGCCGCGCAGAACGCCCATATGTGGGACTTCACTGCACTGGCGTTCTGTACCCGCTATCGCGTCGTCGCGCTCGATCAACGCGGCCACGGCGACAGCGATTGGGCCCCGAACGGTGAGTACGACCGTGCGTCCTACGTGGGCGACCTGGGGAACTTCGTAGACCACATGGGCATGGAGAGCTTGGTCCTCATCGGCCTCTCCATGGGCGGCAGCAACTCCGTCGCCTATACCGCATCCCATCCGGACCGGGTCAAGGCGCTGGTCGTCGTTGACGTTGGCCCTGAGCCTGCCGGAAGTGGTGGGCGGGCCGTCAACAACTTTGTAACCCGGAAGGATGTCCTGGATTCCTACGAGGAGTTCGTCCAGCGTGTCATCGAGTACAGCCCGTTCCGCCCGGAGTGGCAGGTCAGAAGCTCCCTCCGGCACAGCCTCATGCAGCGTCCCGACGGAAGATGGACGTGGAAGTACGACCCTGTCCTCCGGGACCCGGCGCGGCGCGCTCAGCGGCAAGGTGCGCCGGAGGATCCCGCGTCCCGCTGGGCCCTCTGGGAGCGGATCGTCTGTCCCACGCTCATCGTCCGTGGTCAGAACAGCGACGTACTGAGCCGGGAGGTTGCGGAGCGCATGGTGGAGCGCAACGGCAACAGTCGACTGGTCGAAGTTGCGAACGCGGGGCATCGGGTTCCAGGAGACAACCCTGTTGCGTTCGAGGAAGCGGTTCGTGCCTTCCTGGATGAGGTAGACGGACGCTAGGGATAGTCTGAACAAGTGGTGTGCATGCGCGATTGCGCGTGCGCCGCCTGATCCCTTCCCCCTTGATGGGGGAAGGTTAGGATGAAGGTGAAGCGCCGGGGGGATCGACGGTACTGCGGGTGACAGATCGACACATCTTGTCTGAGGAGGTAGTTGTCGTGGAGCCACAGGTGTTTCGCTACCAGGTGCCGGACAACGATAGGACGAAGAACCTCACCCCTCTCTGCAGCACTGACCGCCTGGCGGCGGACATGCAGTTGGTGAAGGAAGGCGGGGAGAACAGGCTGCACAGCCATACGTCCAGCGATGGGTTCTTCCTGGTCCTGCAGGGCACGGTCAAGTTCTATGGCGAGGGCGACGTGGAACTGGCGGAGCTTGGCAAGCACGAAGGCATAGTCATGCCGCATGGATTCAAGTACTGGTTTGCCAGCTCAGGAGTTGAGCCGCTCCAGATCCTGCACGTCGCCGCGAGCGATCCCAATGTCAAGGACGTTCGAGTGGGGCCGAGTCGCGCAGAGAGCGCGGGCTGAGGAGGGCCTTGTCCGCCGCGGGACGCTCATCTCATGCGGTAGCGCTCGAGGATGTCAGGGTCCGGGTCGACGCCGAGTCCGGGTCCGGTGGGTACTGAGAGGAGCCCGTCCTTCGCCACCACCGCATCGCCTAGGGGGCTGGCCAGCAGATCGCAGTAGCGGTGTTCGCACGGCACGTCGCTCTTCATGGCGGCGACGATGTGGATGGTCGCCAGCAGGCCGGGCCCAACGAACGGGCAGTGTGGCACCGCCTGCATGCCGGCTTCCTCGGCTATCTCCACCATACGCATGACGTCGGAGATGCCTCCGTGCTTCACCACCGATGGCTGGACGATGTCGACGGCTTCGCGGGCGGCCATCCACCTCACGTCGTACGGGTTCCCGATGTTCTCGCCGTTGGCGATGGGAACGCCGCTCTCGCGTCGGACGCGCGCGAGTCCGTCGTAGTCATCCGGCGGGGAAACCGGCTCTTCGAGCCAGGTGATGTCGAATTCCCGCATCCGCTTTCCCATCTCGATGGCCTCGTCCGGATACCAGGCGCAGTTCGTGTCGACCATCAACGGCACGTCCGGCCCCAACGCGTCGCGGGCAGCGGCGACGGCTTCGACGGTCCGCTCGTGTAGCTTCACCTTCCGGTATCCGCGCTCATGTGCGGTGGAGACGATGCGGCGCACCGTTGCGGGTTCGTGCAGGCGAAAGAGGCTCGCGTACGCCTCTACGCTGCTCTTCGGTATACCTCCCAACATCTGCCACACCGGCTTGTTGTGCACCTTCCCCAGGATGTCCCACATCGCGATCTCTATCCCGGACAAGGCGAATCGGGCAGGCCCGCCGCGCATCATGTTCTGGCAACGGCGCTTTATGTCCTCGGCCACGCCCTCGATGTCGGTGGGGTCCTGTCCTACCGCGAGTGGCCCTATCGCACGCTCTATGGCGGGGATCGTCACCGGCACCGTCGCGAAGCTGAACGCTTCCCCCCAACCCGTTATCCCCTCGTCCGTCTCGACCTTGACGAAGAGAGCATCCTGCATCTCGCGTCGCTGCCCGGTCCCGCCCATATCAGGCTTCGGCGCGCCATGTTCGTAGGGCAGGGCAACGAGGATGGGTTCTACGCTGGTGATCTTCATGGACGCTCCGCTCCCTTTCCGGGCGGCCCTGGGGCCTTCCCGCGCCAGTGCATCGGCTCAGGCTATGGCCTCGGTCTCTTCGAGCCGTCGTCGCTGCTCTGGCGACAGCTGGAGCAGGGTATCGAATACGTAGTCGTTCGCGCCCCCGAACACCGGGCGACCGTTCATCTGCTGGCGTCCCGGTGTCTCGGAGAGGTGGATCGAGAGTCCGGTGACGTCCATGGGCCCTGATTCAGGGTCGTCAACCGGGACGATGAAACCACGTTCCCGGAGGTGGACGTCGAAATACGCGTCCTCGCCGGTCTGTACCACTGCGGCGGGTACGCCTGACTTCTGCAGCATGTACATGACTTGCCTTGGAGTGAGGTCGCTGGTCCACTCCGTGATGACTGCGTCTAACGCATCGGCGTTTTCGAGTCGGCCGGCAAGCGTTGAGAAGCGCTCGTCGTTCGCCAGGTGAGCGCGGCCCATGGTGCGGCACAGCGCCCTCCACTGGTCTTCGGTTACGCACGTGATGGCGCAGTAGGCGTCACGTCCGCGGCAGGCGTAAACGTCGTAGGGCGCGGCGTCTGGCTTCCGGTTGCCCGCGGGCTGCCAGTCGTGCTCGTTGACGGAGGACTCCAGCAGACCGATGCCCAGTGCGGCTACCAGCGCCTCCAGTTGGGCGATCTCGATCTCCTGCCCGGCCCCGGTGGCATCCCGGGCATGCAGTGCGGCCGTCACGGCCAGCGCGCCCTGGGCCCCTCCGAGGAAGTCAGGGATGGCCGCTCTTCCCCGTCGCTCTACTGGCGTGTCGGGGTGCCCCCAGATGTAGTACATGCCCGAGTCGGCCATGAGTTGTGCGCCGTGGGAAGCGTACAGCCGTCCCGGGCCGGTGCTTCCGTACCCCGGCATGCTGAGGACGATGATGTCCGGGTTGACTTTGCGGAGCTCCTCGTACCCCAGGTTGAAGCGCTCCAGGGTCCCTGGCCGGTAGTTGTTCACGAGAACGTCGCTCTGCTCGGCCAGACGCCTTATGAGCGCTTGCCCCTCCGGGTGGTGCAGGTCGATCGTGATGCTCATCTTGTTGCGGTTGAGCTCGGTGTAGGTCCCGGCGCGCCCCTCTCTCTGGGTGTCGAACTTGCCGGACTCGACCTTGATGACTTCAGCCCCGTAGTCCGCAAGTAATCGAGCGCAGAAGGGGCCGGCCCACGCCCGGGTCAGGTCGATGACGCGGACACCTTGCAGGGGAGGGCCGTTCTGTCGCTCGCCCGGAGCGGCCGACCGGCGGTCATCGGTTCCCGTTTCGCGCACCACCTCTTCCGTGTGCTCACCGAGGAACGGGGCAGAGCGGAAGTAACGTGGGGGTGTCTCCCTCATCGTCCACGGGAATCCCGGCATGCGCACGTCACCCAGTTCCGGGTGAACGACGTCCTGGAACCAGTTGCGCCCCACGAGGACCGGGCTGCGTCGTACGTCGGAGAACGTGTTCACGGGGGCTACGGGTAACCCCCGGCTCCGTCCCCCGCTCACGAACTCCTCGGTCGTCATGGCAGCCGTGAACTCCTTGATGATCTCTTCGGCAACCTCTGCGCTTTCGCTGCGGGCCTCGATGCTGAGCCAGTAAGGGTCCTTCAACACGGGATGGTCTATCCACTCAACCAGCTTCTGCCACAGCTGTGCAAAGTGGATGTTCATCTGGGCGTACCCGTCTGAGCACGGATAGCAGTTGACTCCTGCCGCGTTCGTGTCGGAACCCATCCGCCGCATGATCTGCGTGGCAGCCGAGAACCGTCCGATGGGGAACGAGGATGCTGATGCGATCATCGCCTCCTGGACCGACACGTCCACGTGCTGGCCCCTTCCCGATTGCCGGCGCGCATAGAGAGCGAGGAGCGTCCCCAGCGCGCCGTGGGTGCCGCCGATGTGGACGCTCGGATCGCTCGGTGCGGCGCAGGGATGGTCCCCTTCATCGCCGACGTTCCACAACCAGTCCGACATCGCTTGCGCGATCAAGTCGCTCCCTTGCATCTTCGAATGCGGCCCTACCTGCCCGAACGGCGTAACGGAAGTAACGACGATCGCTGCATTCACCTCGCGCAACTGTGCCGGGCCGAGGCCAAGGCCATCCAGGTACCCGGGTGTGAAGTCCTCCACAAGGGCGTCCGCGCGGGATGCGAGTTCGAGGAGCCTGGCCCGGTCGCCTTCGTCCTCCAGGTCCAGGACGACGCTCCTCTTGTTCGAGTTGAAGTGAAGGAATGCGAGGCTTCGGTTCTCCCCCGCTTCACCTGCGAACGGTGAAGCTCGTCGCGCCGGTCCGCCATCGGGAGGCTCGATTCGGACCACGTCGGCGCCGAGGTCGGCGAGAAGCCTCGTCGCGTACTGGCCCATACCTTGGGTCAGGTCGAGGACTTGAAAGGCTCCGAGGGCGGTCTGCGCGGCTACCATACGCCAACTCCCGGTCCATCATCCTGATCTCGCGGACGCTCCGCGTTCGTTACCCGCCGGCACTGGCCGTGGCTGAGTGTCTGGCCTGCCACCGCAGGGAGAGGGGGCGGTCGCCGTCCGTTGCCAAACAGCGTTCGTGCTGCCTCAGCGCCGGGTCTGCCCCGCCTTGGGTATCGTATGTGTTGCCGCGTACGTTGCCAACTGTACGAGGCCTCACCGTCCTCGACGGCGTCTCCCTAGGCAGAGTTGGACCGTGGGTTCTCGCGGGGCTTCTGAGCCTGCGTGCGCTTGACCTGCCTGCCTGAAGAGGGCAGACTCGCCTATCAGTAGGACTCCGGGCAGATCCGCCAGACCACAGCCGGGACATTGAGCCGCTGAGGGGGTGGCCGATAGCAGCCAACGCCGCAGGTGTGACCGTCGGCTCGAGGAGGGCGGTGCTCAGCGCGAGCGCGGTGAGCGTGCTCCTCGGCACGTCCGACTTCACGATAGTTGCGCTGGCGCTTCCTTCCTTCATCGATCAGTTCGACGCGTCCACGTCTACGGTCGTCTGGATCGCGCTCTCGTACCAACTGGTGGTGCTTGGCCTGACGCTGCCGATGGGTCGTCTGGGGGACCAGTTCGGCCACAAGGCCATCTTCGCCACAGGGGCCGCCGTCTACGCGCTCGGCCTCATGAGCGCCGCCGCCGCGCCGGGCATCCTGGCCCTGGTCGTCCTCCGTGCGGTACAGGGCGTGGGCGCGGCGATGATGGTCTCCGTCGTCTTCGGGCTCGTGTCGAACGCCTTCCCGGCCAACCAGCGGGGCAGGGCGTTCGGATTGATGGGCTCGGTCGCGGGGTTCGGGCTCATGTCGGGCCCGGCGCTCGGCGGGATCCTCCTCGAAACACTGGGATGGCGCTCGATATTCTGGGCGCGGGCGCCGCTTGCGCTCGCTGGTCTCGCCATCGCGGTGATGTTCCTCCGAAACATCCAGGCGACGTCCGACAGGAGGATCGATTACGCCGGCGCGGCGCTGCTGTCCGGGGCGCTGGTCCTGATGGCCGTGGGCCTGAATCGAGGCTCCGCCGAAGGCTGGACGTCACCGCTGGTCGTCATCATGTTCCCGCTGAGCGCGGCTGCGGCCGCGGCCTTTGCACTCCGCTCGCTTCGGACGGAGAGCCCCATCCTGGACGTACGCCTCTTCCGGGACCCGGTGCTCTCTGTTGCCGTCGTCCTGATGCTCATTGCAGGTGCGGCGATGGTCGCCGTGCTCTTCGTGATGCCTTTCTACCTCCTCATCGCGCGAGACCTGCCGCCGGCGACCGCCGGCCTCGTGTTGCTGGCGCATCCCGCGGCGGTCATCGTGTTCTCCCCGGTCGCCGGACGCCTCTCCGACTGGATCGGCGCAAGAGCGCCCACTGCGGCTGGGCTGGGCCTGGTGGCGATCGCGATCTTTCTCTTCTCGGGCCTGGACCCCGGCACGCCGGTCCTGGTTATCGTGGGCATCCTGATCATGAGCGGCCTCGGCGACACGCACTTCCAGACCCCGAACCAGAGCGTGCTCATGGGCGCGGCCCCGAGGGATCGTGTCGGGACCGTCTCCGCCCTGGTCCCGACCCTTCGCTACATCGGCATCATCACGGGGGTCGCGTCTTGCGAGGCGATCTTCACGTCGGGCCTGGGTGCCTCGGGCCTGGACGGAGCGGATGCGGAGACGGTGACCTCCGCCGCGCGGACAGCCTTCCTGGTCTTCGGCGGGGTGGCCGTTCTCTCCGCGCTGATCGCCCTCTTTCGCCCGCGCGTTCGCCCCTTAGCCTGAGGCTGCTCCTGACCTCGCCCGCAGCCGGGGGTATGCCTCGAGCGCGTTCTCCTCGAAGATCCGGCGTTTCTCGGCTTCGGTGATGCCGGGGACCGCGTCGACGTACGGCTTCGTATCGTCGAAGTAGCGGCCCGTCCGGTCGTCGACGCCGCGCACCGCACCGATCATCTCGGACGCGAAGATGACATTGGATGCGCCCATAACACGCACCAGAAGGTCGATGCCTGCCTGGTGGTAGACGCAGGTATCGAAGTACACGTTGCCGAGCAGCAGCTCGTCGAGCGGAGGTCGCCCCATGTCCTGGGCGATGCCCCGGTAGCGGCCCCAGTGGAACGGCACCGCCCCGCCGCCGTGGGGAAGCACGAACCGCAGCGTCGGGAAGTCCGTGAACAGGTTTGACGTGAGGAACTGCATGAAGGCCGCCGTGTCCCCGTTCAGGTAGTGGGCCCCCGTCCCGTGGAAGTTCGGGTTGCAGGACATGCTGACGTGGACCATCGCGGGAACTTCCAACTCCACCATCCGTTTGTAGAGGCCGTACCACCAGCGGTCCGTCAGCGGTGGGTCGGTCCAATAGCCGTCCGTTGGGTCCGGATTGAGGTTGCAGCCGACGAACCCCAGCTCGTTGACGCACCGATCGAGCTCCTCGATGCACTCGGACGGCGACACCCCCGGCGACTGAGGCAGCTGGCACACGCCCACGAACCTGTCCGGAAACATGACGCACACGCGGTGAACGAGATCGTTGACGGTGCGCGTCCACTCCATGCTCGTCCGGGCGTCGCCGTAGTGGTGCGCCATCCCGCCCGCGGTCGGCGAGAAGAGCGTCAGGTCGGTCCCTCGCTCGCGCTGCAGCCTGAGCTGGCCGACCTCAATCGTCTCCCGTATCTCGTCGTCGCTGATTGATAGCGGCTCGGTGAACGGGCGTCCGGCGCTCTCGATCTGGCGCGCGCGCCACTCGCGCAGTTGGGGCGGAGCGGTCGTGTAGTGGCCGTGCACGTCGATGATCATGGGAGGATTCTACGCCATGGGCTGGAGGAGTTTTGACACCCCCGGGCCCTCACTGTAGATTGCCGCCATCGTCCCCGGTTCGATGACGCCGATACGCCGGACTCCGAACCCCAGGGCTCGACTCTACGGCGTGTGTGCCTTGGACGATGGAACAGGGCGAGGGTGGGTTCGATGGATGACAATCTGCGCGGTGCGGCTGCCATAGTCGGGATAGGGGAGTTGAAGCCGGAGCGGACGCGCCCTGGCCGCGACGCCATGAGCCTGCTGGCCGAAGCCGCGTACCTGGCGATCCAGGACGCCGGCCTCACCAAGGACGACATCGACGGGATGATCTTCGACCCGGAGCTGGCCATAGGCGGCGGCGCGGGCTACGTCCCCCGCATGGCCGAATACATGGGCATCTATCCGACGTGGGCGACCGGTTGCGACGCGCAGGGCGCCGCGGCGGTCGCGATGGCGTTGCAGGCAGCTGCCTACATCAAGGCCGGGTTGGCAAGGTACGTGCTGTGCGGCATGAGTGCGGCCGTGGACCCCGCGATGCGCCGCAGGCCTGCCGCAGGCGGCCGGACCGAGACCTCCACCACGGAGTTCCAGGTGCCCTTCGGCCCGACGGTCGGGGCGAACGGTTGGTATGCCATGATCGCCAAGCGGTACGAGGCCCTGTATGGGGCCACCGTGGAGAAGCGGGCGAAGGTCTCCGTCGATCTGCGCTACAACGCCAACCACAACCCCATGGCCATCTTCCGTGACGTGCCCATCACCGTGGACGACGTCGTGAACTCCCGCATCGTGGCCGACCCGCTGCACCTGCTGGAGTGCGTCATGCCGTGCGCCGGGGGCTGCGCGTTCGTGGTCACCAGCGCCGACCTCGCGCAGAGTCTGCCCCACAAGCCGGCCTATATCCTCGGCGGCGGCCTGGGGATACTGCGGGGGAACCTCACGCACGTCGGCGAGATAACGGTCAGCCCGGTTGGGCGCGGGGCCAGGAAAGCCTTCTCGATGGCGGGCTACGGGCCGTCCGACGTCCAGGTGATGGAGATCTACGACTCGTTCACGATCACGGTGATGTGCGAACTGGAGGAGTCCGGCTTCTGCAGGAAGGGCGAGGCTGCGGACTGGATACAGGCGCATGACCTGACCTTCAAGGGCGACAAGCCCCTGAACACGCACGGCGGGCAGTTGTCCTACGGGCAGGCTTCGACCGCCGGGGGCTGCGCCCAGGTGACGGAGGCTGTCAGGCAGATACGACGGGACGGCGGCGAGCACCAGGTGCCGGGTCCGACCGACCTGATCTACGTCACCGGTTCCGGAGGCTCGTTCTCGCAGCAGTCCGCGATGCTGCTCGGCAGCGAGGCAGCCCTGTAGGGAGGCGGACCAGGAGCGCCCATGACGACCGACACCCCATACAACAAGCCGTTGCCGACACCCTCCGCCGTGAGCCAACCGTTCTGGGACGCCGCGAAGGAGCACCGGCTGGTCTACCAGCGTTGCCGGGCTTGCGGCACGCGCGTCTTCTACCCGCGCGACATCTGTCCGGGCCCGCAGTGCTTCGGGGTGGGGACGCTGGAGTGGGTGGAGTCCACCGGCAGGGGCTGGGTCTACTCCTTCACCGTTTCCTACCAGCCGGCGCACCCGGGCTTCGCCGACGACGTCCCCTACGTCCTCGCGATCGTGGAACTGGACGAGGGATGGCGCATGAACACCAACATCGTCAACTCCGACCACGACAGCATCGAGATCGGCGCGCGCGTCGAAGTGGTCTGGGACGACGTTACGCCGGAGATCACGCTGCCCAAGTTCCAGCTCGCAGGCTGAGCCGCGGTCCGGGCGCCGCTGTCGCGCCCCGCGTTGACTGCTACCGGCGGGTCGGTTAGTTTCACTCCTGACCCGGACACGCAGATCGGCGGAGCCATGAGCCGCGCATCCCTCGCCCCCTACAACCCGGAACCCGTGCAGCACCTCCTTCAGGAGGCAGCCGAGCGATGGCCGGACGAGACCGCCATCGTCGACGGCGACCGCCGGTTCACGTTCGCGGAGCTGGACGCATACTCGGGAAGGTTCGCGTCTGCCCTTGCGGCGATGGGCCTCGGCAGGGACGGCATCGTCGGCATCCTCGCCCCCAACTGCGCCGAGTTCG
>LXNJ01000979.1_pt1 | contig 17933 bp, 17 predicted proteins | sample 809081 | NCBI WGS metagenome assembly LXNJ01 (sample SAMN04870510, study PRJNA318959) | sponge metagenome | biome: sponge; feature: marine sponge reef; material: water | host: Petrosia ficiformis | place: Greece: Milos, Mediterranean Sea | collected 2013-05-29 | depth 5-7 m
GATGAAAAAACTCGGGACGGCCTGCCCGCCAATGGCGAACAAACGCACAAGGATATCGGCCCACCTTCCTTGCCGCACCGCGCCCGCGATTCCGACCGGAATCGCTATCGCCGCCGCCAGCAACATCGTGTAGACCGCAAGCTGAAGCGTGACCGGCAGCTGGCGCGCCACGAGCGACGATATCGGCGTCCGATTGACGAACGACCTTCCCCCAAAGTCACCCGTCGCCACGCTCCACAGCCACGAACCGTACTGGGCAATGAGCGGCTCATCCAGCCCCAGCTCCTCTCGCACGCGCTCCACCTGCAGAGGGTCATGAGCCACCTCGCCGGAGCCGCCCAGCACCACGTCCACCACGTCCCCGGGCAGTACGCGCAGGATCGCAAAGATAACAATCGACGCAATCAGGAGCGTCGGAATAAACAGCGCAAGCCGCAGCCCAATGTATCGGAGCATGACAACAACCTAACGTATCGGCGGCGCGTCGGGTTGGCGGCACACCCTACAACAGCTGAACCACCGCCGCCCCGGCAATGGCCGTCACCACGACAACCAGCCACGGCGGCGCTTTCCAGAACGCCAGCAGGGCGAACGCGGCGGCCGCCACTGCAAAGTCCGCCGGTGTCCCAATGGCGCTGGTCCAGAGCGGGTCGTAGAGCGCCGCCAACAGCAGCCCCACCACCGCGGCATTCACGCCCATCAGCGCCTGCCGCACACGCGCCACGCCCCGCAGTCGCTCCCAGAACGGCAGAACGCCCGGGACGAGCAAGAACGACGGGGCGAATATCGCCGCCAAAGCCAGAAGTCCGCCGCCCCATGCCGGCGTCAAACCGTTCACCGACGCGCCAAGAAACGCCGAGAACGTGAACAGCGGCCCCGGAACCGCCTGCGCAGCCCCATATCCTGCCAGGAACTCATCGCTCGTCACCCACCCCGGCGGCACAACCTCCGCCTCAATGAGCGGCAGCACAACATGACCACCCCCAAAGACAAGAGACCCCGTTCGGTAGAAGCTGTCCACAACATCAATTGCAAGGCTCTCCGTCAGCCTGCTCGCCAGCGGCAAAACGGCCAACAGTACAAGAAACGCGATGAGCAGCACGGCCGCGGAACGCGTCCCGCCCGCCGATACGGCATCGCCATCCCCTCGCGGCTCTGGCGGTTTGAGAAGAATCAAACCGAGCACGGCCCCGCTCGCAATCACTACCAACTGCGCCGCGATACCGCCCGACAGAAGCAACGCCGCGGCGGCTACCACGGCAATGGTGATGCGCGTCCGGTCCGGCGTCAGTGTCCGCCCCATCCCCCACAGCGCCAACGCGACGACCGCCACAGCAACAATCTTGAGCCCGTGCAGCCAGTCGGCGCTCTCCTGCGCCCCCAACTCCTGCACGCCGTACGCGAACAGGATCAGCGCCAACGCTGAGGGCAGCGTGAATCCCAGCCATGCCGCAAATCCGCCGAGCAACCCGCCTCGCTTGATCCCGACGGCCATCCCAAGCTGGCTGCTCGCCGGGCCCGGCAGGAACTGGCACAGCGCGATCAACTCCGCAAACGTGCCCTCATCCAGCCACTTGCGGCGGACGACGTATTCCTCACGGAAATACCCGATATGCGCGATCGGCCCGCCAAACGACGTCAGCCCCAACCGCCCCGCAACAAGAAAAATCTCCCAAAACCGTGCCATAACTGTCGGCATCGTATGCCATACAGCAAATGCAGGTCATGAAAACCCGTCGCGCACCCCACTCGAATTCCCCGCCTTCGAGGGGGAGGGTGAGGGTTCCCTGTCATTCCGAGCGCAGCGAGGAATCTAAGGACTCATTCCTCAGCCAAATCCGCTTCTATACTCCGGTTGGGTTCACAAGATGTTTCTATACTTTCATGCCAGGAAGTATAGGCTCTTGCCCGAAACAATATCGAGGTTGGACTGAGCAGTCCCTAGCGGATATCGGTAGCGCTAGGCCTGTCGACGATCTCCATCAGCCGTTCGACTGCGTACAGATTTGGGCGCGATCCCGTATTGCGTTTAACGATTCCAGCATCGACCAATCGATCCAGCACTCGGCGCGCACCAGCGTCTGTAATCCCAAGGAATCTGGATGCCGTAGGAGCGCTCATTACCAATCGCGAACATATCTCATCCAACAGCCGAAGAACATTTGCAGAAACGTTTCGTTCCCGTAGCGTATCCCGCCAATTCTCCTGCGTCTGGCGTAGTTGTCGGACACGCTCGATCGTATCCCGCGCCTCCTGTCCAACTCCGGTAAGGAAGTACCTCACCCAGCGCTCGTAGTCGCCCGTCACGCTAACATTTAACAGTTCGTCATAGTATCGTTGGCGATCACGTTCAAAATACGCGCTCAGATGTAGAAGTGGCTGTGTCATAAGCCCGCTCTGTTGCAGAAACAGTGTAATTAACAGTCGCCCAATCCGCCCGTTGCCGTCCCGATATGGATGTATCGATTCGAACTGGTAGTGCATCAGGGCGCACCGGACCAAGGGCGGCATCAGGTTATCACCCTGGTTCACAAACTCCTCCAACCCTTGGAAGAGATCCCGCAGATATTGCGGCGGCGGAGGGACGAATCGAGCTTCTTCGATTGGAGAACCCTCTGGCCCAATGTAGACTTGGGTATCTCTGAATGCGCCGGGTCGCGTTTCCTGACCACGTACGCCTCGCATCAGGACTTCATGCAGTTCATTCGCCAGTCTGAAGGAAATGGGCAACTGTTCCAGCAGAGCAATGCCGTGGTCGACTGCCAAAGCATAGTTGATCACCTCGCGGACATCACTGTCCGGACGTGGCGGAGGGCCCGCCTCAGCCGAGACTACATCAGTCAGTGAGGCCATCGTTCCTTCGATGCGGGACGAAAGAACGGCCTCTCTGCGAATGAGTGGCCTGTAGAGTATATGGGGATTGGGTATCGTCTCCCCGGCGCCGGCAAGTATGCCAACGGCCCGGGAGGCGGCGTCGAGGATATTCACCGTTATCCTGTCGAGTGAAAGGGCTTCCGGCAGCGGCTCAGGAACGAACGCCGTGTCGCCGTCCGCTATAGAAACCACTGCACCGACCGGGCTGTTTCTGAGTCGTTGCATGAGAATCTATACTCCAGTTGGATTCCGGCTCTTATTCTATACTTTTCCCGTCAAAAGTATAGTTCCCCGCGCCAATCTATACTCCGGTTGGATTCGTGGGCCGTTTCTATACCCTCGCGCCCGAAAGTATAGATTACGCGCCGTGTCATTCTGAGCGCAGCGAAAGGCCTCAAACCAGATCGCGAACCGGGAGCCGTTACGCAGTAACCCACACCGTCGCGAAATCCGTGTGGGTATGCCCATCCTCCGGCGGTATCACAAGGCCCTTCACATACGTCCGATACGGCACAACCTGCACCGTTCCCGCAATGGGCACCACGTACGTCTGCTCTCGAACTACGTAGCTCTCCAGTTCCCGCCACGCCGCCACGCGCTGCCGATGTGTCCGCGTCGCGCGCAGCTCCTCGTACAGGAGGCTCACGTGCTCATCCTCATGCTTGGCGTAGGCGTCCGGAAAACGGCTGTACACACCGTAGGCCGCCTCCGTGCCCTCCGGTATGGGCGACGTGAAGTTGGAGCCGGGCTGGGAATCGTAGTCGAGGCTCACGCGCCCCCGATTCCACTCCGCCTCGTCCACCAGCTGTATCTGAAGGTCGATACCAAGCCCGGCGAGTTGGTTGTGCAGAAACTCGCAGCGCGCCGTGAGACGGGCACGGCAGAGATAGTCCATCTCGAAGCCGTCCTCATGGCCCGCCGCCGCCAGCAGCGCCAAGGCCTCATCCCGTCTCTCATCAAGAGCGCCCCGGTTGAACCGCTGCCACGTCGTGAAATCGGCCGACGTGAACGGGTTGGCCGGGCTGAACGTCGGCGAGATATAGCCGAATCCGCCCAGCACCGTGGGAATCGCTGCCTCGCGATCGATCCACAGGGAGATCGCCTGCCGCACGTCCGGATCCTGCCACGGGCCCTCGCGCAGCACGTTGAACCCCAAGCGGAACATCCCGCCCTGCATCTCCCCGTAGAAGACCTCGTCCGGTCCCAGTTGCTCATCGATGGCCGCCTTGCGTTCCTGCGTCAGGTAGTGCCCTTCTCCGCGCGCTCCGCCGTCGATGCGGCCGGTCCGGAACGCCGCGTCCATCGCCGTCGCGTTCGGCATGATTACGTAGTCGATGCCGTCCAGGTACGGCAGATTGCCACCCGCGCCCCGCTCCCAATAGCCATCATTGCGAACCACACGCACCAGGCTGCCCGGCTCATAACTCTCAAGACGAAACGGCCCTGTTCCAACGACACCTGCATCCAACGGCCCGGCGCTGTACTCCCCGTCCTCAAACAGAGGCTCAAATACGTGCTTAGGATGAGCGATGCGCAGGCGCGAGTTTGCCAGCACGGACAGATAGTGCGGATTCGGCTCCCCGAGCGTCACCCGCAGACGGTTGAACTCCAGCACGTCAACTGACTCAATCTCTCCAAGCTCCCCACGGAAATAGGCCGGCGCGCGGACCGGGACGCCGTCCGATTCCCATCCGTTCGCCGACAGATCGAACCAGAACTTGGCGTCCTCTGCCGTGAACGGCTCGCCATCGTGCCACGTCACGTCGGGACGAATCGTGAACTCCCACTCGGTGAAGCCGGGATTTGCAAGCCAACTCGACGCCAGGTCCGGGCACGCAAGATACATGTTCTCCCTGCACCGCCGCACCAAGTTGCCCGCGCCGAATAGCGCCCCGCCAACGTGATGCAAAGCGATGCTGGACGTCCGCATCGTGTCGAACGCCGCTGGCGGATCCCCCCGATTCGCCAACGTCAACACCCCGCCATACGTCGGCGTGTCTCCACTCGAAATCGCAGATGAATCTGAGCTCGACTGTGGAGTCGCAGTGCTCTCGTCCCTGCCGTTGCACGCGGCCCCCACGAGCGCGACCACTAGCAGCAGCGTGACGATCCCCGTCATGCGGTAGGCCCGAATGGTCACTCCAGCGTTCGCAGCTGCGGGAACAGCACCACCTCGCGGATCGTCGTCTGCCCCGTCAGGATCATTACAAGCCGATCAATGCCAAGCCCGAGTCCACCCGCCGGCGGCATCCCGTGTTCCACTGCTGTCACAAAATCCTCATCCAGCCGGTCAAAGTCCTCGTCGCGGAACTGCTCGCGGTTCTCCTCCTGCGCCTGCAGTCGCGCCGCCTGCTCGATGGGGTCATTCAACTCAGTGAACGAGTTGGCAACCTCCATCCCGCCGATGAACCCCTCAAACCGCTCCGCCAACCGCGCATCACCCTCCGTCGCCTTGGCCAGCGGCGTCATCTCGATTGGATAGTCAAGCAGGAACGTCGGCTGAATGAGCCGCGGCTCCACCAGGTCGCCAATCAGCTTGTCCACCAGCTGAGGCCACGACGAGTCCGCCGCCGGCGTCAGACCTCTCTCACGCATGGCAGCGCGCAGCCCATCCGCCTTTCGCATCTCCTCGCTGAGCAGGTCGATCTCGCTCCACTGCCGGATAGCATCAATGAGGGGAAGCCGCTGCCACGGCGGCGTCAGGTCAATCTCCTGCCCGTCATACGTCACCACCGCTGTGCCATGCGTTTGCACCGCGAGTTGGTGAACAAGCGACTCCACCATCTCCATCACGTCCGTGTAGGACGCGTATGCCTCATACGACTCCATCGTCGTGAACTCGGGGTTGTGCGCCGCGTCGATCCCCTCGTTGCGGAAGATGCGGCCGATCTCAAATACCTTCTCAAATCCGCCCACCAGCAGCTTCTTGAGGTTCAGTTCGGTCGCGATGCGTAGAAACAACTGCCGGTCCAGCGCGTTATGCCGTGTGACGAACGGCGCGGCCATCGCCCCCGCCGCCACGGGCACCAGCACCGGCGTCTCGGCCTCGATGAACCCCCGATCCTCCATAAAGCGGCGGATCGCGGACACAACCGCGCTGCGAACAACAAAGATCTCCCGGACCTCGTCGTTCGCCATCAGATCGAGATAGCGCTGCCGATACCGCTGCTCCACGTTGCGCAGCCCATGCCACTTCTCCGGTGGAGGGCGAAGCGCCTTGCCCAACACGGAGTACGAGTCAGCCTGCACGGTCACCTCGCCCGTCCGCGTCCGGTACAGCATCCCGCTGACGCCCAAAAAGTCGCCGAGATCAAGATCTTTGAGGGCCTGGTAGTCGTCTGGGTCGAAGTGGTCCCGGGCAAAGCTGACCTGAATGTCCCCGCTGCCGTCCCGCAACGTGGCGAACGTCAACCGCCCCATTCCGCGCATGGTCATCAGCCGCCCAACGACAGCGACGCCGTGCTCCGTATTCTCATCCGCCTCAAAGAGCGCCCGTGCCTCGACGGCTGTATGTGTACGCTCCGTTCGACGCGGATATGGATCGATACCGCGCTCGCGCAGCCGTTCCAGCTTGGCCAGTCGTGACTCAAAGTGGGCCTGCGCGGCCCGCGGCTCCTGTTCGTTACTCAACGGACACTATCGTGTAGGTAATCGTACCGCTCGGAACCGGGACCTCCACCGTGTCGCCAACCGTGTGGCCGATCACGGCGCCGCCAACCGGAGACTCGTTAGAGATACGTCCATGCACCGCGTCCGCCTCCGCCGTGCCCACAAGCGTGTACGTGTCCTCTTCTCCAGACTCGTCTCGCACCCTGAAGCGCGTGCCAATGGAGATTCGCCCGTCCTCGGCGTGGTGCTCGTCGATGATGACGGGATTCTTGAGGATGGATTCAAGCTCAAGGATGCGCCCCTCAACGAACGCCTGCTCTGTCTTGGTGTCCTCGTAGTCCGCGTTCTCCTCCGTGCCGGTCAGCTCCTTGGCGCTGTGCAGCTGTTCAGTAATCTCGATGCGCCGCACGTTGCGCAGGTGATCCAGCTCGCTTTCCAGCTTCGCGAACCCTTCGTGCGTCAGGTACGTCTCCTTCTGCGCCATGACGATGACTCCTTTTCAAGAACCCGATACTGGCGGTGGTCATATAGTCTTATATCTAATAGTTCTCTGCCGCCTCCACCACTGTGGCTGATGTCCGAACGACTCCCCACCACGCCCTCGCTCAGATAGACTGGGCGGCGCGTCCGTTATACTCGCGGCCTATTGCCCATGTCAACTACGAAATCCCTGCCGGGCCTGCGGTATGCGCAGTACGGAAACGACGCTCGGCGCACCGTCCACGTCATGCGGAGCCAGTCGCGCCACCACCACCTCATCTCCCTCCCGGATGAAATCCCGTTCCCGCGCCTCGAACAGCATATAGTCCAGCATGACGTCCGTATTGTCGTGCTGCGTCCCCCACTGCGGCTGAACCGCGTGCAAGAGTGCCATGCGTCGATACAAAGCGCGGCTGTCCGTGAACGCCAGCACCGGCGCTGTCGGACGTTCCAGCGAAAGCATCCGCGGCATATGATCGTCAGGCGAATAGACAATGAGCGCGGTGGCATCCAGGTCCGCCAGCAAACTCACGACGGCCCTCGCAATCTTCCTGTCCTGCCCGTCTGATCCGCTATTCTCCGACGCCCGCCGTGACACTTCCAGGTATTCCTCGCTCCATTCCGCCTCACGGATAATCCGGTCCATCGTTTGGACGGATTCCACGGGATACGCGCCAATCGACGTCTCCCCGCTCAACATCACCGCGTCCGCCCCCTCAAGCACCGCATTCGCCACGTCCGATGCCTCTGCGCGCGTTGGCCTCCGATTCCCGATCATCGACTCCAACATCTGTGTCGCCACAATGACCGGCACTCGTTGCTGCGCGGCGCGGTGCACCAGCGTCTTCTGGATGACGGGCACCCGTTCCGGGCCCAGATCGACACCCAGATCGCCCCGCGCCAGCATCACGCCGTCCGAGACGTCCATGATCGCGTCCAGGTTCTCAAGAGCCTCCGCTCGTTCGATCTTCGCGATGATCGACATCTGCGGCGCGCCCAACGACCGCAGGGTAGATCGCGTTGCCTCGATCTCCTCCGGTGTCCGCACGAACGACAGCGCGACGTGATCCACGCCCATCGTCACCCCGCGCGCCAGGTCCTCCCGGTCCTTCTCCGTGGGCGAAACGACGCTCACATTGATATTGGGCGCATTGATGCCTTTTCGTTCGCCAAGTTCGCCACCATGCACAACGATGGTATGGATTTCCGTGTCATCGCTTCGCACAACTTCCAGTTCCAGCACACCGTCCGCGAGCAGCAGCCTGTCGTGCGGCTGAACATCTTGCGGCAGCCCGGGATGGCTCACCCACACCTTCTCATCAGTGCCGTCCGGCCAATCCTGCGTCGTCAACACCAATGGATCGCCGTCCACCAAAATGACGGGCCTGCCTCGGGCCAACGTCCCTGTCCGAAGGCGCGGCCCCTGCAGGTCTTGCAGGATTCCCACCGCGCGGCCCATGCCATTCGAAATGCGGCGGATGCGGCGCACGACGGCCTCGTGCTCTTCCGCTGTCCCGTGTGAGAAATTGAGCCGCGCGACATCAACCCCCGCCTCGATCAACTGCCTCAGCGTCTCTTCATCGGACGTCGCCGGCCCGATCGTCGCGACAATCTTTGTGCGGCGGATGTGGCGCTCACGCCGCTCTGGCGGAACATTCATGCCCCTACCTTAGCCGAAATGACCGGTTGGCTCAGGGAAAGTGCGACGAGTGAGGTGAACGCCCCTACAGATCAACCGACAGCTCAAGCCCCACCGGGCAGTGATCGGAACCCATCACGTCGGACAGGATAAAGGCATTGGAAACGCGGTCCATCAACTCCTCGTTGACGAAGAAGTAGTCGATCCGCCATCCAACGTTGCGGTCGCGCGCCCGCGTCATCGTGTCCCAGTAGGAATAATGCCCGTTCTCATCCGGCACAAACTTGCGGAACGTATCGACATACCCGCTGCCCATCAGCTTGTCCATCCACGCTCGCTCCTCAGGGAGGAACCCGGACGTCTTCTGGTTCTCCTTTGGACGCGCCAGGTCAATCTCTTGGTGCGCCGTGTTCACGTCGCCACAGACGACGATGTTGTTTCCGCCCCGCCTTTCGGACTCGATGTGTTCCAGAAAGGCGTCGTAGAAGTCCATCTTATAGGCAAGCCGTTCCTTGGACGCGCGGCCATTGGGAAAATAGACGTTGTACAGTTCGAACTCGCCGTAATCGAGCCTGAGGACGCGACCCTCATTGTCCCAGCGGTTATCCGGCCCGAATGTGGTGGATATGCCCTTGGGCGATGCCTTTGTATAGACGGCGACCCCGGAGTACCCCTTCCGCTCCGCAGAGGCGAAATGGGCCTCGTAGCCCTCAACCTCCAGCACGGCCTTCGTAAGTTGGTCGGGTTGGGATTTCGTTTCCTGGATGCAAAGGATGTCCGGCGAGGCGGCCGACAGTATCGCCGGGAACTCGCCCTTGCGATGCACGGCACGCAGGCCGTTCACATTCCATGAAAGCAGTGTCGTCGTCATGGCCCTGATAATACCCGATGAACTCGGCGCGGGACTACAATGAGTCGCAGGATTGTGACTATTCACACACGCCATATCCGCTATCTGCTCATCATGATGCTTGCCGTATCCACCCTTGCCGCCCTGAGCGCAACCGCCTGTGCCTCAGACAGGTCGGAGGACACCGTCACCCTCCGAGTCTTCGCCGCATCATCGCTGACGGACGCCCTCACGGAAGCGGCAGAAGTGTTTGAGGCGGAGAATGAGGATGTTCAGGTTGAGATTCACTTTGCGGGCAGCTCACGTCTCCGTGCCCAGCTTGAGGAGGGCGCAGAGGCCGACGTCTTCATCTCCGCGGATCCCCGCCACCTCGATACAATCGCTCACTTGCTCGTGGATTCCTCAATCACCACTGTCGCAACCAACGAAATGGTGGTTGCACTCTCGGATTCCGCCGGACCAATCCAGTCCCTTGAGTACCTTGCGGAGCCGGGTGTGAAAATCGTGATCGCGTTGCCGGACGTTCCTGCGGGCCGTTATGCCCGTGCTCTCATTGCAGAATTGGCACAGCAACAGGGCTTCCCTGCCGATTTCGACAGGGCCGTGCTCGGCAACGTCGTTTCCGAAGAGACCAACGTGCGCGCCGTTCTTGCCAAGGTGCAATTGGGCGAGGCCGACGCCGGTTTCGTCTACCAATCCGACCTCCGCGACACGGGCTTGCCCTCGCTTACCATCCCCGACCAGAACCCGGGTGACATCGCCTATGTGGCCGCAGCTCTGCGTGATTCTTCTCACCACGACACCGCTCAGGCATTCCTGGGCTTCCTCGCCTCTGACGAAGGCCAGCGGATTCTCATCTCGCATGGATTCCTCTCAGCAGATGCGCTCCCCGTCACCGACGCCGTATCGATGGCGGCGACGCCATGAATCGGCGCACGTTCCCGCTCGGCCAGGCTCCCGGCGGCATCATCACCCTCGTCTACATCGCGTTTATCGCCCTGCCGCTCACCGCCCTGTTCATCCGCGCAGTCTCCTCCTACAGCCTCTGGGACAGCCTGACGAGCGACATCACCCTCACCGCCCTGCGCCTATCACTGATCACCAGCCTGATCAGCATGATCATCGTGGTTGGAGCGGGCATTCCCATCGCGCGCTACCTCTCCCGCCGCTCAGGCCCCTTCTCGCGCGTCATTGATGTCCTGATCGACGTTCCCCTAGTCCTGCCCCCAGTCGTGGCAGGCCTGGCCATGCTCATGGCGTTTGGACGCATGGGAATCCTGGGAGACGCCCTCGACGCCGCCGGTATTCGGCTGCCATTCACAACGACGGCCGTCGTCCTTGCCCAGATATTCGTCTCCGCTCCGTTCTTCATTCGCGCGGCCAAGCTTGGTTTCCAGGCCGTGCCGCGAGAGTTGGAGGAGATCTCACAGACCCTGGGCATCTCACCGTGGCGCACCTTCTGGCGCATCGCCGTGCCTCTCGCATGGCCCTCTATAGTGGGCGGCCTGGCCTTGTCGTGGGCGCGCGCTATATCCGAGTTCGGCGCGACAATCATGTTCGCCGGCAACCTCTCCGGACGCACCCAGACCATGCCCCTCGCCATCCTGAGCGCCATGGAGAGCGATGTCGGCGCGGCCCTTGCCCTGGCTGTCATCCTCGTGGCCGCGTCCCTCATCGTCCTGTTCGTACTCGCTCTGGCCGCTATGCGCACAGCCGTGCCCGCCGGGAGGCTCGAATGAGCGCCCGCGGCTGGGTCCGGCACCGGATCGGCACATTCTCGTTGGACGTTTCATGGGATGTCGAGGCCGGATCGGTCACCGTCCTCTACGGCCCGTCAGGCGCGGGCAAATCCCTTACGCTCCGCGCCATCGCAGGCCTCATACGGCCGGACGAGGGACGCATCGAGCTGGAGGGCACGGTCGTCTTCGACCACGCGACAGGCCTCTGGATCCCGCCCCACCACCGCCGAGTCGGCCTCATGCCGCAGGAATACGGCCTGTTTCCCCATCTGACTGTGGTGGCCAATATCGCCTACGGCGCCCACGATCCCGACTCCCAGGCGCGCGCCACAGAACTCACCCGCGCACTGGATCTGCAGGATCTACAGGCCCGTCGCATCTGGGAACTATCCGGCGGTCAACGGCAGCGTGTCGCACTTGCACGGGCATTGGCCACCCAGCCGCGTGTTCTCCTTCTCGATGAGCCGTTTGCCGCCCTCGACTCTGAACTGCGCCGTGCCGTGCGGCAGGAGATCCGGCAGGTTCTCACCGCGTCCCACGTGCCGGTGATCCTCGTGACGCACGACGCAGAGGAAGCGCTCGCGCTGGCCGACCATGTCCAGATCATCGACAACGGCCGCATCGTCGCGGAGGGCGATCCTGTCACAACGCTCCGTCAGCCTGCGGCCCCCCGTATCGCCCGTCTGGCCGGCGTGGAAAACCTTCTGCGGATGCGCGTCGCCAGCCTCCAGCCCGAGGACGGCGCAATGATCTGTGAGACCCTTGATGACTCACCTCTCACACTCGAGACACCACTTGCCGAGGCGCACGAAGGGGACGTGGTCACCGTCGGCATCCGCTCCTCGGATGTCATCCTCGCCAGCAGCGAGCCGCAGGGACTATCAGCCCGCAACGTCTTTGCCGGAACCGTGACGACCATCGAGCCGCGCTCGCCAGGCCACGACGTAATAGTTGACTGCGGTGGGGGATTGTCTCTCGTCTCTCACGTCACGCGCCACGCCATCACACAACTGGGAATACGCGAAGGGGCGCAGATGTGGGCGGTCGTAAAGGCGTCGAGCTGTTTCCTGTTGTCCGGTGAGTAACCGGCGGCCGCCGGCTACGTAGCGGAGCTGTGCGGGGAAGCGTCCGGGTCCACCTGCCACTCAGATTCCAGCAGGCGTCTGCGCTGCATCCGCAGTCGGACCACTTTCCACCAGAAGACAATCCCCCCGCCGGCCAGCGCCAACAGCGGAATGAGGCCGAAAACGGCGCTGAGATGAACGACCGTGTAGAGGGACGCGGTTTCCCGGAGAGGCATGTAAATGAAGATGATCACGCCCAACACAATCTTGATCGCGATCATGATGCCGACGAAGGCCCACGCGGCCACCCACTCGTCCTTCATGCCGCTCATACTACTCGCATCAGACGCTGTCCGCACCCTTGACTCCAATTGACGCACCTCTAGCTACAACTCTATACTGGATTTTCTTGCGGCCACATGGCATACGGCCCTGTGGACACGCCCAAATTCTCAACGGTTTGTTGATACAACGGGAGGGTAAGTCAGAGACATGGCGAACCAGATGGGCAAGCGATACGGATGCGGGTCATGCGGTGTCGAAGTGGTTGTCACCAAGGGCGGCGATGGTGCCCTGACCTGCCACGGCGAGCAGATGGCGCAGAAGTAGCGCAGCACTGTGCGCCCTAATCACCGGGCATTACTGAGCGACACGTTAAACGACGAGCTCACCCTAGGAGGACAGAAATGACGACAATCCAGCTTGGCAAGCGATACGAGTGTGAGACCTGCGGAACGCAGGTGTTGGCGACAAAGGCCTCAGACGCGGCAATCACCTGCTGCGACAAGGAGATGGAACTCCAGGGCCAGCGCCGCGTCCCCTCCGCTGACTAGCTTCGGCTGGAACTCCACCTTCTCCGGGCCTCGCTATGATGCGAGGCCGATTGCTCATTGGTAAATCGGGGACCTTAAGGTCCCCTTCTTGGTATTTTCCCTACTCGTACCGGCGCAGCACTCCAACCACGCGTCCCCTGATCTGGACGTTGCGCGCATCCACGTAGATGGCTGTCATCGTCGTGTTCTCCGGCTGAAGCCGCACACGCTCACCCTCCGGGAAGAACCGCTTGAGCGTCGCCTCTTCCTCCTGCACCAGCCACGCGGCAACCATCTCGCCGGGCTCTGCAGACTCCTGCGCCTCAAGCACGACCATATCGCCGTCCCTGATCAGCGCGTCGATCATTGAATCACCTTTGACGCGCAGGGCATAGAGTTTGTCCGTATTGGCCGCCATCCCCGCGTCAATGTCCACCGAATCCTCTTCGATGGACGTCGCGACGTCCTGCGGGAACACTGGCAGCGGCTGACCTGCGGCGATGGCGGCCAGCACGGGGATCTTCACACGGCGCTCACGCCGCCCCACTACCTCAATGCCGCGTGACACCTCCTTGGACCGTCGCAAGAAGCCGCCCCGCACCAGTCCCTTGAGGTTGTAGTCCACTACGCTCGTCGATGAGATATTGCAGCCGTATTGGATGTCCCGAACCGTCGGCGGATACCCGTTCTCATCCAGGAAATCCTCGATGAACCTCATGATGGCCTGCTGCCGTGGCCTCAACTGCTCTACCATCAGCCGCCCTCCCTCGTATTCATGTGGTCGTCACAACCAAAATGAACGAACCCATGTTCGCGCTTTCGGGAATATAGCACGCGTGAGCGAGAGCCGTCAATGATTCTTATCGTTCGCGATCCGGCCCAGGTCTCTGAAGACGCTTATCCTCCGCGTTCCGGCTCTTCAGCTTCAACCGGAACGGGCCCGGGCAACACTAGACCAGTTCTTCAAGGGCTCCCAGTGCGCTTCGAATGTGGGCGCTCATAACGATTTCGTTGTGGTAGACGCCCTGAATCACACCGTCTCCATCGATGACGTACGTCACTCGTGACGTGCCGAGTCCGAAACGGCGCTCCACGTCATAGAGCTTCCTGACCAGTTTCGTCTCATCACTGCCGAGTCCAAAGGGAGCCGCGGTGGACTTCGCAAACCTGCTGAGCGTTTCCACGGAGTCCGCGCTGATTCCGACCACGACGGCGTTCTTTGAAAGGATGTGGTCATGCATGTCGCAGAAGCCACCGACTTCCTGGGTGCAGCCGTACGTGAAGGCCTTTGGATAGAAGAACAACACAACATTCTGTCCGCGATAGTTGGACAGCTTGAACTGTCCTCCACCGCCAAGCCGCACTACGAAATCAGGAGCCTTGTCTCCAACATTCAGCATGACGAGCCTATTGTGCCACAACGGTCGAATTTCGCCAGTTTGCCGAGGCCCAATCCATTTAGCGGCCGGCCGGCCGCCGCCCAACCGAATCCGGAGCGAGCAGCCGCGCGATGACCAACGCCACTCCGGCAACCACACCGACCCGAATGGCCTGCGACTTCACTCTTTCTGACACGGCATCCAGGAGGGCTGTGACGAACGTCTCAACACGCATCACTAACTCCACCGCCGCGTCATCCGTATAGTCCGCGATGATTTCGTCTGTCCACGCCTCCAGCGCGGGGCGAACAATGAGGTCCAGCGGCACCGTCGCCAGCAGCCACGCGAGAATCGCGCCAATCCCCAGAACGATGGACGCCCACGTCAGCCGTCCTTCCCAGCCCCTGCCGCCCACGAATGCAAGCAGGAACAGCACCATCGCAGCAAGGGCCCAGAGCACAATTTGGACGAACCCGGTTGAGGCAAGGAAATCGCGGGCATTCTGTAGCGGCGACTCACCATCCTCGCCCACGGCATTCTCAACGGTCTGGTTCGATAGTGTGAACCCTGCGCGAATGTTCTCCCGCAGTTGATCCGGGTCCTCGTACAGTTCCTCGCTCAATGCCGCGGTGAGGTTCGCCGCATCGGCCGTTACTCCCTGCGCCATAATCTCCATCACCCGCTCAATGAGGTCCATCTCCCCCGTATCGAGCGCCGCTTGAACATCGACGGAGTTGATTGAGATGGAAGGGGGAATCATCCGTTGCGTTTCCTCTCGCACGATGCTTTCGGCATCGAGCCCGACGGCAAGCTGGTATTCATCGAAGGTCATGCCGGGAATCACGCACGCGGGAAGAATGTCTTCAAGGGATTCCGGCATCCCGAGACCCGGCGTCTGCCCGGGCGGGCATGCGGGCACGGCGTTGAATTCGGCCTCAAGACGGCTGTCCGCCTCCGCCGCGATTGCTCTGGGAGCGCGGATTCGCGCCTGCGCCAAAGACAGCTCAACGTCAGAACTTAGCGGCTCATCGGACAACCCGACGGCATACGCGGATACATCCTGGATCACCTGCGCCTTCACATGGCTCAGTTCGTCAGGCGAAATCTCGTCCAGGATGAACCCTGACACGAGCTCGGCATCAACATCACCATATCCCGGGACAAACAACGCCTCCATCTGCATTGACGCGTTCAATCCCGCCACAACGGCTTCCATCAGGGACGCATCGTCGATATCAGCCTCGGTAAGCACGTCGATGATCGCGTTCTGAACCGCCCATGCCCGATCATCGATGGGAATCGTGATTTCGGAGTTCTCCGTCTCTCCGATGTAGTACGCGCCAACGTCGTCCACCGCCTGCCCAATACGCGGAAACAGCCAGTCGCTCGGCGCTATGTTCGAAAGGTGCGATTCTGCAATCGCGCCCATATCCACCGAGGTCACGGAGTAGTCGGCCGATTCCTCCTCCACCCGGTCTTCAAGCAGTTCAATCAGTGGGTCGTATACGTCCGGATTCTCTCGCGAAACACTGCGCGAAAGCTCGTCGAATCCGCGCGCCGCTCGTGGAGCAACGGAAATGACAACCTCGAATTCGTCCTCCCTCCCCCACAGATACGGCCATGCGGCTCGCAGCACGTTCTCCGTCTCTTGTCGAATCTCTCCGGCGGGGAAAGCGGTCCTCAGTGCAAAGGCGACGTCCTCATTCCACGGCTCAGCCACGCGAATAACGTCATGGTCGGCCTCTTGAAAGAGCTCATCCAGGGCTGATGGAACAAGATGGTCATGCATGTAGCTGTAGAAGTCCGCCTCATTCAGTGCCTCGATCAGGTCGTCCGGCTCGCTGACGGACGCCCTCACCCCCGAGAAGGTAATGGCAAAGATGGCAATGGGCAGGAAAACGACCGCAATCAACGCCGCTGCGGCACGGCGTGCCCACAGGGAAAAAGACGTTCTGTCAGTCTGTATTGGTTCGGGTGTGGCCACGTTTCGTATGATACTTGCAAATCGATTGGACTCAAACGGTTGAAAGACGTGGCTGGAGGTTATATGACCGAGACCGTTGCGCAAAAGGAACGACTCATCGAGTGGATGGGCGCGGAGTTGACTGAAAAAGGGGACGGCAAGGCGATTGCTACCCTTCCCGTGGAGCGGCACGTGCTCCACGCCGACGATAATCCCCGCGTGGCGGGCGGCGTCATCATGGCCTTGATGGACTTTTGCATCCACCACGCCGTCCATAGCGTGCTTGCCCCCAACGAGCTCCATGCCACAATTGAGATGAAGCTCAATTTCATTCGACCCGGTCAGCCCGGCGTTCTCACGGCAGAAGCAAACATTGTGAATAAGGGCAGCCGCTTCGCAATCGTCGAGGGCACAATCAAGCAAGAGGAGACGGGCAAGCTCGTCGCCCAGACCCTCACCACCGAGACCTGGGTGGAGATGCCTCCCGCAGCCGGCTAGAGGCGGCGCAAGTTCAGATGGCTACAGAAAAACGAACATGGACGTGCCGCTCATGCGGCCATGAGGTGACGCCGCGCTGCCCGGCCTGCCGTGTCGTCATCACCGGCCAGGAGGCCAACGCCGGGCGCTGCAACATGTGCGGCACACCCATCACCGCCGCCATTTTCACCTGCCCCGAATGCCAGACGGAGAACGGCCTTAGGCCGCCTGTTGATCAGCTGCTGCGGCCGTGGCGCGGCAGGGATCTGGGTATCAAGGGACTCCAGGCGCTCAGGCTCATCGTCGGCATGGTCCAGATGGCGGGTTTGATCTTGTTGGGCGTGAGTTGTTCTGCCGCCGCCGGCGGCGCGGACCCGCCCGTCGACGGCCCATCATTCGGTCAGTTGCAGTTCATGGGTCTTGCGGCGTTGGTGGGTCTGATCCCCGTGCAGATCATCATCGCCCGCGTCATCAAATCGCTCAGCTACGGAATCGTCACCATCGGAGAACGCCGACGACGAAACCAGACAGAAGATTAGCTGCAATGCGCCGTTCACCCTGAGCCTGTCGAGGGGTGAACACCCGAGGCCGCCCTCACACGGTCCAGGATCGCGGCCGTGTCCAACGGGACCTCAAGGATGTAGCGGAGATACCAGCGCAGCAGCGCCTCAATCTCCGCCGATTCCGCCTCACCCGTAGAAAGCAAGTCCGCCCCGTCCAGTCCCTCGAGTTGCAGTGCGTGCAGATCGCGTACCGTCTCTCTCGGGATTGCGCGCGTCCAACCCGGCTGCCTCGACCCGCACGATGAGCACAGCAGACCGCCAAGCTGAGCGCTGAACGATGGCTGCCCCCGTGACCCATTCACGTCCGCGCCACAGGACGCGCAGCGATCCAGCACGGGCTGAAATCCCGCCCAGCTCAGCACCTGGATCTCGAACGCACGCGCAAGCGAATCCGCCCGGTGTCCGGCATCCAGTTGGCGGAGTGACTCAAGCAGCAGTGTGAATAACTCTTCTTGTGGCTCCGCTCCTGCGTGAACCTGTCCAC
>LXNJ01000980.1_pt1 | contig 17932 bp, 16 predicted proteins | sample 809081 | NCBI WGS metagenome assembly LXNJ01 (sample SAMN04870510, study PRJNA318959) | sponge metagenome | biome: sponge; feature: marine sponge reef; material: water | host: Petrosia ficiformis | place: Greece: Milos, Mediterranean Sea | collected 2013-05-29 | depth 5-7 m
GGTGGTGAGGAACAGCCCGGCGATCGAGCCCGCGTTCTGCAGGGCCGAGCGGGTGACCTTGGCCGCGTCGATGATCCCGGCCGCGATCAGGTCCTCGTACTCGCCGGTGGCGGCGTTGAGACCCTCGGAGCCGCTCAGGTTGCGGACCCGCTCGACCACTACGCCGCCCTCGAGGCCGGCGTTCACTGCGATCTGGGTGAGAGGAGCGACCAGTGCCTTGGCCACGATGCGGGCCCCGGTCTTCTCGTCGGCGTCGCTGAGCCCGTCCGCCGCAGCGTCCACCGCGTCGACGGCCCGGAGCAGGGTCACGCCGCCGCCGGCGACGACGCCCTCCTCGATGGCTGCCTTGGTGGTGCTGACCGCGTCCTCGATGCGGTGCTTCTTCTCCTTGAGTTCCACCTCGGTGGCGGCGCCCACCTTCAGCACGGCCACGCCGCCGGAGAGCTTGGCCAGGCGCTCCTGGAGCTTCTCGCGGTCGTAGTCGGAGTCGGTGTTCTCGATCTCGCCCTTGATCTGGTTGATGCGTCCGGCCACATCGGAGCTGTCTCCGGCGCCCTCGACGATGGTGGTCTCGTCCTTGGTGACGATGACCTTGCGGGCCTGGCCCAGCATGTCGACGCCGACGCTGTCGAGCTTGAGGCCGACCTCTTCGCTGATGACCTGGCCGCCGGTGAGGATGGCCATGTCCTGCAGCATCGCCTTGCGGCGATCGCCGAAGCCGGGGGCCTTCACGGCCACCGACGTGAACGTGCCGCGGATCTTGTTGACCACCAGCGTGGCCAGAGCCTCGCCCTCGACGTCCTCAGCGATGATCAGCAGCGGCTTGCCGCCCTGCATGACCTTCTCGAGCACGGGCACGAGGTCGCGCACGTTGGAGATCTTCGAGCCGACCAGCAGCAGGTACGGGTTGTCGAGAACCGACTCCATGCGCTCGGGGTCGGTCACGAAGTAGGGGGAGATGTAGCCCTTGTCGAAGCGCATGCCCTCGACGGTCTCCATCTCCAGTCCGAAGGTCTGGCCCTCCTCGACGGTGATCACGCCGTCCTTGCCGACCTTGTCGATGGCGTCGGAGATGGTGGAGCCGATCTCGGGATCGGCGGCCGAGATGGCGGCCACGTTGGCGATCTGGGCCTTGTCGGAGGACACGTCGTGGCTGTTGTCCTGGATGGACTCCACGGCCGCGTCGACGGCAGCCTCGATGCCCCGCTTGAGCGACATCGGGTTGGCGCCCGCGGCCACGTTGCGCAGGCCCTCGCGCACCATCGACCACGCCAGGACGGTGGCGGTGGTGGTGCCGTCACCGGCGACGTCGTCGGTCTTCTTGGCGACTTCCTTGACCAGCTCGGCGCCGATCTTCTCGTAGGGGTCCTCCAGCTCGATCTCCTTGGCGATCGATACGCCGTCGTTGGTGATCGTGGGGGCGCCCCACTTCTTGTCGAGCACGACGTTGCGGCCCTTGGGGCCCAGCGTTACCCGCACTGCGTCGGCGAGCTGGTTCATGCCCCGCTCGAGAGCCCGGCGAGCCTGCTCGTCGAACTGGATCGTCTTGGCCATTTGTGAACCTCCGGAACGGCCCTCAGATGGGCCGACAGTCTCTTGGTTGCCTGGGTTGGCACTCGCGTGCCGCGAGTGCCAAGTCAACCGGCGCAACCCCGCGATGACAACCCGTCGAGCCGGAATATGGCGCGCCTGATCCCGCGGGAGGCCGGGATCAAGCAGAGGGTCGGGCTAGGCGCTTCCCCCGGCCACGGCGGGAACGATGCTCACGGTGGCGCCGTCGGCCACGGTGGTGCTGAGCCCCGCTAGGAAACGCACGTCGTCGTCGCTGACGAACACGTTGACGAACCGGCGCAGATCGCCCGACTCGTCGAGGATCTTGTCCCTGAACCCGGGATGGGACGACTCCAGCGAATCGAGCACCTCCGCGAGGGTGGCGCCGTCCACAGCCACCTCCGACGCTCCGGCAGTGAGGGCTCTTAGCGTGGTGGGCACTCGGACAGTGACGGCCATCTCGTTCCTTCGCTGGGACCCGCTGACGGGCTAACCGACCGGGCCATGGTATAGGCCCGGCGATAGGATCGGCTTGTGGGATCACCGATGGAACCTGAGGCGGGTGGAGCCGTGGAGAAGCCGGACCGGTGGTCCTGGTCGGCCCGTGTCGTCGTGGGGGGACTTGCGGTTATCGGTGCAGTCACCATGGTGCAGCGGATCCTGGTCATCTTCTCCTGGCTGCTCACCCTCCTAATGATCATCGTCGTATTGGTGGTCCTCGCCTACTGGGTCATCACCGGCAGGTACCGCCGCTAGAGACCGCCGCCGAGGGCATCCTCGAGGGCTTCTCTCACACAGCCGCAGGGGTCGGCATGGGCCCGCCGCGAACCGAACCGGCCGGTCAAGTCGACTATCTCCATGCTCTCGGGCACCAGCACCGACGGATCGCAGCTGCCCACCACCGCCAGCACCCTCGTGCCCGACTGGGCCGCCAGCTCGGCCACTCCGGAGACCACCTTGCCCTCCAGGGACGTGGCGTCGTAGCGGCCCTCGCCGGTGACGGCCACATGGGCGTCCGAGATGCGCTCCCGCAGGCCGATCTCGTCGGCGACCACCTCGAAGCCGTCGACCAGGCTGGCACCCCGGGCGGCCAGACCGCCCGCCAGGCCCCCGGCCGCGCCCGCTCGCGGCATCGCGGCGACATCGACCCCGAAGTCGCGCTCATACAACTCGGTCAGGGCCCTCAGGCGGCGCGCCAACAGCTCGACCTGCGTGGGCGAGGCCCCCTTCTGGGGGCCGAAGACGGCGGCGGCGTCCACGAACGCGGTGCGGACGTCGCAGGCCACGATCATCTCCACACCCGACATCCGGGCCGGCGACGGCAGGGCCCGCACCGCTCCGAGGCCGCCGTCGGTGGTGGCCGAGCCGCCCACCGCCACCAGCACGCGGCGGGCGCCGGCCCCTACCGCTTCAGCGATCAGCTCGCCGGTGCCGGCCGTGGTGGCGTTGACCGGGTCGTTGCCGGTCGCGCCGCCCGCCAGAGCCAGGCCCGAGGCGAGCGCCATCTCGATGACGGCGACGCCGCGGCTGAACCGCCAGGGCGCGTTGACGGGCTCGCCCAGCGGCCCGGTCACCAGCGACGTCCGGTTGGCGCCGCCCAGCGCGTCCAGGGTCCCCTCGCCCCCGTCGGCCATCGGCGCGGTGTCACAGGACGCCGAGACGGCGGCGGCAGCCTCGGCGACCGCCCCGGCTATCTCGGCGGCTGAGGCGGTTCCCCGGAACTTGTCGGGCGCGGCCAGCACTCGCATATCCGACATTCTCGCGTCACGGCGGGGCTAGCGGAATCCCGCTCCTGCTGCGCCGCCGCAACAAACTCGGCCGGCCACCAGCGCTGCGGAAGATTGTTGGTCCGGTAGGGGTCGTGCGCTCGCGCTCAGTTGGCGACCGGATCGGGATCCAGGATCGCGTTGTCGGTGCCGACAACCACGAAGATGTTGAACGTTTCGAGGTCCTGGGGCGTCTCCGGGTTGCGGATCAGCGTCATGATGGTCGCCGGCGCGGGAGTCAGACGGTCCGGGGGAGCCCCCAGGGCGGAGGCGACGGCCTTGGCGTCGTCGCCGTAGCCGGGCCGGTAGTAGACGACCGACTCGCCGACCCGGTCCTGCTCGGTGTTCTTGGCCGCGGTCACATACCCGCTCGCATTGAGAATGCCTGCCGTCCGGCCGGCTCGACCCCTGTCGCCGGTGCCGTTGGCCACGGCCACCTTCACCTCTCCGGGCGGGCGGGTGACGATCGGGGGAACGGTCGTGGTCGTTGTGGTGGTCGTCGTGGACGTCGGCGTCTCGGGGTCCGCCGCGTCCCCGTTGCCCTCGCCGCCGGTGCCGGGGGATGGCTGCTCGGTGTCGTCCGGGTCGGTGTCGGCGGCGGTGCCGTCGGATCCGTCGAAGCCGCGGGCGAGCAGGAACGCTCCCAGTGCAATAGCGACGGCCACTAGCAGAATCGCCCGTCCCGCCGCGCCTCCTCCCGCAGAGTGACCATGGGGGGCTGTCATGTCCTGAACCTTAGCGGGTGTCGCTCGGCGCGTCTCGCACCCGAGCCGCGCGCGTCATCAAGCATCCGAGTCGCCCGAGGCGCCGGCGCGGCGGCCCGCCGATCCCGACGCGTGCCGCACCGCGAGGCGTCCGGCCCCGGTGCCGCTGCGGACCGCTCCCTCCATCGTCGCCGGCCAGCCCGTGTCCGACCAGGCACCGGCCAGGTATACGCCCGGCAGGCTGCACTCGGCGCCGGGACGGAGGCTGTCGGTGCCAGGCGCCCCCAGGAAGGTGGCCGAGTGCTCGCGGGTGACGATCGACTCGGTGACGGTGGCGCCGGCCGCGGCGGGCAGCAGGCGGGCCAGCTCGGCAGTGAAGTGCGAGACCAGATCAGCGGCGGGGCGGCCGATGTAGGCCTCGGCGGCTGACAGCGACACGGCCAGGCACTGGCGGCCGTCGTCGAGCCCGGCGCCCTCGGTGCGGTCGAACACGAACTGCGCGTCGGTGCCGACGCCGGCGAAGAGGGCCAGGTCCGTGACCGGCCGGTCATACACCAGATGGACGTTGACGATGGGCGAGGTGCCCAACTCGTCGAGGCGGTCCTGGAACGCGACCGTGCCCGGCGGCAGCAGCGCCCCGACCGCGTTGTGGGGCACGGCCACCACCACGGAGTCGGCCTCCAGGACCTGCCCGTCGGCGCGGACCTCCAGACCTCCGGACGCGCCGGGCCGCACCGCCGTCACCGGGACACGGGTCGAGACCTTGCCGCCGGCGGCCTCCAGGGCCCGCCGGGCCGCGTCGGAGTGCAGGGCCGACAGCGGCACCCGGGCCCAGCCCATGTCGGCGGCATCGGCCCCGGTGAGGAGTCCGGTCACGAACACCTTGGCGGCCAGCTTGAGGGAGGCGTCGGCCGCGCCGACGTTGACGGTCGGCAACACGATCAGGTTCCAGAACGTCTCGGTGGCCACCCGGTCCTGACCGTGGGCCGACAGCCAGTCGCCGAAGGCGGTGTCGTCGAGGGACGGATCGTCGGGGTCAAGGCGCCGCATGGCCAGGCCGGCCCGCAGCACGGCCATCCGCTGGCGCAGGCTCAGGTGGGGATAGGTCAACAGGGCCGGGGCCAGATGCAACGGGGCGGGGCCGGGCGTGCGCCTGATGGACCCGACCGGCCCGCCCGGCGCCAGCACCGGTACGTCCAGGCGGCTCTGCATGAACACGCCGCCGGCTGATCCGATGCGCTCCAGGAAGGCCCGGTAGGCGGTGCAGCACCGCATGAAGACGTGCTGGCCGTTGTCGAACCACACGCCGTTGCGCTCGAAGGACCACGTGGCGCCGCCGAGACGGGGGCGGCGCTCGAGCAGCGTAACCTCGGCGCCGCGGTCGGCTGCCTCCAGCCCGGCGGACAGCCCGGCCAGGCCGCCCCCGACGACCACCACCCGCGGCCGACGGCCCGGGTTCGTCGTGCTCACGTCGCGGGTCCGGCCCCCTCGTCCAGGAGGCCAAGGGGTCTCACAGCCTCGAGAGATTCTCGGGTGAGTTGTGTGTCGTACAGCCACTCAACTCGCACCGAGATTCGGCGGGGTCCAGAACTCACGGCCGCAGACCGCTGAGGCTGCGGGCGGCGACAAGGCCCTTCTCCCAGGCGGGCACGCTGACCCGCCTCTCAAGCGGAGCAGCGGGCTGAGCCAGGATGCGGGCCAGCAGGCGCCGGTAGATGCCGGCCATGGCCGAGGTGCAGGCCCGGCTGCGATGGTCGAGGTGCTCCAGCAGCACCAGGCCCCGCTCGAACCACACCACCGCCTGGCCGGCCACGAACTGCACCAGCTCGGCGACGCTCTCCGTCGGCGCCCACTGGCCCGGCGCGATCCCGAACCTCTCACGTTCCTGTTCGGGCAGGTAGATGCGCCCCATCCGGTGATCCTCCGCGATGTCCCGCAGCATGTTGGTGAGCTGCAGGGCCACGCCCAAGTCGTCGGCGAGTTCTCCGGCCGGCCGCCCGGGCTGTGACCCGGAACCGCCGCCGCCGGGATGTCCCGGCGTTCTGATCCCGAAGACTCCCAGGGACAGGCGGCCCACCGAGCCAGCCACCAGGCGGCAGTAGCGCACGGTGTCGTCCATGGTGGCGTAGGTCTCGCCCCGCACGTCCAGCTCGCAGCCCTCCACGATCTCGTGAAGGGCGGCCACCGGAATCGGATAGTCCGAGGCGGCGTGGGCCACCGCGGACAGCACCGGGTCGTCGGGCTCGGCCACCCGGCCCCCTTCCAGGGCCTCGATCGCCGAATGGAGGTCGCTCAGCGCGGCGAGCTTGCGTTCGGTGGGCCAGTCGCCGTCGCCGACGTCGTCGATGCGGCGGGCCATGGCGTACAGCGCGGCCATGGCTCTGCGCTTGGGGGGCGGAAGCAGGCGGATGCCGTACGCGAAGTTGCGGGCCTCCGACCAGGTGATCTCCTCGCAGCGGCGGTAGGCCGCCTCGGCGTCGATCACGCCGGGCCCGCCCCCCGCCGAACCAGGCTCGGCACGTACACGCCGGCCAGGCGGCCCAGCACCCTCGCCGGGCCGGCCTTGGGGGTCCGGCCGAGCACGTCGAAGCCGGCGGCCCCGAGCGCGTCGAGGTTGGCGAGCCCGCCGGCCACGAAACCGGCCACGGCCAGGCGGGCCGATCCGCGCAGCGACGCCACCAGCGGTCTGCCCTGGTCGAGCATGGCCCGGGCCCGGCTGGCCTCGTAGGCGACCAGGCCTCGGAGGTTCGCGGCGGCCTCGGGGGCCCGCAGGTCGTCGGCGGTGACCCCGAAGTGCTCCATGTCGTCGGCGGGCAGGTAGACGCGGCCTGCGGCGGCGTCCTCGGCGATGTCCTGGAGGTGCTCCAGTACCTGCAGGCCGCTGCACACGTCGTCGGAGGCGGCCACTCGCTCGGGCGTTGATGCCTCGAAGACGGCCAGCACCAGGTGCCCGACGGGGTTGGCCGACAGCTTGCAGTACCCCATCAGCTCGTCGAAGTCCTCGTAGCGGGACTTGTGCTGGTCGAGCCGGTTGGCGGCCAGCAGCTGATCGAAGGGCTCGCGGGCCAGCCCGAAGCGCTGCACCGTCGGTGCCAGCTGGACGAAGGCTTCGTGGCGCGGGGTTCCGGCGAAGAGCCGGTCGAGTTGGTCCTCGACCCAGTCGAGGGCTGCGTGACGGTCGCCGGGGTACTCGTCGCCGAGGTTGTCGACGAGCCGGGCGTACCCGTAGATGGCCCGCAGATGGTCCCGCACTGCCCGGGGCAGTAGCCGCAGCGCGACCGGGAAATTCTCACCGGCGGACCGGGCCATGAGCGCTTCCAGGCCGGCATGACGCTCGACCGCCTCCGCCCCGGCCGACTCCTCATCGGGTTCCGCCTGCATGCCCGGCGGTCGGGACGCGCCTTGGGGCGTTCCGTTCACTGACGGCTGGATGGCCACAGTCTCCCCGCTCGAACAGGCGCCGTCGATCGGCATGGCAGGCATGCCCTCACCGGGCCGAAGCTACCACCCAGCCGCGGCGGACTAGTGGCGAGCGCCGCTTCCTGACCGGTCCCAGCCGCCCGTTCCTGGAGTGGACAACAGTATGAATTCATGAAAAGGAGCTAAAGGAGTTGCAATCACGGAGGATTTCGAATTAAATGCTTTCCCATGATTTTTCAGTTACTCGCACTGCCTATCAGATCCGTCTCACCCGCTCCGTCGACAGTGGGGGCCGGGGCCCGTCGCCGGTGCAGTGCTGCGGCCGGCCTGGCGCGGACCTCCTAGGTGCCGGCGATGGCCGCGAACGCCGCCCCCTTGTCGGGTCAGACCCAGAGACTCGCGGCCGCGGCACTGATCGTCGTGGCGGTGGCGGTGTCGGTGTGGCTGTTCGGGCGTTCCGAGCCCTCCGAGCCTGCGGTGCAGGTCGTGGCGACCGCCGAGGATTGGGCGGCACGCCGCGAGCCCGGCCGGTTCGTGACCGTCGAGATGCCCGAGAAGGCGGCTGCGCTGTTCGTGACGCCCGCAGAGCTCGCCGGACGGGTGCCTGGAGTGGCGGTCCCCGCCGGGACGGTGCTGTCGGAGGCCCTGCTGGCCGATCCCGGCACCGCTTCCGCGACGGAGCCGTCGGCGGCGTTGATGGCGGTGTCGGTCGACCCGTCGCTGTGGCCCGATCCGGGTCCTGTGACCGGTGCGACTGCGGTGCTCGCGGCCGAGCCCGGAGGGTGCGCCGCCGCGGTCATGCCCATCGTGGCAGCCGGTGACGGCCGCGTAGTGGTCGAGGCCGGGCCTGAGCTGGCCGCGCGGCTGGGCCCGACGGTGTGGTGGATATGGGAGTCGCCGGCCTCGGGGTGGCCCGGATGCTCCGACGCTGCCGCGTACACGGTCGTCCACCTCGGGGAGTGATGCGAAGTGCTGATGGTCTCAGCCGACCACGACCTTGACCGCCACATTGCGGACTGGACCGTGCGCACCATCATCGAGGGTGTGCGGGCCTCGGCGCCCGACGCGGTGGTGGGCGAGTCGCTGGCGGACCCGGCCCTGGCCGCGGCCCCGCACAGAGCGTCGGTGGCCGCGGTCGATCCGGCGGAGAGCGAGACCGTGCTGCGGGCCGCGGCGGCTGCCGCCGCGGGGGTGGTGTGGGTGACGGGCAGCTCGGGACGGGGGCTGCGCGGCCGGCTGGGCCTGAACGCGGGGCCGGCGTCGAGGGTGCCCATCGCGCTGGTCGTGATATCTCACGACGACGTGGATGCCGCCGAGCTGCGGGTGCTGGCCGGAGTCCAGGTGGTCAGGGCGGTGCCGCCCCTGCCGAGCAGACGCTCCGAGCGGAGGCTGCACCGCCTGGGCCGCTCGCTGGGCTCGCTGGCCGCGGCGCCCCAGCGCATGGACGGCGCCGACGCGGCGGTGCGCCGCGAGTCCGCGGCCGCGGCGGCCGCCCATCGCCTGCGCGGCCTTCTGGACGAGGGCGGGGTGGAGGAGTTCCAGATCCGGGGCGGGGAGTCGATGGTGGTCGAGTTCTCCGACGGGAGCCGCGAGAGCCGCTCGTCGCCGTTCGGCTCCGACGACGAGCTGGTGGCCGCATGCCGTTTCCTCGCGGCCTATTCGGGCGGGCGACCCCAACGATTCGACGAGTTGGACCCGCGCCTCGACACCCGCATCGGCGCCCGCTGGCGTCTGCACGCCGAGGCGTTCGTGTGCTCGCCGCCGACTCTGGTGCTGCGCTCCAACATGGCCGGCGGGCGGACCCTGGCCGACCTGGGGTTGTGCAGTCAGGAGCTGGCGGCGGTGCTGGTGGAGGCGACCGCCGGCAGGGTCCGGGCCAACGTGGTGGTGGCCGCGGCCATGGGCGGCGGCAAGACCACGCTGTGCCAGGCCCTGCTGGCCCAGGTTCCCCCTAACGAGCGCATCGACACCATCGAGGACACGCCCGAACTGCGCCTGCGCGAGTACGGCATCCATCCCAACGCCTACGAGCGCCTCACCCGTGACGCCAACAACGACGGCGTGGGCAAGCACTCGATGGCCGACCACGTGCGCGACGCCAAGCGGGCCAACAGCTCGAAGCTGGTGGTGGGCGAGGTTCGGGGTGAGGGCACCATGGCCCTGCTCGATGCCATGTCGTCGGGTCTCGACGGGTGCCTGGTCACGCTGCACTCCCCTCCCGGGGAGGGCGTGCTCGAGAAGCTCACCGCCTATGCCACCTCCGAGGGTGCCGACGAGGGTCTGGCCCGGCGCACGATCGCAATCGCGGTGCACCTGCTGGTGTGGATGGGCCGCAACGACGCCGGTGAGCGGGTCATCGCAGACGTCACCCAGATCACCGGCCTTTCCGCCGAGGGCGCGGTCAGGACCCGCGGCCTGTGGCGGCTCATGCCCGGAGAGCGCTGGGCGGTGCCGGTAGCGGTCCCGGAGGGTCGCATGGCCGACGTGTACCGCGCCGCGGGAGTCTCCGGCGGCCAGGCCACCGCAGGCGACGGGGTGCCGCCTCGGATCCCTTCCTGGCAGCCGACCGCCAGCAACGGCGGCCCCCAGACCGGCGACCACCTGACGGCCGGCAACGGCAGCGGCCAGGCCAGCGACCGCCTATCGGCCGGCCACAGCCTCGCGACCGGTAACGGCAGCCCCCAGGCAGGCGACTACCTCAGCGAGCGTGTCCTGTGAGCGCCGGCGGATGGATCATCACCGCCGGCGGAGCGCTGACCATCGGTGTGCTGTTGTGGCCTGCATCGGGGACGCGCTGGTCGATGCGGGCCAGGACGGGCCGGCGCCGCCGCACGAAGATCCCCATCGAGACGGTGGGCGGGACCGTGGCTGCGGGCCTCGCGGTGGCTGCGGGCCTCTCGGTGGGCCATGCCGCCGCCGCGGCGATCAGCGCGGTGGTGTGCGCCGCCGCGATAAAGGTCCTGCTGGCTTCGAGGCGCTGGAACTCCACGGCCGAAGGCGTTGCCCGCCTCGCGGGCGTGCTCGCCAACCAGGCCTCGGTCGCGGTCACCGTCACCGACGCCGTCGGGCGGGCCGCTCCGCTTGTCAGCGGCTCGATCGGCCGGGCCGCGAGGGCGCTGGCCGCTGACTGCGAGGCGGTCGGGGTCGAGGCTGCCGCCGAGCGGTTCGCGGCGCGCGTGCCATCCTCGGCGGCCCGCTCCCTGGCCGATCTGATCGCCATCTCCGACGAGGGCGGCGGCCGGTGGGCCGAGACCGTGGAGGTACTCGAGCAGGAGGCATCCCAGGCTGCGGCCACCGCCCGGATGTTCCACGCACGCGTCGCGGCCACCATGCCCACCCTTGCTCTCGTGGTCGTGCTCGGCGCGGGACTGGTGGCCGGTGCGGCCTGGAGCGCCGACGACGTGGGCGCGTGGCTGGCCGGATCGGGCGGCGCCATGCTGCTTCTGGGCGGATCCGCCGTGGTCGCGGTGCTCAGTGCCCGGGTGCTGCTGCCCGCCCGCGCCATCGCCCGCAGCGGGGGCTGGCGATGAGCCACAGTCCCGCCCGCCCAGTCTCGGCGACGAGCCGCAGCTCCGCCCGCAGAGATCCGGCGACGAGCCGGTCCCCGCTCCGCTCGGGAGGGTCGCGTTGATCTGGCTGACCGTGGTCTCGGGCACGGCGGCCGCCCTGAGGCTTGCGCTCACCGGCGCGCGGCAGCCGACCGGCACGGTCGAGCTGACCGCGGTCGGATGGCCGCCGACGCGACTGCGTGTCGCCACCGCGGCCGCCGCCGTCGCCGTCACCGGGCTGGTATTCGTGGCCGGGGCCGCGATGGCCGGCGTTCAGGCAGGCGCGCTGGCCGCGGTCGCCGCCGCGCTGTGGGCCCCGGTGGCGACCGCTGCGCTGCTGCGAGGCCTCGTGCTGGCCGGCTTCCGGTCCCAGCGGGACGGGGCGCTGCTGGAGTGGCTGCGCCGGACCCGGCTGTACTGCGCGGCGGGCCGGCCCATCAACGACGCCGCGGTGGCCGCCGCCGAGCGGGTCAAGACACCCGCCTTCGCCCCTGCGGCCACCACCATCAACCTGGCTCTGGCCGCGGGGCGCGACCCACTCACCGCCGCGTCCGGGCACTTCGCCGGGTCAACGGCCGAGACACTGGTGGCCACCCTCGCGGCGGCCGACCGGGGCGGTGCAGGGGCCACCGATCTCATCGACCGGCTCATCGCCCAGGCCGTCAAGGCCCTCGAGGACGACCGCCGGGTCCGCATCGAGGCACTTGGACGGGCCGTCACCGGCACCGCCACCCTCTCGGCTGTCACCGCCAGCGCGGTCGTTGTGCTCGCGCTGCTGGCCAGCACGCGTATCGGCCTGTGAGCCCCGCGCTCCAGCCCTCCCAGACAGTCATCCGCAACTCACAAGGGAGACATCCCCATGGAATCACCCGTCGCCAAGATCATCATGCTCGCCGCCACCATCGCCATCACGGCCGCCGTCGTGGCCTTCACCTGGCGGGTGGTCGGTGAGAACACCCCAGACCCGGCCGCGGACCCCGCAGCCGACAAGGGCCAGATCAAGCACGAGAACCTGTGCACGGCGGTCGGCGGCACGTGGGCCACGGCCACCAAGACGTGCTCCTAGGCAGCGCGGCTTGGGCCAGGCGGCTGAGCGTCCGAGACTTCTGCGGCCATGGAGACGGCGATCGGGACCCTGCGCACCGTCGGGGTGGTGTTCGTCGTCGTGGCGCTCATGTTCGGCGCCTACGTCCACCACATCGCTCGCATCACCGCCTCCAGTGCGGCGCTGGCGGCAGCGACGGCCGCCGCCCAGACCCTCGACTCCGCCGATTGGGACTGCACCGGCTCCGGCCTCCATTGGGAAGCCGCGGTGGAGTCAGCCGCCCGGGCTGCTGCAGCCCGCACCGCCAGCAGTTCAGCCGCGACGGCCACCGACTACACGCTGGCCACCGATGCCGGGTGCACGGTGGTGGCTTCGGTGCGGGTCGGAGCCGCGGGCGCCCGGAGGTGGTTGGAGGCGACCGCGGTCGCCTGCGCCCCTACCCGGGCAGCCCGCGCAACCGGCTGGGCGCTCACGCCGACGTGCTAGCGCTCGCGGTCGGGCCGCAGCGGCCCGGGCTAGCCCCAGCCGAAACCCACACCGTCACGGCCCGGACAAACGCCAGCCACAGCCAGAGCGTCACAGCCCGGGTTGGTACCAGGCGCAACCCACACCGTCACGGCCCGGACAAGAGCCAGCCGAAACCGGATCTCAGGCGAGGCCGTGCCGTCGGTAAGGCGGTGGCGCTGGTGAGGTCGCGCCGTGGATGAGGCGGTGGCGCTGGTGATCGCCGCGCCGGTGTTGGCGCTGACCCTCTGGGCTGTGGCGTTCGTCGGCGGGCAATCCAACAGCCAGGCCCGGGCCGCGGTGGCGGCTGAACTTGCGGCCCGAGCCGCCGTCGACTCCGGTCCGGAGGCGGCCGACACCGCGGCGCGGACCGCGCTGGGCGCGACGCTGGCCGCGTGCGTCCTAACCGACGCCGTGCTCGCCCACCATGATCCCGGAGAAACGGTCGCAGTCACCGTCGCCTGCCGGGTGCCGGGCCCCGGGGCCCGCGACCGGGTGTGCGTCACCGGCTACGCCCAGGCCCGACCGGCGACGACCGGACACGTTCAAGCCGCCTGCCCGGCGCCCTAGGAGGTCGAGGTGACCGTCCCGCTGCTGGTCCTGATGCTCGTCGCGATGGTGACCGCAATGAGCGTGTCGCTGCAGGACCACGCCGCGCACGGCGCGGCCGTGGACCTCGCCAAGCTGCGAGCCGAGCACGCCGCCGACGCCTTCGTGACGAGCTGTCTCACCCATGAGGGATGCGACCCACCCCAGACCGAGGACGTCGAGGCCTGCACGGCCGGCGACGCCGGGGTTGTCGTAACGGCGCAGGTGTCGTGGAACCCGATCATCTGGAAGCGCCTCACCCCAACGACCGGAGAGCACGTCGTGGCCTACGACCGCGGGCTGGGCGCCCACATCAAGGACCGGGCCCGCGCCGCTGTCAACGCCTGCTGACCTCAGGGGCCAAAGCCGGCCGTGCCCCGCACCCGCGCCACCGCCCGGGAGTACCATGGCCCCGGCCGCGATCAGTGGCAGGCCCACGCCCGGGTAGCTCAGTTCGGCAGAGCAGCTGTCTTGTAAACAGCAGGTCGCAGGTTCGACTCCTGTCTCGGGCTCCAAGCAAAATACCTGTTCAAAGCCTATTTCTGTGTTGTTGGCTTGGCTCCAAATCCGGCCCCAGAGGCCGATCTTCTAACGGATCTTCTAACGTACGGTCCGACACCGGGCGATACTTGACACCTTGAGTCGGGTCTGCACGACTGCAATTCGGCGTTCACATCTGAGGCTGACTGCTACCGCAGATCGGGACGCGAAACCGACGACAGACTCGTACCTGCCTGCGTCGCTCGGGTCCTGCACGAGTTTGTCGACCCAGGCATTGGTGTCGCTGTACCCATTCAGGAGCCGGTTCCATCGACAGTAGCGAGCATCTGTCGCTGCTGGCTCACCCGGGCTAGACCGCACTACCGCTGCGACATTGGGCAATCCGACTTCGGGTCCATTGCCGGCAAGATGCTCGCCATCAAGGACAACGCCACCGTCGCCACCGTTCTCATGACGGACGGATCTCGCATTCTGGACGGCTACGCGCATCCTTGGAGCCGGCGGAAGACATCCCAGGTCGGTCGGTGTGGAGAATCTGTGCTTTCTTCGGCGCGAGCCACACTTGTGCCACCGGTCCGATCCGCGACCCCTGGGACACCACCGCATCGCGGGCGCTCCTCGGGGTGGCGGCGGTGTCCTAGTGGCGGCCCGGGGATGTCGACATGGCGATCCCGGAGACTAGGGCGGTTCGATCGGAACAGCGGTCGGCCTAGTGCGGCGAGGCCAGCAGAATCCGACACTCGGGCTGATGCCCTGCAGCGGCGGCTACCCGATCGATTCGAATGGGATCGGCTAACGTAGGAGGCCTGCCCAGGGAGCGATGTGTTCAAGGAGTTCAACTGGCCGCATCACTCGTAGCCCGAATCGATTTACATCGTCCCGGTAGCGCCAGATTGTCTTGTAGTCCATAGTAAGGAATACATCGCAGCCGTACTCCAGTGCGTCGATGATCAACTGTCGATCGCTCTCCTGCGGCAAGATCTCTAACCGACCGGATAGCCAACGCCTTTGGGCAACCGTGAATCTCTCTACCCCGCTGTAGCACGACTCTCCAGCGGCACCGCGCGCTTCGCGGAGTTGGGCAGAATACTGCTCAAGCTCGTTGGCCCAAGCGGTCAGCGCAAAGCGCTTGTCAGGTCGTGGTATAGCTCTTAGCTCTCCAAGTATTCCCGGTGAGACCGCGATTGGCCAACCGCCACGGCGTCCCAACGCCATGAAGTCTGCGAGTGCGAACATGTCATCCCTGAACCGGGAGCCCAAGGCTGACATTTTGGAATCCATCATGGGATCAAGGAAGTTGTCATAGATGAACTCGCCGAAAGAATGAAGGTTCTGTACAACATTCGTATCGAAGAAGATCAGTGTAGGCGGTGCAGGCAATCCACGATCCTGCGTACGGACTTCATCAATTTTCATATGATCTTCCCTGATCTACAGCACACGCCAAAGGGGTATGGGTTCACCTAACGGCAGTCAAACATTCCTCTCACGAAGTGTCGGCCAACTTTGCACATCGTGCAACCGGACGATGCTAGCAGCAGCGGATCGGCGCCTCCGCGACTCCGCCTCACGGCCAAGTCGCGTCATCATAGGCGAGCGGATCCTCACGCGGTGGCCAGCTTGACTGGGTCAGATCTGACGCTATCGACCACCAGTTGGATCTGTGGGGAGTCGTTTGCGGGGGAAGTAGTGGGGTCTATGCAATTGTCGTTGGGTATATCCAGGGCCACGCACGCCCCATCGGCAACAGAGGATCGATAGACCAGTCCCCTGACTCGATCACCTCCACCGTGGACGTGCAGCAGATATTCAGTGACGATCTGGGTTGGGACGTAGTCAATTTGCTCGTGATCCGGCTTGACGCGATCACTGAGTTGTTGAACGAACATGTTGAGGAACCGGATCTGACGGCGCATGGGTCCCAGTTCCGGGTCGAACATGCTCGGCTCGGGTGGAAGCCTCGTAAGATCGACCACCCGCAGATCGGCAGTGAGTTCGAACTGGCACCAGGTGACGTAAGTGTCCTCGGACGCGTAGGTGACCTCCCTGATCGCGGTGTCCGCATCCGTCGCCCCGTAGAACATTGGGATGCCCGCCGGGCTCATCCGGTTGGCTCTCAACGCCAGTTTGTCTGGCACCGTTCCGAGCGTTGAGGCTGTGTGCTTGATCGGGGACGAGCAATGTGTGCGAGCGCGCCAGAGTCGGTGGCCAGCGGGAAAATTCTGCACGAGGTCCAGTCGCTCGATGAGCGGTGCGACATGTTCAAGGATCTTGGCTGGAGGGATTTCTCCGGGAGCCAGGTCGTCCTCGTTGGGCGGTAGAAGCCAGACCACGAATCGTGTCTTGTGCTTCACAGCCTCACAGAAGCGGTCCCAAGCCTCGATGAGCACATCGTCGCGTCTGCGAGTGATGAAGTCCTTCTCAACCCACGTGATGTGATGTACCGCTGCCCGAACGGCGTCTAGTAGCTCTTGACTAGAGAAGATCCAATAGAAGTCATCAACCAAGTCCCATGTGTCCCACTGTGGATGCCACTGATAACCGCCCTCACGGCCGTCCCACCACACTCCGTCAAGAGCGTTCTCGTACTCATTACGAAGTCCGTTGACAAAGCCTTCAAGCAGCGTGTCGAAGTGAGCCGCGGGGGCACTGCCACAGAAGTCGCATTGCAAATCAGCATCCTCGTTCTCGCGCAAGATGGCCCTGAGCGCACCCTCTTCGATACACCCACCACAGACGGACCCGTCGGTGAAGTTCCAGCCCTGATCCGTCTGCTCGACCAGTTGATCACCCAAATTGCCCACGGTGCTGACACTACCCAAGCAACGCTCTGATCCGGGAGGCCCGGGAGCGCGGACAAACTCCTTCGCCGCGTGACAGAGCGGCTTGCAACGCCGACCGCAGGAGATGACTCGTAGATCGACGCACGCGAGCCAAGGTGTGTCCCGAGGTAAGTGAGGGTGATCCCGGGCTGTTGGACGTATCGGTTGGTGGTGGTGCGCCTCGGGAAGCAACGGCGGCGAGGGTGAGCACGGCGGCCCTCCTGTCTCACTCGGCCCGTACGATGCTCGTGACTTGGGGACAGCTGATGGCAGACACCAATCGCACCGACGTGCCGACGGCTTGGCTCATCAGGGCCGGGAGCAATGGAGAACGCGAGGACTTCGTCCTTGGGCACGGCCTAGCGTTCGGCGGCTGGGACGATCTTCCTGATCTGTCGGGGATCTCAAGCCGTGGGGAGATGAAAGGCATCCTTCGCCGGCTGCTCCCCGGTAGGAGCAAAATGAGCGTGGCCAACTACTCAGGCCAGCTTTGGGCGCTGCGAGCACATGTGCGCGTGGGTGACCTGGTCGTGCTGCCTCGCAAGAAGACACGTCAGAAGTGAACACGTAGTCGACGCTGCTGTCTGCAACCCAGGTGAGCCGCTCGGCAGAACCCAGGTGCACCTCACACATACCAGGGGCCTCCCAGGTCCTCTGATACATGTCAGTGATGGTGGCGAGCTTGCGGCGGAAGAGGCTGAACACATTGAACTCGTAGTTCAGCGATGCGAGGTACATAGTGGATGACAGGACGTTGGTCGGCCGCTTCGGATGCCACTGGTAACGACGAGAGGCGCGGTTCACGCTCGCGGTGAAGACGAAGCGAAGGCCACCACGAATCGAGTCTTCACCTACTTGCCCGATTGCATCCCAGAGTGCCGACAACGCGTGCAGATTGCGGGCCGTGAAGAAGTCCGCCGACGTCGCGATCCCCTGGACTTCGTGCTGAGCTCGCCACATCTCTCGCCATGGTTCCCACGGAACCCTCGGGTACCAGTGCGGAATGTTGGCTCGGTTGACACTGCCATCCAGTCCCACTTCCTCGGCCGGCCGCACTAGTCGAGTCGTTTGTCCGTCAAGGCTGATGTTCTCTTGCACCGGCTGGGAACGCAGCCAGAGGAGGTCCGTCTTCTTGAAGGGTCCATGGCCCACGGGGCACGACAGCGTCCTCTGAACAGCCCCAACCTCATGATCCACCGCCGCGTCCCAGAACAGGATCTCGCGCTCGCATGTCGAGCATCGATGCACGTCGGACCAGACCGTGTACTCGATCCGTCCCCCGGGCACGCCGTACAGATCCAGCTCTAGCGGCCCAAGCCCGACAAGTAGCTCGGATGCGACCTGCTTGAACCGAGCAGGGTCGACACGCGCGGTGTACCCGCGTGCGATGTGAACCGCGGCCGGCGACAGATCAGACAGCACGGCACGCCGCCCAGTCAGCACCGCGGCAACGCCCGTCTGACCAGACCCGCAGAACGGGTCG
>LXNJ01000981.1_pt1 | contig 17926 bp, 9 predicted proteins | sample 809081 | NCBI WGS metagenome assembly LXNJ01 (sample SAMN04870510, study PRJNA318959) | sponge metagenome | biome: sponge; feature: marine sponge reef; material: water | host: Petrosia ficiformis | place: Greece: Milos, Mediterranean Sea | collected 2013-05-29 | depth 5-7 m
CCGCACGACGCTGCATTCGGCGCTGTCCGAGCGCCCGCAGGTCGCCAAGATTCTCTCGATGCACTCGCGGTCCGTCGGGAAGTGCGGCGGGCACATGCACCCGATGGTGCTCGACGCGGTGAAGGAGTTGATCCACGTCTTTTCGAAGTCGACCGCGTGGAAAAGGCGGTCATGGATCACATCGCACATACCGATGCCGACAGCGTTGCCTCCCCCATGGGGTGTGAGACTGCGGGCGTAGATGCGCTCGATGCGCGGCAGGTCCGGCCAACAGTTCCGTCCCATCCACGAGCGGTTGATCACTTTGGTGTCCATCCCCGAACCGGAGATGTTCTTGCCAATCTCGTCCACGATCAACAGATCGAAGGCCTCGGCCGGCAGATCGGCCTTCCATCGCTTGACCCGTGCCAGCAGTTCTTCCTCGTCCGCGACCATGTTGCTGCCACCCAAGGCGTGAACTTCCGCGGTTTGATGGTTGGCGTCCTCGAGAATCGCCAATCCGCCCAGCATGCGGCCGGTGGCGAGCATCACGCTGCCGACCTCCCGGATGACCTCCTCCAAGCCGAGGCGCACGGCCCACATGTGGTAGCGCTTGGCCCCCTCCCACTTTCCGAGCCCGATGGCCATCATCTTGTGAACACCGCTCTCGATGCGCCCATCGAATCCCGTGTGCCACTTGACGCGGCTGCACAGCATGACCCCGTCCGCTTCCCAAGCTTCCCGATCCATCGAAACGGCGATGCCTTGGGGCGTCTCGCCGATCGGCACCACATCCAGCGAGCTCACGACGGGCACTCCCATCGAACACTCGGTGATGCCATAGTGTGCGAGCACTTCGCGCTGCCCTTCCGCCGTCCCGCCGCCGTGGCTGCCCATGACCGGAATGATGAAGGGCTTGACCCCTCGATCTAGCCACGAGTCCACCACAGCTTTGACGATCGTGTCGATGTTGGCGATCCCGCGACTGCCCACCCCCACTGCGATGCGACTGCCGGCCGGGACGGCGGCGATCCACGGCGCGGCAGCCATCTCCTCGCGAACGGAGCGATAGACATCCGGCAGCGCACGATCTGGGAAACGCTGGCGGATCGGAATCAGTCGTGGCAGAGCCATGGGAAAAAATTATAGCGACACTGCCCGGCGATAATGGTGGGCACATGCGAGGCGTCGGCAGCGCACGCCTTTCGAGGCGTCACGCACTGTGGTTGGGCGGCGGCGTGGCGATCGGCCCGCTGGCAGCGATAGTGGAAGGCGAAGTGAACTCCAGCTTGACAGCGGTGCCCGGCATTCGGGTCGGACATTGGACGCACCCGTCCGGCTCTACCGGCTGCACCGTAATCTTGGCCGATGGCGGTGCGGTGGCAGGCGTGGATGTCCGGGGAGGCGCCCCCGGCACCCGGGAAACCGACCTGCTGCGACCGGAAATGAGCGTCGATTCCGTGCATGCGGTGGTCCTGGCTGGAGGGAGCGCTTACGGACTGGCCGCGGCCGACGGGGTGATGCAGTATCTGGAGAGCGAGGGCGTCGGCTTCCCGGCGGGCGGCTCTGTGGTGCCAATCGTGCCCGCAGCCATATTGTTCGACCTAGGCATCGGCGATCCGAAGGTCAGGCCAACCGCAAAATCCGGGCTCGCAGCGGCAAGAGGCGCCTCGCGGCAGCCCGTGCCAATGGGGAGCGCGGGCGCGGGTGCCGGCGCGACCGTGGGCAAGCTGTTCGGTCGCGGTCGCGCCATGCGCGGCGGGTTGGGTTCGGCGGCGATCACGCGTCCAGATGGCCTGATCGTCGGTGCCCTCGCGGCTGTCAACGCCCTGGGCGATGTCGTCGACCCCGCCACCGGCGAAATCGTGGCGGGAGCGAGAGCTGCCGATGGATCCGGATTCGCCGACAGCATGGCGCAACTGCGCTCCGGAAGCCGCGCTAGGCCGTCGGGCCCGGCCCAGAACACGACCATAGCGGTCATTGCGGCCAACGTTACCTGGACCAAGACACAAGCGGCCAAGGCCGCGCAGATGGCGCATGACGGGTTGGCCATGGCGATCCGCCCGGCCCACATGCCGTTTGACGGGGACACCGTGTTCGCACTGGGCACGGGCGGTCGCGCCGTCGAAGCGCGCATGCTCGGAGAAATCGGCGCACTCGCAGCCGATGTGCTCGCACAGGCAGTCGTCGCTGCCGTCCGCACGGCGGAGAGCGGTTTCGGATTGCCGGCAGCGCAAGACCTATAGACGCAGATCTCAGGCTCCCTGCGCGCTCCACCCCGACGCGCGCTCTAGCCCCTCGGAGACGGCGCTGGCCGTTCGCTTTGATACAATTTCTTGCGGACACAAGTCATGTCAGTTACAGCATCTGTCAATCGTCGCCGCTTCCTGCAAGGCGCTACGGCGGCAGTCGCCGCCACTGTGCCCGCCAAGTCGCAAGACGCAGCTTCGGCCCGCAGGGTGATCGGCGCCAACGACCGCATCAATCTCGCCCAGATTGGCGTCGGCGGACGTGGGAGCAGCCTCCAGCGCCTGATGCTGCGCATGATCGAGGGCGGCCAGAACTTCAAGATCACGGCCGTGTGCGATGTCTACGAGAAGCGGCGCCGGCTGGCCCAGGAGAACTCCAAAGCCGAGTTTTCCACGCTCGACTACCGCGAGGTGCTGGCGCGGCCCGATGTGGACGCCGTCGTGATCGCCACGCCCGATCACTGGCACGGCACGATGGCCATGGCGGCCATTGATGCGGGCCTAGACGTGTACCTCGAGAAACCGATGACGCACACCATCGAAGAAGCCAAGGCGGTGGCGCGCAAGGTCAGGGAGACCGGCGCCGTGCTGCAGGTGGGCTCCCAGACCACCTCGGCCGACCAGTGGTGGAAGGCCCGCAAGGCGCTGCAGGACGGCATGATCGGCAAACTGATCTCCAGCCAAGGCTCGTACCACCGCAATTCCCTGCGCGGGGAGTGGAACTGGACGCCCGAGCGCGGCCGGGGCTGGGTGATCGAGCCGGATGCCGGCCCGCACGGCCAGGGCGTGAACTACGTCGACTGGAATATGTGGCTGGGCCCGGCGCAAAAGCGCGAATGGGACCCCCACCGCTTCTTCCGCTTCCGCAAGTACTGGGACTACTCCGGCGGAATCGCCACCGACCTGTTCTATCACGTGGTCGCGCCGCTGAACATCTGCTGGGGCGAGCCGCAATTCCCCTACCGGGTCACGGCGTCCGGAGGCAAGTATGTCTTCAACGCTCCCGGCGACCGCGAGGTGCCCGACACCATGAACCTGCTGGCCGACTTCGCCAAGGGCCATTCCCTCGTGCTGAGCGCATCGATGGCGAACTCGCGGCACATCCCGGGCCTCATTCGCGGCCATGAAGGCACCATCCTGATGGTCGAGCACGGCCGTTTCGAAGGCAAGACGGACCACATCACCGTAGAGTCCGAGAGGATCTACCAAGATGCCTTTGTCAAGAAGTACGGCACCGAGAAGGTCCAGATCAAGGTCGAGGATCGCGGCCCCGACGCACACATGAAGAACTTCCTGGAGTGCATGCGCACCCGCGCCAAGCCGAACTTGGATGCCGACACGGCTTACCGCGCCCAGACGACGATCTCCATGGGTGTGATGGCGCTGCGCCAAGGCAAGGTGCTGTACTTCGACCCTGACATCGAGGAAGTCACCGAAACAGCGCCCAAGGTCGGCTGAGCATGCTGGCTGCCAGCGCCAAGGCGCGAACGCGGGTCCTCGCGCTCGCCTTGGCTGCATCGGCCGGCATCTGGAGCTGCGCGGGGGACGGCGGCGCAAATCGCCCGCCCAGCATCCTGCTGATATTGGCCGACGACCTCGGATACGGCGACGTAAGCGCCTACAACGACCAGGCCAGAGTCGAGACCGAACACCTCGACAGCCTTGCGCGGCAAGGCCTGCGCTTCACAGACGCTCACAGCCCGTCCACGGTCTGCACGCCGACCCGCTACGGCATTCTGACCGGGCGCATGCCGTTCCGCACCGGCATGCGCGGGGTGTTCACCGGGGTGGAAGGCCCCTGCTTGATCGAACCAGGCCGACTCACGCTCGCTCAAATGCTCCGCGAGGCCGGGTACGCCACTGCCATGGTCGGCAAGTGGCACTTGGGCATGACTTTCTTCGATAGGCAAGGCCAGCCGGTGCATGAGATCGACTTGCCGGCACGAACTCGCGAAGAGCGCGCCGCCGCCGGCGTCGAACGCGTTCGGCTAGTGGACTTCAGCCGCGCCATCCCGGACGGACCGCTGAACCGGGGCTTTGATCAGTTCTTCGGCACGGTCGCCTGCCCGACGACCGATTGGCTCTACGCCTGGGTCGATGGCGACCGTGTTCCGGTACCGCCGGAGTCGCTCCTAGATCGAACCCCGCTTCCAAAACATCCCTATGCGAACGACAACCGGCGCGGACTGATCGCGCCGGACTACGATCTCGAACGGGTCGACTTAGTGTTTCTCGAGCGCAGCGTCCGGTTCCTCGAAGAGCACGCCGCTCGCGAGCCGGATCGGCCGTTCTTCCTCTTTCACTCCATGCAGGCCGTCCACCTGCCATCGTTCGCCGCGCCCGAGTTCCAGGGCAAGACCGCGGCGGGGCCGCACGGCGACTTCCTGTTCGAAATGGACTTCATCGTCGGCGAACTCATGGCAGCCTTGGACCGCTTGGGCCTGGCCGAAGACACCCTAGTGCTCTTCACGAGCGACAACGGGCCCGAGGTTCCCACTTCCTACCACATGCGGCGAGACCACGACCACGACGGTGCGCGCCCGTGGCGCGGGGTCAAGCGCGACCAGTGGGAAGGCGGACACCGCGTGCCCACCATCGCCCGCTGGCCGGGCAAGATCCAGCCCGGCTTGGTCAGCGACCAGCTCTTCAACCTGACGGACATCATGGCGACGGCAGCGGCGCTGACCGGCTACGCGCTGCCCGCTGCCTCCGCCGAGGACAGCTTCGATTTCTCGGCCCTGCTGACCGGCACGCACGATGGCTCGCCCATCCGGGAGTTCGCGCTGCACCAGACCATCTCCCTCGACCTAGCGCTGCGCCGAGGCGCGTGGAAATATCTCGACCACTCCGGATCGGGCGGAAACGACTACACGCGCCCGTTCCTAGCCGATTTCGCGCTCGACGACGGCGCCCCCGACGCCCCCGCCCAACTCTTCGACCTCGCCAGCGATCCCGGCGAGACGCGCAATTTGTACTACGAAGAAGCCGAGACCGCGAGCCGCATGAAGCAAGAACTCGAAGACTTCAAGACGGCGGGCCGTAGTGCGCCCGGGCGCTGAGACGGCCTACCCGAACAGGAACGCAGCCAGCGCGGGCAATCCATAGAACAGGACCAGCAAGTACGCTATCGCGACCAACTTGGAGCGGTTCGCCAACTCCGCGAAGCGAGTCACGCCGTTCAGGATGCTTCCGCGCACAGGCGGCCATGGATAGATCAGCAGGGTAGCAAGAAAATTGAAGCCCAAGTGGGTGAGTGCGATTTCGACTCCGGCCTGGGCGTTCGGCCCTGCCACCGCCAGTGACGCCGTCAGTGCCGTCACCGTCGTCCCCAGGTTCGCCCCGATCGTGACCGGGAAGGCTTGCCGCAGCGTGATCAGGCCCACGCCCGCCATCGGCACGAGCAGCGAGGTAGTGATGGAACTCGATTGCACCATCGCGGTGACAACGCATCCGATGATGATCGCCAGCACGCCCGAACGGCCCAGCGCCACTTGCACCATGTGTTCGACCCTCGACAGCAAAGTCGAATGCAGCGCCCGCACGATCAGCATCAACGATGCGAAGATCAGCACGCCACTGCACAGCACCAGCAGCACGCCCTGCGCCTGCGACGTTTCGAAGACCGCTTCGGCCGCCAAACGCAGCGGCGCGATCGCAGCCTTGAGCATCACCGCAATCGGGCTGTCAAAGTCGCCTCCGCCAACGAACGGAAGTCGCTCTGCTAACGCAGCGGCCGACTTGGACAGAAAGCCGGTCGCGATCTCCAACGGCAACAGCACCAGCACGGCCAAGAAGTTGAAGAAGTCATGGCACGTCGCTACCGCGAAGGCGCGCCGGAACTCGTCACGGCGGCCCATGTGAGCGATCGACACGATGGTGTTGGTGACGGTCGTCCCGATGTTGGCCCCCATGATCATGGGCACGGCGTTCGCCAGCGGCAGGGGGTTCTCCGGAGCGGCGACCAAACCCACGACCATCGAGGTCGTGACGGAGGAGCTTTGCACGAGCGTGGTCGTGAGGATTCCGACCATCAGAGCGATGAACGGATTCGACGTAGCACTGAAGAAGGCCTCCAGCAGATCGCCGCCGAGCAGCTTGAACCCATCCCCCAGGCCGCGAATGCCGGCCAAGAAGACGAACAGCAGCAGAACTACCGCCAGCCCTGCGAGCGCGGCAGCCCGGCTCGAAGGGCTTTCGGCTGGAGGTGCCGGTTCCGTAGTCATCGCCGATCTATCACCCAGCTAGAATTCCTCTGCAGGGCCTAGACACTCAGTCTTGTGAGCCGGTTCGGCGAAGGTCAGTCCGCTTGAACTCTGCTCTATCCCCGCGCTCACCATGCGTAGTCCACGTCTTGGCACGAATCAGAATCGATGGCTACGGAAGCGTGCGCGAGCTTCTCCGGCGAGAGCAACATTGTAGCGCCATTGCCCTGTGCGCCGGCTACAGGCGGACGGCCCAAGAAGCGCTTGTCGAGAAGGCGCTCTGTGTCAATGCGCCCCATGGAGGACAACAGGTTCTCTAGCACGTGGGGATTGTCCTGGCGCAGGCCAGCAAGGAATCCGCGCAGCTTTTCGCGGACAGTGCCCGTCTTGTAGGAGCACACGCACGGAGTGATGGGCATACCAGACGCCTCGACGTAAGCCCGGGTCACGTCTTCGGTGACATACACCAAGGGCCGGATCAGGCGGAAATCCCCCGAGCGCGAGGTCGTCACGGGTGGCAAAGCGCTCAAGCGACCGGTGAAGAGTGCGTTGCGCAGCAGGGCTTCGCAGAGGTCGTCGGCGGTATGGCCCAGTGCGACCACATTGCAGCCGAGCTTCGCCGCGACGTCATAAACGGCTCGGCGCCGGAAGCGGCTGCAAGTGTCGCAGCCGTGGGTGGGCTGCTCTTCAAGCAATTTGAATGATGGCTCGTCGACGTAGTACGTCCACTCCATCCCGCGGGCCGAGAGCAGGTCTCCCAGCGGCTCCACGGGCCGGACAAACTTGCCCTGCTCAATCGTAAATGCCCGCAGCGAAAAGTCCACCGGGGAACGCCGGCGAAGCAACAGCAACGCGTCTGCCAGAGCCAGCGAATCCTTGCCGCCTGACACTCCGACCGCAATCCGGTCGCCCTCGCGGATCATGCCGAAATCGGCAATCGCCTTGCCGGTCTTGCGCAGCAGTGTCTTGCGAGCGTTCACGGCGAGCCACGAGGCAATTCGTCCATTATATGGTGTCCGCTGCTGTCGTAGTTCCGGGCGCAGCGCCGGATCGAGCGTGCACGCCCCGTACCCTCGTCGACGTCGACCACGACCGCGTTGAGCCGGACTGTGCCGGACGCCGGCTCGAACCGCACCGGCAGAGCCGTTAGGAAGCGCTTCAGCGACTCGTCCTCTTTCATGCCGATCACCGATGCGAGCGGCCCCGTCATGCCGACATCGGTGATGTATGCACTGCCGCCCGGCAGGACGCGCTCGTCTGCGGTGGGGACATGCGTGTGGGTTCCCACCACCGCGCTTACGCGTCCGTCCAGATACCGTCCGAGGGCGTTCTTCTCACTGGTGACCTCCGCGTGGAAATCGACAAAGCAGACGCGCACGTCAGCAGGGAGTTCGGCCAAGAGCTGGTCGGCCTGCCGGAACGGGCAGTCGATCGGCGGTAGGTACACCCGGCCCTGCAGGTTGATGACGGCGTAGGGCACGCCAGTGTCGGTGTGCCCTACGTACAGCCCGCTTCCGGGTGCGTCGGGATAGTTGTGCGGGCGCAGCAGCCTGGGCTCGCGCTCCAAATAAGGGAAAACCTCGCGCTTGTCCCAAATGTGATTGCCGGACGTCAGGACGTGCAACCCGGCATCGAGCAATTGATCGGCGATCTTGCCGGTCACGCCGAAACCGGCTGCAGCGTTCTCGCAGTTGGCGATGGCAAGGTCCACCTGCTCGTCGACCAGCAGCCGCTGCAAGCTGGCGGACACTGCGCGACGGCCGGGACGGCCGACGATATCGCCGATGAACAAGATCTTCATGGCTGGGAACCGTACAGTTTATCGCGGACGCCTCCTAGGACCGCTGTGCGTGGCAAACGCTAGCCGATGACGGCTAGCTCGTCGCCGACGCAGAGCCGCTTGCCCGCTTGAAGCGGCTCGATCCGGGTGTTGACCGCGAGCCGATAGTAGCCGGGATAGAGAGCAAGGCTGGCATCGTCGCGCCTGTGGCGCTCGCGCAACGCGCTGAACTGCTTGGCCGAGAACGGACGGACCGTCTTGTCGCCGCGGGAATCGAGTGTCGGGACTGCGCACCGCCGACATGGGTTCACTCCCAAGAAGCTCACGTCGCCGATGCGGAACATCTTGGGCCTGTCGGGCGGTCCAAACAGTGTGTCCTCTTCAAACGGCCCGAGGCCTGCAATCTCCAAGTTGGCGCGAAAGCGCCGTCGCACCTCTTCGGCGGATAGCCCGAACCATTCGGCCACGGCATGGATTGACGCCGATCCGATCACGGTGGGTCCGGACGCATCTTCATCGTCGGGAAATCCGGCCACCGAGTTCTGCCCCAGCGACACCGACTGCCCCAGCACGCGGCCAAACCAGCCTTCCAGGGCACTGTGATCAGCAGGCAACTCGAACCGTCCGGATTCGGAGTCAGCCGCGAGCTCGACCACCCGGCCCTGGTCGGAGTAAGAGGCCCTGATGGAGAGAATCGTCTCGCCTAAGCGTTTGGCATTGAGGAAGCGGCCCTGCGCGTCGAAAAGCGCATGATCCCTGTCGCCAGCCAGGCGCAATCCAGCGGCAAGCCCCACCTGTTCGAGCTCAAGCGGGTCAAGCGATTTGATCGGATAGATCCGGATGCGCACCAAGTGCGGTTTCATGCCGAGCATACCCGTCCTGAACTCCCACGGTCGCACATCTGCAATCGCGCTGCGAGATCGCCGTGAAGATAGCCCCCTACCCGATATAGGCTAGAAGGTTAAGTGGTTGTCAACAGCCAGCGGCGCTCCGACGTGGAAGCGGCCATCATGGAAGCGGTGCGGGCGCTGCTCAGGGAGTTGGGTTCTTCCGAAGCCGCCCAGCGCGCGGCCCTGCGATCATCTTTAGACCGAGATCTCGGGCTTGGGAGTCTCGAGCGCGTGGAATTGCTGGTGCGCCTAGAGAGCGCGCTTGGCGTGCGACTGCCCGAAACCGGCGCACAGTTGGCCGAGAGCCCTGCGGACTGGGTGCGCATTGCGCTGGAAGCCAACGGCGACGGCACCTCCAGCGCCCGGTGGCCGATCATTCAACCGACCCGGGAGGCCTACCCGGCTCCGGCCGGCTCGAAGACTGTCTCCGAAGTGCTGCGCCGCCAGACGGAGCGCGATCCGGCAAGGCTCCACATCCACCTCCTCGATCAAGACCGCGGCCAAGACATCTCGTACGGCCAGCTCTATGCGAGCGCATCTCGAATCGCGGCGGGACTGGCAGCGTCAGGGCTGCGCCGCGGCGAGACCGTCGCAATTATGCTCCCCACCTGCGAGGACTTCTTCAGCAGTTTCCTTGGCGTCATGCTGGCCGGTGGAATCGCAGTGCCGGTCTACCCACCCGCCCGGCCGAATCAGCTGGAGACCTACATCGAGCGGCAGACGCGCATTCTGAAGAACGCACAAGTGCGCTTCCTGATCTCCTTCGAGAGGGTGCGTGCTGTCGCGAATGTCTTGGGCGGGCACTTGCCGTCGCTGCAGGAATCCCTCGGCGCCGGCGCCCTTGCCGACCGCGGTCGGCACGCTCCGGCACCTGACGTCGAACCGGCCGAGATCTGCTTCATCCAGTACACCTCCGGCAGCACTGGGGATCCGAAAGGAGTGACGCTCACCCATGCGAACGTGCTCTCCAACATTCGCGGCATCGGATTCGCAGTGGAGGTGCGGCCGACCGATACCGTCGTCACCTGGCTGCCGCTGTACCACGACATGGGGCTGATCGGATCGTGGCTGTTCAGCCTCTACTACGGCCTGCCGATCACCGTCCTGTCGCCGCTCGACTTCTTGGTGCGGCCGGAACGCTGGCTGTGGGCCTTGAGCGATTCCAAGGGCAGCCTGTGCCCCGCGCCGAACTTTGCCTTCGAGCTGTGCGTGCGCAAGGTGACCGAGCAAGCCATGGAAGGGGTTGACCTATCCCCGTGGAGGGTGGCGATCAATGCCGGCGAGCCAGTTCTGCCGGCCACGTTGAGACGGTTCACCGAGCGCTTCCGGCCCTGGGGGTTTGACGAGCGGAGCCTGATGCCATTCTACGGTCTGGCCGAGTCGTCGGTAGCGCTGACCTACCCACCTTTCTGGCGGGGGCCGGTCGTTGACACGATCGATCGAATCGCCTACGAAACCACCGGCAGGGCCCTGCCGTCCACTGCCGACGGGGCAGAGTCCATCCTGGAATTCGTGGGCAACGGCAAGCCGCTTCCAGGTCACGAGGTGAAGGTTGTGGCCGACGACGGCGCCATCTTGCCGGATCGCACTCGGGGACGCATCGTGTTTCGCGGCCCGTCGAGGACCAACGGCTATTTCCGCAACCCGGACGCAACAGCTGCAGTGCTAGACCCCGATGGCTGGATCGATTCCGGAGATCTAGGCTATGTGGACGATGACGAACTGTACGTGACGGGCCGACTCAAGGACTGCATCATCAAGGGCGGCCGTAATATCATCCCGCAAGACGTAGAGATGGTGTCTTGGGAGGTCGAGGGCGTGCGCAAGGGCTGCGTCGCCGCATTCGGCTGCATCGATTCCGACAGTGGCACCGAGAAACTGGTCGTGGTTGCCGAAACGCGTGTCAGCGCCTCCACCGCTCGGAAGCGCATCCGGACGGCGGTGACCGAAGCAGTCGCGGCCAAGGTGGGGATTCCGCCCGACGATGTGGTACTCGTCCCGGCAGGCGTCGTGCCAAAGACATCCAGCGGCAAGATCCAGCGTTCGGCGATCCGCAGCACCTACGAGTCCGGCGACCTCGCGGGCCGCACGGCCAAGCCGACCTGGGTCCAGTTGGCTAAGGTTGGGGTTCGAGCCAGCGTGCTCTCGGCGGCCAAGGCAGTCGCCCGAGCCTGCCGTGCACTGTTGGGCGTCGTTCCACGCCTGCTGGGTTGGCTGGTGGCGGTACTCTGCGGCATGCTGGCGCGGCTAGCCCCCTCGCCCGCACTGGCTCGTCGCGCGATAGCGCCAGCCTCTGCCATTCTCAGCGCACTGCGTGGCGCCCGCTGCGGAGGGCGCATGGGAACCACGGGCTCGGCCGGAGTCATGCTAGTGAACCGATTGGACGGCTGTGACCCGCTGATCGTGGCGGCGGCGTGCCGCGACAGCTTCGTGTTCGCGGACCGCACCGGATTCAGCGACCTTTCCTCGGCCGAAGCCTTCCTACTCGATCCGCTCGTCGCGGCACCTGTGCCGGCGGTATCGGAGCCACACGGGGCCAATCTTCAGCTGCGGATGCAGGCAGCTGTCACCAGCGGTCAGTCCGTCGTAAGCTTCGCCGACAGCGCAGCGGGAGCATCCCCTGCCCGAACTCGCTTCCGGGCCGAAGGGTTCGCAGTTGCAGCCGCCACCGGCACGCCGCTGCTTCCCGTGCATCTGGGCAGAGCCACAGCCGGAGCCGTTACAGCGAGCCAAGGCGAGCCAATCCATATCGGCGCCTTCGGCGAAGATCTTGGCAGCGTTCGCGCGCGAGTGAGAGATGTCCTCGCACAGGCATCCCTAGCGGCGGGCGGGTAAAATAGTACCCATGCCGATCTTCGAATACCAGTGCGGGGAATGCGACTCGCGCTTTGAGGCTCTCGTGATGGGTTCGGCCCCAGAGCCCGACAGCTGCGAGTGCGGCAGTCTCTCGATCGAGCGAGTCTATTCGACGTTCGCCCCCAGCTCGGGGAGCAGTGCCGCGGAAGTCTGCTCTACTCCAGCCGAGCAGCGTTGTGGCGGGCCCGCCTGCATGGGCGGGATGTGTGGGATGAATTGACTCGAATCCTTCTGCCGGACTAGTCCAGCCCTGCACCTCGCCTGCCCCCGGCAGCGCCGGGTCCGGTCTAGTTGGGGCCGACGACTCCAATGGCGATCAGATCGCCGCCGCGATTGTAGACCCCGTAAGCGAAAGAAGCGCCCTTGGGCTGCCAGTCCCAGATAAGTGGACGCCCCGCAGCTGCGCCACCACCGCCTCGCCCCCCGCCGCCACCACCTGCCTGCCGGACGACTGCAAAGCCGTCCTCTGGCAGCGCCATTTCGGTGGCTTCTGCGGTCGCGACATCCCAAGTGAGGATGCCAGTTCCCCCGGGATTGCCGGGCCCGGCATTGGGCTTTTGCGCATAGGCGAACGCACGTCCGATCAACGGGAACATGCCGAAGGTGCGCAGGCCCTGCTGCAAGATCAATTGATTTGGCAGCACAACCACCCTCTCAAATTCATCGGGCAGCGCTAGGTGGGCTGCCGTGGCATTGGGCAGGTCTACGACGAGCAGGCCGCGGTTGCCTGCCAGGGGAGGCTGCGTGATTCCCCTCGGATTGGTGCGCGTGGGCCCTCCAGTCGCCAAGGCGACAAGCCGGGCTTGGCCGGGAAGCCTTTGGATCGTATTGAAGCTGTTGAACAAGATGCCGACATCGTCGTCAAACTCGACGGTGCTGAACGTCTCGCTCACTCCGTCGAAGATGTGCATCTTCTGCGTCGCCTGCAGCGCGACCTCGCGCGCGCCGTCGGCAAAGTAGAGATAGCTGCCCGATGCGCCCTTGCCCGCATTGTCCAGTGACTCCGGGGCGGCCACGGCCCGAATGCCGGAAGTCACGGTGTCGAACAGCACCAGCTGATCTCCGGCACAAATCTGGTTTTGCTGAGGAATCGCGAATTCGGTCATCTGCTGCGAACTCGCGACGACCGCCAGCGTACGGGTCAGGTCAATTCGCTGCCAGCGCACCTGGGTGTGGCAGGTAGCGGCATAGGCCCCCGCCGGGAATCCCGTCACGGACGCCTCGAGAGTCACGCTCTCTGGCACCGGCCCTGTGCGATCCTCGGGCAGTCCCGCATGGAAGGTCACCACTCCATCGCCGCTGCCGTCCGACGCCCGCGCCAGCACGAACGCCGAGGAAGCGCCGCGGAATCCATTTTGGGTCGCGGCGACAGAGTTTCCCTGGGCGATCCCCTGGTTGTTGACGCGACGCGGCGGTGCGATCGGATCCCAGCCATCGGGGAACGCCGCCGTGGCAATCACGTTGGAGTCGCGGTCGAACAGCACTGCGGTGGGCCGCCCCTCTGCAGCCTCGGAGTCGGGGCCAAGGAAGCGCATGCGGTACCCGGATCCAAAACCCGTGTTCTGGGCGACTTGCACGGTCAAACCGTCCACTTCAAGCGGATCCGGCAAGTCGGCAACGCCGTCGAATTCGCCAGCCGCCGCACCTTCCGTATCGACCAGCGAATAGATGGTGTCTTCGCCGGCTCGCAGCAGGCGCAAGTTGCGGCTGTTCCCGACCGCTGACTGCAACCGGTCCACAGGCTGTGCCAGCTGCACAAGCTGGGCGGTGCTGCCCGCAGCCGTATCGATCAGCAGCAGTTGGTCCGTGATGCCTTCGCTGATCTCCCCAGCTGGCCCGGCGAGCGCGGCCACCACGGCGCTGTTGATCGACCGCTCGAACGGCCTGTAAGCGTTCTGGTTCGGCGCGTTCGGATAGGAAGGCAGGACACAGTGCTCCAAGGTCGACGACGAGTCGCGGCGGAAATCGAGCAATTGCACGTTGCGGAAGCAAAAGTCGAGTTCATCCACCGGACCGCTGACCGCGACAAAGTACGGGTTCAAATCCGACAAGTCGATGCGACTGGGAGACTCCAGTTCAGCGGACAGCTCCATGTAGCGCGGCGTCGGAGGACCGCCAGCACCCAACACTGCGGCGCTGCCGCTGTCCCCGGAATACCACCGGAAGACCTCGCCGGGACTCGCCAGCGACGGCACTTCAAACTCGAGCTTGTACACGCCCACCATGTCCGCCGACAGCGCGGCCGAAGAGACGCTGACCGGCAGGCCGCCCAAGTAGGCTCGCTGCTCTGCCACAGGCGTAGCGCCAGCGCTAAGTGCCCCGCTGGCGGCCGCCGGATCGGTCTGGCCTAGCCCGGCCGCGAAAATTGTAAGGGTCTGTCCTTGATCCACGCTGCTGGCGGAAGCGCTGCTGCTGGCCGGAGCGGGACCGTCCACCCCCAGCTCTGGCGCGTCAGGGTTGTCGCCGCCTGTCTGGGTGATCAATGCACTCGAGCCGTCGTATGTGAACAGATTCGGGTTGGCCTCGGAGACCAATACAGCCATAGTGGAACTGTCCGAGCCGCCCCGGCGCACGACCACATCGGCCCAACCCGGCTCGACCTCCCACGGAATCAGAGCGTTGACCTGTGTCGGGGAGACGAAGAAGATCGGTGCCGCGGTCCCATTGATCAAGACTTCCACGGCAGGATCTTCCAAGGCCACCGGCAGCGGCGCTCCCTCCGGCTTGGTGTGGGCCGCAGCCAATTGCTCGCCAAAGACAGCCAAGATGCCGCCTTGGGCGACCTCCGCGGGCGCGGACTGCAGGGAAACTGCGTTGACCGCCCCGCGAGGAGTTGTCACGGGCTCCTCCGCGACAGCCGTGCACAGCCCCGCTGCACAGGCTAGGGAGATTTGTAGGCAACGCATAATCAAGCTCTCGGTCTGATCCTGAATCCTCGCTCGGCGTTTCACCGATGCCGCTAGAACCTATAGGTCAGTGACGCCTGCAGGATGCGCGGCTGTTGGGCTTGGGTGATCAGCCCTCCTTGTAGGGAATCGAACTGCGCGTTGGGCCGGCGCAGCCGGGTCATGTTCAGCGCGTTGAATGCATCCATTCGCACCTGCAGGTTGCGGCGCCCCTCGAACCGGAAGTTCTTCTGCAGGCTGAGGTTCATGTTGACAGCCCCTGGCATGTCCAAGATGTTCCGGCCCGAATTGCCAACCTGGAAGGGCTGGAACCCGTGTTCGCTCTCGAAGCACTCAATCCCATTGCGGTTCTCGGTTCCGATGCACGGAACCCGCTCGAACGCCGACAGGTCGTACCACGGGAAGTCTACGCCCTTCAACCCAGGAAACGCATCCGGCTGTTGGTAACCGTGCGTAATGCGGTTCGGTCGCGGTGACTCGCCCGCATTGAGGTCTACATTGGCCGCCGTCACGGTGAAGGGTTGGCCTGAGTAGGCCGTAGTCGTCGCTGAGAGTTGCCAGCCTCCGAGGACAGCCTGAGCCGGGCCGCGCATGTTGCGCAGGAACCGGCGGCCTTGGCCAACCGGCAACTCGTAGCGCCCCGCCATGGTGAAGGCGTGGCGCTGATCGAAGTTCGAGCGGCCACGGTCGAGGCGTAGGTTCTGTGTATCGATGGCTCCAGCACCGCCGCCGCCGCTGCGGTCGTTGGCCGCAGACGAGTCATCAATCGACTTGCTGAACGTGTAGTTGAGGCGATAGAACAGCCCGCTGCGACTGCGTCGCCTCAGCGAAGCCTGCAGGGCCTGATACGTAGAGTTCGCGCCGAATGAGGTGTAGTTGAGGCGGTTGAAACCATCGATTGGGCGGGGAAACGTTAGGTTGCCGTTGGCGCCTTCGACCGCGAGCGCCAAGTCGCGGATCGGTTGGTTGTAGTCATAGCGTCGCTGCAGGTGACTCCCCTTCGAAGCGACGTAGCCGATTTCCAAGGCCTGACCTCCGCCAAGGTCCCTCTCGATCGTGAGGTTCCACGATTGCAGGTAGGCAGTGGGCGGATCCGGATCGAAGCCGTTGACGGACTGGATGCCCGCCCCGCCGATCTGCTCGCGTCCCTCCGGATACGGGTTCTGCAGCGTCGGCGGGGGGATGTTGCGGTTGCCCGCTGAGTTAAAGGTCTCGTTGAAGGTGAACGGGAAGACGCCCGCTAGCTGGCCCCGCACCGGGCCCAGCAAGTAGCCTTGGTAGAAGATCCCGTAGCCGCCCCGCACCACGTTGCGGTTGTTGCCGAACGGTCTCCACGCAAACCCGAGCCGCGGTGCGAAATTGTTGAAATCGGCATCAATCAGCCTACGGGTCATGCCGACATCCTGCGCGAGGACGGTGCGGTCTGTCAGCCCCTGGGCGGCCAAGATCTGGTCCAAGTCGGGCAACGCTTGGTCGCCGGCTAACACCACTTGGTTCAGGCCCGGGTGGTACGTCGAGAGACGGTCGTTCTTGTCGTAGGGCGGCATCTCGACCTCGTACCGCAGGCCGAGATTCAGCGTGAGGTCGCGCGTCATTTTCCAATCGTCATTGATGAACAGCCCGAAACCGGAACTGCGCAGTTCGTTGAACGTGGTCTGGACGCGCCGGTTGACGCTTTGCAAGCGGCCCAGCAACAGGTCGCCAACGGTATGCCGGGTGAAGCGGCGCCCGAAGCGGAACGATCCGCGCACGTTGTTGTACTGCGGCTGGTCGTACAGGGTGCGGGAGGTGTCGAAGCCCACCCTGATGTTGTGCGTCTGGCGGATCCAAGACAAGCGGCCGGAGGCCTGCCAGTCCCAGACCTGCTGTTCGCGTGGCGTGCCGGCGCTCTGACCCAGAGGCCAATAGCCCTGCAGCGTGACCCGTGGCAGTCCCTTCAGTTCGGGGGCTAGATCGTCCGGCACGGGTAGGCCGATGGTGGCCGGATCTTCGTTCGCAGCCAGCGAATAGCCATAGTTATCGCGGTGGCTGAAACCGCCCGAAAGCTCCAGCACCAAGGTCGGCGAGAACGTGTGCGTGTGGCGTAGCGAAATCAAGTCCCGGCGGTCGCGCGTCTCGTCGCCCCAGATGGCCAAGGCACTGCCTGCGAAGGGGTTCTCCAAGTTGTTGAAGCGCTTCTGGTAACTGACCGAGAAGTTGTCGTTGGGCGAGAAGTTCTGATCGACCTTGAAGACCACCTGGTACCAGTCGTCGTCGTCCACCGCGGTCGAGATGTTGTTCAGTCGCAGGTTGTCCCGATTGGGCAACGGGTAGAAATCAATCAAGCCCAGCGCGGTCGAATCCATGCTCGCGGATGGGATTTGATTGTTGGGAAAGCAGCCGCGCTGCACGCGACGGTTGCATGCCCCGCTGCGGTCCGGGTCATTCAGATATACCGGTTCAAGGTCTCCCCCGGCAGTGCCTCTGGCGATATCCAGTGTCTGCGAAAAATCTCCCGCCCGCTCCAGCGCGGTCGGCACGTTCCCCAAGCGTGTCCTGGCGATCGACTGCAGCCTCCCTTCGAGGCTGACCAGGAAGAAGCTCTTGTTGCGGACGATCGGGCCGCCCAGCGTGCCGCCAAACTGGTTGCGCCGCAGCCGCAGCCGCTCTTCGTCGAAGAAGCCGCGCGCGTCCAGCACCTCGTTGCGCAGGTACTCAAACGCAGAGCCATGGAGCTGATTCGTCCCGGAACGCATCGTGATGCCGATAATGCCGCCCGAAAAGCCGCCGTATTCGGCCGAGAAGCCAGAAGTGACTACGCGGAACTCCTCGACTGCGTCCAGAGGTGGCCGCACCTGCGCCCTGCCGCCGACCGGATTGCGGTTGCTGACGCCATCGACGTAGAAATTAGTCTGATCACCGCGGGCGCCATTGACAGACGCGAAGGATCCCTGCCCGCGCCCGCTGGGCATCACGCCGGGCACCAAGAACGCGAGGTTGGTGAAATCGCGGCCCTGCAGCGGCAGGTCTTGGATCTCTTCGTGGACGATCACATCGCCTTTGACCGCGCCGCGCTCGAGATTGA
>LXNJ01000982.1_pt1 | contig 17924 bp, 15 predicted proteins | sample 809081 | NCBI WGS metagenome assembly LXNJ01 (sample SAMN04870510, study PRJNA318959) | sponge metagenome | biome: sponge; feature: marine sponge reef; material: water | host: Petrosia ficiformis | place: Greece: Milos, Mediterranean Sea | collected 2013-05-29 | depth 5-7 m
TAGTTCCGAAGATAGTGTACTTACACTCACCGAAGCGTTTCGGATTGGGGACGAATCGGCCAGTGATTCTGTGCTCTTCGGGTTTGTTTTTGGCATGGCAGTCGATTCCAGGGGACATCTCTACATTACGCACGACAGAGTCAAGCGTATTCGCAAGTTTTCCAAGGAAGGTGTACTGATCGGCGAGATTGGTAGGGAAGGCGAGGGACCCGGCGAATTCATCGACATGCCCGATGTGCATTTAGGACCGGGAGATTCCCTTTACGCATGGGATATCTTCGCTTCCAGGCTTACCATATTCTCCCCGCAAGACCATTCGTATGTCACGAGCTTGAGGCCCAGTTCTTCTGAAGACGACAGACTCTCGCCGAATGATTTCCTGGGCGCAACGGATCTCGGGCTACTCCTGCAGTATTCCAGAGGCTATTCGCCCGAGTCAGATGAATCCGATATAAATTTTCTGCGGATCAAACTTGTAGACTGGAATGGCACTGTTATAAGCGATTCCGTGGCGCAGCTATCTCAGTCGAACGTCCTAGTCAAAATCACAGAATTCACAATCAGCTTCGACGCTCTTCCCTTTGGTTCCGGTGCTCGCTTTGCCGTCAGTACTGATCAGGTATTGTACTATGGCACAAATGCCGCAATCCACATAACCGCCTTGCCATTTCGCGGCGGCCAACAACCTGAATTCGACATCACCGTACCCCACACGCCGGTTCCGGTCACGCAATCTGAGCGGCAAGAGGCAATTGCGAACGCGCGGGAGGGTTTTCAAGAGATGATTCGGGCGCGGCTTCCGGAAGTCAAGCCGGCCTTCAATACGTTGGTGCCGGATGATGAAGGCCGCCTATGGATAGAATTGAACCAGCAGGAGGGTGAGCAGACCAGCACGTGGCTGGTCGTGGATAAGAATGGCCTCGTGGTAGGAAAGACAAGCGTGCCCCAAGGTGTGCAGTTGCGCGTCGTACGGGGCCGCCGTGCGTACGGGATTGTGACCGAAGAAGAAACGGGGGCGCCGATCGTTGTCGCTTGGGATATCAGTTCGTAGTGTACGGAGGTCATTCTTCCGACAAACACACATCAATCCACCTGCCAAGTTTACTGCCGCGTCGCGGCTGCAACCACCTATTTTGGCATAAACGAAGTCGGTTGTTTTCCTGGAGCGGCATGGACCGGAATACCTCTAAAAGAGGTCTGTTGTACTTGTTGAATACGTAGGACAACGAGCGGCGGGCCTGGCATCCGCTAACTCCTTAGCCGACCTCGATGCAGCCACATTGGGCAATATCTGTGATGAGAAATTGTGCGCCCCCTACCAGCCCTAGTCCGAATTGTGTATTCCGATCACCCGGTCCCCTTGTTCGATTGAAGTGGGCCACCTCTGCGATCCAAGAGCATCATCCACGCGCTCGCGGTGATCACCCAACCGGAAATGCACAGTAACGGCAGGTTTTTCGCGTGGTCATGCCGGTGCCAACGGCGACGTGTCTGTTCATCACAGTGCCACAAACCAGGGCAGCAAGAAGCAACGTGGAAAGCGAATCAGAAACCATCTGCGGCGGACAAGGGGGCGCGTGGCATTGAAGGATAGCTCCGGGGTAGTGGACTGTACAACGGGGCAAGACAGGTGCCGGACCAAACTCTAACCTGAAGTTACCCCCAGTGGGGAGTTCACTTTATGAAGCTACACGACGGTTTGAGTTTAGAATAGTGTGCCGATACCTCGTGACACCTACGGATAGGTAGGTGTGATGAGCGTTGGAGCTTAGGATGTTAGGCTGTGCCGAAGTGACGCTGCTGGGAACAGCCTCTTATTTGACCTTAACACCCAGCAGTTCGAACGCGCGCGCCTGATTCTCTGACAGGCTTCCAAGCACTGTCAGGGGCTCCTGACCTCGCCAATTTTCGGCGTGACCTCGTACTTGCTCAGCTTGGCCAGGTGTCCCATCAGTGACTCAAAGCTCATGGCTTCACCGCCCGCTGCGGTCCGCTTGGTTCGGGCTTTTTTCTCTGCAGCAGGGGAGCGCTTTGCAGCATGGACCGGGTGTTGGTTTGCCGCCCGCTTGCCTTCAGGATCCTCTTCCGCAAAAAGCATCGGCGCTAAGCGCGTCATCCTTCAGGTTGCGGAAGGCCTGTTCTACCGCAGAGAGTCTCTTGTAGTCCTTCACCAGCGTCTGAGCTGCTGGCTCCTGCAGGTTGGAGCGAATGGCATACACGCCGTCGAGGGCGGCCTCGCGCGCGATCGCTTGTTCGTCGCGCGCATAGTGGAAGTAGCCTTCCTGAATGGTGAGCTTGAAGTGCTTTCCCATCTTCCAGCGTCCGATGACTTTGCCCACGCGCAGGGCAATGGCTTTTTCCTTCTTCAGCGGGCGGCGTGCGCGACGCGTGGCCTGGGCAATCTTTTCCAGCGCCGTTTCGCTTGCCTGCAGCAGCGCTTCGCGCTTGCGGGCCGATTCTTCGACCGTGAAGGGGTTGCGGCACAGGACTATGCGCTCTCCAGGATACAGGTCCGTGGTTACCTCCACCAGGTCCTGTTCGTCAAAGCGCGACCGCTGCACCTTGTCCCGTTCCACGATCTTGCGGATCCCGCCCTTGCGCAGGGCGGATATCCAGTCAAAGCCGGCCGGCTTGACCGCCTTGCGGATGCGGGCTTCGGTAAGCAGGCCGCGATCCCCCACCAGTACCATCCGCTTCAGTCCGAACTGCTGCTGGATCTTGTTGACCTGCGTAGTGAGCGTGTGGGGATCGCTGGTGTTACCAGCAAACACCTCCACGCCCACCGGGCAGCCTTCCGCATTGCACAGCAAGCCGAGGATGATCTGCTTCTTGCCCTTCTTCTTGTCTCCCCTGCGGCGCTGCCGACCAAAGGATGCCGGTGCGGGGCGGCTGCTCCGCGATCCGACGCCGCCGATTCGCTCCAGCTCATCTACAATGCGCGCTACCTGAATACGGACCTCGGCTCTCAGACGGACTTGCTCCGCACGGGCAGCGGTAGCCGCGCTCAAGGCCCCTGACAATACGGTGTCAGGGGCAGCCCGTATAGTAGGGGTATATAGGGGATATAGGGACCAAGAAAAAGCAGCACCGGAAGGCTATGCTGATTGACGACGCTATGTTCGTGGTCGTGGATACGGAAACGACGGGTCTGCGGTCGGGTGTGTGCCGCATCATTGAAATAGCAGGCGTCAAGGCGCAGCGGGGCAAGGTGATCGATCAGTTTCAGGCGCTCATCAACCCGGAGCAGCCGATTCCGCGCCACATCACGCGACTGACAGGGATCAAGGCGCACATGGTCGAGTGCGCGCCCACCGCACGTACCGTATTGACCGACTTCGTCGCGTTTGTTGGGGATGCTGTAGTCGTCATGCACAATGCACGTTTCGACACAAGCTTCATCAACACAGAGCTCTCGCGTGCCGGTCTCAGGCCGCTGAAGAACCAGACGTTGTGCACTGTAAGGCTGGCGCGAAGGCTATTGCGGGGACTGCCCTCCAAGTCGCTGCGTAGCCTGAAGGCCTTCTACGGGATTGACATGGGTCGTGCGCACCGGGCACTGGAGGATGCGACCGCCACCTTTGAGGTGCTGATGCATCTGGTGGCGCGCGTGCGGGCCGAGCACAGGCTGCGCACGGTGGAGGAGCTGGTGCGGTTTCAGCGCCAGACCTACAGAAAGACCGGCACGACACCCAAAGCGATCAAGGCGCTGCGCAAAACAGTGCTGCCCTCTGTACCTGCCGGGCCTGGCGTGTACTTTTTTCGTGACCAGAGCGATAGGCTGCTCTACATCGGCAAAGCCAAGAACCTGTCTCGGCGCATCGGCAGCTACTTCGTGGGCATTGAAGGGAAGAACCACCAGACTCGGCGCCTGGTGCATGCTGTGCGCCGCATAGAATGGACCCTGACTAAGACCGAACTCGCTGCAATCCTCTTGGAGCATCGCCTTCGTAAGGAGCATCAGCCTTCGTACAACAGGGCCGACAGAGGAGCGCATACGAAACGGTTCGCAGCGCTCCCGTTTTTGCGCATCGGCACGCAGGCTGCGGACCGCCGCGTCACGGTCGTGCGCCACGTCCGCGACGACGGCGCGGAGTACTATGGCCCGTTTAGCGACAGGCAAATGGCCCAAACCATCACCAAGGCGTTCTTCAGTGTCTACGGCGAGCAGCGCACGGAAGACCAGTTTGCCAGCCTGCGCGCCGCCCATCTAGGCGGCAGGCTGACGGCGCACGGCCTGGATGAGGTACGGGCCTTCCTGAATGCACCGCGCGAGGAGATCTTATCATGCTTGCATGAGAAGATGAAGGCAGCATCCGATGAGCTGGCCTTTGAGCGCGCGGCGGAGCTGCGCGACTGGATCGGTCGGCTCGGGGCAATGCGCCGCAAACGCTTTGTCACGGGCACCGATATTTATGACCGCAACGTGGTGGTGGTGGTGCCACAGGCAACCGCTGTAGAGGTTTACATGGTGCGGTTTGGATTGCTTGTGGATGAGGTAGTCGCGGCTGCGCCTCCGGAAGCTGCGGACAAGGCGTGCATCCAGCAGCGTCTGACGCAGCACTACACTACATGCGCCGCGCGGCCGCAGCGATATGCTGTTCATCAGTCCGACGAGATTTGGTTGTTGTCCTTGTGGTTGCACCAGAAGGAGAGCAGCGCGACCATAATCCCGTGGGGAAGCGCTGCGGATCCAATGGCTTTCGCGCAAGCGGTTGCGGCGGCGATGAATGGCCCGTAGCAAGTCCGCGCCGCGCAAAAGCCGCGCAGGCATTATTTTGGCGGCGCTAACAGATTCAAGGTGCCGCTCTATGAAAATCACGTATGCCTGGTGTATGCTCGGTCTCCTCGCCTGGTGCCCGGCGGCGCAGGCCCAGGCACCTGCAAAGCAGGCAGCACTGGATGCTGTGGAAGCGCTGGATGCGCAAATCCACCGTATGTCCAGGGCGCTCTGGGATTTCTCCGAAACGGCCCTGTACGAATATCGCTCTGCCGAGCTTTTGATCGGCATACTCGAGCGCGACGGCTTTGACATAACGCGCGGCGTTGCCGGCATGCCTACGGCTTTTGTGGCGCGCTACGGAGAAGGCAGCCCGGTGATCGGGATCCTCGCGGAATACGATGCGCTGCCGGGCGTGGGTAATGCCCCTGCACCCATGCGCCAGCCGCGCGCCGATGGCATCACCTCGGGTCAGGGATGCGGCCACAACCTCTTCGGAGCGGCCTCCGTGGGTGCCGCTCTGGCGCTGCGGCGGGTCATGGCAAGCGAAGGACTGCCCGGCACCATCGTGCTGTACGGCACGCCGGCAGAAGAAACGGTCGTCGGAAAGGTGTACATGGCGCGCGACGGCGTCTTCGACGACGCGGACGCGGTATTGGAATGGCATCCCGGCCTGACCACAGAAGTGCGCAATCAGCCCGGACGGGCCATGAATAACTTCACCGTGGAATTCTTCGGCCAGGCGGCACACGCTTCCGCAGACCCCTGGAACGGGCGCAGCGCGCTGGACGCGGTGGAACTGATGAACTACGGAGTCAACCTGATGCGCGAGCATGTGCAGCCAACCACGCGCATTCACTATGTGATGCCGAACGCAGGCGAAGTTCCCAATGTAGTGCCGGAATACGCGAAGGTGTGGTATTTCGTGCGTGATGTGAATCGTACCAGCGTGGACCGCTGGTACGCATGGATCCTGGACATTGCCAGCGCCGCGGCCCAAGGCACTCGTACGACCCACAAGGTCTTCCTAAATACGGGCGTGCACCAGTACAATCTCAATCGGCCCCTGCAGGAGGTGCTCCAGGCCAACCTTGAACTGGTCGGTCCGGTGGCGTTCACAGAGGATGAAGAAGCCTTCGCCCGGGCGCTGCAGGAATATCTGGATATTGAAGCAAAGGGCTTCGAAGCAGCTATCAAGCCGCTGGCCTCTGCGGTGCAGCCAGCCCGCGGTGGATCTACCGATGTCGCTGAGGTCAGCTATATCGTGCCCACGGCAGGCTTCAGCGTCACCACGGCGGCGGCCGGCCTGCCGTGGCACAGCTGGGCCACTTCGGCGAGTCATGGCACCGATGCAGCGGTCAAAGGAGCACTCGTCGCGGCCAAGGTGCTTGCATCAACGGGCGTGGATCTCCTTACCGATCCTGCCCTTGTTGCCGCGGCGAAGGCACATTTTGACGAGCAGACGGATGGTGCGGCTTACCAGTCGCCGCTGCCGGAAGGGCAGGCTGTGCCGCTGCCGGTCGAGGACCCTTAACGCGTTCTTTTCTTTGCGGTATCGCGCAGTTTGAGTAAATTGGCTCGCCTCACCAGATTCAGGACCGCACACGCCCTTACAACCGGCTCACCCACACTGCTTTCCATGCTTGCTGAGTCGCTATTCATCTTGTTGGGCACGGTCTCGGTGGTGGCGGCGCTCGGAATGCTGATCGCACGGAATCCGGTAACGAGTGCACTGTGGCTGATTCTGACGCTTTTTTGCGTGGCAGGCCTGTATTTGACGTTGAGCGCGGAGTTCATAGCGGTCGTGCAGGTGCTGGTGTATGCAGGGGCCATCATGGTGCTCTTCCTGTTCGTTATCATGCTGCTCAATCTGGGCGCGTTGCCGCAGTTGGAGAAGATGGATTGGAAGAAGGCGCTCGGCTTTGTATTGTGCGTTATCGTGCTTTCGCAGCTGGTGTTCATCGTCGCAACGAGCCTGCAGCTGATGCCGGCGACCGCGACTGTTGCCGAGGACGCGGGTGCTGCCACGACCATCGCCAAAACGCTGTTTACCCGCCACATGCTGGATTTTGAGATGATCGGGGTTTTGCTGCTGGTAGCTACGGTCGGTGCACTCATGTTGGCCAAGCGCAAGTTTGCATAGATCGCATGGAGATTGCACTCAGTTGGTATCTGGGCCTTAGTGCAGTGCTGTTTGCTATCGGCGTAGCGGGTGTGCTGTTCAGGAGCAACCTGATCATCATCCTGATGTCGGTGGAGCTGATGCTGAATGCCGTCAATATCACCCTGGTGGCGCTGAGCCAATATATGGGCGAGGTGAGCGGACAGATTCTGGTCTTTTTTGTGATGTCGGTGGCGGCCGCGGAGGCGGCCATTGGACTGGCTATTGTGATCGCGATCTTCCGCAACAAGCTCACGGTGGACGTCAACAACATCAATCTCTTCAAGTGGTAGGTACCGGCACGCTCCAGGGTGGATTGAATGGACACTGATCTGTTGCTGCTCCTGATCGTGCTGTTGCCTGCAGCAGGCGCGGTGTTGAATGGGCTCTTGCCCCTCATGTGGCCGCAGCTCAGGCGAAGCGAAGCGGCGATTGGAGCCGTGGGGACGGCATGTGTCGCGGTGCCCTTTGTGCTCGCCCTGGTACTCTTTTTCCAGGGTTTCGCTGAGCCTTACGTTGGATCGTTCTATACATGGATGGGCGTAGGCGACTTCAGCGTGTCGGTCGCCTACCGCGTCGATCATCTATCGCTCATCATGGCGCTCGTAGTTACGGGTGTCGGAGCGCTGATACACCTCTACTCGATCGGTTACATGCATGGTGATCGGTCCTTCTGGAAGTTTTTTGCGTACCTGAACCTGTTCATCTTCATGATGCTCAACCTGGTGCTGGCAGACAATCTGCTGCTCATGTTCCTGGGTTGGGAGGGGGTCGGCTTGTGCTCGTACCTGCTGATCGGCTTCTGGTACGAGGACTTCAAGAACAGCCAGGCGGCGACGAAAGCGTTCGTGGTCAATCGCATCGGCGATTTCGCCTTTCTACTGGCGATGTTCATCCTGGTCCGCGAGGTTGGCAGCCTGGATTTTGCAGAGGTGTTTGCGGCCGCTGGCGAAATGACTGCGGGTACCCTCAATGCCGTTGTGTTCCTGCTTTTCATTGGAGCCACAGGCAAGAGTGCCCAGATTCCGCTTTTTGTGTGGCTCCCCGATGCGATGGCTGGTCCTACGCCAGTGTCGGCACTCATCCATGCAGCCACGATGGTCACCAGCGGCTTGTACCTGTTGGCCCGGATGTCGTCGGTGGTGCTGATGGCACCAACCGTGATGGGTCTTATTGCGGTGACGGGTGCCCTCACAGCGCTGGTGGCGGCAACTATCGCAATCGCGCAAACCGACATCAAGCGCGTGTTGGCCTATTCAACCGTGTCGCAGCTGGGATTCATGTTCATGGCTTCGGGTGTGGGTGCATTCTTTGTGGCCATCTTTCATGTGGTCACGCATGCGTTTTTCAAAGCCTGTCTGTTTCTGGGCTCCGGGAGCGTGATTCACGGCATGCATCATGTGGAGCACGATCTGCGGCGGGCAGGATACAAGGACCCCTTCGATCCACAGGATATGCGCACCATGGGGGGCCTGGGGCGCTTTATGCCCCGGACGCGCTGGACCTATCTGGCGGCTACGCTCGCCATCAGCGGCATTCCACTGACGGCAGGGTTCTTTTCCAAGGACGAAATCTTGTTCAAGGCATTCGAATTCGGCTATGACGGCCACCTCTTTGCCTGGTTCGTGTGGAGCGTCGGCATAGGCACAGCCCTCTTGACGGCCTTTTACATGATGCGGTCGTATATGCTCACCTTCGAGGGCAGCCATCGTTGGCCTATGGCGCAGCGCGTGCACCCGCACGAATCTCCGTGGACTATTACTGCACCGCTGGTGGTTCTGGCTGCCCTATCGCTCGTGGGCGGATTCATTGGCTTGCCGAAGCTTGCCGAAAAAGCCGGCCTTGCGAACTGGATTCACGGCTACCTGGTTGGACACGGGACACACCACGGCCCCGTTGTGGAGGCGGCTGCGACGGCCCATGTAAGCGTGGGCATCGAAGTCGTCCTTATTGTGTTAGGCTCGCTGATCGCCATCGGCGGCGTCTGGTGGGCCTGGCGTTTCTATGCGCTGCATGAGCTGACGGGCGATGAGCGGATCCGCCTACGCTTTGGCGGGCTGTACCGGTGGTGGCAGCGCAGCTACTATTGGGACGAGTTCTATGACAAGGTTGCCGTGCGGCCTGTGGTGGGCGGCGCAGAAAACGCGTTTGCACCCTTTGACAACCGCGTCGTGGACGGACTGGTCAACGCGGTGGCGCGCACGGCCCAGCAGATCAGTCGCATGGCGCGGCACTTGCAGACCGGTGTGGTGCAAGCCTATGCGCTGGCAATCGTGCTGGGCGTCGTAGTCGTGATTGCATTGATGGTACGGTAGCAGCATGCAGATTCCGGACCTACTATCTGTTGTCATCTTCCTGCCGCTGGCGGGTGCGGTGCTTACGATGCTTGCGCGTGGCGATCAGGCCATCCGTGTCATAGCACTGGTGACGATGACCGCCACCTTTGTGTTGTCACTCTTCCTGTGGATCGGATTCAGCGTCGAGGATGCGGCCTCGTTGCAGTTTGTCAGCGGCGGCTTCAGCTTGATCAGCGAGGCCGTTGACATCAAGTACCTGGTAGGCGTGGATGGAATCAGTTTGCTTCTAGTGCTGCTCACCACGCTGCTCGGGCCGATTGTAGTGCTGTCGTCTTGGAACTACATCACGCAGCATCGCAAGGGCTACTACTCGCTGCTGCTCATTTTGCAGACGGGCATGACCGGTGTGTTCTGCGCCTTTGATGTCGTGCTCTTTTACATCTTCTTTGAGCTGACCCTGATTCCGATGTATTTCCTTATCGGCATCTGGGGCGGCGAGGAGCGTATCTATGCAGCCGTCAAGTTTGTGCTGTACACGATGGCAGGGTCGCTCCTGATGTTGGTGGCGATCCTGTACCTGGGTCATGTTGCAGGACAGGCGGTCAACGGGGGTGTGTTCACGGCAGATTACGCCAAGCTTCTGGAATTCAATGTGCCCATCAGCACACAGGCATGGCTTTTTGTGCTGTTTGCGCTGGCGTTCGCCATCAAGGTGCCGATGTTTCCATTCCATACCTGGTTGCCGGACGCCCATGTTCAGGCACCAACGGGGGGATCGGTGATTCTGGCCGGCGTGCTTCTGAAGATGGGCACGTACGGTCTGGTGCGCTTTTGCCTGCCGTTCTTTCCCAATGCCGCCGCGGATCATGCGGTGCTGTTTGGCACTTTGGCGGTGGTCGGCATTATCTACGGCGCGCTGGTTTCCCGGGCGCAGCCGGATGCCAAGAAGCTGGTCGCATATTCCAGTGTAAGCCACCTCGGCTTTGTGGTGCTCGGCATCTTCGCGTTTACGCTCACGAGCTTGCAGGGCGCGATGATTCAGATGGTCAATCATGGGCTCTCCACGAGTGCGCTTTTCCTTCTTGTCGGGATGCTCTATGAGCGGCGGCACACGCGCGCGATGGCGGACTACGGCGGCATTGCCCGTAGCGTCCCACTATTGACCTTTTTCATGGTGTTGACGGTGCTGGCCTCTGCCGGTTTGCCGGGACTCAACGGCTTTGTAGGCGAGTTTCTCATCCTGGCAGGATCCTTTGGAAGCAGTACCCCCGCGATGGCGGTGCTTACGGCGATTGCCACTACGGGCGTGATTCTGGCGGCGGTCTATCTCCTCTGGATGCTGAGTCGGATGTTTTTCGGTCCTGTGCGCCGGGAGGAGAATCGCGTGATGCCGGACCTGAACCGCCGGGAGCTGGCTACGGTGGTGCCGCTGGTGGTGCTCATGATCCTGATGGGGGTAATGCCGCAGCCGTTTCTGGCGCGCAGTGAGCCCGCGACCGCGCGGCTCTTGGAGCTTATCGATGAGAAGCAGGCCGCAGCGCCCGCAGTGCCCACTCCCGTCTCACCCAAGAAGCGTCCCACCAGCCCGGAGCCGTTGCCCGAGGGTGCCCAACCGCTGGAAGCAAAAGCGGCCATTCCAGGCTACAAGGCGCAGCCTGTGCGGGCCATCAAGCATAGTTTTGTGCTGCAGATGCAAGATCCCCGATGAATCGAACCAAGTTAATGATTAGCAGGGTCGGCCGGCTCAATCTGTTGTGCCTGTTGTTCGGCTTTACGCTTACCTTCGCGCACGGTGCCATGGCCGCTCCACCAGCCTATCAGGTCGCTGGTACGCAGGCTGCAGAGCACGGAGCCGAGGGCCAGGAGGCGAACGACCATGTCGCTTCGGACAGCCAGGAGGCGGACAACCATGTTGCTTCGGACAACCAGGAGGCGGATGATCATCCCGTGTCGGAGAGTCATCATGGTGCGATTCCGCCGATATGGCTAGTGCTGCCTTTCATAGGACTGCTATTGGCGATAGCGACGGGTCCGCTATTCTACATGCACCATTGGCACCACCACTACCCCAAATACGCGGTGGGCTTCGGCCTCTTTGTAACGCTGTACTACGTCTTCGTGCTGCATGATGCCGTGTCCATGCTGCATGCGCTGCAGGAATACCTCTCTTTCATTGCTCTAGTGGCGTCGCTGTTCATTGCGGCCAGCGGCATCTTTCTCAAGGTTAATGCGCGCGGCACGCCGCTGGTCAACGTCGGGCTGTTATCCATCGGTGCCGTGATAGCAAACCTCATCGCGACCACGGGTGCTGCGATGCTCTTCATCCGGCCCTACATGCGGCTCAACAGGGGGCGCTTGAAGCCGTACCACATCGTTTTCTTCATATTCATCGTTGCCAATGTGGGCGGCGCATTGACGCCCATTGGAGATCCTCCCTTATTCCTGGGATTCTTGCGTGGGGTGCCGTTTTTCTGGACGGCAACGCACGTCTGGTATGTATGGCTGCCGACGATGGTGGTGCTGCTTGGCATCTTTTTCGTTCTTGACCATCGCAACAAAGCTGTTAGCGAGGCTACGCCAACGAGCGGAAGGGTCGTGGAGCTGGAAGGGCATCGCAGCTTCATCTTTGTGCTGATTATCATCGTATCCGTGTTCATTGATCCAAACGTCTTCACAGGGATGAAGGGCACGCCGCTGGATCTGGTGGGCACATTCAACTTGCCGTTCGGGTTACGTGAGGTGATCATGTTTACGATGTGCTTCGTGGGATACCGGTTCTGCAAGAGAGAGGCGCTGCTGAAGAACGAGTTCTCGTTTGAGCCGATTCGCGAGGTGGGGTGGCTGTTTCTCGGCATCTTCGCCTGTATGGTGCCGGCGCTTGCGCTGATTTCCTATTACGCCAGCATGAACGCGGAAACGTTGACCACGGGGCTTTTCTATTGGGGCACCGGCATTTTGTCGTCCATCCTGGACAATGCACCGACGTACCTGAACTTCCTTGCGGCCGCCATGGGCAAGGTCGGCCTGGATGTTTCCATGCCCGAAAACGTCCGGGCGTTTGCCCTCGGGAGCGAGTCGTGGCTGTTCCTGCAGGCCGTCTCCGTGGCCGCCGTGTTCTTTGGTGCCATGACCTACATTGGCAATGCGCCCAACTTCATGGTCAAGGCCATAGCGGAATCCAATAACGTAGATGCGCCGTCCTTTGCGGGCTACCTGTTCAAGTACGCGATTCCGATTCTGATACCGGTGTACTTTGTGGTTTGGCTGGTCTTCTATTCTGGATGGGTGCTCTGATGGAAGGAACGCAACGCACGCCGTTAACGGGCAGCGAAATTGCCGCAGCGCTGACGCGCCTGCCCGGCTGGACACATGAAGGCGGCAAGCTTCGGAAGTTGTTCTCGTTCAACGACTACAGCGAAACCATCAGCTTTGTGTTACGCATCGCGTTTGAGGCAGAGGCACTCGATCACCATCCCACGCTGGTGGTGGGCTACAACGACCTTAAGGTAACCACCTGCACGCACGATGCCGGCAACCGCGTCACCCGCATGGACATTGCACTGGCATCGTCAATCGAGGCCCTCTATGCACAGGCATAGCGTTGCTGCAAGTGGCATGGACCAGCCAGTACGGGCTGCCACCCAAGTAGCGTAGCTATATGGATATCAGCGGCGCATACGACAGCATCCTGTATGACATAGCGGGCGGATTCTCGCTGCTGGTGCTGCTGTTGGCCGGCATCGTCTGCATTGTATGGGACATCTTTGAGAACGACGAGCCGGTGCTGCCCTTCGTTGCAGCGATGGCGTGCGTCGTGGGGATTGTCTGGGAGGTGCGCAACCTGGATGCGGGTAGCAGCACGGTGTTCTATGACAGCATACGTGCCTACGGACTCGCTTCATATATCAATATCACAATCCTCTTGAGCGCGCTAGCCACGGTGATTCTGAGCGTGCCATACTTGAAGCGAATCAAGCACGGATATGGAGAGGTCTATGCGCTGATCGTGTTCGCCACTGCGGGTGCCGTGATGATGGGTACGGCTAACAGCCTGGTGACGGTTTTTGTGGGGCTGGAGACGATGTCCATCTCGCTGTACATCCTTGCGGGACTGGTCCGCCGGGATGAGGGCGGCATAGAGAGTGCGCTGAAGTACTTTCTCCTGGGCGCATTTTCAACTGGCTTTTTCCTGTACGGCATTGCCCTCCTGTACGGAGCAACGGGGACCATGTACTTGCCGGAGATGGCGAGTGGCTTTATTGAGCGTGGGGAACTGACGCTGCTCTTCTGGGCAGGCATTGCGCTGTTCTTCGTGGGGTTCCTGTTCAAGGTCAGCGCCGTGCCGTTTCATATGTGGACGCCGGATGTCTATCAGGGTGCACCGACGCCGCTGACTGGATACATGTCGACGGCCTCCAAGGCGGCGGCATTTGCCGCGTTGGTGCTGGTGCTTTATTACGGGCTGGCCCCGATGCCGGTCGCGGCGTGGCAGACGGCGCTCGCGGTCGTGGCGCTGGTGACGATGGTGCTCGGCAATCTGTTGGCACTGGTGCAGAACAATGCCAAGCGCATGTTGGCGTATTCATCTATTGCCCACGCCGGGTATGTGCTGGTGGCGCTTACTGCCGGCACCAGTCAGGGGTACGCCGGTGCTGTGTACTATCTGCTCATCTATTCGTTGATGAACATCGGGGCGTTTGGCGTGATGGCGCTCCTGGAGTGGGACGACAAGGAAGGTCGGCTTCAGACGATTGACTCGCTTGCCGGCATCGGATTCAGGAAGCCTCTGCTGGGCGTAGCCATGGGGGTGTTCATGTTCAGCCTGATCGGGTTTCCGCCCTTTGGCGGTTTCTTTGGCAAGGTTGCGGTCTTCGCGCCGGCGATTGAGGCAGGATACACCTGGCTGGCTATTGCAGGCGTCCTGGCTAGCGCGCTGTCTGGATACTATTACCTGCGCGTCCTGTATGTTTTTTGGATGCGCACCGAGGAGCAGGCGGATCCTGCGGTGCGGGCGCGTGCTTTCCCGGTATCTTTTTCGTCTGCGGCCGTCGTGGTGACCTGTGCCTTGGTGCTGCTTGTGATTGGATTCATTCCGTATGTGCGGGACCTGACGCAGATCTACTTTGATGCATCGGTGTTTGCCACCATGCCGTAACCCGCGATGGCATGGCGGTGCAGCTTCGGTAGGATGGCCGCGGCACTTTATGGAGAAGGCAGCTTATGATCGGGCTAATCTTCACGTGCAGCCATGACTGCTGTTGACAGCGTACATCCAGATTCGGCGGAAGCACTGCTGATGGAGCTCATTCCGCATGCACCAAATTTGGGCGTCTATGTGGACCCGCACATTCCTGCTAAGTTGCTGCACAATGCCATAGCCGACTATGCCCCGGAGATGGCATCCAGAAAGGTGTTCGTGCTGCTCGACCTTACGCTGCTCAAAAACGCGAAAGATGGCGCGCTTTTCGGACCGGACATGATGGTGTTCCAGAACAACGATCTTGAGCAGCCGCAGATTGTGGCCTACCGGGACATCGTAGGCGCTCAACGAAAGCGTGGCTTCTTTACCACCAAACTGATTCTCAGTGTCAACAGTGGGCGCGCGACCTTTGAGACCGCCCTCAACTTTCCGTCAGGCACCAAGACGTACCGCTTCTTCCAGCGGTTTTTCGAAGCGGTCCAGTTGATGCCCGGCTGATGCGCCTGGATGGCATGGGTATCGCGAACCGTGGGCAACGCGGTTGATCAGCGGCGCTTCGACCAATACAAGACTCCTCCAGGAAACCAACCCCTGTACCGGGTGGTTTACCGCACATCCGTTCACTGATTTGCAGATTGCACGATGGCCTTTAAGCTGCCCGATCTTCCTTACGCCTATGACGCGCTTGAGCCATATATCGACGCGCGCACTATGGAGATTCACCACACGAAGCATCACCAGGGGTACACCAACAACCTCAATGCTGCGCTCCAGGGGACGAAGCATGAGGGCGCAACCGATGGCATTGCGTCCATCCTGTACAGCGCAGGCCAGGCGGCTGATCGCGCGGGCACGGTCGTTCCGGCCGGCCTCCGCAACAATGGGGGCGGCTATGCGAATCACAGCCTGTTCTGGACCATCATGGGGCCAGGAGGAGGCGGTGATCCTGAGGGCGACCTTGCAGCCGCCATCAGCAAGGACTTCGGCTCAACAGAAGCATTCAAAGACCTTTTTGCAAAAGCCGCGGCAACCCGCTTCGGGAGCGGCTGGGCCTGGCTGGTCTATGATCCAGTGGGCAGCCGGCTGGAAGTATATTCCACAGCCAACCAGGACAGCCCGTACATGGGTGGCCATGTGCCGCTTTTGGGACTGGATGTCTGGGAGCATGCCTACTACCTTAAATACCAGAATCGCCGGCCCGCGTACATCCAAGCGTTCTGGAACGTAGTGAATTGGGCTGTGGTAGCGGACAACTACGCGGCGGCACCGGCGGTCCGCTTCTGAGTCTGACCGGCTGCGAAACGCGTGCGCCGCTGCCAGGTCTATCGCCCGATGTGCGCGTCCTGTGGGCAGCGGTTCGGCACGATGTAGCGCCATCGCAGTGGGCCATGCTGTCGACTGACGAGCGCATTCGTTTTGAGGGCATACGGCATCCACGCGCGCGAAGCCACTTCCTTGCTGGGCGCGCAGCACTGCGCTCACTGTTGGCTGATCGGCTGGCGCTCTGTCCAGCCTCGGTGCCGCTTATGGCGTCACCCGATGGCGGCGTAGACGTTCCTGGTACCTCCCTTCGCGCGAGCATTGCGCATGCCGGTAACTGGGCTGTTGCAGCGGTTGCTCCCCACATCATCGGTGTGGACCTGGAGCGCATACAGAAACGTGCACCGCGCCTGGTGGATTTCATGCTTCACCCATCGGAGCGCGACGCCTACGAGGCCCTGCCGCTCAATGCAGAGCGTAGGCTGATATTGTACTGGACCCTCAAAGAGGCGGTGCTCAAGGCGCTGCGCACGGGCCTTAGACGTTCGCCCAAGCGGGTGCAGCTATCCGTAGATGTTCCAAGCGGATCGGGCCGCGCCTTGCTAGAGGATGGGCTGTCCCTTTTGCTTCGGTTTGCTGCGTACGATGGCTACTATCTGTCGGTGGCGTATACGCAGTGAAGAGATTTTTCGGATCAAGCGCTCCGCATGCCCTGAACCCTTCCCAGTCGAGCCCCGTGGGCTCAATCCCAGCGTGGAGGCCACCGGGCCTGGGCGCTTTGGAGATCGTGCGCCCGTCAGTTCGCCAGGTCCTTGATGGTGACGCGGCCGATCCTGTTGGAGCTGCTCTGATGAATCAGCAGTTCTCCTGCGCGGGTGACCCAAACATGGCGGATGATTCCCACACCTGATGGGATGGCCCAGCTCTGAAAGGTCTCTGTGGCAGGGTCAAAACGTACCAGAGCGTCGGGACGCATGCCTGACTCGTTGTACCAGATCTTGTCGTTGATGACGGCCAGTGCGTACGGGTGCGATCTTGGACCGCTCGGGGAATCCCATTCTTTGACCGCGCCCGTGGCCGGATCCAGCCGCCCAAGTCGGCCCATGGACGAGTTCACGTACCACACCTTACCATCGCTCGTAATACCCAGGCGTCGCACGCGGGTGTCAGGATCCGGCAGGGTGTAGTAGCGCATTTCCATGGATTCTGCGTTGAGGGCGCCCAGCTTGTTGGTGCCGTTGAAGGCAACCCAGACGGTTTCGGCCTGATCGACCACGATCCCGTAGGGGCGTGATTCGGTGTCAATCTCCACGAGGGCGCCTGTATCCGGATCCAGCCGCCCTACCTTCGCGGCTCGCTGCGCTGTGAAGTAGAGTTTGCCATTGGGATGCCATGTCATCGTATGGGGATCTTCCCCTGTAGTCGGGTATTCGGTAATGGCCCCAGTTACCGGGTCCAGCTTGCCGATGGTTCCGTTGCTGTTGCCCGAGTACCAGATGTAGCCTTCTTCATCGGGTATGATGCTATGCGGCCTCGCGGATGGCGGGAGCGAATACTCCTTCATTTCGCCGGTGATGGGATCCAGTCGCCCGACTAGGCTGGCCCACATGCCGGTCCACCAGATGGAGCCATCGGGCGCTTCGGCGGGGTCGCGCGAGCGCTGTCCCAGCGTCGGCACCATCCACTCTTCTATTTCGATTTCTACGGGCCCATCCACGAGCGTGGGACGTCGCGATTTCTGCTCCGGAAAGTGTGTGGCCAAGTAGTCCGCGATGGCCTCAGCCTCGGCCTCGGCAAGCAAAACCATGGACGCCGATACGGCCTTCCAGGCTTCGGGCGTGTCGTACCCTGCGGAGCGGGTGATGGAGCGCGTCGTGTGGCAGCTGGTGCAATAGCTTTCAACCAGCGACTTGCCCGGGCCATCGGGCAGCGTCGCGGTACCGCCGCGCGGCTGGGCCTGTGCGACTGGCTGCATTGCAAGGAGCACGACAGTCAGCGCGAGAAATGAGGGATTCACAGCAATTCGGGCTGGGTGGCGAGGGATCTGGTGCAGGCGCAGGCGGAAATCGTGCGGCGTCAGCGGATCGTTGCTCCAACACCTGCTTCCCAACATACGCCCTTGAGCGGGATTTTCGCACGCAGGGTCGTGGGATACCTGTCCCAGGCATCTGATCTGTGCTGCACGCCGGATTCCGCGCGCTGCACATGCAGCGGCCGCGGTACTGCACTGGCCGGATTCGAGGCGCCCGCGCGTCCGACGAGGCGCCCACCGCCAATGAGCGGCACGTT
>LXNJ01000983.1_pt1 | contig 17908 bp, 15 predicted proteins | sample 809081 | NCBI WGS metagenome assembly LXNJ01 (sample SAMN04870510, study PRJNA318959) | sponge metagenome | biome: sponge; feature: marine sponge reef; material: water | host: Petrosia ficiformis | place: Greece: Milos, Mediterranean Sea | collected 2013-05-29 | depth 5-7 m
GCCCCTCGCCGGCACGAACAAGATCGACCGCAACGCACTCTTCGAACGCGCGAAGGCGTACGCGGAGGTGGAAGCGGGGTAGGTCTCCGCCCACAAACCGCTTCTCTGCCTATACCCGGTGCAGTGTTCGAGCGAGCTGATCAGGATGGCGGTGGAACGGTCGCCTCGGCGGAGTGCGCCGTCTTCAAGCCGTGAATTCGAGCAGGGCATCGAAGGCCGCAACGCCGACGACGACACGACCGCTTTCGGCGCGCGACGGGAGGCCGGACCTGTCCACGGCGTCTCTCGTTGCCGGCAGGTCGCGGGTCGACAAGGCGAGGGCGCCGAAGATCGAGGACCGGCCGTCCAGCGCCAGCGCCATCTCCCCGTAGCGCTCGCCATAGCGCGCCGGAGACAGGACCGAGAGGCGAACCCCGGGAAGTTCGATGAACTGCTCCGCCGCGCTGCCAGCGAATTCTGCGGCGCCGGCCACGTCTGCGTAGCGCGCCGCGGTGGCTTCGGGCTCGGCGGCGACGACCACGAACTCTCGAATCGCCGTTACGCCATTGGCGTGGTTCGACCACTCTTCCCGCCACACCAGGTGCGGCGTGCCGTGTTCGCAGAAATAGACCCTTCCCGCCGCAAACACGTCAGGGCGCACCTTCACGGTCCTGAAGCGGGCCGTGTGTTCTGCATCGCCGAGGGTGACGGGGCGGGTGAACGCCATCGGCGCGTCGCCTGCCAGGCCGAGCCCATCGAGTCGGGCATGCGTCCTGTCGACATCATCGGATTTGAAGACGAGACCGTTCAGGCCGAGCGGGCTGTCGGTCAATTCGGGGCGGGGGTTCTCGATGCCTGCCGGAAGGCCGACGAGTTCCAGATAATCGGTTCCGAAAATCATCAGATGATTGATCGAACCGAGCGAGTGATAGCCGCGCGGCGTTACGGTAAAGCCCAGACGCGCGAACAGCGGGGCGGCGCGGTCCATCTCGAACTTCACGTTGATTACTGCGTGATCGAGCTGCGCGCCTTCGGTCACGACATTGGCCTCCGCGACAGGACGATCCTGGCGTTCAGCCCGACCTCGAGGAGTAGGTGCCCCGCCCGATGGCGACCAGCGAGCCCTTTTCGTCGAATACATCGATGTCCACGACGGCGACAGTCCGCCCGGCCCGGCGTACGCGCGCCGTGCCCGTTATTCTGTCGCCGACGGCGGGCTTGAGATAGTCGACCCGCAGGTTGATCGTCGGCACGCCGCCGCCGACCATCATGCCGATGGCGAAATCGCCGACCGTATCGATGAAGGATGCAATCGGGCCGCCGTGGAACTGCCCGGTGCCGGCGCGGCGTTCTAGGGACGGGTTGAGCGGCATGAGAACCGTCAGCTCCGACCTTTCGTAGTCGAGAGACTGGACCTGCAGCCCCAGCCCGGAGATGAATGGCGAGCGATCGAACATCGCCTGAATGTCTTCCGCCTTGAGACGGGCCGGAGTTTCGTTGCTCATGGCTGTGCAATCCGTAAATCGACTTCGAGTGTCAGGGTTTGAGGACGACCTTGCCGAAGACCTCCCGGTCCTCGAGCAGCCGGAAGGCCTCGTTGACCTCTTCGAGCGGCAGCACGCGATCGATGTCCGGCTTAAGCGTGCCGTCTGCAACCATTTCAAGCAGCTTGTGGACGTCCTCGCGCATCCATCCGTTGGCGCCCAGCACCTGGAGCTCATAGGACCAGATGAAGCGCAGATCTTCCGTTGGATCGTAGCCCGCCGTGGCGCCGCAGGTGAGGATCCGGCCTCGCCGCTTTACCACCTTGAGCGAAGGAGCCCAGGTATCGCCGCCTGTGAAGTTGACGACCACGTCGAGGCCGTCGCCATCGAATTTTCGGCGATGCGGCTTTCCGAACTTCCCGTACACCCATTTCCTGAAATCCTCCCGGGTGTAGTCGAGAAGGTGGTCTGCGCCCAGTTTCCCGAGGCGTTCGAGCTTCGGTGCGCTGGACGCGCAAGCGATGACTTCACATCCCGCCAGCTTGGCAAGCTGGACGCAGCACGTTCCGACGCCGCCGGACGCACCGAGAATCAGGACTTTTTCGCCCGCCTTGACGCGGCCGATCGTGTACATCATGCGGAGCGCCGTGCCGTAAGCGCAGGCAAGGCAGGATGCGGCCTCGTAGGAAATATCGTCGGGGAGCCGTACTAGGTGGTGCGCCGGCAGCTTGCACAGCTCGGCGAGCCCGCCGTGCCACATTTCACCGATAAGGCCGCCCTTGCCGACCCTGTCCACCGGGTCGATCAGCACCCGCTCGCCAACCTTCCAGTCATCGACCCCGCTGCCGAGAGCGACGATCTCCCCGGCGAAATCGAGCCCCATGATGGCCGGCATCGGCACTCTTATTCCCGGCATGCCGCGGCGCGTGAAGATGTCGTGATAGTTGAGGCTGGCCGCGTGCACCTTGACGACGACATCGCCGGGGCCGGCTTCCGGATCCGGAAAGCCGGTTTCGATCTCGATCGAGCCGGGACCGCCGTGCTCGTAGATTACCGCCGCTTTCATCGTGTGCTCTTCGAGTTTCCTAGTCTTCGGAAAAAAACAGAACGACGCCGCAGGCATCGTCGGCGCCGACCCAGGGACGCGGGCCATCGCGAAATTCGATGCCGTTCGCCTCTATGCGACCGCGCGCCCGATCGAGGCAGGTAACCCGGAAGCCGATCCCGACCGGTGCCGGGAGGGGCGGCGTCGGTTGTGCGGGAGCCAGCCGGTTCCAGGCCTCGGGCTCCAGGATTCTGACGGCCCCCCGGGCCATGGGCAATCGCCAGTCGCCCGACCCCAGTTTCTCGGGCGCCGAGCACAGCATGGGCGCGAACTTCGCGGCGACCGCTTCAGCCCCGGGCGCGCAAAAATAAATCTCTCGAAGCGCCACGACTCCATTCGGTTGCGCGAGTTGATGCGGTTGCCACAGCACGTCGGGCGTCAAATGCTGGATGTAAAAGATCCATCCCTCGTCGAAGACCGCGGGGTCGAACATGGCATTGCGGAACGATGCAAGACGGGTTTCGTCCCCGGCGGCGCCGTAAGGCGCGTCCCTCTCCAGCAGCCTTGGCGGCTGCACGGGCAGGCCGAGTTCGCTGAACGCCTCGTAAATTCTTTGCGAATCCTCGCAACCGAGGGCAACGATATGCGCGCCTTCGTACCGTTCCACCATATCCCGAATGCTGCCCTCGGCATCCGGCGGGGAGGGGCCGATGATCTCCAGATAGCCCTCGTCGAACATGGCGCAGTGATTGGCGGACCCCCAGGCCACGACCGGGCCGCCCGGCGTCAGGGCGCCTCGATGGATGCTGCGCGGCGTCAGCGCGAATCCTAGCCTGGCATAGGCCTCGCTGCCTCGATCCAGGTCGCGCACGCCGACGCCGATATGGTCCAGAACCAATTGCAATTTCAGTGCGTCCCCTGCCGCGGCCATTCGACCATCAATTCCCGGCCCCGCCGGCTTCCGATTGTGCGGCCCACAGCCGCCGCGCTTCGGCCGCGAGCGTCTTGCGGTCGATCTTGCCGGGTCCCGCCAGGGGCAACGCCTTCACAAACCGGACCATCCGCGGGTGCAGATGGGCAGGGGCCTTGGCGAGGGCGTACTGCTTTATCTCGTCCTCGTCGTGAACGGCGCCATCGGTGGGAACGACATAGGCAACCGGCTTCTCGCCCTTGATTTCGTCGGGCACCGGCACGACGCAGGCTTGGACTATGTCGGGATGGCTCTCGAGGACGGTCTCGACTTCCAAGGGATAGATGTTTTCGCCGCCGCACACGAACATGTCGTCGGCCCGCCCCACGAAATAGTACGCCCCGTCCGGGTCGCGCCTGAAGACGTCCCCGGAGATGTACCAGCCGTCCTCCGTCAGCACGTCCCGGGTGTGCTCCGGCAAATTCAGATACGCCGTCATGTTGGCGGGCGTCCGCTGCCACAGAACCCCTTGCTCGCCCTCCATCCCGTCGGCGCCGATCAGCTTGACCTCGACCTCGGGCATCGGCCAGCCGACCGAGAGATCGGGCGCGACCCGATCGGGACGGGGACCGAACACCATGGGGCCGGCCTCCGTTGTGCCGTAGGCATTCATGATGTCGGCGCCGGGGAAGGTCGCCTTCACTGCTTCCCAAAGCCTTTCGGAGACCGGCGCCGACCCCATGCGCACGCTCATGACAGTCGAAACATCGAGCTTCGAAAGCACCTCTTCCTCGCGCATTGCCATGGCAAACATGGTCGGAACCGAGGTGATGTTCGTGCAACCGAAACGTTCGATCGACTGAAGCCAGCGCCGGGCGTCGAATTCCGGCAGCAGGATTTCGCACGCCGAAGCGCCGAAAGTGAACAATGACACGCACAGCGCGTTCATGTGATAGAGCGGAGCGGCCACCAGCACGCGCTGGTGCGAGAACGGCCAGCCGCGGCGGGTGCGGGCGCGCAGCACCCAGAGGTGTCCGGCATGGGTCAGCGGAACGCCCTTGGGGCGACCCGTCGACCCGGAGGTGTAGAGCACCATGGCGGTTTCATCGTCGGCGGGACGCACGGCCTCGAAGTCGCCAGGATCGAGAAACCCCTCGAAGCCGTCGCCATCGGCCGAATCGAAATCGGAATGATGCACGCCGGCCGGCAGGGTCCCGCGCCGCGCCGCGTCGCAAAACACGAACCGGACACCGGCGTCCTTCAGGATGTAGGCGATCGTCTCGGCGGGAAACTTGTAGCCGATGGGGACGGCGACGAGGCCGGCCCTGAGAATGCCGAAATAGGTGATCAGATACTCCGCCCTGTTGGCGGAGAGGATGCCGACGCAGTCGCCACGCGCCAGGCCGCGCGCCCTCAACCCCCGGGCGCAGGCGTTCGCCAGGTCGTCGATCTGCCGGTGCGAATATTCCCGCGGCTCTTCCCAGTCGCGGCAATCGATCAGCGCGGTGCGATCGCCGCCGAGCTCCGGGTCGAACAGGGCACCGAGGTTATAGGCTTCTATCATGCTGCCGAACTTGTTCTGGCAGCCGGAGTCGACGTGTGTGTCTGGAATGCGTCTCGGTCACCCGCTCCAGCCCCCGCACCCAGGCCGGCCGCTCCGGCTGAAACCGGTCGAGCGGGCGGCGCCGACATCCCGGCCTCCAGGAACGGCATCGCGCAGGCCATGGCGACATTCTTGTCCAAGGCATCGAACTCGGGGCCGACCAACCGGCGCACACGGCCAGGTTCGGCGAGCAGGTAGGTCATCCCGCCCAGTATGCACACCAACCGCCAATGAAACTCCTCGGCGGAGAGTTCGGGGCAGGCTTCGCGCAACATGGCGATAAATCGGCCGGCCACCCCTCGAAAGATACGGTGAATGGCGCGGCCCATTTCCAGGCTCGAATCGCTGAATGCGACGCCGATCATGCGCTGCATGCTCTCGTTGTTCGAGTCCTCGACCTTCGAAAGCAGAACGGGCGCGATATATGCCTCGATGATTTCGCCGGCATCGAGGCGACCCGTCTTTTCCGCGCGCTCGGCGCAGGCGTCGAGCAGACGATTTCGGTGATCGATGATCGGGGCGGCGCGGCGCTCGAGAACCGCATTCAACAGACTGATCTTGTCGCCGAAATAGTAATTCACCAAAGCCACGTTGACGCCTGCCCCGGCGGTGATCGCGCGCAGCGACACCTTTTGAAATCCGCGCCGGGCAAAGAGTTCCTCGGCACTGTCGAGGATTCGTTCCCTTGTCCGGCCGGCGCTGCTGTTGCGCGGCCTGCCCCGGGTCGAAAATTGTCGGTTTTCCTTTGGTGGCCTCGTCATTTCAGCGGTGGGACTCACGATCAGAAAAGTAAGGATTGACTCATAGTCGATAAAGTAATTAAACAAGTATTGAATTTCAGTCAAGCGCGGGCCAGGGCGAAACCGGCAAGAGGTAGACCGCCGCCACGGCAATCGGCGGAAGCGCTTGTGAAAGCCCGCAGGCCTGTCGGCGGCGGGGTGCGGTTTGAGCATGGACTCGAACGAGTTCTTTTCCGAAACCTACGCCGAGGCGCGAGAAAAGTTTTGCGGCGCCTGCCGGGCGAACGGCGTCGAGGTCTCGTCGATCGAGCATTCCTCGGCGACCGGACCGAATGGTGAATTGCTTGCCATCGACATTGCGGTGTTCGGGCGGGCGGACGCGCCGAACATGGTCTTCGTCAACACCGGAACGCATGGGATCGAGGGGTTTTGCGGGTCGGCGATCGTGACCCAGTGGATCAAGCGCCGCGGCTATGAGTGTCTTGGCGACGACGTCGGCGCACTGATCGTTCACGGGCTCAACCCGTGGGGGTTCGCCCACCTGCGTCGCACGACGGAGAACAATGTCGACCTCAACCGCAATTTTGTCGATCACACGAAGCCGTATCCCGAGAATCCGCGCTACGCCGAACTGCACGGGATAGTCTGCCCGGAATCCTGGACCGAGGCGGCGCTCGCCGGGGCCGGGGAGCAGCTCGATGCATACTCGGAGCGCCATGGCCGGGACACCATGATGGATGCCCTCATCCGCGGGCAGTATTCCCACGCTGACGGCATGAACTACGGCGGTTCCGGGCGCGAGTGGTCCAATCTCGCCCTGGAGAAGATTTGCTGTGAACATCTCGCCCATGTTCGCCATCTGGGTTTCGTCGACTGGCACACCGGCATCGGCGAGCGCGGGGAGTTGGTTTTTCTCTGCTTCAACGAGGAGGGCGGCGACCTCCACCGGCGCGCCGGCGACTGGTGGGGCGCCGAGAACGTCGCTCGCGATGCCGCGTTCGCATCGGCCGGGCGCAAGCGCCCCGACTACAAGGGATTGGTGTTCTACGGCGTGCAGCAATTTCTTCCCAAGGCCGAGATGGCCGGCGCCGTTGTCGAGTATGGCACGCGCGGCTCGCCCCCGATGTACAGGGCCTTGAGGCTGGATCGTTGGCTCCATTTCGAGACCGATCGCTGGTCGCCCGAGAACGCCGACAAGGTGGAGGATCTATTCGACGCGTTCTGTCCCCGGGCAGAGGAATGGCGGCGTGGCGTGCTCGCTTCCTCGCTCGACGTGATGGGCGCTATGTGCGACGGGCTGGCAAAATGGTAGGCTGGAGGAGCGGAATAGAGCGATCGCCGGCCGCCCGAGAAGCCCGGAAAGTTTGGCTTAACGCACACTAAGGGAGGTTCAGATGTACCTGACGACAGTGAGCAAGCGGTGCGTGGCGTTGCTCGCCGCATCGGCTTGCGCCATGGTTCTCGGCACGGCGCCCGGCGCCCTGGCCACGGGACCGAAGCAGGGCGGGACATTGGTCGCGGTGTGGCAACTCGAGCCGCACACCCTTTATTCCGCGAGAGGCGGCGGCAGTTCGCCGTTGATCGTCAACACCAAGATCCTGGAAAAGCTGGTTCGGCAAGTCTCTATCGACAAGTTCGAACCGGAGCTCGCGGAATCCTGGGATATCTCCGCGGACTTCAAAACCTACACCTTCAAGCTGCGCAAAACGAACTGGCACGACGGCAAGCCTTTTACCTCGGCCGACGTCCAGTTCGGTCTGAAGGATGTGCTCGCGAAGTTATCGTCGAACGCGTTGCTGCGCGCCATCACAAAGGTCGAAACGCCGGATGATCGCACGGCTGTCGTCCATTTCTCGAGACCTGCGCCGGAATACCTCGCCCTAGCCAGCCTGGCCGCGTCCCAGTCCTCGATCATTCCGAAGCACATTTACGCGGGCACGAACCTTGCCAAGAATCCTGCCAACAACGCCCCCATCGGCACGGGCCCCTTCAAGCTCAAGGAGTGGGCGCGCGGCAGCCATGTCGAATTGGTGCGCAACGAGAACTATTGGCAGAAAGGCGCGCCCTATCTCGACCGGCTCATCATCCGCTACATCCGCGACCCCGGGGCGCGCGCCGCGGCGATGGAGGGCGGCGAGGTGCTGCTGGCGGTCAGCAATCCGTTTCCGGCGCCCGAGATCAAGCGTCTGGCGGCGCGTTCCGAGCTGATCTCCGACAACAAGGGATACGAAACGGCCAAATGGCAGATGGTCATGGAAATGAACGTGCGCAACCCGATCCTCGCCAAGAAGGACGTGCGCCGGGCCATCGCCCACGCCCTCGACAAGAACTTCATCGTAAACACGATTTTCTACGGCACTGGAAACGCCTCGACCGGTCCCGTGCCCAAGGATCAGACGCGCTTCTATTCGCCGGTCCCTGCGTCCTATCCTTACGATCCCGGCAAGGCGCGTCAGCTTCTCGACAAAGCGGGCTACCCGGTGAAGGCCGACGGCAAACGCTTCACGCTCAAGCTGGTCGCCTCTCCCTGGTTCACGGAAAACAGGAGGACGGGGCAATACCTCAAGCAGGTGCTGGAGGATATCGAGATCGGCATCAAGCTGGAAACGCCGGACCGCGGCGGTACGATCAGGCAGATCTATTGCAACTACGATTTCGACATTACCGTGTCGAACTCGGTTGCGATGGCCGATCCGCTGATCGCGACGACGCACTGGTACACGACCAACGGCATCCGGAAATGCGCCGCCTTCCGCAATGCCTCGGGCTACAGCAATACAGCGCTGGACAAGGTCGTCAATCAGGCGGCCGTGGAGACAGATCCGGCGAAACGCAAAGCCCTGCTGGCGCGGTTCCAGCAGATCGCGATGGAGGATGTACCGATCCTGCATCTCGTGGATATCGGGATGTCCAACGTGGTCAACACGAAGGTCAAGAACTACTCGTTCACGACCCAGTGGATGTATGATTCCTGGAAGGATCTCTGGCTGGACAAATAACTTCTGCGCATCATGAACCGCACCTATCAGGCGGTTCGCCGGCGATTGCTGCAGCTGCTGCCGGTCGTCCTCGGCATCGTCGCGATAAACTTCCTGCTGCTGAACCTGGCGCCCGGCGATCTCGTCGACGTGATGGCGGCCGAGGAACAGATCTCGGACCCGCAGGTATTGGCAAAGATCAGGGCCGAGTATGGCCTCGATAGGCCGTTGCACGAGCAGCTTTTCAACTACCTGCGGAACATCGTCAGTCTGGACCTCGGCTATTCCTTCCGGCACAGCCAGCCGGTATGGGACGTGATCGTTCAACGGTTGCCGGCAACGGTGATCCTGATGGGTGTCAGCATGGCGTTGGCACTGTTTGTCGGCGTGCTCGCCGGCGTCGTCGCGTCGCTCAAGGTAAATACGCTCTACGACAACCTGATTTCGGTGGTCGCCATCATCTTCTTCGCCGCTCCGAGTTTCTGGATCGGGCTGATGATGATGGTCGTGTTTTCGGTCAAGCTCGGCCTTCTGCCCGTGAGCGGCATGTTCACCATCGGCGCCGACCATTCCCTCGCCGGCGAGGTATGGGACGTGACCCGGCACCTGGTCATGCCGTCGATTGCCCTCGGTCTGTTCTATGCCGCCATCTATGCCAGGGTCATGCGGGCTTCGATGCTGGAGGTCTTCGGGCTGGATTTTATCCGCACGGCGCGCGCGAAAGGATTGGGCAGGAAGCGCGTTGCCTTCAGGCACGTCCTGCGTAACGCACTGTTGCCGGTGGTCACGCTGTTCGGCCTGCAGCTGGGCACGATGCTGGCCGGCTCGGTCGTGATCGAAAGCGTGTTCAGCTGGCCGGGCATCGGCACCCTGGTATTCGAGGCCGTGCTGACCCGCAACTTCCCCCTGGTCATGGGCGTGCTGCTGTTCGGCTCTGTTCTGGTGGTGATCGCCAACCTTGCGGTCGATCTCGTTTACATGCGCCTGGATCCGCGCATCGAGCTGAGATAGGGATGCCGCGGGCTCTGACAGAATTCTGGCGGCGTTATCGGCGTAACCACGCTGCTGTCGTCGGCCTCTTTATCCTGTGCGCCGTGGTGGGAATGGCGCTTTCGGCGCCGTTCGTTTACCCCGCCGACCCCCTGCGCCTGGTCGGGCCCGCCGAACTCTGGCCGCTGACCGACGGGCGGTTCCCTCTGGGAACCGATTCGATCGGCCGGGATATCGCCGCGCAACTGTTTCACGGCGCCATCACGACGCTGATCATCGGCCTTGCAGCCAGTCTGGTTGCAACCACCATCGGCGTCGGAATCGGCGCCGTCTCGGGATATTACGGCGGGCGCGTCGATGACGTGCTCATGCGTTTCACCGAGATATTCCAGACCATTCCGAATCTTATCTTCCTCCTGGCGCTGGTGGCGGTACTGGGCCCGAAGATCGAGATCGTGGTGGTCGGAATCGGTCTGATCTCCTGGACGTCGGTGGCGCGGCTGGTGCGCGCCGAGTTCATGACGTTGCGCGAGCGAGAGTTCGTGCTCGCGAGCCGCGCCATGGGCATGAGCGACCTTCGGATCATCGTCACGCAGATTCTCCCGAACGCCATTCCGCCGGTGATCGTGATGGCGTCGCTCATCGTAGCCGGTGCTGTGTTGTTCGAATCGGCGCTCGCGTTTCTCGGCCTGAGCGATCCCGACATCGCAAGCTGGGGCGGCCTGATCGGCGAGGGCCGGCTTCTTATCCGCACGTCCTGGTATGTCTGTGCCCTGCCCGGCATTGCGATCTTGCTGACGGTCCTCGCCCTTAACCTGATCGGCGACGGGCTGAACGACGTCTTCAATCCCATGCTCAAGAACCGCTGAGCCTGCCGTGCCACCGCTCCTGCAGGTACGCGATCTCGAGACCCACCTGTTCACCCGGGAAGGCGTGGTCAAGGCGGTCGACGGCTTGAGTTTTGACCTTGACGCCGATGAGACGCTGGCCCTGGTCGGAGAGTCGGGCTGCGGCAAGTCGATGACGGCGCTGTCGCTCATGGGCCTCGTTCCGGACCCGCCGGGACGCATCGTCGGCGGACAGGTCCTTCTGGCCGGCCGCGACCTCACCCGGCTGTCCGAGCGGGAGATGCAGGATATCCGCGGCAACGAAATCTCGATGGTGTTTCAGGAGCCCATGACGTCCCTGAACCCCGTGTTCACGGTGGGTGACCAGATCGTCGAGGCGGTGTGGGCCCATCGCCGGCTGCCGCTGCGGCAGGCGCGGGAACGCGCGGTCGAGCTGCTCGACCTTGTTCGCATCCCCGATCCAAGGAGCCGTTTCGACGATTATCCCCACCGCCTTTCGGGCGGCATGCGCCAACGGGTCATGATCGCCATGGCGCTGGCCTGCGAGCCCGGCATCCTGGTCGCCGATGAACCGACGACGGCGCTCGACGTTACCATCCAGATGCAGGTGCTGGACCTGCTGAACGACCTGCAGAGCAAGTTCGGCATGGCCGTCATGCTCATCACCCACGACCTTGGCGTCGTGGCCGGTATCGCAGATCGCGTCATCGTCATGTATGCCGGCCGGAAGGTCGAGGAAGCGCCGGTGGACGACATCTTTGCCTCGGCCCTGCACCCCTACACGCAGGGGCTGCTGGGCTCGATGCCGCGGCCCGGGCACGAAGAGCGCCTGCGGGAGATTCCAGGCGTCATCCCCTCGCTGATCGATATGGGCCCCGGGTGCTCCTTTGCGCCGCGTTGCGCCAGGGCGATGGCGCGCTGCCGCGACGAACAGCCGGATCGCACCGCGATCGGAGATGGGCGCGCGGTCGCCTGTTTCGCCGTGGAAGAGGAGATGGCCGGCAATGGCGTTGCTGTCGATCAGTGACCTGAAGGCCCATTTCGCGACGCGGCGGGGGACGGTCTACGCGGTTGACGGCGTCAGCCTCGATATAGGGTCCGGCGAAACGGTCGGGCTGGTCGGCGAATCGGGATGCGGCAAGTCGACGTTGGGCAAGTCGATCCTGCGTCTGATCGAACCCAACGCCGGCAGCATCGTGCTCGACGGCGTCGACATAACCCACCTGAAGCGGCGGCGCCTGGCGCAGCACCGGCACAAGGTCCAGATGATCTTTCAGGACCCCTATGCGTCCCTCAATCCGCGCGCGACGGTCGGACGGATCATCGAGGAGCCCTTGATCGTCAACCGCCGGGGATCCGTCAGCGAGCGCAAGGAACGTACCGTCTGGCTGCTCGAAAAGGTCGGACTGCCGACGGATTCGCTGAAACGGCACCCCCACGAGTATTCCGGCGGGCAGAGGCAACGGATCGGCATCGCGCGGGCCATAGCCCTCAATCCGAAGATCGTCATTTGCGACGAGGCCGTCTCGGCGCTAGACGTCTCCATACGCGCCCAGATCATAAATCTCCTGACCGATCTGCGCGATGAGCTCGGGTTGTCCTACCTGTTCATTTCGCACGACCTGTCCGTGGTTGAGCACATCGCCGACCGGGTCGCGGTCATGTATCTCGGCAAAATCGTGGAAATTGCCGACCGCGACCGAATTTGGGCGATGCCGCTCCATCCCTATACGCAAGTTCTGGTTTCGGCGGTGCCGGTCCCGGACCCCAAAGTCGCCAGAGAGCGAAAGAAGATCTTCCCCCGTGACGAGTTGCCGAGCCCGCTGAACCCGCCGGGCGGTTGCCGATTCCACACGCGCTGTCCCTATACCCAGCCGAAATGCCGAGAAGAAGAGCCGCCGCTCCGCGCAGTACGGGAGGGGCAGAGCGTGGCCTGCCATCTCATCGCCGAACAGGCCGATGGCACCATCGGCTCTCCCGGCATGGACGCCAAGTAGATCCCGAACATGACGTAACAGGAGCGCAAAGATGAAGGCAGTCTTCTTCAAGGAGCACGGAGACCTCTCCCGGCTCGAATATGGAGAGTTTCCCACCCCGGAGACGAAGCCGGAATGGGTCAGGATCAAGGTTCGGGCAACGTCCCTGAACTGGCTCGACATCAGCACGCGCCGGGGCATGCCGGGTATCCGAACCCAACTCCCGGGTATCACGGGAGGAGATTGCGCGGGCGAGATTTCCGAGCTCGGGGCCGGCGTAGGCGGCTGGAAGGTCGGCCAGCGGGTGCTGTTGCGGCCGGATTATTTCAGTCCCGAGGAAAATGTCTTCGAAATGATGGGGGAGACACGGCCGGGCGCCCTGGCCGAATACTGCACCGTCCGGGAAAAACAACTCATTGCCCTTCCCGACGACGTTTCCGATGAGGACGCGTCGTGCCTGCCGATCGCCTACGGCACGGCGCACCGCATGCTCTTCACGCGCGGCAAGGTGCGCGCGGGGGAGAAGGTGTTGATCCTGGGCGCCAGCGGCGGCGTCGGCACGGCCTGCGTCATGCTGTGCAAGATCGCCGGCGCCCATGTCATCGCCGCCGCCGGCAGCGACGAGAAGTGCCGGCGGCTCATCGAACTTGGGGCCGACGATACCATCAACTATGCCGACGTCGACTTCGTCAGACACATCCGGGAGGCGACAGGGAGTCTGATGCGTGGCGGCGGCTGCGACGTCGTCGTCAATTTCAGCGGGGGCGACAGCTGGGCGAAGTCGCTGCGCTGCGTCAAGCGTAACGGCCGGCTGCTGACCTGCGGCGCGACGGCGGGCTTTCAGCCGACCACCGATCTCCGCTTCATTTGGACAGCGGAGATGAACATCCTGGGCTCAAACGGGTGGAGGATCGAGGATCTGGAAGCCCTGATCGCAATGGTGCGCGACGGCAAACTGAAGCCGGTGATCGACAGCGTGATGCGCCTCGATGAGGGGATTGAGGCCTGCCGCATGCTGGAGGAACGACGATTTTTCGGGAAGATCGTGGTGAAGCCGTGAAATGAATCCGGGGATGCGGCGTTCTACTTCCGTCGCGGGAGCGCGCCGATGGAGATCCGAACGTTCGCGGCGAAAGGTCGGGAAACCTATACGGTTCGCGCCACGGCGGATGGCGATACAGACCGTCCTGCAACCAAGCAACGTGACGCAGAGTCGGCTGTTTTTCCTGCTTAGCCTGTTGTTCGGCATTCAATTGTGACCCCTTCGATCAAGTAAAATCAAAGAGTTACCGTGCTAATCAGCGCCCAATCCACACGCCGATCAACATTACCGGCAAAGAACGCCTCGGGCGACCGAGTCGACTAAGAGGCCGCAGTTTCCGGTGGGCTGAATTTGGTTCCGACCGGGCCTGCGCTCGAAGTGCTGGCCGACGATTGTGACCGAGTACCCGCCGACGGCAGGTTACTCGACGCGGACGAACCCTTCGAACGCCTCATCGAGCAATGCGCCGACATCGAGACCGCAATGGCCGAGTCTGACGGACGAATCCAGTTCGCGCCTGAAGGCCACCGCAGACATACGGGCCGACTAACATTGGATGCGCTTCCAACGATTTCGGCGGCGAACAGAACAAATGTAGGGACAGCCGGGTGGTATTGAGGTATGATCAATCCCTTCGCCAAAATTATAGTAGGTAATCCAATTTTATAATCGCCGGCCAGGATTGAGGGATGAGCGAGCCCGCGTGAGCGTGATCGACGCCTGAGAGTGATATCCAGGCAGCGACACAAGGAGGTGCAGTGAGTTCTACGGGCTTGGGGAAGGCAATTTCATGAAATCCATGATTGAGGACGTTGTCATCATCGGCAGCGGCGGCGCCGGTACCTACGCGGCTCTGCGGATGCGTGAACTGGGCCTCGATCCGCTCGTCGTTACCAAGGGGCTGGTCGGAAAAAGCGGCTGCTCGATCTTCGCCGGCAACCTGGTGCTCAGCGGCCGCATGCTCGGCACGACCGATGACCAAGCCCAAGACACCATGGAATACTTTACCCAGTGGTGGAACAATTTTCTCATCGACCAGGACTATCTGGTGAAGGCAGGAGGTTGGATCGAGAAGACCTTCTATCCCGAACTCGACGAGGCCGGCCTTTACTTCCGGCGTGACGACCAAGGCGATATCGTCGCCAGCGTCGGGCGCGTTCGCAACATCGCTGCCCTGCAACAGGGCCAGTCGGGCATGCTGCTAATGGACCGCCGGCGCAAGCAGCTCGAGCAGAACGACATCCGCTCGCTCGAGGAAACCGCCGTCACCGCGCTCCTGACCGACGCCAACGGCAGCGTCGTCGGCGTCATGGGGCTCCACTACCCTTCGGGCGAGCGCTACGCCATTACGTCCAAGGCGGTAGTGTTGGCAACCGGCCATTCCGACCGCCTTTCGACGCGTTCGACCGGTACCCGCGAGCAGTCGGCCGACGGCATCGCGCTGGCAGCGCGGGCGGGCGCTGAGATGTGCAATCTCGAGATCCAGTGGTGGCACGCCAGCGACTTCGCGTACCCGAAGACCTGGGACCGCATGCATGTCTATCCCAACCCTCTGGTTGGCTCCACCGAATCGGCGCGCATGCATAACTCCGACGACGAGCAGTTCTTCGAGCAGAAGACCGACGCCCCAGTCGGTCTGGCCCCCTACGCCACGCAATTCAAGCGAGTCGGCGAGCAGGTGCTCAAGGGCAAGGCACGCCTCGACGGCGGCTACTACACCTCGTACGACCACATTCCGCCTGAAGTTCTGAAAGAATACAACTACCACGCCAAGGTTTTCGACAAGGTCGGTCTTGATGTCGGCACCGACCGGGTCGAGAGCGCTGTCTCCTGGCACTGCCGGCAGGGCGGCGTCAACTGCAACCCGCACACCATGGAGACCTCGGTCGAGGGCCTCTATGTGGCCGGCGGCGTCGGCGGCCATTCGAATGGCGGCATCGGCGTCGTCTCCTTCGACGGCAACGTGGTCGCCGAGACGGTGCACGCCAAGCGGCTGGATGGGCGGGCGCAGCCCGAGTTGCCCAGGGACCAGGCCGATGCCGAGGAGCGCCGCGTCGAAAACCTGCGCCGCGCCCTGCCCGACGGCGGCGTGACGCCGATGCACATCAAAAACAAATTGCGCCAGCTGATGTGGGACAAAATGGGTTTCGTCAAAACCGAAGACGGCATGACGGCGGGACTCGACGAGGTGCGGACGCTGCGCGACTTGGCGAACGCGCGCATGGGCCTCAAGAACACCACCACCAACTTCAACTACGGCTGGATCGACGCACTTGACGCCTTCAACATGCTGGATGTCTGCGAACTCACCATCTTGTCGGCGCTCAATCGCAAGGAAAGCCGGGGACCGTTCTACCGCACCGACTACCCCTACACGGACAACACGAACTGGCATGCCCGCAACATCCTCATCCCCGGCCCGGGAGGCGACGTGGGCTTCCGCGTCGAGCCCTACGCTACACCCCACCTAAAACCCGACTTCGACCGCAAAGATTACTTCGAGGTGCCCTGGTGAGTGCCGCCGGGCCCATGACCGGCCATGCCTGAAGGCGCGCCGATCGCCGACGCCAAGCGCCTCGGCCAGATTGAATCGGGCGACGCCGTCCTGGCCCGCCAGAACAGTCTCAAGCTCGGCGACTTAGTGAAGGTGAGTCTCCAGCGCTTCGATCCCACCCGCGACTCGGCGCCGTATTACGAGAATCACGAGGTTCCCTACTCCAAGCTCATGCGGGTGCTGGACGCGCTCAACTACATCGTCGAGGACATGGAGGAAGACCTCGGGTACCGATGGTACTGCGGCGTCAAGAAGTGCGGCACCTGTGCCGTGCGCATGAACGGCCGCGAGATACTCGCCTGTTGGGAGCCGGCCGAGCCCGTCATGGTCATCGAACCCTTACGCCACGTGCCCCTGCTGCGCGACCTCGCTATCGACCGCGAGCCTTACGAGAAGAAAATCGTCGCCATGATGCCGTGGCTGGAGCGCAAGGAGGCCTATCGGGAATTCCCCGAGCGCCTATCGCACCGCGACATGGAAGGGGCGGTGCACGCGCTCAACTGCCTGAGCTGCCTGTGCTGCCACTCGGCGTGCCCGGTGCTCGACCTGGGCGAGGAGACCGACTTCGCCGGTCCGGCGTCTCTGGTGCAGCTTGCCCAGCAGGCGCTCGATCCACGTGACGGAGCGGACCGCGGGCGCATCGCCCTTGAGGTCGGCTCGGTCTTCGACTGCGTCTCCTGCTATAGGTGCGAGGAGGTATGCCCGGCGCGCATCCCCATTGTCAGCGCCATCATCGAGCCTCTGAAGGCGCGCGCCTACCGCAGCCTGCCGGAACGCTCTCGCCACGCGCAGGTGTTCATGTCGATCATCGAAGGGCGCGGGCGCATCGACCCCTCCTCTCTGGTGCTCCGGGTGCAGGGACTGGCGACGGCACTACGCTCGCCGCGCCGCACGCTCAAGCTCCTTTTGCGTGGCAAGATCAACCCGCTCAAGACCTTCTTCGGCGGCCCCGCCCCGGGCACCGACGACGTACGCAAGCTGTTCGCGAAAACCAAGGCGTGGAGGCCATGAAGTTCGCTTACTATCCCGGGTGTTCGGCGCAGAGCACGTGCAGGGAACTCAACGTCAGCATGCTCAGGGTGGCCGACCGCCTCGGCCTCGAGCTTGTCCAGCTGACGTCTGCCTCCTGCACCGGCAGTCGCGAGATCCGCGCCGCCAACCGGGACCTGTTCCTGGCCCTCAATGCCCGGATCATGGCCTTTGCGGAAGCGATGGAGCTGCCGCTGATGACGATCTGCAACACCTGTACGCTCAACTTCTTCGACGTGAAGAAAATTCTGGCTGAAGATCCCGAGTGTCGCGATCGGATCAACGAGATGCTCGCGGAGTTCGGTCTCACCTACAAGGGAAACGCTGAGGTCAGTCATTTTCTCTGGGTGCTGCTCGAACAGATCGGCCCGGACAAGCTCAGGCAGCTGGTCGTGCGCCCGTTGACCGGACTAAAAATCGGGGCGTTCTATGGCTGCCATATCGTCCGGCCGCCGGCGCACTTCGATTTCGTCGACTCACGGAACGTGAGTTCCATCGAGACACTCAACGAGATCCTCGGCTGCGAGTCTATCGACTACGCCGGACGGACCGAATGCTGCGGATTTCACACTGCTGCTGGCAACGAGAAGATCGCTATCAAGCTGACGGGGCGGCACATCCAATCGGCAAAGGGTGGGGGCGCCCAGGCCATGGTCACGCCCTGCCCGCTTTGTCACACCGTGCTCGACACATTCCAGGCGGATATGGAACGCGACCTGAACGCCGAACT
>LXNJ01000984.1_pt1 | contig 17897 bp, 13 predicted proteins | sample 809081 | NCBI WGS metagenome assembly LXNJ01 (sample SAMN04870510, study PRJNA318959) | sponge metagenome | biome: sponge; feature: marine sponge reef; material: water | host: Petrosia ficiformis | place: Greece: Milos, Mediterranean Sea | collected 2013-05-29 | depth 5-7 m
TTTCGAGGTGACGGCCGGGCTCCGCTGGGACCTGGACCACTTCGTGCGGGAGCCGTTCGACGGCGGTCATCTGCGGCTGTCGGCCGCCTTGTGATGGGCCGCCTCCTTCCCCGCCCGACCCACCGCCCGCGCTTCCGCGGCAAAAGCAGGGACACGAGCATGCTGCTATGGGACAGGCCACAAGTCAGGGGGCACCCCCCCCCCGCTCTACCGGCCGATCGCAGGCTCCTGATCCGGCAGCGCGTCCAGCCCGTCCAGAACATCCAGGTGGACGTACTCCCCTAAGGCATCCAGAACCGGCAGCGCCAGCGCCTTCTCCAGCATCGCCCTGGCCCGTTCCAGGCCGTTCTCCTCGTCGAGCCTGGGCAGCCGGATGCCGTATGCATGAAGTACCACCTTCGACTCCGGGTCCAGTTCGAGCGCGCGCTCGAAGAGCATGACGGCTTCGTCTTGACTGCCCCCATACATCATCCGGGCGATGCGCCCCTCCGCGTGGAGGTCGGCGTGCCACCCGGCCAGGGCAAGGATGGCGTGGACATGGTCGGGTTCGATGGCAATCGCCGCGTCGAGCAGGTCGCGGATCCTGCCTGCCAGCCCCTGGCGCAGCGCCGTGAACGCACCGACGCGCTGAGCATAGCGGCCGACGGCGTGTGCCGACTCGTAGTGGGCATCGGCGTTTGCCGGGTCGGCGGCCACGGCCATCTCACCCATCCGCATCGCACGCTCGACGACCGCGCTGAACTCCTCTTCGGACGCCTCGTAGTGGGCATACACCGCGAGTGATTTCGTAGCCACAACGTAGCCATCGGAGGTTCCCAGCGCTTCGCCGATATCCGCGGCTTCAACAAAGCGGCCGTCCGCATACGCGGCATTGGCGTCGTCGAGCGATTGTGCGTTCGCGTTGGCAGCGAGCAGCGCCACGCCGGCAGCCGTGGCAAGTCGCGCAGTGCGGGCAGGGGTCATCGTGGCCTCCTCGATTCAGGGTGCCCGGCCAGGCGGCGCCCCGGTTCACGGCTTCTGCACGAAGTTGGCCAGCGGGCCGACTGCGACGCAAGTTGTCGGAATGAAACAACACCCTGCGCTGTTCCGCACCGCCCTCGCCTCGCTGCTGGCCATACCGGTCGCAGCGTGTGCCGACGGCCACGATTCGCCCGGCAGCGCCGGCACACCCGAGCTGCGCGGCGCCCTGTTCGACACCATCATCGCGCGCACCGAGCGGCGCGAGGCCTTCTCGCCGGTCAAGAACGAGCGTCTCGGGTTCGACCCCCTCGCAGCGATGACCGCGCTCCGCGACGAGGTCGTCGACGCGGGAACGGACGACGAGCTCTACTACGCGCTGGCCCGGCTCAGCCACGCCCGGCGCGACCGCCACCTCGACCTCATCCTCGTGCCGGGCGGGCTGGCGCCCTCCGATAGCGCGGGTCTTGAAGTCGCCGACGGCCCGAGCCCCGATCCACCCGCGCGGGCACCGGCGAAGATCTTCCCCGACTACTCCGACGGCGCCGCCGATGCCGACTACTTTGTGGGCGACGTCGCGGCGTTCGCTGGCGAAGCCGGGACGGCGGAGGACCGGCCCCCACTCCCGTCGGTCGGGGACAGGATCGTCAGCGTCAACGGGATGCCCGTCGCCGCGTGGCACGATTCGGCCGCGGCCTTCATCCAGCATTCGACCCGGGCCGGGCTCCGCTGGAAGCTGGCCGAAGCCATGACCCTCGCGACCGCCGCCTTCCCTCCCCACCTGCGCGGCGACCAACTCACGCTTGGCGTCCGCTCGGCCGCGGGCGACCAGGCCACCTATCGGCTTCCCTTCCTCGCATCGGGCGACCTCTTCTGGCACGGCACGGGCGAGCCGAGCTACCCCGGGCTGGCGCTTGCGCTGACCACCGACACCTACGACCTCCTCGTCCCGGAGGACGGCCGCCCGTTCCTCGTCCTCATCTGGCGAGGCTTCCGCGAGTCGATGGTTGCGGACGTCGACGGCCTGATCACGTACGCCCAGGCCCGTGGCCTCCTCGATCATGCGCTCGTCATGGACGTCACCCGCAGCCGGGGCGGTTCTCTTGGCGCGTATGCCATGCAGCGCCTGCAGTCCCGGCCCTTCAGGACCACCTTCGGCAACCTGCGCATCAGCGATGTCACGCTCCCCTTCGTCGAGGACAAGCGGCGCGACTTTGCCGCCCGCGACATCAACGACGGCGGCGTGCCCGAGACGATCGACGACGGCACGTGGCTTATGGAGTGGCTGGAGGACGACGTTCTGGGCGCGCTCGAGCGGGGCGACGCATACAGCAACAACGTCCCCTTCAAGCTTGCGCACGCTCCGCGTGACTCGGACGGGATCCTGGAGCCGGCAGCGGTCCATTTCCGTGGCGCGTTCGGCGTCATTTCCGGGCCCCACGGCGGCTCCCACCTCGACCAGTTCGTCTCGATCGTGGTCGACAACGGCCTCGGCCCGGTGGTCGGGATGCCGCCCGGCGGCTATTCCAACACGTGGGAATGGGATGAGGCGCTGACCTTCCCGGGGACCGGGCAACCGGTGGTGGAGTTCATGTGGAACATCGGCCACACGATCCGGCCGAACGGCGAGATCGCCGAGGGCAACCCGGCAAGCGTGGACGCGTGGATGCCGCTCACGCCGGACAATGTCACGACGTACTACGAGGAGATGCTGACGCGGGCGCTGGAGCAGATGGGGGCTGGCCACGGGTGAGGGAGCGCTCCAGCCGGCGGTTGTACTCCCTGACCATGCCCGGAATACGGAACGCATCCGCGATCACCCACAGCAACCCGCAGGCGATCAGGAACACACCAATGCCGAACCCGGCCTCGTCCCGAAGCACCAGGAACAACCCGGTCGCGAGCAGCGGCGGCTGCGCAAGGCCGTTGAATTTGTCGAGATACAGCCGATGGATGCCCAAGGGTGATAGCAGAATCCAGAGGAAATAGGCGTCGGCGGTTGATTTGCTCTCGGCCGCATACCGAGCCCGTGCGAGTTCATCCATTCGGACCGCTCCTATCCGCCCGGCGCGAACCAGCTTGTACGCCCGGGAGACGCCGAAACCGGGGAACGCAGAAAGAGTACCTGTCCCGGAAGTGGCCTGCAACATGAACCCGCCCGCTCAAACGCCAGCGGAACCAGAGCCCGGTCCCGGCCGCCGCCGCGCCGGTCCCGGCACCCGCATCCTCGTCGGGATGCTGGCAGGGGTGGTGTTGGGCGCCGTCATGGGCAAACGCGTCGCGGCCGTTCAGCCCGTCGGCGACCTCTTCATCAATCTGCTCATCCTGGCTGCGGTCCCGCTCGTTTTCTTCAACCTGCTCGCGGGCCTGACCGCCCTCGCCGACACGCGTGCCCTCGGGCGCCTCGCCGGGAAGACGCTCGGCTACTACCTGACCACGGACGTGATCGCGCTGGCCCTTGGGCTGGGGGCGGCCGCGCTCCTGCGCCCGGGCGACGGGATGCAGCTCACCGAGACGGTCGCCGGCCCGGTGGGCGAAGTGCCCTCCGTCGCGGCCATCCTGCTCGGGATGATCCCGACGAACGTCTTTCGCGCGTTCAGCGACGGCAACGTGGTGCAGCTCGTCGTCCTCGCGCTGCTGCTGGGGGTCGCGACCATGGCCTTGCGGGACGGTCCCCGCGCCCGTCTCGCGACCGCGTACGAGGACCTCGCCGCCCTCTTCCGGCGCCTGGTGCACCTGATCCTGTGGACCGCCCCGGTCGGGATCGGGGCGCTGATCGCGGTCACGGTCGGGCGGTACGGCACCGGGCTCCTCGGCCCGATGGCGCGGTTTCTCGCGGGCGTGTGGCTCGCGCAGCTCGTTATCGTGGCCGGGTACATGACGCTGCTGCGACTGTTCAGCGACTATCGCCCGGGCCCCTTCCTGAAGCGCACGGGCTCCCTGTGGGCGACCACCGCGGCCACGACGTCGAGCCTGGCATCGCTCTCCGTGGGGATGGAGACGGCACGGAGGCTTGGCCTTCCCCGCCGCGTGTTCGCCTTCACCCTCCCCCTCGGGGCCCAACTCAACAAGGACGGGACGTCGGCCATGCTGGGGGCGGTCCTCATCTTCACCGCGCAGGCGGCGGGTGTCACCTTCACGCCCGCCGACTTCGTGACGATCCTCCTGCTGGGACTGCTGCTCTCGGAGGGGTCGGGCGGGATCCCGGGGGGTGGGTTCGTGGTCGCGCTCATCTATGTGCAGGCTTTCAATCTGCCCATCGAGGTGGCGGCGATCGTGGGCGGGATCTACCGATTCGTCGACATCGGCAACACGACCGTGAACATCATGGGCGACATGGTCGGCACGTCGCTGGTCGCCCGTTCGGAGGCAAGACGCGAATGAACCCGGCCATCCGGGCGCTCTTCCCGGGCGCGAGCGAGCAGGCATACTTCGACATCTCGGCGCGGGCGCTGGTGCCCGAACCCGTGCGGGCGGCGGTCGCGGACCACCTGCGGACGCGGATGCTGCGGGGGGGCGACAAGGACGGCATGCGGGCGGTCGTCGAGCGGACGAGGGCGCTGTTCGCGGCGCTGATCGGGGCGCGCGCGGACGAGGTTGCGATCACCAAGAACGTTTCGGAGGGCCTGAACCTCTTCGGCGCCAGCCTGCCGTGGGAGGCGGGCGACAACGTGGTGCTGTGTCCGGCGCTGGAGCATCCCAACAACATCTACCTGTGGCACAATCTGGCGCGGCTGCACGGGATCGAGGTGCGTTCGGTTGCGCCCGTGGACGGTCACATCTCCGTCGAGTCGATGGGCGCCGCAATGGACGAACGCACCCGCCTCGTGACCGTCCCCAGCATCTCGTTCGCGCCGGGTTTCATCACCGACCTGAACGGAGTCGCGGCGGCGGCGCGGCGTGTCGGCGCCCTGACGCTGGTCGACGCGGCGCAGTCGGTGGGGGCTCTCGAGACCGATGTTCGCGACCTGGGGATCGACGCGCTGGCCGTGGCCACGCAGAAGTGCCTGCTCGCCGAGTACGGCTTCGGCTTTCTGTACGTGCGCCGCGAGGTCGCGGACACGCTCGTGCCGGTCCACCTGGCCCGCTTCGGGGTCGAACTCGATGGCCACGAGACCGCCTACACCGACGCCGAACTGCGGTACCGCCCCGGCGCGCTCAGGTTCGATGTGGGCAACTACAACTACCTCGGCGCGGCGGCGGCCGGGGCGGCGCTGGAGCTGCTCGACGGTCTGGGAATCGACCGTGTGGAGGCGTTCGTGCGCAGCCTGGCGGCCGACCTGGCGGGCCGGCTCCATGACCTGGGTCTTCCGGTGATCGGCGGAGCCCCCGGACCGCACCTGGGGCACATCGTCTGCGTGGGACCCGGCGTCGGCGGCCGGCACTACGGCGCCGGCAACCGCGAGATGCAGTCGCTCCACGATCACCTGACCGCGTCGGGAATCCGCCTGGCGATCCGCAGCGGCGCGCTCCGGCTGTCCGTGGGCGTCTACAACAACGAGGAAGACCTCGAGCGCGTGGCCGAGGCGGCGCGGGAGTGGCGCATCAATCCCCGTTCGTCTGCGAATCGTCCTCGCTGAGAACGAGCCAGCGCAGTTCCCGGGTGCTTACCGCCCGGCGCAGAGGCGCGGCCGCGCGGTAGAAGACGAGCCCGATCACGCACCAGGCGCCGAGCACGATCCATTCCGCGGGCACCCGCCCCGCCGCCGCGTGGAAGGGACCCCAGGCGGCCGCACCGACGAGGCCAACGGCAAGGACCGCGGTCAGGTAAAGGAACGCGCGGCCTCCGGGCACCGTGTAGGGACGCGCATGGCCGGGGTTTGTCCTGCGCAGCCGGATGACTCCCAGCACGACGACCAGAAACACCAGGCCCGCGGAAATCGACCCGGCGCCGACGATGACCAGGATCGCGTTTCGTCCGAAGAGCGTGCCCACGGCGCCCATCACCGCGACGAAGATCACGGCCGCGGACGGCGATCCGTAGCGTTCGTGCACCCTGGCCAGGCGGTGAGGGATCATGTGCGCGCGCGCCATTGCGAAAACGATGCGCGTGGCGGCGAAGAAGATCGCGTTCCACGTCGTGATCAGTCCGAAGAGGCCGGCGACCAGCACCACGCGCCCCAGAAGCGGCGACGTGAAGGCGGCTTCGATCGCGCTGGCCGCGGGCAGCTCGGCTGCGAGCAGCTCGGGACGCGGAAGGCTCATCGCGGTCGCGAGGATCACGAGAAGGTAGAAGACCATCGCAAAGACGATCGAGGCGCCGATGACACGCGGAATGAGCCGCAGCCTCGATCCCTCCTCCACCTCCTCCATCGCCTGGGGAATCGTATCGAAGCCCGCGAACCACCACGCGGCGGTCGCGAAGACCACGGCCACGCCGGCGAAGACCGCACCCGGAGTGGCCCCGGTGAACATCGGTTCGAGATTGGCGAGGCTGCCGCCCGTCACCCCCGCGAAGACGAAGATCGCCGTCAGGATGATGAGCCCCGCGGTCATCAGGTCCTGGAACCAGGCGGCCGTCCGTCCTCCGCGGTAGTTGATGATCGTGATGACCAGCATGACCGCCAGTCCGAGCGCCAGACTCCACAGCCGCACTTCCTGGCCCAGCAGCGTATAGATGACGGGCCCCCCGAAGCCGGGAACGAGCGCCGAGACGACCCACTCCACCGAGATCGCCTCGTAGGAGGTGGTGAAGATGTAGGTGAACGCCAGAAACCAGGCGGCGAAGAAGCTCCAGCGCGCGCCCCAGGCTTCGAACACGTACGCGACCTCGCCGCCCGCGACGGGGTAGGCCGCCGCCATCTCGGCGTAGCACAGTCCGATCGCGAGCATGGCAAGGCCGCCGGCCGCGAATGCGACGATGGCGCCGATGGCCCCGGCGTCGCTCAGCCACGCTCCCATCACGATGATCCATCCCACCCCGATGATCGTCCCGAACGCGAGCGAAAAGAGCGACCTGAGGCGAATGCCCCGGCCCAGCTGCTCGCGCTGGCGCTGCGGCGCCTTCGTTTCTTCGGTCATTCGACTCCCCGGTCACTGGCTGCCGTGGTCCACATGCGTTTATGTAATCAGGTGGACGGGCTCGGGGAAAGACGCACGGAGTTGCGAGAGGATGTCATGACCGATACGGAGAGCGTGGTGAGGCTCGTGGCCATTGTCGGCGCGGGCACGATGGGACGGCGAATCGCCTACGGATGCGTGTCGCTGGGAGTGGGCGTCAAGCTGCACGACATTTCCGACGAGGCGCTCGATGAGGCCCAATCGGCGGTGTGGAAGTACCTCGAGGGAGGCGTCCGGGGATACGGCCTGTCGTCCGAAGAGGCCCTGTCCCTCGTGGAGATCTGCCCGGATCTCGAACAGTGCGTACGCGACGTGGACTGGGTGATCGAAGCCGTCCCCGAGAACCTCGAACTCAAGCGGGTGGTCCTGGCGGACATCGGCGCGGCGGCTCCGTCCCGCGCGTTCGTGGCATCCAACACCTCGTCCCTGCCGGGCTCCTGGCTGGCTGAGTCCACCGGGCGGCCCGGGCGCTTCATCAACATGAACTTCGGCACGCACGAAGACCTCAAGGTGGAGGTGATGGGACACCCCGGCACCACTGTGGCCACGACCCGGGCCGCAAAGCGGTTCCTGCGGCAACTCGGCCTGGTGCCGATCGTCGCGCGCCGGGAAATCCAGGGCTATCCCACCAACCGGATCTGGCGGGCGGTCAAGAAGGAAGCCCTGCACCTGATCTCGGAGGGTTACCTGATCGCCGAGGAAATCGACCGCGCCTGGATGCTGGACTGGGGGACGCCGTTCGGTCCCTGCGGACTGATGGACATGGTCGGGCTCGATGTCGTCCGCGACATCGAGAACGTCTACTACCGGGCGTCCGGCGACCCGTCCGACAAGCCGCCGGAGTTCCTGGAACAGATGGTGGAGCGCGGCGAACTCGGCGTGAAGTCGGGAAGGGGGTTCTACGAGTATCCGTCACCCGCCTATGCGCGCGAGGGATGGCTCACGGACTCGGAGGATGAGGCCTAGAACGTCGTGGCGATCCCGGCATGGATGTTGAAGACACGGTGCCTGGCGGTCTGGCCGACGACCTTGTCGACGTCCTGGAAGCCGTAGTTGTAGAGAATCCCGATGTTGACGCGCGTTGAACCCGTGCCCATTTCGAAGCCCGCGCCTGCAGAGAGCCCGAAATCGGGAGAGCGGGTGACCAATTCGGCGTTCGCGCAATCGTCGCTGGCGCTTACGCGTTCTGTTCCTTCAGTGATGCCGAAGGTGACGCGGCATTCCAGCTCAAGGGACGCGTAGGGACCGACCAGCGCGTAGAACGGCAGATCTGTCGCCCCGGGTGGCGAAATGCGGGCCAGCGCCGTGAAATCGATGCTCTGGAAGGAGACGTCGAAATGGGCCGCGGCGTCCTCTCCCACGGCTTCGCGTCGCGCGCCCTTTTGTGCCCACTGCGCACCGAGCCGGATTCCCAGCGGGGAGTCGCCCACGGGAAACGCAACACCGAATCCGATGGTAACCCCGGCCAGTTGCGACGCATCGAAGGCCATTGGCGCGCTGCTCGCGAACGCCATGGTTGCCGAGTTCACGCCGACCATGGTGAGCAGGGTCAGGCCGCCCCCGGTCTCGGCAGGCTGAGCTGCGGGCATCGGGGCGGGCGCCGCCTGGACCCGCGGCTCGTTGGCGTTGACCCGGCTCTGGGCCTGGTCGAGCACCACCAGCGCCGTTGTGTAGTTTTCCCCCCGCCGGCCCGCCAGCTGCAAGTAGCGGGTCACGGACTCGACAGCGGTCTGAGGGTGTCCTGCGTCCAGCGCCACCTGTGCGTGCCTGAACCAGAGCTCGGTTGCCGTCGGAAGTCCGTGCCTGGCCTGCAGCGCCAGCACAACGTCCAATGACTCCAGCGCAGCACCGTAGTTCTGGTTCTGGATGTGCCGGTCGGCACGCACAAGATAAAGATCGACCTGGATTTCCGGCGGGAGTTCCTGGCCTGTCGCGACCGCCGGTGCCGCCAGAAAGGCAACGCCCAACGCCGCCGCCCGCAGTCTGAACATTGTTGCGCCCTCGAAGTTGTGAGTCTGGCGCAATGTATCAGGGCAGGTGCGGCTGTGAAACCGGCTGGCAACTCGGCCCTTCCGGCGCTACCATGCCCCGAGCTCGCAACCGAACCATCGCCAGGAGTCCACGAATGCGGCCCGTCCCGATACTCCCCGCGCTTCTGCTTGTCGCGTCCCCGCTGGTCTCGCCCTCCGCATCGCTCGCCCAGGATCGGCAAAACCCGCACGGCGAGTGGCGCTACCAGAGCGCGGACGCGTGGGGCACCCGATACTCGCCCGTCGACCAGATCAACGCCGGCAACTTCGCGGACCTCGAGGTCGCCTGGGTGTGGCGCGCGGATAACTTCGGGCCGGAAGTCGACCAGCAGATGAAATCGACGCCGACGTACATCGACGGGATGCTGTACACGGTGGCGGGGCAGCGGCGCACGGTAGCCGCGATCGATCCGGCGACCGGCGAGACGGTGTGGACCTACCGCGAGCCCAACACGATTCGCTGGGAACGCTCGATGCGGCAGAACTACGGCAAGGGCGTCGCGTACGGCGAACTCGACGGCCGCGGGGTGATCTACTACACGTCGCCCGCATTCTTCCTGCACGCTCTGGACGCGAAGACCGGACGCCACATCGAGGGATTCGGCCAGCCGGTCCCGATCGAGGGGTTCCCCGAAACGGGCGTCGTGGACATGCTGCCCGCGCTCCTCGACGGCTGGGGACCCTGGGAGGGCACCGAGGAGGACTACGACCCGGACTACGGGATCCCGCGCGAACTCGGCTACATCACGACGTCGTCGCCGCCCATCGTGGTGGACGGCGTGGTCGTGGTCGGCAACTCGGCCGAGCAGGGGTACTACCAGACCCGTGTCGAAAACGTGCCGGGCGACATTCTGGGCTTCGATGCGCGCACCGGCGAGCACCGGTGGAAGTTCCACGTCATCCCGCGGCCGGGCGAGTTCGGTCACGAGACCTGGGAGAACGACGCCTGGCAGTACACGGGCGACGTTTCGTCGTGGGCGCCGATGTCCGCCGACTACGAGCGCGGGATCGTCTACATTCCCACGAATCCGCCGACGATCGACTACTTCGGCGGGTTCCGTCCCGGCCACAACCTTTTCGGCACCAGCGTGATCGCCCTCGACGCGACCACCGGCGAACGCGTCTGGCACTACCAGATCGTCCACAACGACCAGTGGAACTACGATCTGCCCAACGTGCCGATCGTGGTGGACCTGACGGTGGACGGCGACGCGGTGCCGTCAGTGATCCAGACCACCAAGACCGGACTCATCTTCGCCTTCAACCGCGAAACGGGCGAGCCGGTCTGGCCGATCGAGGAGGTTGAGGTCCCCCAGACCGAGGTGCCCGGCAACTGGACTGCCGCGACGCAGCCCGTGCCCACGCGCCCCGAGCCCATGGAGCCCATGGGGCTGTCCGCCGACGACGTGATCGACTTCACACCCGAGCTGCGGGCCGAGGCAATGGAGATCCTGGCCGGCTACCGCGTCGGGGGACCGTTCATGCCACGGCTGTACGAGGGCTACCAGGGACCGGTGGCGGAGAACATCCGGTGCTACGGCGGACTCAACATCACGCACCCCGCCACACTCGATCCCACCACCGGCATCCTCTACGCGTCCCACCGGCGGAATTGCAGCGGCGGGCGCGTCGGGCCGGGTGCGGACGCCGACGACCAGGGCGATCCCAGGACGACGGGCATCACCGTATCCCAGTGGGTCGCGGGCGCCGGCGGCGGACTGCCGCGCGTACAGGGCCTGCCGATCCCGAAGCCCCCGTACAACCGCCTTTCGGCGTACGACATGAACACCGGCGAGCGGCTCTGGTGGATCCCCGTCGGCGAGGTGGCCGAAGCCGTGCGCGACCACCCGGCCACGCAGGGCGCCGACCTGTCGCGCGCGGGTGGAGGCGGCCTCTCGATCCAGATGGTGGCGGGTGATCTGCTCTACACGACCGAGGGCGCGAACGGCCCGCCGGTACTCAACGCCTTCGACAAGATGACGGGCGAGCCTGTTGGCACGGTGGAGATGCCCGGCGCCGGCCAGTACGGCATGATGACGTACAGCCACGAGGGCGCGCAGCACGTGGTGGTGCAGGTCGGAAGGCCCGGCCGGCTGGTGGCGCTCAGGTTGCCGGAGTAGGCAGTTCAGGCAATCCCCGCGCCTTCCACAGGTAGAACGCCACCGGGAACAGCAGCAGCACGACAGCCCCCGAGGTCACCACCCCACCCACCAGCGGCGCGGCGATCCGCTTCATCACGTCGGCCCCCGCGCCCGCACTCCACATGATCGGCAGCAGCCCGATCACGTCGGTGGCGATGGTCATCATGACGGGGCGGACCCTCTGCGCCGCGCCCCGCCGGATCGCCTGCGCGAGCGCGCCGCGGTTCGTGAGCAGCCCCCGGTCCCGGTAGTCCTTCCACGAGACGTTCAGGTAGAGGAGGAACACGATCGCGGTCTCGGCATACAGCCCGGCCAGCGCGATGATGCCGACCCAGACGGCGATGCTGAGGTCGTAGCCCAGGATGTGCAGCAGCCAGAACGACCCCGTGACCGCGAAGGGTATCCCCAGCAGGACCAGCATGGTCTCCGTCACGGATCGGGTGGTCACGTAAATGAGCACGAAGATCAGGAAGAGCGTGAGCGGCACCACGTAGGCCAGCCGCCGCTCCGCGCGCTCCAGGTACTCGTACTGGCCGCTCCAGGCCATCGTGTAGCCGGGGGGCAGCGCGACCGCCCCCGCAACCGACTCCCGCGCGGTCTCCACGTAGCTCCCCACGTCGATGTCGCGGATGTCGATGTACACCCACGCGTTCGGCTTCGCCCCCTCGCTCTTGATGCTCGGCGGCCCCACCACGTACTCCATGCCCGCAAGCCGCCCGAGCGGCACCTGGTGGCCCTCGGGCGTCGCGACCAGCACGGCCCGCAGCGCGGGCAGATCGTCCCGCAGCTCCCGGCTGTAGCGCAGGTTCACCGGATAGCGCTCGAGCCCCTCGACGGTGGTGGTCACGTTCATGCCGCCAATCGCCGTCTGGATCACCTCCTGCACGTCGCGCACGGTGAGACCATGCCGCGCGATCGCGACCCGGTCGATGTCGAAGTCCAGGTAGTTGCCGCCCATCACGCGGTCGGCGTAGACGGAGGCGGTTCCCGGCACATCCCGCACGGCGGCCTCGACCTCGCGCCCCAACCGTTCCAGCTCGGCCAGATCGGGTCCCGCGATCTTGATCCCCACGGGTGTGCGGATGCCCGTCGACAGCATGTCGATACGGCTCCGGATCGGCATGGTCCAGGCGTTGGTGAGCCCCGGGAGCTGCAACGCGGCGTCCAGCTCCTCGACGAGCCTCTCCGGGGTCATCCCGGGCCGCCACTCGCTCCGCGGCTTCAGGGCGATCGTGGTCTCGATCATCGACAGCGGCGCTGGATCGGTCGCCGAGTCCGCCCGCCCCACCTTTCCGAACACATGCCGCACCTCGGGGAAGGTGTAGATGATCCGGTCCGTCCGTTGCAGGATCTCCCGCGCCTCGGTGATCGATACGCCGGGGAGCGTCGTGGGCATATACAGGAGGTCGCCCTCCCACAACGGCGGCATGAACTCCGACCCCAGGCGCGAGAACGGCACCGCCGTCGCGACCAGCAGCAGCAGCGCCCCGGCCACGACCCACCGGCGGAACCGCAGCGCGAACCCCAGCACCGGCCAATAGGCACCACCCAGCACCCGCCCGGCAAACGTGTCGCCGGCGGGCCGAATCCTGCCGCGCACCCAGTAGCCCACGAGCACGGGCACCAGGGTCACCGAAAGCAGCGCCGCGGCCGCCATCGCATAGGTCTTGGTGAACGCGAGGGGCTTGAACAGCCGCCCTTCCTGCGCCTCCAGGGTGAAGACCGGCATGAAGGATACCGTGATCACCAGCAGCGCGAAGAAGAGCGACGGGCCCACCTCCCGCGCCGCACCGGCGATGATCTCCCAGTGCGGCCGCCGGCCGCCGTACCGCGCAAGGTGCTTGTGGGCGTTCTCGACCATCACGATCCCGGCGTCGACCATCGTCCCGATCGCGACCGCGATGCCCCCCAGCGACATGATGTTGAGCGTCAGCCCCTGGAGCCGCACCACGATCATCGCCAGCAGGATGCCCACGGGCAGCGCGACCACGGCCACGAGGCCGCTGCGCACGTGGGCCAGGAACAGCAGGCACACCAGTCCCACGATCATCAACTGCTGCAGGAGACTCGTGCGAATGCTCCCCACCGCGCCGTCGATCAGCGAAGTGCGGTCATAGGCGATCTCCAACTCCACACCCTCGGGCAGACCCGAACCGATCTCGTCCAGCCGCGCCTTCACGTCCCGGATCACCCGGCGCGTGTCCGCTCCCGGGCGCACCACCACGATGCCCGCCACGGTCTCGCCTTCTCCGTTCCACTCGGCCAGCCCTCGCCGGCTTTCGGGCCCCACACTCACCCGCGCCAGGTCCTGCAGCAGGATCGGGGTGCCGTCCGGTCCCACGCCCAGGCCGATCCGCCGGATGTCCTCCACCGAACGGATGTATCCGAGGCCGCGGATCATGAACTCCTTCTCGGCGACTTCGATCAGGCCGCCGCCCACGTCGCTGTTGCTCTCCTGGATCGCCGTGCGGATCGCCGAGATCGGCAGGTCGTACGCTCGCAGCCGATTCGGATCGACCGTGATCTGGTACTGCCGCACGAACCCTCCCACGCTCGCTACTTCCGACACGCCCGGAACCGCCGTCAGCTCGTACTTCAGGAACCAGTCCTGGATCGAACGCAGCTCACCGAGGTCATGACGGTCGGACTTCAGCGCGTAAACGAACGCCCAGCCCACGCCCGTCGCATCGGGCCCCAGCTTCGGGTTCACCCCGGGCGGCAACTGTTCGGACACCGAACTCAGGTACTCGAGCACCCGGCTCCTGGCCCAGTAGAGGTCGGTCCCGTCCTCGAAGATCACGTACACGAACGAGACACCGAAAAACGAGTACCCGCGCACCACCTGCGCGAACGGCGCCGCCAGCATCTGCGTGGCCAGCGGATACGTGACCTGGTCCTCCACGATCCGCGGAGCCTGCCCCGGATAGTCGGTCTGGATGATCACCTGCACATCCGAAAGGTCCGGGATCGCGTCGATGGGCGTGCGAGCCAGCGAATACACCCCCGCCACAACGACGAGCAGCGTACCCAGCACGACCAGCAGCCGGTTGTTGATCGAAAGGTCGATGATTCGTGCGAACATGACCCGCTCCTTCAGTGCCGGTGAGGCATTGCCGCGGCCGCCCCTGCGGAATCCCGGGCATTCGCGGGCTCATGCCCGGACATTCCAGCGACCGTATCCGCGCTGCCCAGCAGCTGCGAGATGGCGGCCCTCAGATTCGCGTCGGAGTCGATGAGGAACTGCGACGAGACCACGATCGTCTCCCCCTCCGCCAGTCCCTCCACCACCTCCTGCAACCCGGCGCTCTCGGTGCCGAGCACCACCTCGCGCGGCTCGAAGACCCCGCCGCCGCTCGACACGATCGCCACCGCGCGCCTGCCGCTGTGCAGGATCGCCTCGACGGGCGCGATTATCACATCGGCGGCCATGCCCGCGACCACCGTCACGTCGACGTACATCCGCGGCCTGAGCAGCAGGTCCGGATTCGCGACCTCGACAAACGCGGTCAGGGTCCGCGTGTGGGCGTTCACCGCGGGTCGGAAGAACAGGATCCTGCCGCTCCACTCCCGCCCGGGAAACGCGTCGGCCTCGACCACCGCGCCCTGGCCCTCGCGGACATGACGCAGATCGTCTTCGTAGAACTCGGTCTCGGCCCACAGGGTCGAGTGGTCGGCGATCTTCATGACCGTCATCCCGGGGCTGAGCTTCATCCCCTCCATCGAGTCGCCCATCTTTTCCACCACGAACCCGGAGGCGGGAGCGAAGACCCGGACCGTGCGGTCGACGGTCTGCGACTCCGCAAGCGCATCGATCTGCTCCTCGGTCATGTCCCAGTAGAGCAGCCGCTCCCGCGCGGCCTCGAGCAGGGACTGCGCCCGGTCGACCGCTTCCGCGTACGCGCCGCTGTCCCGCAAGCGGCTCACGTAGTCCATCGCGCCCAGAAAGTCGCGCTGGGTGGTCAGCAACTCGGGGCTGTAGATCTCGAAGAGGACGTCGCCGCTCGCGACCGTCTCGCCGACGTTGTTCACCCGGGCCCGCTCGATCCAGCCCTCATACTTGGTCTGCACCGAGACGACCCGCTCCTCGTTGTGCGCCAGGATGCCGACCGTACGGATGGACACCGGAAGCGTCCCCCGCCGGACCTCGGTGGTGCGCACCCCGAAGTTCTGCAGAAAGGCCCGGCTCACCCTGATGCCGCTGCCCGGCGCCTCGTCCTCGCCGGCGTGCATTCCACCCTCGCCCGGCATGCCGGTTTCACCGACCGCCTCGTCCTCGTACACCGGGACGAGGTCCATGCCCATCGGCGACTTGCCCGGCTGGTCGGAGATGTAGTTCGGGTCCATGGGAGCCCGCCAGTAGAGAATCCTGCGCTCGTCCTGACCGGCCTCATCCGGCTGGCTCATCAACAGCAACGTCGCGCCAGCGCCGACAACCAGGCCCGCCGCGAGCAACGCGATCCCGTGCATTCTCATGATCCTTCCTCCGGGAAAGGCGCGCCGATCGCGCGCTCCATGTCCGCAAGCGCCTTCATGTAGTCCGCCCGCAGGCGAGCGAGCCCGAGGCGGACGTCCAGCAGCACCTCCTCGCTATCCAGCAGCTCGAGCACTCCCGTGACGCCAGCCGAGTACGCCTCCTCGGTCGCGCGGAGCGCCTGTTCCGCCTGCGGGAGCAGGGCCCGCTCGAAGAGGGCCAGCTGACGCTCGATCGCGGCCAGCTGGAAGGCCGTCGACCGGACCGCAAGCGCGACTCCGTTGACCTCGTCGCGGTAGGCTTCCTCGGCCGCGGACAGCCTGGCGGCGGCCTCGCGCACGCCAGCGTCGTAGTTGGACCTGAAGACGGGAAGGCTCGCCCCGAGAATCAGGCTGAACTGGTCACTTCCGTCGTCCGCCGGCGGACTGGCCATGCCCGGATCGTCGCGGCGGCCGAGAACGTTCCCCCAGGCGACGCCGACGGTGAAGCCGGGCCGATACTGCCGCTGTGCCAGGCGCACGGCGTGCTCTCCGCTCTCGATCCGCAGCCGGGCCGACGCCACCTCGGCTCGCTCGCGGATTCCGGTCGCCTGTAGAAGCTCATCGTCAATGCGGGCCGCCGGGCGTTCGCCGATTGCCACCGTCGGGACCGGGGCGCGCACCGGCCGGTCGGCGAGAACGTTCAGGGCGGCGGCGAAGTCGGCTCGCTCCCGCAGGAGGTTCTGGCGCCGGTTGAGGACCCGCGTGACCTCGGCCTGCAGCTTGACCACCTCCTGCTGCTGGCCGAAGCCCTGCGAGTAGCGTGCCTGGGCCAGCGCCTCGTAGTGGACGAGGAGCCGTTCCTCCTCCTCGGTAATGCTCAGCGCCCTGTCGAGGTAGGCGATGTCGTAGTAGGTCAGCTTGACCTGATGGACGACCTCCGCTCTCCGCTCGTGGTGCGACTGGCCGCGGATGCCCGCTTCGGCTGCCGCGATGCCCCTGAGGTCGGACCGCGTGCCGAACCAGGGGAACGTCTGGCTGAGCGAAACGCCGGACGCCTGGGGACCGACCCGGGTCTGGGGTCCGCGCACATGCCGGGTCAGCGACAGCGCGGGATCCGGCAGAGCCGAGGCCCGAGAGACCCGCGACCGCGCGGCCTGGTGTTCCAGGAAGGCGCCGCGAACGCGGGGGTTGCCCTCCAGCGCTTCGGTGAGAAGTGCAGCAAGTGTCGCATCGCCATTGGTCGCGTAGGAAGGGGTCTGCGCGACGCCGCTCACGGTGGTCATGAGGGCGGTCGCCGACGCGAACGTCACGGTTCGCAGAATGAACATGGTTGCCTCGCCATGGATGAATTGCGGTGGCTCCTCGCGGGTGCCATCGCCTGAAGTTCCCGAACCTCAGGGGCGAGGGAATGGCGGCGTGGGACGCGCTTGCGAGCCTGGTGCGCCCCGGGAACACGGGGCGCGGGCGGTCAGGCCGTGACGCGAGGCGGGGGAGGTTCGACCGCGAGGTCGGCTACAACCGGAATCGCCAACGGGGAGTATCCCGTCCGCAGGAAGATCGCGGGAAAGCGAACCATGGTGGCCGACGGCACCGGCCGGATCGAAACGAAGCCGCAAGCCATGATCATCAGGCAGTCGTCAGCGCCGGAATGGCCCTGATGCTGGGAAGCCGGCGACGCCTGCCCGGCCATGGGGTGGTGAGCTTGCGTCTCCGACGGCGCGTCGGCATGGGACATGGACGCACCGCTCCCCATGTCGCAATCGAGAGCGACCAACTGGGACCATGAAAGGGCCAGTAATCCGAATAAGGCAACGGTGCGGCGCATGGCGAAAGGTTGATCGCGGACTGACCCGGCGTCAAGCGCACGGGCGGCGCGCTGAGATTTCGCTTCCGCTAACCCCGGACGATCCCGTCGGTCTGATCGCGGGGGCTTCAGGCCGCCTCATCCTCCGCTCCGGTGGCTGGAATCCTCGCAATCAGCAGCGTGCAGATGGCGGCCAGGATCAGAGAGGCCGCGGCAGGGAGTCCGCCTTGCGATGCCTCGCCGGCGGGGGCCGCCGGCTCGAAGGCGGGCACCTGCTCCCAGTTCACCTGAGCGATCGGCGCGGCCGAGAACAGTAGCGGCTGGAAATGGGCCTTGAGGCGCTCGTGGTAGCGCCGGACCGCGTCCTGATAGGCGAGTTGGGCAGGCAGATCGGTGGAGGCGAGACGGTCGAGCGCAATTCGTGTTGCGACCGGCGGCACCAGCAGGGACCAT
>LXNJ01000985.1_pt1 | contig 17890 bp, 15 predicted proteins | sample 809081 | NCBI WGS metagenome assembly LXNJ01 (sample SAMN04870510, study PRJNA318959) | sponge metagenome | biome: sponge; feature: marine sponge reef; material: water | host: Petrosia ficiformis | place: Greece: Milos, Mediterranean Sea | collected 2013-05-29 | depth 5-7 m
GGGCGCCGGTCGTGGGAGGGGCCGGTACCGCGCCCCGTTCGGGGGTCGATGCCGGATGCCGACGGTCATACGGGCGTGGAGGTCGGAATCCGGCGTGAGCCTACGCCGCCGCTCAGACGACGTTGAAGTGATCCGGGACGCCGCCCGGCCAGGGATTTCCCCACATGCAGCTCGCGCTTGAGTTGGCCGGCGACCGGATCCGCGTCAACGTCGTGGCGCCCGGCGTCGTGCGAACCGGATTGACCGAAGCTGCCTATGTCGAACGGGGTGGCGGCGACTTCGACAAGGGCGCGGCGCAGGTCGTCGCCGACACGCCGCAGAAACGGGTCGCGGCCCCGGAGGAGATCGCCGCGCCGATCTGTTTCCTGCTTTCGGACGAAGCGAGTTTCTGCACCGGGTCGGTGATTACGCCGGACGGGGGCATGACCGCGATCTGATTGCAACACGCCCCGATCCGGCCGGGCATGCGCCGCGGAACGGAACCGGCTTCAGCCCGAATCCTCCAGTATCAGGTCGCTTGCCTTCTCCGCCAACATGATCGTCGGCGCGTTGGTGTTGCCGGAGGTGATTGACGGCATGGCAGAAGCGTCGACGACGCGCAGGCCGGCCAGGCCGTGCACCCGGAACCGGGGATCGACCACCGCCATCGGATCCCTGCCCATGCGGCATGTACTGGTCGGATGGTAGATGGTCTGGGATATGTTGCGCGCGGCTTCGAGCAGGTCCTCGTCCGACCGGACCTCCGCGCCCGGCAGATGCTCGCGCAGGACGAATTTCGACAGGGCTCCGGTGCCGATCAGCCTGCGGGTCATCTTGAGGCCGTCGACGACGGTGCGCCGGTCGAGCTCCGTCGCCAGGTAGTTGGGCTGGATCGAGGGATACACGGCCGGGTCCGGCGAGCGGATTGCGATGCGCCCGCGGCTCTCGGGGCGCAGTTGGCAAACCGACATGGTGATCCCGGAGAAGGGGTGCATTTTCAGGCCCGGCTTGTCGGCGCTGAGCGGCTGGAAATGGAACTGGATGTCGGGCGTCGACAGCTCCGGACGCGTCTTGCAGAAAATGCACACCTGACTCGCGCCCATCGCCATCGGCCCGCGCCGAAACAGAATATAGCGAAGGCCGATCGCCATCCGGCGCAGCGGACTGTTGATCTCGTCATTGAGCGTCGGGACGTTAACTTCGTAAACCGACCTGACCTGCAAATGGTCCTGCAGACTTTCGCCGACGCCCGGCAGGTCGTGGCGGACCGGGATCTCAAGCGAATTCAGCAGGGCGCCGGGGCCGACACCGGAAAGCTGGAGAAGATGCGGCGAGCCGATGGCGCCGGCCGACAGGATGACTTCGCCGCCCTCGCGCAGGTCCGCCCGGCGTTGCTCGCGCCCGACAGAAAAAGCGATGCCGGTGACGCGCTTCGGGCCGTCGCCGCCGAACAGCAGGCGCTGCGCGAAGGCCCGCGTCTGCACCGTGAGGTTCCGGCGCGTTCGAACAGGCTTGAGATAGGCCGTTGCCGCCGAGCAGCGTCGCCCGTTTCGCGCCGTCAACTGAAAGTAGCCCGCACCCTCCTGCTGCCCGCCATTGAAGTCCTCGTTGCGCGGAATGCCGATTTCGCCGGCTGCAGCGATCAGGGCATCGCAGACGTCGCGGCGGGCCCGCATGTCGGAGACCGCGAGCGGCCCGCCGGTGCCGTGGAACGGGTCGGCGCCGCGCTCCTGATCCTCCGAGCGGCGGAAATAAGTCAGGACTTCGTCGTACGACCATCCCTCGTTACCGAGCTGGCGCCAATAGTCGTAGTCTTCCTTTTGTCCGCGGACGTACAACAGGCCGTTGATGGCGCTGGAACCGCCCAGCACCTTACCGCGGGGCCAGTCCAGGGTGCGCCCGTTCACGCCGGGATCGGGGTCGGTCCGGTAGCACCAGTCGGTGCTTGGGTTGTGCATGGTCTTGAAATAGCCGACCGGCACATGGATCCAGGGGTTGCGGTCCTCGCCGCCGGCCTCGAGCAGCAGCACGTTTTTCGTAGGGTCGGCAGACAGGCGGTTGGCGAGCACGCAGCCGGCCGAACCGGCGCCAACGATGACATAGTCATAGCCCATGCCTGCAAACCTGCCCGCTGCGATCAAAAAATAGCGTTCATAGCCACTCAACGCTTGCAGAAGCGACAATATCTGCCATTATCGAGATTGTCAGTCTCAAACTTTGCCATTTTGGTCAAAGAATGGGTGTGGCGGCTCCAACCCGATGCATCAGGAGGAAGCATCCATGCAATCGATCCCGGAAAAACTGAAGAACGTTTCGCGGCGCGATATGCTGCGGATATCGGGGCAGTTCGGCCTGTCGTCGACGTTGATCGCGGTTGCCGGGCTGACCGGCGCGATCACGGCGCCGCAACTCGCCGAAGCGGCCAATTCGACCTACAAGAAACGCTTCGCCAAGAAGTCCCGCTTCAAGCTGAAATTCGGCGCTTCGGGCTTCAACGAACGCAACCTGCTGATCGAACGCGCCGGTTGCCTCCAGTTCGTGAACGATCTGGAAGAGCGCACCGACGGCGAAATCCAGATTGAGTTCATCGGCTCGAACCAGATTTGCGGCCAGTTGAACTGCGTCACCAAGACCCAGCAGGGCATCGTCGACATCTTCGCGGCCTCGACCCAGAACTCGGCCGGCGGCGCGCCCTATCTGAATGTGCTGGACTATGCCTACATGTTCCCGTCGCGCGCCGCGCAGTACCACTTCCTGTACTCGCCGAAGAGCATGAAGGTCCTGCGCGAGCCGATGCGCAAGCGGCACGGCCTGGAATTCCTCTTCTCTCACGCCGAACTGCGCGGCATCCAGCTCGGCCTGAAATGGAAAGACAAGCCACTGGTCAAGAGCGTGAAGGATCTGGCCGGCACCAAGAACCGGGTGACGGGGACGCAGCTCGGCCGCATCGCGATGAAGCTGATGAACCTGAACCCGACGCCGATCGCCTGGTCTGAAACGCTGGACGGCCTGAAGCAGGGACTGATCGACGGCGCCGAGACCTGGGCCGCAGCGGTGGCCTACGCCAACATGTCGCCGGTGGTCTCGCAGTGCGTGAACCTGGAGTTCTTCTGCGGCACCGAGCATACGGCGATGTCGAGCAAGTCCTTCGACAAGCTGGGCGGCGCGCTGCAGGATGCGGTGATGGAATCGGCCTATCTGACCCAGGTCCATGTCCAGGCGGCCAACGAGGCTTCGCTGGTCAACACCGTGGGCTTCTCCGATCCGCAACTGCCGAACACCCTGTTCGCCAAGAACGATGTCCGCGTCGCTTGGATGCGCGGCGCGGCGCGGAAGGAAGCGGAGGAGATGTGTTCGCCGGAATTCCAGCCCAAGCCCTGGGAACAGTGGCGCGAGCGGCTGAACAAATGGTCCGGCGGCCTCGACACCTACAAGTACATCTACGACGTGGCGCGCGAAATTCCGGCCGATACCCTGGCCGAGAATGTCGAGCCGCGGCGCTGGTGGAAGGGCTAGACTCCGGCCTGCCGGTCGGGCGTCTATCGACGTTGAAGGGGGCGGGCTTCGGTTTCGGAGCCCGTTCCCGCTTTCGCTTTCGTGTGCGGCCGTCCGGTCCGCAGCCGCTTGGGGAATGGACATCCAGGCCGGCAGCCGGCATGATCGACGGGCAACAGCGACAGGCCGTAACGACAGGCTGGCGATAGCAGAAGCCGCCGGCATCCGGGCGGCGCGGGTGCCGGCGCGACGCAGCACGGGGGAACCGCGATGCAACTCCTGCGATGGATCGACACCAACATCGAGCGGATGATCATTCTGGTCGCCTATGTGTTCATGGCCGGGATCATCTTCGTCGAGGTCATTCGCAGATTTCTGCTGAGTGAGCAGGTCGCCTGGTCTTCGACCATCCCGATCTACCTGTTTCTCTGGGTCGTCTGGATCGCCTGCGCCCACAATGTGCGGATTCGCGCCCATCTCAGCTTCGATGAGGTCCGGATCAAACTTTCCCAGGGCGGGCAACTGCTCTGCCTGATGCTGGACGCCCTCCTCTGGATCGTTTTCTCCGTCATCGTCATCTACTACACGTCGAACCAGGTCCTGCTGTCCCGGGACAATTTCGCCATCGTCCAGGGAACCGACGACGTCATGCAGTGGTGGTTCTATATCGCGACGCCGCTCGCCTTCGCCCTGTTGATCGTCCGGGTCCTGCAGAATGTCGCGAAAGACATCTCCGATTACCGGAACGGCCGGCCGCTGAAGGTCCAGACCGGCATGCTAGGCGAATAGGAGGCGGGCATGCAGACCTTCTGGATACTTCTGGTTTCCGGCGGCGTTACCGTCTTCTTCGCCCTTGGCGTGCCGATTTTCCTGGTGATCGGCTTCTGGGTCATCGGTGTCAGCCTGGCGATCGACTTCACACTCGCCAACCTGGGCGTGACCCTGTTCGAAGGGCTGAATTTTTTCGGCCTGCTGGCGCTGCCCCTGTTCATCCTGACCGGCGACCTGATCAAGGGCGCCGGCATCGCCAAACGGCTGTCGGAGGTCGCCTATTCGGTGCTCGGCTTTCTGCGCGGCGGCCTCGGCATGGCGTCGCTGGGCGCCTGCGGTCTGTTCGCGGCGATTTCGGGCTCGAACTCGGCGACCACGGCGACCATCGGCTCGATCATGCATCCGGAGATGACCAAGGGCGGCTACGACAGGAATTTCGCCGCCGCCACGATCGCCGCCGGCGGCACGGTCGGCATCATCATTCCGCCCTCGATCATCTTCATCGTCTACGGCTTCCTGATGAACCTGTCGATCTCCGACCTGTTCATCGGCGGTCTGCTGCCCGGCGTGCTGATGATCATTGCCATGCAGTTCGTCTGCTGGCTGATCTGCCAGCTCAACGGCTGGGGGCATCTGATCTCGATCGACCTCCGGCGCATCGTCAAGACGGCGATCGGCGCCTGGATCGGGTTCGGCGCCATCGTCCTGGTGATCTGGGGCATCTATTCCGGAAAATTCTCACCGACCGAAGCGGCGGGCGTCACCGCGGGCTTCTGCACGATCGTCGGCCTGATTTTCTTTCCCATCTACCGCTATGTGCACCGGAATAAGGTGGTCACCCGGGAACAGATTGAAGAGGAAGAGGCGGCGGCGCTGTCCGGCGCCGACCGGGCCGGCATCGGCAATCTGGCGGCCGAGCAGTATTCCGACAGTACCGGCTATCTGGAGCGGGTCGTGATCCCCGGTTTCTCGATCCGCGAATTGCCGGACCTGATCATGCGCTCCGGCCAGATTACCGGCGTTCTCGCGCCGCTGATCGCGATCTCCGTCGTGATGCAGCAGATTCTCACCCTGCTCGGCGCCAAGGAATTCTTCACCGGCTTCGTCGGCGGGATGGGCGGCTACTATGCCGTGCTGTTCGTCTGCATGGCGATTGTGCTCCTGGCCGGAACGATTCTGGAAAGCCTGCCGAACACCATCATTTTCGCGCCCATCCTCGCGCCGATCGCCGCGCAATTCGGCATCGACCCGATCCATTTCGCGGTGGTGTTCCTGATCGGCGACGCAATCGGCTTCATCACGCCGCCCTATGGCCTGAACCTCTACGTCGCCAGCGGCATCACGGGCATCCCGTATTTCCGGCTGCTGTATTATACCATGCCCTACTTTATTGCGCTGTCGATCGTATGGCTGGTGGTGGCCCTGGTGCCGGATATCTCGACTGTGTTGCTCGTGCACGAAGGGGCCGGAACTTTTCAGCAATAGCGTAACGACCGGACAGAGGCCAGTTGGACAAGCCGTTACCGTTGCAACAGGATCGTCTTCCGGCCGGCCTGCGCACCCTCGCCGTCATTCAGGCATTGCTGGACGCCGGCGTTCCCCTGACGCCGACGGCGATCAACGACCGTCTCAATCTGCCGAAAGCGACCATCCACCGGATTTGCCAGCAGTTGCTGGATGCCGGATGGCTGGTCCGGGACATGGACGGCAAACGGGTGCTGCCGGGCAGGCGCCTCGCTGGATTTACCGGCCGCCTCGGGGTGTTCTCCCGATATCTGCAGGACCGGATCGCCATCCTTCGGCGCCTCTCGGAGACGATCGGAGAGACCTGCAACATCACGATTCCCGACAGGGAGGGCATGTTCTATCTGGACCGGTTCGAGACACGTTGGCCGCTGCGCATCCAGTTGCCGGTGGGGGCGACGGTGCCGTTCCATGGTTCGGCCAGCGGCAAGCTCTACCTGAGTACGCTGCGGAGAGCGCAGCGCCGCCGCCTGGTTCATTCACTGAGGCTGGAGCCGCTCGCGGTCAACACCATAACCGATCCGGAAAGGTTGCTGACCGCACTTGAGCAGATACGGAAAAACGGGGTGGGAACGGACAATGAAGAACTCGTGCAGGGCATGGTCGCGGTAGCCGTACCGATCGAAGACGAAAAGGGCCGCCTGGTCGCAACTCTGGCGGTGCACGGCCCGATGCACCGCATGTCGTTGGATGACGCCAGGCGGCATGTGCCGATGCTGCGCGATGCCGCCGCCGAACTCCGCGCCGTGCTCGTGGAAGGCCGACTCGGCGTCTGCTAACTGCCCTCGCCCAGCGGCAGGCCTTTCCTGCCCTTCGTGCGCTGCCAGACGATCAGGACGAGGGTCAGTACGGTGAGCGCCCAGAAGAACCAAGTGATCCAGCCCTGGAAGAAGATGGTCCAGTCACCGTCGCCGAGGCGTAGCGAGCGGCGAAAATTGTCTTCGAGCAGCGGGCCGAGGATAAAGGCGATCAGAAATGGCGCGGCCGGGATGCCGAGCCGCAGCATGCCGAAGCCGACGATTCCCATGACGAACATCACGAGCACGTCGAAGATCGTGTTGTTAATGGCATAGGCGCCGTACACGCACAGCACCAGCACGACCGGGAACAGGATGCGCTGCGGGATATCGGCGATCCGCGCGATCGACCGGATCGAGAGCTTGCCGACGATGAACAGGTAGGCCGAACTCAGCATGATGCCGATGAAGAGCGCATAGATCAGCGTGATGTTCTGCTGGAACATCAGCGGCCCCGGCCGCAGGTCGTGGATCATGAAGGCGCCGAGGATGATCGCGGTGATGATGTCGCCGGGCACGCCCAGCGCGAGCAGCGGGATCAGGGTGGCGCCGGCCACGCCGTTGTTGCCGGCCTCGGCCGCGGCGACGCCTTCCAGTTCGCCCTTGCCGAAATTGCCCGGGTTCTTCGACGTGCGCCGGGCCTCGCTGTAGGAGAGGAAGGCCGCCGGTGCGCCGCCGATGCCGGGAATCACGCCCAGAATCACGCCGATCGCCGAGCCGCGCAGGATGGACTTCAGCGCCTTGCGGTAATCGAGCAGGGAGGCGCCCTTGCCGGCCAGCGCCGAAAGTTTCTGCGCGGTCTCGGTCTTCGAATAGAAGTTCAGCACCTCGGGAATCGCGAACAGGCCGATCAGCACCGGGATGAAGTTCAGCCCGCCCATCAGGTCGAAGTTGCCGAAGTTGAAGCGCGGCGTGCCAAAGATCGCGTCCAGCCCGACGATGGCGAGCGCCAGGCCAAGCCCGGCGGCGCCCAGGCCTTTCAGCAGGTCGTCGCCGCTCACGCTGGCGATGATCGTCAGCGAGAACACGATCAGGGTGAAGAATTCCGGCGAGCCGAAGCTGAGCGCGAAGCTGGCGAGGATGCCGGCGAAAAAGATCAGCGACAGGTTGGAAATGAAATCGGCGGTGCAGGAGGCGTAGAGCGCCATGTCCAGCGCGCGCCGCGCCTCGCCCTTGCGCGCCAGCGGGTAACCGTCGAGCCCGGTGCAGGACGCCGCCGGAGTGCCCGGCGCGTTGATCAGGATGGCAGTGATCGAGCCGCCGTAGAGACCGCCCTTGTAGACGCCGAGCAGCAGCAGGATGCCGGTGATCGGCTGCATGGTGAAGGTGAAGGGCAGGGCGAGCGCCACGCCCATCGGCGTCGTCATGCCGGGAATGGCGCCGATCACCGTGCCGATCATGACGCCGATGAACAGGGCGAGCACGTTGTCGACTTGGGCGAACATGGCGAAGGAGGCGGCGAGGGTCTCCCACATGGCGTCAGATCCGCTGGAGCAGAAAATCGAGCACGCCGCCCGGGATCGGCCGCTGGGCCGCCTTGACGAAGAACAGGTGCAATGCCAGTGGCAGCAACAGTGCGACCGGCAGCACGATCAGCGGCCGGCGCTCGCCCGCCAGCAGCATCAGCGCGACCAGTCCGAGCGTCGTTGTCAGGACGAAACCCAGGAACTCCAGAGTCAGGTAAATGGCCAGGAGCAGGGCCATAACGACGAACGGCCGCAAAGCGATCCATGCCGACCGGCCGGTTGGCGGTTCAGCGGCTGTCCGCTCCTCTTTCCGCGAGGCGGCCAGCAGTTCGTAGACCAGCAGCAGGACGCCGGTGACGCCGATCGCGCTGCAGACGATGTAGGGCCAGAAGGAGGGCGACAGCGCGCGGTATTTGACCGACGGCGGCTGCGCGATGCCGTAGGGAATGAGCACGGCGACCGCGAGAATGCCGAAACCGAGGAAGCAAAGTCCGGCGACGATGTTCCGGTTAAGCGTCATCGCTCAGGCCGCGGCGCGGGCGTCGCCGCCGGCGCGCCCGGTCGCCAGCCGGCCGAGGTCGAAACGCTCGTTGAACAGATGCCGGTCGAGCGCGAGCCAGACGGCCGACTGGGCCGTGGTCAGCGCGCTCACCTGGGTGTCGAAGGCGCGCCCCGGCAGGGCAGGGTCGGCCGCAGCGCGCCGGACGCCGGCAACATAGTCCGGGTGCCGCCCGACCTGGCCGGCCAGCAGCACGGCCTGGGGCTTCAGCACCGTCGCCAGCAATCGCAGTACCTGCCCGAGTTCCGCCCCGGATTCGGCGAGGACCGCTCGCGCTTCGGCGGGCAGGCCCCGGCCCGGCTCCGCAACGGCGCGCAGCCGCCGCCCGTCGTCCGCCGGACTTGCGCTTCCCGTCAGGCCCCGATCGTCCAGTCGGCGCAGGATGGCGAGGCCGGACGCCGTATCGTCCAGTGTCGCGCCGCCCGACGGGAATCCGGCCAGTTGCCCGGCCTCGTTGGCGGCGCCGCGCACCGGCACGCCGTCGAGCATCAGCGCCGAGCCGAGGCGCAGGCCGACATTGACCAGCAGGACGTCGCGCAGACCGGCGGCGCATCCCTGCCGGGCTTCGGCCTGCAGCAGCGCGGCGGCACGGCCCTCGGCGACGAAGGGAACCCCGGTCAGGCGGGTGAGCGTGTCGGCGGCGTTGACCGCGCGCCAGCCCAGGGGACCGCCGCTGCGCAATTCCCCCGTCGACGGATCGACCCGACCGGCGATCAGCGCCGCGCCGCCGAGGATGCGACGGCGGTCCTTGCCGGATTCCGCCATCAGTTCGACGGCCGCCTGCGCCAGCGCTGCGAGCGCGGGCTCCGGCCGGTCGAGCGGCAGCCCGGCGCAGTCGCGGCGCGCGACGACCTCGCCGCGGCAGGTCGCCAGCACGATCTCCTTCTGGTTCAGCGTAATCGCGATGCCGAGCACGAAGGCGCCGTCGGCGGCGAAGCCGAGCCGGATCTGCGGCCGGCCCGCATGCCGCCGCTTGCCGGTCGCCGGATATTCGGTGAGCAGACGGGCCTCGACGAGCTCCCGGACGATGCGGGAGACGGCGGCATTCGTCAGCCTCACGGTCTCCGCGATGACGGTGCGCGACACGGCGCCGTGCTCGGCAATGGTACGCAGTACGAGATGCCGGTTCTGGCGCCGCAGGTCGGTGGTGGAGGCCGAGGAGGCCACGGGGCAACCTATTTTTTTATGTCGGTAAATAATTCTTGATTTGAAAATCCGGCTCTGTCAACATGTTCCTGTATCGTGTGCGGCGCGCCGGCATTCCGGGCCGGTGCAGGCGTATGCTTTTGCGGATTTTCGCGTCCCGACGGGGAACATTCCAGGGAGGAACCGACGTGCACAAACTGACGAAATGGACAACCGCAGCCGTCGCTGCGACGGCGCTGGCGGTGGCCGCGATCCCGGTTGCGATCCCGGCCGGGGCCGCCGACTATCCGTCGCGGCCGATCACGCTTGTCGCGCCCTACGGGCCGGGCGGCGCGGCGGACCTGCACGCCCGCATTGTCGCCGGCACGGCACCGAAATATCTCAACCACGCCGTGCTCGCGATCAACAAGGCAGGCGCCGCGGGCAGCATCGGCGCTTTCCACGTCGTGCGGGCGAAGAAGGACGGCTACACGCTTCTCTCGGCGCGCGTCGGCAGCAATGCCGGCGTCCCGGCCTTCAACCCCAGCATCCCCTACAAGTGGGACCAGTTCACGTTTCTCGGCCTCACCGAGCGCAACCCATTTGTCCTGGTGGTCAACGCCAAGTCGGACATCAAGACGTTCAAAAATTTCGAGGCGGGGATCAAGGCGGGCAAGATCAAGACCTATTCCTCGGCCGGCGTCGGCACCCTGCTGCACCTGGCGGCGCTGGTGATGGCCGACGACATGGGTCTCGATCCGGAGCAGATCACCCATATTCCGTTCAAGGGCGGCGGCAAGGCGCGCGCGGCCATTGTCGGCAACCAGGTCCATTTCCTGTGGCAGAACCTGTCCGGCGTGATCGGCGCGATCCGGGGCGGCCAGCTTCGCGCCCTGGCGATCACCACCGGCAAGCGCTTCAAGGCGGTGCCGGACGTGCCGACCGTGCGCGAACTGGGCTATCCGAACATGGAGGCGATCATCGGCTGGAGCGGCATTTTCGGTCCGCCCGGCCTGCCCAAGCCGGTCGTCGACAAATGGGTGAGCGTGCTGGCGTCGCTCAAGAAGGACCGGGCCTTCAACAAGCTGATCGGCAATCTGGGCTCGATCCCGGACATCCGCAGCCCGGCCGATACCAAGGCCTTCGTCAAGAACCAGTACGAGACCTTCAAGAATGTGGTCGCCAAGCTGAAGAAGTAGGCTGACCGTCGAAGGCTGCAGAACGGGCAGGCCGGCCGCGCCTGCCCGTTTCCGTTTCAGACAGACTGTTGCAAGGACGCGATCCGATGGCGACGGACAAGCCGAATATCCTGTTCATCATGGCCGACCAGATGAGCGCCCGCGCGCTCCGGCACTACGGCAACCGGACGACGCTGACGCCGAACATCGACCGGCTGGCCGACGAAGGCGTCGTGTTCGCGAACTGCTATTGCAACCTGCCGATGTGTGCGCCGTCCCGCGCCTCCATGATGGCCGGCATCCTGCCGTTCGCCATCGACATGTACGACAATGCCTCGAACTTCCACGCCGACATTCCGACCTTCGCCCATTACCTGCGCCATCTTGGCTACCGCGTGGAACTCAGCGGCAAGATGCATTTCGTCGGGCCGGACCAGATGCACGGCTTCGAGAAGCGCCATACGACGGACATCTATCCGGCGAATTTCGCCTGGACGGTCGACTGGTCGAAGGGGCGGGAGTACCGGCCGACCAACCTGACCATGGCGCCGATCCTGGAGGCCGGCCTCGCCGTGCGGACCATGCAGATGGACTATGACGACGAGGTCGAGCACTACAGCGTCCAGGCGCTCTACGACCTGGCGCGCTACGGCGCGGACCGGCCCTTCATGCTGACGGTGTCCTTCACCAGCCCGCACCATCCCTACGTCATCGACGAGAAGCATTGGGGCCTCTACGACCACGACGCGATCGAGGCGCCGGCGACCCCGCCGCTCGATCCCGACGCGATGGACCATCTCAGCCGCAACCTGCACTATTGCCAGGCGCGGCACCTCTACGATCTGACCGTGGAGGACCGCCGGGTCGCGCGGCACGCCTATTACGGCATGATCTCCTATATCGACGAGAAAGTCGGCCGGATCCTGCGGACGCTGGAGGAGACCGGCCTCGCCGACGACACGGTCGTCATCTTCACCGCCGACCACGGCGACATGATGGGCGAGCGCGGCATGTGGTTCAAACAGCACTTTTTCGACTGGTCGGGCAAGGTGCCGTTCATCGTCCACGCGCCGAGCCGGTGGAAGCCGGGACAGGTGACGGAAGCTGTTTCGCTGGTCGATCTCCTGCCGACGTTCACCGACCTGGCGAGCGGCGGAAAATTCGACGGTTTCGCGAAGCCATTGGACGGTGCCTCGCTGCTGCCCGCGCTCGAAGGCGAGACGAGCGGCATGTCCGATACCGTCGTCGCCGAATTCGCCGCCGACGGCTCGACCGGCGTCAGCCGGATGGTGCGCAAGGGCCCGTGGAAGCTGATGTGGATCGAGGGCGTCGATACGCTGCTCTACAATCTCGACGACGACCCCGAGGAGGTGAACGACCTGTTTGCCGATCCGGCCCATGCCGGCACCCGTGCGGAACTGGAGGAGATCCTGTTCGAGGGCTGGGACCCGCTGGCCTATACCGACATCATCGCCGAGAACCAGCAGCAGCGCCTGTTCATCCACCGCACGACCGGCGGCGATCCGGATTATGTCAATCTGGTCCGGGAGGGCGACGAGCGCCGTTACGTCCGCAACGCCGGCGCCGCGGACACCAAGGCAAGGGCGCGCCTGCCCTTCGTCGCACCCGCACAGCCGAGCCGCTGACGGGCGGCTGGGACAGGGGAATGGCCGAGCAAGAGGCTGCGCAGAGCGCCCGGCGGCGCGACCTTGGGGATCGGCTGTTTTCCTTCGCCGTCCTGACCGACACGCATATCAATCAGGGCGAGGACGCGTGCAATTCACCCTTTGCGGTGAACACGCTGGCCAACCGCCGCCTGCGCCACGTCGTCAACGACCTGAACCGGCGCGATCTGGCCTTCGTCGTCAATGTCGGCGATCTGCTGCATCCGGTGCCCGCCGTCCCGGACCTCTACGACCGGGCCGCCGCCCGCTACCTGGAGCAATCGGCGGCGCTGCGGCACACGCAGTATCTGACGCCGGGCAACCACGATGTCGGCGACAAGCCCAACCCGTGGGCGCCGACTGCGAGCGTATGCGACACCTATCTCGCCTGCTGGGAGAGGCATTTCGGGGCGCACTACCGCGCGTTCGACCATGGCGACTGCCATTTCGTCATCGTCAATGCCCAGATTCTCAATTCCGGCCTGAAGGCGGAGGCGGAGCAGCGCGCCTGGCTCGAAGCCGATCTCGCGGCGAACCGGGGCAGGCGGATCATCCTGTTCAGCCATTATCCGCCCTTCGTCGCGGACGAGGACGAACCGGAGCACTATGACAATATCGGCGAACCGGGGCGAAGCTGGCTGACCGGCCTGGTGCGCGAACACGGCGTCGAGGCGCTGTTCGCCGGCCATGTCCACAATTTCTGGATCAACCGTATCGGCGTGACGGACTGCTACCTCCTGCCGTCGACCGCCTTCGTCCGGCAGGACTATGCCGAGATGTACCGCGCGCCGCCCGGCCCGGACGACGAGGCCGGGCGCAACGACCGGCCGAAGCTGGGCTATTTCGTCGTTCATGTGTACGAAGCCGGCCACGTCTGCGAACCGGTGCGTACCTGGGGCGAGACGGCCGACATTCTCGTGCCTCCCGGGGAAATGCCCGCACCGCTATCGCCGCCGCACCCCAAGCTGATCGACGGCGGCGCGTTCGGTTTCGACATGCGCCAGGACTGGATGGAGGTCGCCGAAGTGCCGCCCTCCGGCGGGCTGGACGAGTTCGACCGCAAGCGGGCGCGCAACGATTATCCGCTGCTCGGCCTGTGGGAAATGGGCGTCCGCAACCTGCGCATTCCGCTGAGCGACCTTGCAACGCCGGAACGGCGCGACCGGCTGCGCGCCCTTGCCGAACACGGCTTCGCCTACACCCTGTTCACCTTCGGCCTGCCCGACAGGCGCGCGCAAGGACTGATCGAGAAACACGCAGATCTATTGACCGCATGGGAGGCCGGCTTCGATATGGCAGCGATGGATTGCGACCCGCCGGGAATCGCAGGTACGGCCGCCGTGGCCGGCGTCCCGCTCTATCTGTCGCGGCTGCGCTCCGATGACGAACTGCGCGCCGAGGCCGGGCGCTATTTTCATGTCGTCAGCCACGGCTTCGATAGTTCCGACCGGGAACGGATCGAGGCGTTGCAGGCGCGTTCGGACCTCGCCGGGACTCTTGCCGGTCTTGTTTTTCGTCTGCCGGCCGAGGCGCCGGTGGGCGAAACGCTGGTCGGGATCGACAGGCTGGCCGGCAGCTTCGGACTTCGCGCCTCGGTCCATTTACGCACGGCGGGCTTCGATCCCTCGCAGGCGGAGCGCAACGATCTCAGGATCGCCGGCCGCATGGCCGAAGCCCTGTTCGCCGCCAACACGCTCTGCAACGTCAGGGTCTTCGCCGATACCCTGGTCGATCACGACCGCGGCTATTTCGTGCGGCATGGCGCCTATGACAGGCTGTGCAACCCGCGGCTCGCCGCGCACGTTGTCCGGCATCTCAACGCCGTGCTGGCGCAATATCCGGACTGCTTTGGCGGCTCTGCTGCCGCGGAAGTCGGGGGATATGGCGGCCGCCGCCTCGAATCCAGGGGGCAGCGCGGTTCAATCCAGGTGTTTTTACCTGCGGACAGCCCGGACTATTCGCTTGCGCAAGCCTTTCCGTCCGCCGCGAAATCGACCGGCACGGCCTTTGTCGAACTCGCTTCGGGCCTTATGCGGGAAAGCGCCGCCGCCGGACCGGTTGCGGCGGTGTCGATGTAAGGGGTCAACCGGACCGCCGGGCCCGGAGCTCGCGTTATCGCCGCCGGCGGTTTCAGTACCCCGGCGGCGGCGCGAAGCGGCGATAGCCCTCCTCGATCAGTCCGGCCATGTGCAGGCAGGTCAGGTCGTCGTATTGCCGGCCGACGATCTGGATGCCGACGGGCAGGCCGTCGGCCAGCCCGATCGGCGCGACGGTCGAGGGCAGGTAGTAGCCGCAGGGATAGCCGGCCCAGAAGAGCTGGTCGACGACCGGCTGGACCCTGCCGTTGACGGTGATCGTCCGGTCGTGGCGCTCGCCCGCCTGGTCGTGCGGGAAAGCCGGCGACGACGCAGCGGGGCAGAGCAGCAGGTCCCAGGTCTCGAACCACGCCTCCCAGCCTTCCATGAGCGCGTAGCGGCGCTCGTTCCAGCGCAGCCAGTCCCGGTGCAGCATGGTCTGGGCTTCCAGCATCCGGCGCCGGTAGGGGATCGCGTCGGCCGGCAGGCGGCGCAGATCCTCGTGCGCCTGCGCCATCATCTCGTCGCTCAGCGGCTTGGACGTCTCGGCGCGCAGCAGCATGGTGTAGACCTCCATCGCCTCCGCGGTGGAAAGGTCGGGCTTCGCGCCGATTTCGACGGTTGCGCCTTCGCTTTCCAGCCAGCGCGCGAGGGCGGCGATGGCGTCCTGGTAGGAATGCGCGACCTCCGCCTGCGGATCGCTCAGCAGCACGCCGACGCGGTACTCCTTCAGGCTCTGCCGGCGCGGTGCGGGCAGTTCGAGGCGCCATCCCCGGGCGTCCGGGCCGTCGGCGCCGGCCATAAGGCCGAAGGCCAGATTCAAGTCCGCCGCCGACCGGGCCAGGGGTCCGACCACGGCGATGTCGGTCGGGGCAATGTTTCCCGGCAGCGCCTGGCCGCGGTCCGAGACGATCTCCCAGGTCGGCTTGTGGCCGAAGACCCCGCAATAGTGCGCCGGATTGCGGATCGAGGCGCCGATATCCGAGCCGGCGTCCAGCCCCGTCAACCCTGCGGCGAGCGCCGCCGCCGATCCGCCGGAGGAGCCGCCGGGCGTCCGGGCCGGATCCCACGGATTGTTGCAGGTGCCGTAGATCGCGTTGAAGCTCTGCCAGTCCGCGAGCATGAACGGGACGTTCGTCTTGCCGAAGACAACGGCGCCGGCGCCGCGATACTTCTCGACCACGGCCGAGTCCGTCTTCGCGATGTTGTCGCGAAATTCCGGAACGCCCCAGGTCGTGGGCGCGCCCACCAGGTCGTAGCTTTCCTTCACGGTCACCGGCAGGCCGTCCAGGGGTCCGGTGTCGTCCCCCGCTGCGCGGCGCCGGTCCGCGGCGTCGGCTTCCGCGCGCGCACGCCCGGCATCCTGCCAGACGATCGCGTTGATCGCCGGATTGTGCTGCTCGACACGCTCGAGAAATTGGTCGAGCAGTTCCCGCGCGCCGATCTCCCGCGCATCGAGCAGCCCCATCAACTCGGTCGCTGTCTTGTAGTGGACTTCGGACATGCTGCGCTCCCCGTCTGTTATCCGGCGCGGCCTGTTGATCTCTCGGATTCAAGCAGCGGCAAAGAGTTACCATGCCGGTCGGCGCAGAAACAGCGCGCCGGATAACGGCATAGAGCGCGTCGGCCGGGTGAGAGACGCCGCTAAAGCCGTTCCGCTATGGCCCTGCCAAGATCGGCGCAGCGCGCCGAGCCGCCCATGTCCGGCGTCAGCGTTGCGCCTTCCGCTAGGACGCCCTCGAACGCTGCGACGACCGCCGCCGCTGCATCCGGCTCGCCGAGATGGTCGAGCATCATGGCGCCGGACCAGATCTGGCCGATCGGGTTGGCTATCCCCTGTCCTGCGATGTCCGGCGCCGAGCCGTGGACCGGCTCGAACATCGACGGATGCTCGCGTTCCGGGTTGATGTTGCCGGAGGGTGCAACGGCGATGGTGCCGGTGGTGGCCGGGCCGAGGTCCGACAGAATATCGCCGAACAGGTTGGAGCCGACGACGACGTCGAACCAATCCGGATTGCGCACGAAATGGGCCGCCAGAATGTCGATATGGAACTGGTCGGTCGAAACCTCGGGAAACTCCGCGGCGATGGCGGCGAATCGCTCGTCCCAATAGGGCATGGTGTGGATGATGCCGTTGGACTTGGTCGCCGAGGTCAGGTGCCGGCGCGTCCGGCCGCGCGCCAAGTCGAAGGCGTAGCGCATGATCCGGTCGGTGCCGCGCCGGGTGAACACGGTTTCCTGCATCGCCAGTTCGGCATCGGTGCCCTGGTGCAGCCGGCCGCCGATCTCGGAATATTCGCCCTCGCAGTTCTCGCGCACGATCAGATAGTCGATGTCGCCCGGCCGGCGCCCGGCGAGCGGGCAAGGCAGGCCTTCGAGCAGGCGCACCGGGCGCAGGTTGACATACTGCTCGAAGCGCCGGCGGATCGGGATCAGCAGGCCCCAGAGCGAGACATGGTCGGGGACGCCGGGAAAACCGACCGCGCCGAGGAAGATGGCATCGAAGCCGGCCAGCCGGTCGAGGCCGTCCTCCGGCATGAGCCGGCCGGCTTTCGCATAGCGTTCGCAGCCCCAGTCGAACCCGGTCCAGTCCCACGCGATGCCGAACCGGGCGCCGGCGGCCTCCAGCACCCGGATGCCCTCCGGCACGACCTCCCGGCCAATGCCGTCGCCAGGAATGACGGCGATGCGGTAGCGGTTCATGGAAAGCCCTTCGGTGCCGGAAATCGAAGCTCGCCGGATGCAAGGTGTCAGAGTTCGCGCGTGCCGGCTTCGATCAGTTCGACCTTGTAGCCGTCCGGATCCTCGACGAACGCAATGACTGTGGTTCCGCCTTTGACCGGCCCCGGCTCGCGGGTGATGTTGCCGCCCGCGGCCCGGATCCGTTCGCAGGTTGCGGCAACGCTGTCCACGCCCAACGCGATGTGCCCGTAGGCGGTGCCGAGATCGTAGTCCGACACGCCGTGGTTGTAGGTCAGTTCGATCTCGGCCTCGCCGTTCCTGTTGCCGCCGCGGAAGGCGACGAAGGCGAGGGTGTACCCCTGATCGGCGCGCTCGGTGGTGCGCAGCAGGTTCATGCCGATGACCTTGGTGTAGAAATCGATGGAGCGCTGCAGGTCGCCCACCCGGAGCATCGTGTGTAGAAATTGCATGGTTGTTTTCCTCGGGTCACGGCGGGGCGGGACCGGTCAGCGCCAAGGCCGTCAAACTATCGTCAAACTATCGCGTTTGTCTCGCGCGCCCAATAGCGCCAAAGC
>LXNJ01000986.1_pt1 | contig 17890 bp, 16 predicted proteins | sample 809081 | NCBI WGS metagenome assembly LXNJ01 (sample SAMN04870510, study PRJNA318959) | sponge metagenome | biome: sponge; feature: marine sponge reef; material: water | host: Petrosia ficiformis | place: Greece: Milos, Mediterranean Sea | collected 2013-05-29 | depth 5-7 m
ACAAAAATCTGTCAAAAAACAACACGCAAATAGAGAATATCGCACAAATTTTTTCTCCTTCCTGATGAAAGACAAAAAAGAGAATGTATAAAAAAAGAAACAACCAACGGCGAAACTTCGGATTTGCCCTGCTTCAAGGCACCTTCATGCGAATCAACCTCGCTTTTGTAGATGCATCAACGGTGCTTTCTGCTTTTATCCATAAGCTCACTGGGTCCGAGATGATGGTAGGTTTGACCGGTTCAATAATGACAGCAGGTTGGATGTGGCCACAGTTGTTGGTGTCAAATCTGCTGGAACATCGCCAGCGCAAAATGCCGTATTACGCAGTCGGCATGAGCATCCGCGTGTTCGCATGGCTTGCAATCTCCTTTTGTACTATTGGTATTGGCGCACAAAATCCGATCTTACTCGCTGTCTGCTTTTTAGGATTCTATTTTCTGTCTTCCTCTGCAATGGGTGTTTCTACGCTGCCCTATATGGACATCATTTCTAAATCCATAGCACCAAATCGACGAGCGCGCTTTTTTAGTTTACGGCAAATATTTGGCGGATTTTTTGGAATTTGGGTTGGGTTTTTGGTGCGTGCTATGCTCGGAAATGAAGATGAATTTACTGGCATCCTCGGATGGATTACGCAGGGCTTCAAAACGCTTACTATGTATTTTATCAGTTCCGTTTGTCAGATAGAGACTGAACTCGGATTTCCATCTAATTACGCCTTTCTCTTTATCTGTTCGGTAAGCACTGCTTTTCTCTCGTTCATTAGTTTCTTAGCTGTGCGTGAACCGATTCATCCTGTCAATTCTCAACGCCAACCGATGTGGCAACACCTAAAGCAGGGACCACATTTCTTACGAACAGACCCAAATTATCGGAGATTTATCTTCTTCCGTATCGGATTACATTTTTCCAGTATGGCAACCCCTTTTTACACAACTTACGCCTTGTTTGAATTAGGTGTTTCTGAGGCAACTATCGGTTTTTTCATCGTATGTTCCGCACTAAGCGGTGTCGTTTCAAACGCATTTTGGGGGTATATCGGTGAAAAATATGGGGTGCGGTGGGTGCTGATTATCACAGCAGGGCTAATGTTGTTCCCACCGATAATGGCATTCTTTTCTGGAGTATTGCCCGTTTCTTTTCACGTGCCTGTCTACCTGTCAATCTTCACGATTGGTGGTATCTTGACAAACGGTATGATGGTTGGATTCATGGCATACATGCTAAACATCGCGCCGCCGCGCAGTCGTCCGAGTTACATCGGATTTATGAACACGCTGCTCTTACCCGCCAGTTTCGCGCCGGTAATAGGAGGTCTCCTTGTGAAGCTTATCGGTTATCGGTGGTTGTTTGCTGTGTGTTTTGGTATCTGTCTTATTGCCTTCCGCATCGCAACAGGACTACAAGAAATCATGCATGAGGATGAGTTGGAAGAGAATACTGAAGTGTAGGATTTTGGGTTCGCAATATCGTTGAAATCTTATGCCAAATATGGTATCATTTTGAAACAAGCAATCAGCAACTTTGGGAAAGTGAATGAAGAAAGAAAATCAAGACCACTAAAAGACAGTTGACGAAATACAAAGTAATATTCTTATGGTCGGATTCGCGAGATAGTTGGCAAATATGAACTAACCAAACACAGTCAACTTTAAGGGATTTAGCAACATGGAACAGCGATTTGAGAAATGGAATAATTGGCTTGATAAAATTGATGTAGATGTCTGCCGCCTTATCAGTAATCGAACAATCTTCCGAGAAGTCCAAGAGATTATTGATAACAATCCGAAGATCCAAAGTCCAAATTTATTTTATGCATATCTTGAAGACACCTATGTTGCTTTTACAGCAATGGCAGTTCGTCGACAAATCAAGCCACACAAAAATTGTATTTCATTTACTGGACTGTTGCGAGAAATAATAGATACTCCTTGCGTACTTTCACGAGAACGTTTTACAAATATGTACCCGCAATCTATGCAAAAGCGTGCTAATTCTGATTTTTCACAATTTGCGGGAAGCTGTGAAGACCATGTTGACCCCAACGTGGTTAGACAAGATTTGAAAAATTTAAATGATTTGGGATCTGAATTGGAAGTCTTCGCGGACAAACGGATAGCACACCACGACAAGCGTACGCCGGAAAAAGTGCCAACTTTTGATAACTTGGATGCGTGTATAGATTACCTGGAGGAACTCACTAAAAAGTATTTGTTGCTATTTAGAGCGGTAGCAAGACCTTCTCTTGTTACAAACTTAGATGATTGGCAAGAAATTTTCCGAGAACCCTGGATACTTCCAGATAATATGTCAAGCGTTGATTCAACTGAGTGGTGGAATACTGAAGGTGATAAGGAGTGGGATGAATGGTCTCCGTGAAACCGGCAGATGTCGTGATTGCCGATTTTCCGGATATCACAGGAGTTAAGAGGCGTCCAGCGGCGGTTCTTTCAACAATAGATTATCACGTTTTCCACAGAGACGTAATTCTTGGTGCGATCACTACCAATTTGGCAGTGGCGACAACACCGACAGACCATTTGATCGTAGATTGGACAATGGCAGGACTCCGAAGACCGAGTGCGTTCAGAACTTTCCTTGTGACGCTTCCACAAAGAGAACTGATAGCAACAATTGGACACTTATCAGATTCCGACCGTACAGCAGTAGAAGAATGTGTACGAAAAGCAATTGCCGTATGAATACCTAAAGTCTAAGTCATGCTCGCAAACCAACTCCCCAATATCCTCCTCATCATGTCCGACGAACATGCCCCGATGTTTAGTGGACCGTATGGACATTCCCTTGTCCAAACGCCACACATGGACAGACTTGCCAAAGACGGTGTCACCTTCACAAATGCCTACTGCAATTCACCGCTCTGCATGCCCTCACGGATGTCTTTTATGACAGGTCGGTATATCCATCATATCGGTGCATGGGACAACGCTGCACCGTTGCGTCCAGATGCTATCACGTGGGCACATCTCCTACGCGACGCTGGTTATGATGTCGTTCTCTCAGGAAAACAGCATTTCGGAGGGATGGATCAGTTGCACGGCTTTCGTGCACAACTTGCCCGAGACCTACACGCAGAAAGACAGCACGGACTTACGGATTGGGATAACGGCACACCAACAGCATCCCGTCCCTGGCAAGGACTCGCACAAGCTGGTGCCGGAACAACTACGGAAATTGAAGTTGATGACCTTGCTGAGGCAGAAGCATTAGCGTATCTCCGCGATCCAGCACGGCAGGAACAGCCGTGGGCACTTAACGTTTCGTTCATCGCGCCGCATTTTCCACTTGTTGTACCGCAACGATTTTGGGACCTCTACCCACTTGATGAGATTGATTTACCCAACATTCCAGACGGACACCTTGAAAATCAGCATCCTGTCTATCAACGGATGCGGCGCATGTTCGGATGTGTTGATTTTCCAGAGGATTTAGTCCGTCGCGCACGCGCAGGCTATTACGGATTGATTACCTACCTTGATGAGAAGATCGGGAATCTGCTTCAGACACTTGAGGAGACAGGGCAGTTGGAGAATACCGTTGTCATCTATACCAGTGATCACGGTGAGATGAACGGCGAACACGGCATGTGGCGCAAGTCAAACTTCTATGAGGCTTCCGCTCGTGTACCGCTACAGATTATGTTTCCTGAACAGGTGCCGGCAGGCAAACGCATTGATGAAGTCGTCTCACTTGTTGACCTGACAGCAACGTTGGTTGATTTTGCAGGTGGACATTCCTTAAGTCAATTTGATGGTGATAGTCTGCTTCCCTTGATACAAGGCACAGCAACCGATTGGAAAGATTTCGCGTTCTCCGAATATCTTGCTCATGGTGTTGAACATCCAATGGCGATGCTGCGGAAAGGGAGATACAAATTCAACTATAGCCTCGGGGATCCACCTGAACTTTACGATATTATTGAAGACCCAGGGGAATTCCACAATCTTGCCAATGAACCTGAATATCAGAACATCTGCAATGAAATGCAAACACAACTGTTAGCAGAGTGGGATCCCATTGAAATTGAGAAACAGGTACGTGAGAGTCAGAAGGCACGTATTCTCATTGATAAAGTCACTGATGGTCAATGGCGAAAAACTGTATAATCTAAAACACCATAAACACAAGGTATTAACATGGCATCATTAAATAGGAAACCTAACCTCATCTATGTCTTTGCAGATCAACTTCGTTATCAATCATGTGGCTACGCAGGAGATACTCGCGCGCGTACGCCAAACATTGATAAACTTGCCACAGAGGGAGCAAATTTCTGCAACGCTGTCTCTGGCAGTCCAATGTGTGCACCTTACCGTGCTTCACTCTTTACCGGTAAATACGCGAGTAGCACTGGCATGGCAATCAATGAACTACGTATGAACCCGAACCATGACTGTTTCGGACACGTTTTACATCGCAACGGCTACCAGACAAGTTATATCGGAAAGTGGCACTTGTGGGCAAATCAGTTGGGTAAACATCACGACCCTCAGAATTCGTATATTCCGCCAGGACCGCATCGACTCGGTTTTGATGGAGAATGGTCTGCATACAATTTCCATCATACCTATTTTGACACATATTATCATAAAGATGATCCTGAAAAGATTACGATTCCCGGCTATGAACCGGATGGGCAGACAGATTTAGCGATTGAATACCTGCAACGTGCATCAACAGAAGACGATCCTTTCGCGCTTTTCCTTTCAATCGGCACACCGCATGACCCGTGGACACAGAGCAACGTTCCGAGTGTTTATTATGAGATGTTCCAAGATGCTGACTTCCCGTTACCACCGAACTATAAAGAAGAAAACGACCCTTATGGCGATACGTGGGCAATGATGTCCGCGGGAAACCGTGCTAAATTACCTGAATGGATGCGTGTTTATTACGCAATGACGACTAATTTGGATTGGAATATCGGTAGGTTGCTGCAAGCTATTGATGAACTCGGATTACGGGACGACACTATCTTTGTGTTTACCTCTGACCATGGTGAGATGTTCGGTGCGCAGGGACGCAAGGCAAAGAATATCTTTTATGAAGAAGCGGTGCGTATTCCGTTTCTTGTCCGTTGGGACAGCCAAATTCCGAATGGATATGTCACGGACGCATGCTTAAATACACCGGACATCATGCCAACGCTACTGTCAATGATGGAGCTGCCAATTCCAAAAGATGTTGAAGGTTCAGATCTCAGTCTGGCAGCATTTAATCACCCCTTCAATGAACCAGAGGCTGCGTTTATGCAAGGAATGGGATGTACAGCGAAATGGGAAGATGGTTACGAATGGCGAGCCCTCCGAACAAAGCAGCATACTTATGCTGTTCACCGTCCTGATGGATGTGAGAAGCTTTTTGACAATGTGGCTGACCCATTCCAAACCCGTAATTTAGCAGATGACACTGCATCGGCAGCGTTCCGAGATGATCTCCGTGAGATGTTAAAGCAACGCATGAATGCGCTTAACGATACCTTTGAAGCATGCACGTGGTATCGGGACAATTGGACAGAGGATCGGATTATTCTAAGAACAGCAACGCTGAAATAGATTTATACACACCTTTCAAGCGGACTATTTTGTTATGGAGTGCTTACTGGGAGTTGGTCAATTTCCATAGAAATTTTTAATACCACACCGCTTTATCTACAACGTTCTGTAATGGTTCACCCGCAGCGAATTGACGCGCGTTTTCTAAAAGAATCTCAAAGTGGCGTTCCGAGATATTTTCAGCGTCCTTAACAGCAATATGCGGCGTTATTAGGACATTAGGCATTTGCCACAGCGGACTTTCGGCAGGCAGCGGCTCAACTTCAAACACATCTAATCCACATCCTGCAATAGTGCCCTGCTCAAGTGCTTCAATAAGGTCAGCAAGTTTTGTTGTTTTACCACGACCAATGTTGATGAAGTAAGCTGTCTCTTTCATCAATGCGAAACGTCTTTTGTGCCACATCCCTTCTGTTTCTGGTGTGTGAGGTGTCGTAACTATCACAAAGTCAGCAAGCGGAAGGAGCGTGTCTAATTCTGAGGGGGCATGTTTTTCCACAAACGGCACTGCATATTCCCATCTTGCGTCAACACCGATCACCTGCATACCAAATTCGGCACAGAGCCGCGCTGTTTCGTGTCCGATACCACCCACACCGACAATTAGCGCAGTCGCCTGCGCGAGGTCAACATATCCACTTTTGCGTGCATTATTTTCCCAGATGCCCTCGCGTTGTGCATCCATGTAGTAAGGCAACCCACGAGCCAACGCGAGTACGAACATCATGATATGTTGCGCTATATGGTCGTTGTAAATACCTCGCGGGTTGCAAACGACAACCGGATGCGCAATCAGTGTGGGATAATAGTAGCCGGGGGAAGGACCAGCGGCAGGACTCTGTAGCCATCGTAAATTTTTTGCCAACGGTAGTTGTTCAGGAGATACCCAACCGTAGACTGCATCTGCATCGGGAAGATGTGCGTTTACGTCTTCTTCTGTTTGCGGTAAAATAACAGTGTATTCGGGCAATTCGTTCTTAATACGTTCTGCCCACGCGTGTAATTCTGTGTTCTGTGGTGGCGTTATTATGAGTTTCGGCATAGATTCTTCCTTTCTTGTTATTTTATAGTAAAACCTAAAAATATGTGCACACTCCCCGGTAGATGCGGTTTCCTAACCGCATCTATGAGACTGAATAAACACCGGTTCGGTTAGAAAACCGAACCCGCCAAATGCCAAAAAGCGCATTTGGCGTTGATTTGGCTAAATGCCTTACGCGCATTTGGCGTTGATTCGTAGTGTGCAAATAATTATGGTTTTTACTATAATATCTTCCGTTAACCAAATTTCTTTTATATTAACGGAAAATATGGTATAATTCAAATGAAAATGTATAAGAAATTAGTGAAACTTTTATAGGATCAGCGATTGCAAAATCAATTTCAAAACTTGAAAATCTATCTTGACACTTGTTGTTTAAGTCGTCTCTTTGATAATCAAACACAGGAGCGAATTCAGCAGGAAACCCAAGCTATAGCAGCAATAATAGGTTTCTTCGCAACAATTAGCAATGGGTTATTAGCGATTTTTTGATGGTGGAGGTATTAAAGAATCCTAATTCAAATCAACGTAATATGATAAAAGATCTTCTAAATTACGCACATCATACTGTTTATGTTAGCGAACAAGAAATCTTGAAAGCCATACATCTTGAATTATTAAGTTTCAAGAGCGAAGACGCTTTGCATCTTGCATGTGCAGAGCGAGGCAATGCTGATGTATTCTTGACAACGGATGACAAGTTTGTCCGGAAAACGAAAAGTATTCAAGTTCGTAATAAACTTTCCGTTCAGGTTGAAAACCCTTACACGTGGTTACAGGAGGTTCTTAAAAATGAACACCCAAGCGATACTAAATGAAAAGATGGCAGAACTCCGCCACTCCGACCCAGAACTTCATGCACTTTTAGATAAAATCCTTAAAGACAAAAGTGGTGACGGCGATTATACAACTGACCGACACAAATTGCCCGAACAAGATATCAAGGCGATTCTCAAGGAAATCCAACAAGCGCGAAAGCCAGAATAGAGAACGGAAGTCATTGAACCCATTCACGAAATGGGTTAGTACTACACACCGAAGAGGTTGAAAGAATGGCACCGTTAAAAATTGACTTTGACAAAGGCACTCTCATCCTACAAAACGTCCCAGAGGAACTTCAATCGCAATTGCCAGATATCCGCTGGGACGAACGCACGCTTACCCATCGTGCGCCTGCCTACCGTTATCGCCATATCGTCTCGCAGCTGCGTGCACACGACATCCCGTATAACGATACAGCACGACAATTCACAGTCAAAACCTTTACCAATCAAAAGTCCGTATCACCCTATCCCTACCAGTCTGAAGCAGTTGATGCATGGCACGCAAACAACAAGCGGGGCGTTATAAGCCTCCCGACAGGTGCAGGCAAAACCTTCATCGCAATTCTGCTCATTGCGGACACGCAACGCCCAACGCTTGTGCATGTGCCGACAATTGACTTAATGCATCAATGGTACGAAGTGCTAAAAGAACATTTTGGACAAGAGGTAGGGCTTTATGGTGGCGGACAACACGAATTACGAGACCTCACCGTGACAACGTATCAATCTGCAGTACTGCATGCACCTCACTACGGAAATAGGTTCGGTTTTGTTATTTTTGACGAATGCCATCACCTACCGGGAGACCAGTATCAATACGCAGCAATCAGTAGTATTGCACCTTTCCGTTTGGGGTTGACAGCCACCCCAGAACGTGTTGATGGAAAAGAGAGTAGACTCTATGCACTCGTGGGTGAATGTTGTTATGAGGCGAAGGTGAAAGAACTCTCAGGAAAAACGCTCTCCGAATATCGCGTCGTCACGATTGCAGTCGATATGGAAGACACTGAGCGAGTTCAGTATGAGGAAGCGCGCCGCACCTATTTGAATTTCCTTAAGAAAGCAAAAATCAATATGGGAACATCGCGCGGATGGCAAACGTTTTTGTGGAAATCCTCACAATCCGAAGCGGGACGTGCCGCTTTCAAAGCATATCTTACACAGAAGCAGCTTAGTTTCGCCTCCGCCGCAAAACAGGAGTGGGTGTGGAAACTAATTCAGCGGCATCGTGGCGATCGAATCCTCATCTTTACGCAGGATAACGATACGGCGTATCAAATAGGGACGCGTTTCTTTCTGCCAGTATTGACACATCAAACAAAACTGAAAGAGCGGAACGCCTTTTTAAATGGATTCCGCGATGGCACTTATTCTATCCTTGTTACCTCTAAAGTGCTAAATGAGGGGGTAGATGTACCGGAAGCGAATGTCGCTATTATTGTTTCAGGGAGCGGTAGCGTGCGTGAGCATGTGCAGCGGTTAGGACGTATCCTCCGCAAACGGGAAGGCAAACAGGCTGTGCTTTACGAACTCATTTCTAAACAGACCAGCGAACAATATGTTAACAAGCGACGAAGACAGCACCACGCGTACCAATAAACAAAATTAAGGCACAGTATCGGGGTTGAAAACCCCTCCCACAGTATCAGGTAAAAAACATGTGCTGTAATAAATTCCCTATCGCATCACACTAAATACCATGCTTACCAAAGATCTACTCCGATACAAAATTCAGAGCGGACAAATCTATCCTCAATTTGTTAATCCTACCGATAACAAATTGCTGACAATTGCTGATCAATTAATCGCTGTCTTTGAAGAATCATCAGACAAAGCACGGGCAAAGTTATTAGAGGCGAGTAAACATGTTATTGATAGCACAACGGGGACACCTATAATCAAGCGCGGGTTTGAAAAACTCTTGTTAGATCGGACAGAATTTGATACTGCTCCTAACGAAGAACTGATTGCGTTTCGGCAAAAGCTTTTTACTGAGACAAGTCGCTTGCTTGCACAAGAGCAGTTTCTGCATTATGCGGACTATCAGCAAAAAGTTTCACAGATAGCAGGAAACGAATCGCAACCCGAGGGGGAATTGGGTGATAGGTTGTACGCTGATTTGCCGAGTTGTCAACCGATTTTGTCTTTCAAAACACTTTCTGCTGAACACCTGCTTCACCGCTACAACACTGCACAGGTACAAGGGTTGCTCCTGCATTGTAATTCCCTCACTTTAAATCTCACCGATTCCATGACTGCTGAACTGCGCCAGTTGTTTAAATATCTTAGATTTAATCAACTCCTTTCCACAATTCGGAAAGAGAAAGTCGAAAACGAGGATTTGTTCCAGATTACGGTGGACGGGCCGCTCAACCTATTTTACAAAACAAAGCGGTACGGTATGAATTTGGCGAATTTCTTCGTCGCCGTATTGCATCAACCGAAATGGGAATTGACTGCTGATATTCAACTCCGAAATAAACGGAGTTCGCGATTATATCTCAATGAATCGTGTGGGATAAAACCGATTTCACAACAATTTCTTGCTTATATTCCTGAAGATATTCAACTCTTTCAGGAGATGCTCCGCAACAAAACGGATGAATGGCAGATTTATCAAGGAAGTCAATTTCTCCCTTTACCGGGAGATTTCTATTGCTTTCCAGATTATCAATTAACCCACACCAGCGGCATAGAAGTGGCAATGGAGTTATTCCATCCATGGCATCAAGGTCATCTTCTTGCGCGTCTCAACACACTTGCAGAACAAACCGATACCCTTCTAATACTTGGTGTTTCAAAAGAATTGGAGAAAAAACCGATAATTGCAGAGGCGTTGGAAGTATCTGCATATTTCTCAAAGTTCGGCTTTACCTTCCGTGATGTCCCGACAATGGGTGCCCTGCTGCCGATTTTGAATTCACTTGTTGACAATGACCTTTAAGCAGACAACAAATTCAATCTAAACATTGGAAATCAGTCTTGATTAACTCCCTTAGATTCTGGTAGAATAGAGGCGAACAATACCGATGGCAAGGAGAGAAAAATGAGATGTTTTGAAACCCGAGGTCCCGTAAATTCGCAGAAGAACTACGTCGTTTCACGCGCTGAGGAAACCTCAGATTTCATCAATCGCATCAAAAATGGTAGATATATTGTCCTCTTCGCACCACGGCAGACAGGCAAAACCACTTTCTTCCGTCACGCTCTTGACAGACTCTCAACAGAAGTCCCAGACTACTTCCCAATTCAATTAGATTTCCAAATACTGCGCAATGTCTCATCTAATGTTTTTTACCAACGGTTCTATGAGCTGGTCCGTGGTCAAATAGAAACTGTTTTACGCCAGCGTGGAAAGAATACCAATCAAACTCTAATACGATTTTTAGAAACCGCAAAACTTACTGACCATATTGCGATGATAAGGTTTTTTGAACAATTGGCGAATTTACTACAAGATCAGCGAATCGTTCTTATCATTGATGAATTTGATGGTATTCCTCAAGATGTTGTGAGTGATTTTCTATATTCGCTCAGACATGTCTATATATCTCGGACTACTACTCGATCACCCTATAGCCTTGGCATCGTCGGTGTCAAAAATATCACACAGTTAAACTATGACCGATCGATTTCGCCTTTCAATATCCAAGATGATTTCAACTTACCCAACTTTACGCTTGAACAAGTGCAGGAACTGCTATTGCAGTATACCGAAGAAACCGGACAAACTTTCACCTCAGAAGTAATTGAAATGTTGCATAGACAGACAGGCGGGCAACCCTTTCTCGTTAATCGATTCGCACAGATTCTTACCGACGAACTCAATATCCCAAAAACTGAGACAATTCGCATGGAACATTTTTTCTTAGCACACGCACAGATGTTGGAAGAACAGAATACCAACATAACTCATTTGCTTACTAATATTCGTAGAAACCCAAACTTTAAAAAGATTCTGATGAAAATTACATCTTATGAGCGAGGTATCAAATTTAGTTTGGATAATGAGATTATTAATGAACTTACTACTTACGGTGTCATTGCCAGAGGCACTGATGGCATGTGTGAGATTATTAATCCGATTTACCAACATCGTATTATGCAAGCATTCAGACCAATAATTAACGGACTTGAACATGAATACTTTCCGGAGGATGCCGATTTTGAAGATTACCTCACTTCCACAGGGCATATTGACTTGGAACGGCTTCTTGACAATTTTCGTGATTTTATTGCCCGCGTCGGCTTTCGCATACTTCAAGTGCCGGACACACCACAAGAATTTGTAGGACAGGACCTCCTTTACACCTATCTTGACCAGTTTGTCAGCATCGTACGCGGTGCCATGTATCTTGAAGTACAAACCGGACGTGGTAGGATAGACCTTATCATTTTCCACAATGGACGAAAATATATCGTTGAAACAAAGATATGGGAAGGAAAACGACGCTATGAGGCAGGCAAAAGGCAGCTTATCGCATATCTCAAATTAGAACAAGCAGTAGAAGGTTACTACGTTGTCTTTGACCATCGCGAAAACCCGGCTTCACTTGTGGAAACCGAAACAGAAGAGGGTTTAACAATTCGCAGTTATGTGATTCCCGTGATGCAGGAACGGCCTTCATCGGCAACATCCGAAAAATAATACCAAGAGAGGAAAATTTCGTTTTGGAAACAACACTGATCAACAAGATACCTTACTTGACGATTGATAGAGATAACAACAAACGTTATAGTGTTGTGTTCAGTCCAGATGGAAAGACACTGGCTGGTGACAAGGACAACACTATCCGTTTTTGGGATGCCGCCACAGGGCAAGAAAAGAAGATGTTCTGGGTGGATATCGGAGAAAATCACACAAGGACTGTTAGAAGTATCGCATTCAGTCCAGATGGCCAAATTATTGCTGGTGGAGTTGACGAAAGTGAAACGATTTGTCTTTGGAATACGGAAACAGAGGAACAGATTAAAACATTGCGGGAGAGGACAAGTAAAGCATTGCATTGGGTCAATACCGTTGCATTTAGTGCAGGTGGTAAGATACTCGCAAGTGGAAGTGAAGATGGTAATCTTTACTTGTGGGATGCAGCAACAGGTGAAAAGCTAAAAGCACTTACTGAAGATACAGAGAATATCTTTAGCGTCTCGTTCAGTCCCGATGGAAATACGTTAGCGAGTGGAAATGCTGGCAACACAGTCCGTTTATGGGATATCGCTTCGGGTGAACACAAGGCAACCCTTGAAGGACATAATAATTGGGTTTTTAGCGTCGCGTTCAGTCCAGATAGCAAAACTCTCGCGAGCGGTAGTTGGGACAAAACTGTCCGCCTGTGGGATACTGCTACGCAAAGGGAACTAAAAATTCTCACTGGGCATACGCACACTGTCTGGTGCGTTGCTTTTTGTCCAGATGGACAAACTGTCGCGAGTGGTAGTGAGGACAAGACAATCCACCTATGGGATATTAACACAGCGGAACATCTCAAAACTATCACAGGACATACTGCATCTGTCAAAAGTGTAGCGTTCAGTCCTGACGGAACAAAACTCGCAAGTGGCAGTGAAGATGGCACGGTGCGACTGTGGGAAATAGCGTAAGATGCATTTTCATTTATGGTAGATTATTGATTTAATTAGACATATTTGTCTGTGAATCAACGCCAAATGCGCGCATGGCATTCGGCGGGAGGGAACTCCGATTCCCGACTAAGAGTGGCATTAATCGCGATTCGGAGATCGCTCCTACAAGTGAGGTGTCCAATTCTTTCCATATTTCACCATAATTGTCTTATTGACATAATTCGGGTTTTCAACTAAACTTATGACATAAAGGATAGGCTTAGTGTTCAATTTTATGATTATAAAAAACTTAACGTTAACGTGAGCTCGGTAAAAGATATGAAGTCTTTAATGCTTTGAATTCTAATCTCATAACCTCGGTAGGTGCGGTTTCCTAACCGCACCATAAGCGTCAATTTAAGTTAAGAAAATGGATCTATTTTTGCGAATGTGTATAGCCCCAGCGGGGCGGAATGTTTATAGAAACAACGCACCCACAAATATAAGCTCCAGCGGGGCGAAATGTGTATAGTAGTAATGTATGTCGCTCCTACGGAGCTCAAGAAGTGTTGATAACTTTTTTCTATAAACATATCGTTCCTATGGAACTCAAGATGTAAAATCGGGTTTAGAAAACCCTCCTACAAGAAATCTTCACGAAATTGACGCCTATGGCGCGGTTTCCTAATCACACCAATTCCCTAAATTGCTTATACCGAACTCACGTTAACGTTATTCCAAAGGAGGCAATTATGTCAAAAATTCTCGTGCTATCAGGCGAAAACCATCGTTTCAATGCAAGCGCAAGTGTCATCCACAGTTTTCTGGATGCAGATACAGAGATTTCAGCAACACTAACCGACGATAAAGATGTTTTAGCATCTAAGGATTTAAATACTTACGATGCGTGTGTATTCGGCACCGGTTTCACCCGCTCGGAACGTCAGGAAGATGGCACTTCCAAACGCGTTCCAGATTTGACCGATGCTCAAGAAGATGGTCTGTTTCAGTTCGTGAGTGGTGGCAAAGGATTAGTCGGCATTCATGGTACTGCGTGGTGGATCGGTGGTCGTGCTGTTGATCTCATTGGTGGACATGCAAACTGGCATCCTCCAGGTTCAACTTTCACTGTGCATATTCAGGACACTGAACACCCCACGACCCAAGGCGTTTCGGATTTTGACGTCGAAGATGAGATTTACATTTCAGCGCACGACCCACACATCCATGTATTAGCAACTGCGGAATGGTTTGGTAAGGCGCATCCGATGGCATGGGTTAAACCCTACGGTTCGGGTAGAGTATTTTATACAACCTTAGGACACGGCTCGGGGACCTTTGAACGTGTCGGAATGCAGAAATTCCTTACACAAGCAGTAAAGTGGGCTGCTACATCGTAAAGTTCCAAAGATGCACACGCTAAAAATCAAAAATGTAGAAACGGAAATCATCCATGTCAACCATCGCGGCAATTGGCTTTTCGTTAAGTTACATGCTGAAGATGGCACAACTGGTATCGGTGAGGCTTCGCACGGTAGAGACGACGAACGTGTCAGACACCTAATTGATACCCTAAAACCCGATATTATAGAAATAAATGTGTTTGAGTTAGAAGCATTTCGCCGCCGTTTTTTTCGTGATAGTGAGGGACATACTTATCATACCGCAATTAGTGGAATTGAACAGGCGATGTGGGACTTAGCAGGCAAAGCGTTAGGAGTACCGAGTTACCAATTGCTGGGTGGTAAGTGCCGAAATCGGATTCGTTTATATGCAAATATAAACCGTGCGACAGTAGATCGGAGTCCGCTTGGTTTTGCACGCAATGCCGAGCAAGCAGTCGCTGAAGGATTTACAGCAATCAAATGCGCGCCGTTTGATGGCGTATCGGTTTCGGATATATCAAAGGGAACGCTTACACCTGCTATTCGTTTAGGTATTGATCGAATCCGTGCGATTCGGACTGCTATCGGACCTAAAATTGATTTAATGGTAGATTGCCACAGTCGGTTTAATCCCGGTCTTATGATTCAAACTGCTAAAGCGTTAGACGACCTCAACCTATTTTGGATTGAAGATCCAGTGCCGTTGACTGATCTTGATGCCGTTGCACATGTAAGCCAATCTACCTCTATGCCGATAGCAACAGGTGAGCGCTTGCGTACACTGACTGATTTTGATCGCCTGCTAAAACGAGGTAGCGTTGACTATATTTTACCGGATGTCAAACATGTTGGTGGTTTGTTGGGTTTAAAAAAGATAGCGTCCCTTGCAGAGACAACGAACGTCAAAGTAACACCTCATAACCCAAGCGGTCCCGTCGCAACAGTTGCAAGCGTGCAATGCATGGCAAGCGTGCCGAACTTTGGCATCCTTGAATATGCTTGGGGTGAGGTAGATTGGCGTAGTTCACTCGTTGATCCACCCGAACAAATTATTAACGGTTTCATTGAACTTTCAACACGATCAGGACTTGGTATATCACTCAAATCCTTATAAACGAACACTCTTTTAGGATACAAACTCATGAAACTATTTACACTTTTTAATTTACTTCTGATTGTCTGTTTGGTCGGTTGTCTTGGCAGCCAGCAGACAACACAGACACTTGAGACAGAAACCGCATCCACTGAAACAGAAACGTCTAACGCCCTTGCGGTGCTTGAACTTTCAACACCTAAAACAACCTATTCAGCGCAAGAAGCAATTCCGTTAGAACTTACGATTCAAAACGGTAAGTTTGATCTGCTTGTGCCGTTTTCCAGCGTTTCAACACAAAGTGCTTTCAAACTACTTGCGGTGACAGATAGCAACGGTGAGGTCGTTAAGATGAAAACACGGGTTCCGCTCGCAAATCCTCTCAAAACGCTTTACAAAGATGGGAAATCTGTCAGGTGTATTCAAGGCTTTGATATGAAAGCAGGTGCGACGCAGACAGTTTCTCTGGAAAATCTGCAGACACATTATCAACTTCAACCCGGCAGTTACACAGTAAAAGTTGTGATTGAATTAGAGGTATACCGAGAATCTATGGAAGATCAGCATCCAGAAGTGATTGAATTACAGCGCGAAATCCAGAAATATCAGAATAGCACAAACCCACAGTTTACCCCAGAGGCAAAAAAGGAAGCAATCAGTTACACGCAGGATCAAATTGATTTCATCAAAGAGAAGCATAAGGAAGCGCTGCAAAACATCTATTTGCCGCTCAAATCGCTTCGTGGGAAAGCATCTCTTGAATCTAATACTATTTCTCTGACCATACAGTAAAGATTACGAAACGACAACATTTATCGGCAATTAAGCGTCACTTGCCGCGTCTGCTCGTTAGAATCTTATCCTTGAATTTTAGGACTTAGGCACTTTGCTCGTTTTCAGACGTTACAGCGTTTGTAGTCGCGCAATTCATTGTGCCTCTTACATTTCAGGACTTACGCACTTTTTTTTAAAGTCCCTCTGATAAGGGGATTTAGGGGGCGGGCCCCCATAGCGATAGCGTATGGGGAGATAAAATACCGAAATTACGGCTTTTTAAGTCCAACTATTTCCTTTTTTTGCTCATTTTGCGTAAGTCCTGACATTTATCTTAGTCGCAAGAGACACTCAGAGTTCCACCGTGCTTGACAGACTCTTTCGTGCCATACTATTCTTTAGGTCGCCAGAGATGTTCTTCAGTTATTCCCAATTCTTCCAAAATTGGTTCAAGTAATGATAATTCTCCCAGCTGCTTTGTGTTATGCGCATCGCTCCCAATGAGCAATTTCACATCCCGTTCCAAGCATAGTTGATAGAACTCAATGAGGTGGAGTTGATTGTAACGGACCATCTTAGGACTGATCTCTATACCCAAACCGCGCTGAGAAGCAAGGTCCAGTTGATAAATTAACCTTTTCTGCTCAAGGTTGCGCATCATTTCCTGTCCAAAAGCAGCAAGTTCCTCTTGAGTAAACTGAAAGACATCTGGGGAGAGCAGAAATGGATGGACGACTGCATCGGTGATAGGACAAGCAATCGCTGCCTCAAACATATAAATTTCGTGGAGTGCCACACGCCGTGGATCGCGAAAACTTCTCGGTTGTGCGACACCTCGTAGGTGGTAGTGATTCGGAGCCATCAGGACATAATCAAAATATGATGCCAAACGAATGTTAATTGAGGTAACCTGATATTCCAACATCTGTGACTCCACACCAAAATGCACTTCAATTGATGCGTCCGCCTGCTTTATTGCCTCCCGTGCAGCTTGAATCGTTTTTACTTTGGACTGATAACTGTAATCATGATCAGTTATCCCGATTGCTTCAGTCCCACGTTCCTGTTGAAATTGAATAATTTTCTCTATACTAAATTCATTGTCCGCACATCCGGAAAGTTGTGTATGGATATGGTAGTCACAACTAAACATTTCGTACTCCTTCAAACTTTTTCATTCCTAATAGAATTATTGCAAAATATTAGATGTATTGCAACAAAAAATTGCAGAAGCGATAAACCGTTAACATAACGTGAGTTTGATAAATCCCGTAGGGAATCAACACCGAATGCCATAGGCGCATTCGGTGGGGTAGAACGGAAATGGACAATAAAAACAGCCTCTAAAGAGAGGTTGTTGACCCATTTGAGGTCTACATTTCTGAAAAAATAAGTGAAACCCAACTCTTTAGGACTGTCAAGACGGTTAAATTGTTGGGTTTCGCTTCGCTCTACCCATAGGTGTAAACTTAAGCACATAATTACCAGATTGTCTCTTGTGGGAGGGAGACCTTGTCCGCCCGATTTTGTGAGACTCAAACTGTCCAATCGGGGTTGAAAACCCGCCAAATGCCAAAAAGCGCATTTGGCGTTGATTTGGCAGCATGCCGGACGGGGAATGCCAAAGGGCA
>LXNJ01000987.1_pt1 | contig 17883 bp, 11 predicted proteins | sample 809081 | NCBI WGS metagenome assembly LXNJ01 (sample SAMN04870510, study PRJNA318959) | sponge metagenome | biome: sponge; feature: marine sponge reef; material: water | host: Petrosia ficiformis | place: Greece: Milos, Mediterranean Sea | collected 2013-05-29 | depth 5-7 m
GGGATATTGACAATCTGTCGCGCCCTCCAACTCATTTCAATACTGGGGAGAACTGTGCCAAGGCTGTCTTGGTATCACCGGATGGTCAACTTCAAGCAATTGTGCCTGATGGTATCACTGTAAAGGTATGGGAAAATGGAAACGCGGAGATACCAATTACTTCTTTCACACTTCCTGAGCAGAGAAACACACTTCCTGAGCAAGAAAGACAAATAACAGCGGTTGCGTTTGCCCCGACACGCTCCTTGCTGGCATGTGGGGATAATGAGGGCATGTTGTATGTGTGGGATGTGCAGCAACAGCACATACGACACGCGATCAAGGCACATGATGGATGGATACATTCAATCGCTTTTAGCCCAAATGAAGAACTACTTGTAAGTATCAGACAGGACGGTCCCGTATCCCGGTTGTGGAATGTCGAAAGCGGAGAAGATATTGAGACATTTCCGAATGCGAATGTGTCTGTAGCGTTTTCACCGGATAGTAATCTAATTGTCTGTGGAATGCGACAAAAAATCTTGCTGTGGGATGTAGAACGTAATGAAATCATCATGACGTTGCCTCACGCACAGGACAGCTGGTGGCCGAGTGCATTGGTATTTTCTCCGTGTGGGCAATATCTGGCTTCTGGTGCTTCGTGGGAACGCGGTATGGATATGAAGAAGGTCCCGATCAGATTGTGGCGTGTGGCAAGCGGTGAAAATATTGCTATCTTCCGGGGACACCCAACAGATGTGCACGCCCTCACTTTCTCCCCGGATGGTGATATTTTAGCCAGCGGAGGTTATGATGGCGCCATCATGCTTTGGGATTTGACACCTTACCTGTAGCAAGAAATTTCATGATACGATAAGTTTGGCAAAATTTGTCCGTAGCCTGTATAATTTATAATATATGAAACTATAAAATGAATCATGTAAAAGGAAAAATCGATGGTAGACCTTAACAATGTCTTGAAAAATACAGCAACCTTACAAGTCCATGCGCACTGGGACCCGATTACCGATGCGACTTACGATCTACACAAAGACTCACCAGAAAACATAGAACTCTTTGATCTATCACCAAACGAACCCGCCAGAGAGTATAAAGTAGAGGCTTTCAACGCCTTTTTTCCAACTTCAAATGTGGCGGTAGGTGATGTTTGGGAATTGGATTCGGATAAAGTTGTTCCGTTTCTTTCTCAGTTTCATCCAGGTGCTACAGGGGAGTTGCGTCATGGGCAGAAAGGGGCTTTCGCCTGCTTACGCGCACTTTCGCCAAATTATGCCGACATCACGTTCCGAATTCATGCAGAGTTTACTTTGGCAAGCCGTGGCAAGCCGGAATCGAAACGCCACAACGATGACGATCTGATAGATGTCGCTCGATTTATTCCATCGCAATTTTCAGGACGATTGCTTATCAATCTGAAAATAGGTGTCGTTTGTGACTTTTCGCTCGCTTTACCACCGCGCAATATCAATGTGGATATTAACGACTTTGGGTATGCTGACATGGTTTTCGTGCCGCGTATGAAACTCCATGCCACCTCAACTAAAGCACGAGACGAAATTGATTGGGAAAGTTCAGTCACATCCGAAGAGGCACGCAAAAGATTAGAATTGAAGTTCTACAAGTTTGCTGAAATTGACTGGCTACCGCTTGAAGAGGCAGTTGAAAAAGTGGAGGCAACACAACGTCCGATGCATGCAGTCATTAGCTGGGGCCCATTGGACGATGAATCCTGCTGAGCGAATGGTAAAAACTTGAGGGTGGGTCCACTCTCGAATTCGGAACTCATCAAAGTGCTCAACGAGAATTTTGTCAATACCTGCGTGCTCTTTCGTGATTTGGCAGAACTGATTGAGGATTCAGAGGGTGAAAGGGTCGGCGTTTTCGCTAAAACGCTCAAAGATAATTACGTAGGTGCAGTGGATATTCAGGTGCTGAATCCCGATGCCGAGGTAATTATGCACCAGCCAGAAAACAAACTCCCAAGCCGAAATCCAGCACAAAGGTATTTATCACTGTTAGCGGACGTTGCGAAAGGGAAAATTGATAGTACCTCCCAAGTAACGGGTGGAGACCCCACCGATAGCAACGAAAAGAGGGAAGAATTGATGGAGGTTTTGAATGTCTTCCGCGGACCGGGAGAAGGCTATCAGGATTATACGCCTACTGAAATTGACGCTACTTCTTATGAACAAGGAGGAACGCTTATTATTGATATACAGGTTGGTGAGGGTGAAGCGACTGGTTCGTTCGATCTGTTTGATGCTAACGTTGAACTGCCCACAGAGGGGTATCCAGATGACGCACTTGCTTCAGCATGGGATATTCCGCCTGGTGACACAGGACAAATTCGTCACCAGTTTGTTTGTGGACAACGGTTTAGGTTAGGCGCAACGGGTAATTGGTTCTGTGAGAAGGGGAGCACTAACGCATTTCTTGCGCGGATTTCTGTCGTGCCAACTGAAACGCAGGAAACAGAAGATTCGTTGTAAAGTAAAAATGGGCATACTCGGCAAGATTGAATGAAAATCAGAATTTAGCTGATTTTCATAGATTTCTTTTCCTCAAATATGTTATTATAGTGAAGTTGATCATGAAATCTTGCCGTTCAGCAGATATTGTCAAACTCAAGATATCCTCAAGCATTGGTGTTTGATGTCAATTACACAATGTGATAGGAGAAGTTATGCAACATTCCTATTATTTCTGTTTTCGTATCATTGTTTTCTTATGTGCGTTGATTTTTCTTAGCACCAGTCATGCGAATAATCTGAGCGATAAAGAAAAAACTGAATTCTTTAACACTCAAGTGAAGCCTATTCTTGAAGAAAACTGCCTCCAATGCCACGGTGGCAGGACTGAAGTAGAGGGTGGACTCGACTTGACGAATCGGGAAAAAATCCTTGAAGGTGGACATTACGGTGCTACAGTCTCATTAGATAATCCAAATCAAAGTTTATTACTTGAAATGGTTGGTTACAACCAAGAAACAGCACAAATGCCACCGGATGGCAAGTTAGATGACGCATCACTTGAAATTTTAGCAAAGTGGATCAACATAGGACTACCCTACCCCACACTTGAAAACGATACTCATCCGAATATTGACTCAGCATCCAATTATTGGGCATATCTTCCATTAACACAACCATCTATACCATCAGTACATAAGGCAAATTGGGTACTGAATCCGATTGATTCATTTATTCTTGCAAAGTTGGAAGCAAATGGACTAACCCCTGCCGCACCTGCAACCAAACTTTCTCTTATTCGTCGTGTATACTACGATCTTACAGGTCTACCACCTTCACCAGAAGCAGTAGACGCATTTCTTAACAACACTGCACCTGATGCTTATGAGAAACTCATTGACAAACTCCTTAAGTCTCCACGATATGGTGAAAAATGGGGACGACATTGGCTTGACCTTGTTCGATATGCTGAGACAAACGGATATGAAAGCGATTCTGATAAACCATATATATGGCGATATAGAGACTATGTTATAAATTCCTTCAATCAAGATAAACCTTACGACCAATTTTTAAAAGAGCAATTAGCTGGTGATGAACTTGATACTGCAACGTCAGAAACCGTTATCGCTACAGGTTATCATAAACTTGGAGTGTGGGATACGGGTCCTGCTGATCGCAAACTTGCACGGTATAACTATCTTGATGATATTGTGTCTACTACTGGACAGGTTATGCTGGGGATGACAATAGGATGTGCACGTTGCCACGACCATAAAATTGATCCTATTTCAATGCAGGATTATTATAGTTTTCTCGCATTTTTCCACGACATTAGACCCCACAACGGTGGACCACTTGCAGATATTGGTTCACCCGAACAACAGGCAGAACGTAACAGGTTGCTTACTGAAAAACGACAAGCAGAAGAAGAATATCACGATCAACTCTTTCATATACAGGAAAACATAAAAATAGAGCTTGCTAAAATTCATTCTGAACCGATTGCACCTAACATCACCGAATCTCCTATACAAAACTTGACCTATCGTTTCTATCGTGGTATTTTTGAACAGATTCCAAGTGATTTTGATTCTCTTGAATTGACTGCCGAAGGTAGATTATTTAGCAACCTATTCTCCCTTGCACCTGCAAATCCAAAGAAAAACATAGGTTTGGTCTTTGTGGGCACATTACAAGTAGCTGAAGATGCAACTTATACCTTTCATCTTAATTTGAATGGAGAATTTAGACTGATACTCAACGGTCAGTTAGTAAGCGAATTAAGCGGTGATAGTGAAACACAACTTGCACTTGAGACAGGTGATATACCGATTCGTCTAGAATATTTTAATAAGGATTTGGATAAACCGAGTCTGGAAATTTCGTGGTCTGCTCCAAATATTGAAAGACAATTTCTTTCTACCACAGCAAATATCAATTTCGGAAAATTGCTGAATACACACAAAGACTATATTGAATCTAATGAAGAACTAAAATCATTAGTGGATAAATATAATGTGATAAAACAACAGCGTGATCAACGTCATCGCCAACGTATACCCTATGAACATCAAGCCTTGGTAGTAACAGAAGACTCGCAGACACCGACACACATTTTGCGGAGAGGTAATCCAACTCTTGTTGGTCGGGAGGTTAACCCAGCATTTCCTTCTGTGCTAAATCCACCTGTGGTAGAGACACCAGTGATGCCAAAAGAGTCAAAGACATCTGGTAAACGACGTGTCTTTGCAGAATGGGTTGCAAAGGATGACAACCCACTTACCGCGCGCGTGATGGTCAACCGCATTTGGCAATATCACTTCGGACGTGGTATCGTCCGTACATCCAACGATTTTGGGCAATTGGGTTCACCTCCTACACATCCTGAACTTCTTGACTGGCTTGCGTCCGAATTCATGACTTCTGGATGGAAAATAAAAGCGATGCATAAGTTGATTATGACATCAAACACATATCAGATGTCTACACAGAGCAATCCGACTTACATACATAAGGATGCGAATAATGACCTATTTTGGAGATTCAACATGCGACGGTTAACTGCCGAGGAGATTCGGGATACAGTGTTATGGATAACTGGTAAACTGAACTTAAAAATGGCAGGACCAAGTATATATCCAGAACTACCTGAAGAAGTGTTGGCAACTGCCTCAAGACCAGGGAGTGTTTGGGGGCAATCTCCACCAGATGAGACAAATCGGAGAAGTGTTTATGTAAAGGTAAAACGTTCGTTACTTGTACCAATATTGAACCTATATGACCAAGCAAATACAGATTCTACCTGTCCTGTTCGGTTTACAACAACTGTACCAACGCAATCACTGACGATGCTTAACGGAAAGTTCATTAATGAACAAGCACACATATTTGCAAATAGAATGCGTTGGGAAGGTGGAATTACGATAGAGGATCGTGTGAAATATGGATTACGTCTTGTATTATGTCGTGAACCCGAACAAACAGAGATACAACATGCATTAAATTTCATCTCTGAACTCCAGCAACAGAATGGTGTAACTACAGACATCGCACTTGACAGATTTGCATTGTTAGCATTGAATTTAAACGAATTTATCTTTTTAGATTAAGCCGTATATACGAATTTGCATAACAGTAACTCTAAGAATGGAGATACCTAATGAACAGTCGTTCAAAGACAAGTAGAGATACAAATTCAAATGGTTCTTTCTGTGGTCAAACACGTAGAGAATTTATTGGGAACATTGCAGGTGGTTTTGCGTCATTAGCTCTAACTGGATTACTCACTTCAGATGGATTTCTGGACTCACAGGCATACGCAGCAGATGGGGTATCACCCTACACTAATCCTCTTGCTCCAAAACAACCACACTTCACACCCAAGGCAAAACATGTTATATTCCTATTCATGTATGGTGGTCCAAGCCATGTAGATACTTTTGACTACAAACCGTCGTTAATTAAGTTAAACGATAAGACTGTCCAAGTGAAAACAAAAGGACGTGGTGGTGAAAGAAATCAAGGACGAATTGTCGGACCAAAATGGGAATTCAAACAGTACGGAGAATCAGGACAATGGGTTTCAGGACTATTTCCACATCTTGCCACATGCGTTGATGATATTGCATTTATTAAATCAATGACTGCAGATTCACCGTTACACGGATCAGCGATGTTGATGATGAACGCAGGTCGTATCATCAGCGGTCACCCATCACTTGGGTCTTGGGTGAATTATGGACTTGGGAGTGTGAACGAGAACCTGCCAGGATACGTTGTGATGCTTGACAGGATAGGTGGACCAATTAGTGGGGCTAAAAACTGGAGTAGTGGCTATATGCCTGCCGTATTTCAAGGAACCGTCTTTCGTTCGGATGGCACACCTATTCTCAATTTAAAACGTGCACAGGGAATGTCCGACAGCCAACAACGTAGATTACTCGACTATTTACATAAATATAATGCAACACATCTATCAAAACATGCTGATAACACCGATCTCGCAGCACGGATATCAAGTTATGAATTAGCATACAAAATGCAATCCGCAGCACCCGAAGCGGTTGACTTGAACAGTGAGCCAGAACACATCAAGGAACTTTACGGCATCAATGAGAAGGAAACGGAGGAGTACGGCACAAAATGCCTTTTGGCAAGGCGATTAGTTGAACGTGGTGTGCGCTTCATTCAACTCTACTCTGGCGGTGCCCATAACGATGCCAATTGGGACGCACACGGTGATATTGAGAGAAATCACAACAAGCACGCCAAGGCAACTGATAAACCGATTGCTGGACTCCTTAAAGACCTAAAACAACGCGGGTTACTTGATGAAACTATCGTCGTCTGGGGTGGTGAATTTGGTCGTCAACCGACAGCAGAATATGCCAAAGGCACAGGTCGTGACCACAACTCGTATGGCTTCACGATGTGGATGGCGGGTGGCGGTATCAAAGGCGGTATCAGTGTTGGCGAAACGGATGAACTCGGTAGTGCGGCTGCCAAAGACCCGTTTCATGTCAGACATCTGCACGCAACAATCCTCCATCAACTTGGAATCGATCCTAATCAACTCACCTACTTCCATAGCGGATTAGATCAAAAACTCGTCGGTGTTGAGGGTGCGGAACCGATTTGGCAAGTTATGAGTTAATTATCTACCAAGATTCACAGAATTATTTCTCATCATGATTTCAACAAGGATTATACCATAATGTACGTAACACCATTGCCAATATCAATTCTACGCGATCCTTGTCCACTGCAGAAACCCAATCCTAACAATCCTATAATTCTGTGAATCTTGGTTCAGACGACACACAAACCACCAGACTTCCCAAAAAAACAGATCCATTTTATAAATTTAAAGCTAATCCTTTCCTATTATTTGCTGTTGACATTATTACCTCTTGCAGTGTATGATATGCAAAACATACACTACCATTGGAGGAAACAAATTTGGCAGCAGATATAGGACTCATCGGATTAGCCGTGATGGGTGAAAACCTTGCACTGAATATGGAAAGCAAAGGCTTTGAGGTAGCGGTTTTTAACCGAACCGTTTCTCGCGTTGATGATTTCATTGCAGGTGCAGCAAAAGGAAAAAATGTCACCGGCGCACACTCTATTACAGAATTTATTGATAAATTAGACACTCCTCGAAAAATAATATTGATGGTGAAAGCAGGGGAACCTGTTGATGCATTTATTGAGTTACTCGTTCCACATCTCTCAAAAGGCGATCTGATCATTGATGGCGGAAACTCCAATTTTAATGACACTATGCGCCGACACGAAACGTTGACTGAACAAGGTATTCTATTTATTGGAACAGGAATCTCTGGCGGTGAAGAGGGGGCATTGAAGGGACCTGCGATGATGCCGGGTGGTTCGGCTAAAGCATATACGCTCGTTGAACCGATTTTTACCAAGATTGCAGCACAAGTTGAAGGCACACCTTGTTGTTCATATATCGGACCCAACGGTGCTGGACATTACGTCAAAATGGTGCATAACGGCATTGAATATGGTGATATGCAGCTGATTTGCGAGGCTTACTCCTTGATGAAAAGCGTCTTGGGAATGAACGCTGACGAAATGCACGAAGTTTTTAACGAATGGAATCAAGGCGAACTAAACTCCTATCTCATCGAAATAACCGCTGACATCTTCACACAACGCGACGCAAATGGAACTCCATTTGTTGATGTCGTGCTGGACAAAGCGGGACAAAAAGGCACTGGCAAATGGACAAGCATTTCGGCACTTGATCTTGGCATATCTGCCCCTACGATTGCTGAGGCGGTTTTTGCACGCTGTATCTCTGCAATTAAAAACGAACGTGTTGATGCATCTGAAGTAATTAAAGGACCGGTTGACACTTTCGACGGAAACCGAGAAGCAGCTTTGCAAGCTATCCACGATGCGCTTTATGCTGCCAAAATCTGCTCTTATGCCCAAGGATTCGCACTGATGCGCGAAGCAAGTGTAGAAAATGATTGGGGTCTGGATCTCGGTAAAATCGCCTTAGGTTGGCGCGGAGGCTGTATCATTCGGGCAAAATTCCTGCATAGAATTGCAGAAGCGTTTGAGCGCAATCCTGATTTGCCGAATCTGTTACTTGACTCCTATTTTCGCGGTGTCATAGAAGCGGCACAACCTCACTGGCGGAATGTCATTAGCACTGCCACACAACTCGGAGTTCCCATTCCAGCATTCAGTTCAGCGTTAGCCTATTTTGATAGTTATCGCAGTAGCAGACTCTCTGCAAATCTTATCCAAGCGATGCGCGATTACTTCGGTGCACATACCTATCATAAATTGGATGCTGATGGCAACACGGTGGTCGGAAAAGACGGAGAACCCACGGTGTTCCACACCGAATGGATGTTAAAGAACCGCCCAGAAGTTATTATTGAATAAGGTAGCAGGCACACTCCGCTGTGCCGTAGCCCAAGGTATTCTTTTAAAGGAGAATTCATGGCTCAAGAACCACAAAAAGCATTATACGATTTTAAACCGCAACACGATTTTTTTGTCGGAATTGATTCGGACGGTTGCGTTTTCAACAGCATGGAGGTCAAACACAACGACTGCTTCAGTGTAAACGTCGTCAAACATTTTGGATTGGCATCCATTTCACGACAGGTGCATCAGGCGTGGGATTTTGTCAATCTCTATTCCACGATGCGCGGCACGAATCGGTTTAAAGCAGTCCTGCTCGTGTTTGATTATCTACGTGAAATGTCCCTTGTGCAGAAGATGGGCTTAGAAGTTCCAGAACTACCACACTTGCGAAAATGGACTGAAACTGAAACAAAACTCGGAAATCCCGCACTTCAGGAAGCAATAGATAACGCAACTGGCGAAAGACATGATGAATTGAGTCATGTGATGCAATGGAGTCTTGGTGTTAATGAAAGTGTTGCGGAGATTGTCTATAACCTTCCGCCGTTTCCCGGTGTACGTGAAGCATTGCAACGACTCCAAGGAAAGGCAGATGTCATTGTTGTTTCTGCTACGCCAGACGAAGCACTCAAACGGGAATGGGATGAGCATGATATCGACCAATACGTTGCCTTAATTGCTGGACAGGAAATGGGAACGAAAACGGAACATCTTACCATCACAACAAAAGACAAATATCCCAAAAACCATGTCTTGATGATTGGGGATTCACCTGGTGACTTAAAGGCGGGTCGTAGTGTAGACGCGTTGTTTTTTCCTGTCAATCCCGGTGCAGAAGACACATCTTGGGCACACTTCCTTGACGAAGGCATTGATAGATTCTTCAACGGGCAATATGCTGGTGAATATGAAGACAGGTTGCTTAGCAAATTCCAAGAATTGCTACCGGAAACACCTCCGTGGTAGGACGAAAGCGAAACTGATTTACGAAAGGAATATATATGAAGATTTTATTACAACATCGAGTTGAAGGTGAACAGTTAAAGCGGTTAGAAGACATTATTGGTGATGAACATACCTATGTTGCTCCGAGTTCGCGCGAGGAAATTGCAGAAGAAGGCAAAGATACCGATATTTTCTTCGGTTTTTGTAGTGAGGATATTTTTCCACTCCTACCCAATATCAAGTGGATTCAGGCATCGAGCGCAGGTATGGACAAACACATGTATTCTGCGATACGCGAAAGCGATGTGATTTTGACAAATGCTGCAGGACTTTACGGCACGCATGTCGCTGACCAAGCGTTTGCGCTCCTGCTCGGTATAACACGTGGTATCCACCATTTCACACGTAACCAAGATAATCATCAGTGGGGTGGCAGTAAATCTCCGATGATTGAGATTGATGGATTCAAAATTGGTATCGTCGGGTTAGGTGGTATCGGCATGCAGATGGTGAAACGCGCGAAAGGCTTTGATATGCACGTTATCGCAGTCGATGCTTACCGCACCGAAAAACCGGATAACGTAGACGAACTGATGCCGATGGATAAACTTGCAGACATGATGAGTCGCGTGGATGTTGTGATGATTGCCTGTCCATTGACTGAGGAAACACGTGGACTGATAAATGCTGAAAACCTGTCTGTGATGCAACCGACTGCATATCTCATCAATGTTGCGCGCGGTCCGATTGTTAACGAGGCAGACCTTATTGAAATATTGGAAGCCGGTGAAATCGCTGGTGCTGGGTTGGATGTGACAGAGGTTGAGCCACTGGATAAAGCGAGTCCTTTATGGGATATGGATAACGTTATTATTACGCCACACGCTGCAGGAGGTTCGCAGCACCGCATGCGGCGTATTACCGAGTTTTTCTTAGACAACCTTGAGCGGTATCTGAAGGGTAAAGAATTGAAAAATATTGTTGATAAGCAGCTTGGTTTTTAGCGATGATTGAGTATAAAGGTTATATTGGAGTCGTTGATTTTGATCCGGAAATTGATCTCTTTCCTTTTTTAGGAGAACTGATACTATTTCTATAAAATAACATACCCTTTAAGAAATAGATGGTTCGTAGTCGCGCAATTCATTGCGCCTCTTACATTCCAATTCAAAAGAGAAATTCATTTATAGAATTGGTATAACAATTCAAACAAGTCCTGAGTTGTACGGTCGGATAGCCATGAACGCCGCGCGTAGACAGTTAGAGATAGATGTTTACCTTCAAAAGGTCTTGGAGAAAGTTGTTTCGGCAGATTAACATATTTTTCATAACATTCTATAACTCAATCCGCACAGCACAGAATTTCAACTCCGGTTGTTTAGACACCGGATCAAACGCTGAATTCGTTACATAATTCGCATTGGATTCGGCGTGGAAAAGATCGCCCCAATGGAACGGTGTGAACAACAATCCGCGCCGAATAGTATCTGTAACGCGTGCACGCGCATAGCACCTGCCCCGTCTCCCAACAAGATATATCCATTCTCCATCTTCTACCTCGTTTTCTGCCGCATCTTCAGGATGAATTTCAACGAAAGGCTCAGGGTCTTTTTTCGTAAGTTGTGGCACTTTCCCAGTACGGGTACGTGTATGCCATTGACTCGCAACGCGACCCGTTGTCAAGCCGAGTGGGAATTCCGCATCAGTGTTCTCATCGGGCGGTTGATAGACAGGCGTTTTAAATTGTGCCTTTCCTGATGGCGTGAAAAACTTTCTGCGTGTATAACGACGGAGTGTTCCAGGATGTCGCGGGTTAGGACAGGGCCATCGCAGTGACGTTTTCTCAAGCCGTTCATTCGTCATTCCCATCTGGTCACACGGCGTTCCTGCGGTCAACAGACGATATTCGTCCCATATTTCCTTGTGGTTGTGAAAATCAAAGTCCCGCTTGAATCCCATTACCTTCGCAATTTGTGAGAATATCCACCAATCCGGTTTTGCCTCTCCAGGTGGATCCAGGAATTTATCGCTTCGGACGACAAGACGTTCACTGTTTGTCATTGTCCCGCGCTTTTCACCCCACTGCGCAGCGGGAAGCAGCACATCAGCATATTCCGCTGTTTCTGTCGGATAATAACAATCCTGCACGATCACAAAGTCGGCACGTTTGAGTCCTGCTTGAGATACCTTGGTATCAGGCATGCTCACAGCTGGATTTGTACAGACGATCCAGAGTGCGCGAACATCCCCCGCAGCGGCAGCTTCAAACATAGGCACAGCCGTTAATCCCGGTTCCGGGTCAATGCTGCCGGGCGGAATTCGCCACGCCCCTTCAAGATAAGCACGGTGCATATCATTTGTTACAACACGATAGCCGGGCAATTGGTGCGACAGATACCCAACCTCTCTACCACCCATAGCATTCGGTTGTCCTGTTAATGAAAAGGGTCCTGCTCCTCTTATGCCAACCTCACCTAATTGAAGATGTAGGTTGATAAGCGCGGCATTTTTATCAACCCCACTGGTGCTTTGATTTGTGCCTTGGCAGTAAAAACTGAGTAAACGGTTGCTCGGTTTTGATAGAAATTCGACAATTTCGTCGATACGTCCAGGATGGACATCGCAGATAGAGAGAAGAGCGTCCTCGTCAAGACTTTCAAGATGATTTTTATATGCACTAAAGTTTTCACTGTTTTTTTGGACAAAACGTCTATCAACGCGTCCCATTGCGAGCAGACGTTTTGCAATGAGTTGCAGGAACGCAACATCGCTTCCAGGGGCAAGCGGAACATGTACATCGGAAAATTCTGCTGTCTGGGTGCGGCGAGGGTCTACTGCGATAATCCGGGCATTGGGTTCCGATGCCCGCCGTTTCCGAATCATCTGGAAAAGGACAGGGTGATTGAATGCCATGTTTGCACCGATAATTAGAAAGACATCCGCCTGCTGAATGTCATCATAGCAGGTCGGCGGTCCATCTGAACCGAACGCTTGCATATAGCCAACTACTGCAGAAGACATACAGAGTCGGCTATTTGTATCTATATTATTCGTTCGCAGAAACCCTTTGAACAACTTGTTAAAAATGTATGAGGTTTCGGTGTCCAATTGTCCAGAACCGTAGAGAGCAAGTGCATCCTTGCCGTGTTCTAATCGAATCTCTTGAAGACGGTTCGCTGTAAAAGCGATGGCTTGTTCCCACGAAACTTGACGCGGTGCTTCACCCTTGCGTTCCCGAATCATCGGGTATGCGAGCCTGCCATCGTGATTTTGAAACACCTGTTTGAGATGAGCACCTTTTGGACAAAGCATGCCGTAATTTGGCGCTACATCGTCGTCTGCTGAAATCTTGGTGATTTTGTTATTTTGAACTGTCGCGCGAATAACACAACCGACCCCACAATAAGGGCATACGGCTTTTCCTGTTGAACTTTTCACTGATTTCTCCATAGTTAAGAAAGTAAATTACAATGTAAAAGGCTTTTGTTCCTGTACTGCCTCTGTAGACAAATTTGGTCTACAACACGCTGTTAGGTTAGGCTGGCACATTCCCTGCTTCTGCTTTGAGACGTTGTTTTTCAGCCAGCGCAGCATCAAATGCTTTTTTCTCTGTGTCTTGCACTGCAGGCGAGAATCGCACTAATACCGTAGCAAATGATGCGACAATTGCCATTCCACCGAGGAAGAGTAATGCTTGTTGTGTTGTTATACTTTCTGCCCGGAAAAGGAAACCTGCAGCAACTGCTCCCGCATTTCCTCCCGCACCAACAATACCGGCAACCGCCCCCAATGCCTTCCTATTGATAAATGGCACGATACCAAACGTTGCCCCTTCAGACATCTGCACAAAAAGACTGAAAACAATCATTGTTCCAACGGCAATAACCAGCACTGCCATCTGTGAGAACAACATTAGCATAATACCTTCACCTAATAGGACAATAAACAGGAACAGGACACGCCCTCGTAGCCCCATGTTTTTCGCAAAAAAATCGGAGAAAATACCGCCAACCGTGCGTGCAAAAATGTTCATCAGTCCGAACAAACCTGCAATGAGACCTGCAGTTTGGACATCTAACTGAAAGTAGTCGTGATAGTAAAGTGCGGCAACATTGTTAATGGTAAGTTCTACACCGAAACATGCAGCGTAAATAAAAAACAGTGTCCATACGCGATAATCCTTAATCGCAAGCATGAAGGATTCTATGCCTTTGCCTTTAGCAGGTTCAAGGTCACCTCGCTCTCGAAGTTCCTTATAGTCGCCATCTGGTGCATCTTGGGTAGTGAAGTAATAAACGAATCCCATAATAAATAGGGCAATTCCTGGAACAATCATAGCCAATCGCCATCCGAGAAATTCATTTACGCCAAAACTCAGGATAGCCGTAAAGATAAGTGGCATCACCATCTGCGTTACCCCGCCGCCCAGATTTCCCCAACCTGCAGTCGTGGCGTTTGCTGTGCCGATACAATTCGGAGCGAACATCACTGAGGTGTGATACTGCGTGATGACAAATGATGCCCCAATCGCACCGATTGCTAAACGGAATAGCAGGAACGTCTTGTAATCCTGTGCGAGTCCGATACCCATCACCGGTATTGAGCCGAGAATGAGCAGCCACGTATACGCCTTCCGAGACCCGATTCGGTCACAAAGCGGACCGATCAAGACTCGCACCAAAACCGTAATTGCAACAGAGGCAATTATTGTGTTACCAACCTGTGCCTTCGTTAGCATCAAATCTTCGCGCACAATTGCCATGAGTGGTGCAATCCCGAACCATCCGAAAAACGCTAAAAAAAATGCGAACCATGTCGTATGGAAGGTACGCATCTGAACCGTTTTTAGACTAAACAGCTTAATTTGTGTTGCTTTATTTTTTATATTCATTATTTTTACCTAATTTATTTTATTCCTTTCAGTTGTCAGTAGTTGTCGGGTTTCGCTATGCTCTACCCATAGGTTTCAACTTAAGAAAATATCTGCGTTATTGTAAACATCTCTAAATCGCATGATTATTGAGACTGTCCCATACTTAGTCTCGTAGAGACGATATGTTTATAGTCCATGTATTACCACCCTTCTTTAGCTCCGTAGGAGCGACATACCTTGATGGGTAAACCGATGCACATAACATACCGCTCCCGCCAAATGCCATAGGCGCATTTGGCGTTGATTCAGGCATTCATAGCGTTGATTTATGGGTTTTGCTACGTTCACATAAGCTACATTTGCTCGTTATTTCCAATTCATTTTCTTGAAAGATAAGGTACAAGCCCTTCAAGTACCTGCGGCAAATCGTCGCAAGGTACGTTTTCTAACAACTTCGCTCCGATTTTGGGATTTGGTCCTGCATCTCCCTTAACAAATACATCTACTGCATCGGTAACAACCCCATCGATTTTGGTTTTCTTACCGAGAAGTCCAATATCAGCAGCGGCATGGTTACCGCATCCGTTTGGGCATCCCGACCAGTGTACAGTAAGAGATTGTGTATTTCCGAGTTTCGCCTCCAAATGTCGGATTGCTTCCATTGCGCGTTCTTTGGTTTCTATGAGGGAGAAGTGGCAGTAGTCAATACCTGTGCAGCTGACCATTCCACGCATAACTTCTGACGGATCATAGCGGAGCTCTTGTAGGAGCGGTTCAGCCGTTAACTCGCCAATTTTTGCATCCGGCACGTTAGGAATAATCAGATTCTGTCCTTGGGTTAACCTTATCTCTCCAGTGCCATATTGGTCAGCAAGGCGTGCAACTTCATAAAGTTGCGCGGTTGTTATGCGTCCCACTGGCACAATAAGTCCTACATAGTTAAGGTTTTTTTGTTTCTGTGAGAAAATGCCGGTATGATCTGTTTTTTTCTTGCCACGCATATCTTTTCCTGCTGGTAGAAGTGTTTTTGGATAACTAACCTCTAACTCCTTACGAAACTTTTCCACTCCCCAGTCAGCAATAAGAAATGCCATCCGAGATTTGTTGCGAACTGTGCGTGGACCGTGGTCTCTAAAAATCAACGTTATTTCGGCACACAACGCCGCAGCATCTTCAGGTAGAACAAACACATCAAGGTCTTCCGCAAGGGTGTAACCGCCAGAACCCATCTTCCCACCAACTGAAACATTGAAACCTTTTGTTTCTTGTCCATCAATCTCTTTAACAGCAGGAATAAGCGCTATATCCTGAGACGCTGCGTGTGTGCAGTTATCCAAACACCCTGTAATGCCGACATTGAACTTACGCGGAAGATCGGTAAATTCCTTATTGCCTACGATAATATCAGTGTACTTTTTTGCGACAGGTGAAGCATCAAACAATTCATTCGGAGTCAGTCCAGCAACAGGACAACCTGTAACACCTCGGATATTGTCAAAACCTGTTTGAAGTGAATTTAAGCCTACCTCTTCAAGCTGGTTCCAGATATTTTGCACGTTTTCAATCGTAAACCCGCGAAGTTGAATCTGCTGACGAGTGGTGAGGTCAACAAAGCCTGGACCGTGTGCCTCACTGATTGAGGCGATAGTACGAAATTGCGCTGAATTACTAAAACCGCTTGACATTCGGAGCCGCATCATAAAAGCACCTGGTGTCTGTCGCCGGTAGAACACGCCTACCCACTTAAGTCTATCGCGTTTTTCTGGAGGAATTGATTCCCACCCATTCCTAACGTAGTGTGGAATATCATCTATCACCTCAAGACCGTTTTTTTCACGTTTGAGTGCCTCAGCGGGATGAAGCTTGGGTTTTCCCTTTTTTCGGGCACTTGTTCGCTTCAATACTGTTTTCTTCTTTTCAAGTTGGTTCATCTTTGAATCTCCTATTTTACCTATGTGACTTTCAGTCAGTGTTGTTCATGGATATGTATCTGCTATCTTATGAATACCGATGAATAGTTAAAACAAAAAGCGCCCATCGGCAAGCGTAATGCTTTCGCCAGATGGACACCTATGTCCAAACCTAACCAACATTGGTTGGGTGTTTTTGATATTCTTTTTAATTCAGTAGTAGCGTTCAACGTTGAACGAGTACTGTTATCTTAATCTAAAATGTAGTGATCAGGTGTTCCTACTCCTTGTTTGTCAATACTTCCGAAATTGAGAGGACATCTTGGGCAATTTCTGCGAGGCGTTTTCTGCGATCCATTGCCATTTTTCGCAAAGTCTGATATGCTTCTGCCTCGGTAGTGCCGCGTTGCTGCGCAACAATTTCCTTTGCTCTTTCAATGATTTTGCGTTCAGCAAGGCTTGTTTTCGTCTTTTCAAGTTCTTGCTGCAATGCTTGAAACTTTCCAAAACGCGCAACAGCCGCCTTAATAATCGTTTCAATACGTTCCTTACTAAGTTCACCCACAACATACGCGGAAACACCTGCCAACGTAGCGTTTTGAATTGTCTCGGATCGCTCATCCTGTGCAAACATTACAATCGGACACGGATGATTTTGATTGATTGATGCAACGGTGTCTAAAGTTTCATCACAAGGCGAGTCAGCGCCAATGAGAATTATGTCCGGATTAGCCTGTTCGACTCGTTGCAGAAGATCGCGCTGGAGCGGTATGTGTGCTATGACATTATATCTGCTTGCTTCAAAGACTTGATCTAACTGATTTATCCGATTCACATCGTCATCAACGATTAATAGATTCTGTGTTTTAGAGACTGTTTCCATTCTATTGAATTTAAACCTTTCTAAATCCGATACAATGCAAGTAAAAGTGCATAATTAAGGCTCACATAAAACTTATTGCAAAATCAGTGCCAAGTACGTAGAAATGGTTAATAACAAGCACTCTCTATAATTTCAAGGATTGAAAACAATCATTGAATTGTAAGTTGCTTATTTTTTAAGCAGAAAAATCTTATTTTTTTAGCAATAGGGAATTTATTTGAGGGGTGTGCATAAATATTTGGTGCATCAACACAGACAGGGACAGACGCCAGGTGCCGCTTGATTTATAGAAACGCGTTTGTAGTCGCGCAATTCATTGCCAAATCAACGCAGCATGCGCCAAATCAACGGTCCGAATGCCTTATGGCATTCCCCGTGTGGCATGCTGCGCCT
>LXNJ01000988.1_pt1 | contig 17862 bp, 18 predicted proteins | sample 809081 | NCBI WGS metagenome assembly LXNJ01 (sample SAMN04870510, study PRJNA318959) | sponge metagenome | biome: sponge; feature: marine sponge reef; material: water | host: Petrosia ficiformis | place: Greece: Milos, Mediterranean Sea | collected 2013-05-29 | depth 5-7 m
TGATTTTCACACAAGGATATTGAAAATCATCTTCTTGTATCCGAAGCAATTGCCCGGCACATTACAAACTCCGTCCAGAAAGGAACAAGTCCACCGACGTCCCAAATGGTGGAGAGTCAACTGGAAGTAGAGGCGGCTGCGCTCACGAACAAGATTACAGATGGCTATTCTCAGGAGTTTTTTACGGATGACAGGAGTGGCGGTCTGAGCCGGTCAAATGAGAGAGCCCGAGAATTCATCGAACGCAAGCGGATCGATGGAGTAGGCTTGGTTGATCTTGCGCCAGGCAAGGAGCTATTTTCACGTTTGTCAACTTGGGCACAGACGAAGTACGGAGTGTCGTTTAGTGCGGCAAATATTGCACGAACAATACACAGGCCAGAATTATCAAGAGAGCTTTGTGATGTAATTCGAGAGATCGAAGAGGCTGGCGCAGTATGATGGGCGACAAAGTCGCTTTGAACAGCTACTTAATCGTCATCGAAGTAACGGAAACCGGGTTTTCGGCGTATTCTCCGGACCTTCCCGGATGTGTATCCACCGGCGCCACGCAGCAGGAAGTGGAAGCGAACATGAAGGAAGCAATTGAGTTTCACCTCGATGGATTGAAACAGGAGCGTTATCCGATTCCAAGACCAACCGCGGAGTCGGTCTACCTCGAAGTAACACCATAGGTTCAGACAGTCTATTGATTTCAAAGGCCATTAAATCCAAGTGAAAGACAGCGCGAGGTACGCAAAGATTGTCGAATGGTCGGAAGAGGATCATTGCTATGTTGGCAGCGCGCCCGGACTGATTTACGGTGGTTGCCACGGAGAAGACGAAAGGGCCATTTTTGATCATCTTTGCCAGATTGTTGAGGAGGCGATCGCAATATGCCAGAAGGACGGGAAGCCTCTGCCGCCGACAACGTCGTCCATCGAATTGCTCGGCCATTGAAGTATGATTTCGCCAGGACGCAGCGATGAGGTCCTGAACAGTGGATGAATTGAGACCATACTGATGGCAAGTAGGAATTGAGATGCCTGAGATTTCACGTTTCTACGGCATCATCATCTCGATGTATTACGATGATCACAATCCACCGCATTTCCATGCGCGTTACGGGGGAAGCCGGGCGGCCATTGAGATCCCAACGCTGCGGGTTTTGGACGGAAAACTACCTCCCCGGGTACTTGGATTGGTCGTTGAGTGGGCGTCTCAACATCAGCCGGAATTGATGAACAACTGGGAAGCCATACGCAACGATCGACCTCCGCAGAGGATACAACCGCTGCTGTAGAAAGGAGCGTCGTATGCTGCACGACGTGGTTTCGGCTACCTACCAGGGTGATTACCAGATAGAACTGGAGTTCGATGACGGCCAGCGAGGTACCGTCGACTTCTCTAACTACTTGGAAAGTGGAGGTGTATTCGAGCGATTCCGGGATCTTGAGTTCTTCCGTAACTTCAAAATTAACAAGGAGCTCGGGGTTCTGACATGGGGTGACGAAATCGACATCGCACCGGAGACCCTGTATGCGAAGGCGACAGGCACTCCTCTTCCCGCATGGATGAATCCGGAGGAAGAGCCTCAGGAAAAACGGATTCTGCATACGGACTCGGCAGTAGACGGTTAGCCCCATGCGTCCCAAAATGGAATCCGGATTGATCTGACTCACGACTTCTTTCGCCTTTTCAATGTCTACGGAATCGCGACGCATGACCAGACCCAGCCAGTTGGAACGCGCGGAACTGAACGAGGAGCAGGCTCGGATTTACGACGCCATCCTCAAGTCCAGGGGAAGCATCGCCGGGCCGTTCGGGATCTGGCTGCACAGCCCCGGGTTGGCCGACTGCGCGCAGCGTCTGGGCGAGTTCGTCCGGTACCGCACCAGTCTGGAGCCGAGACTGAGCGAACTGGCCATCCTCGTAACGGCGCGATTCTGGGACTGTCAGGTGGAGTGGTCCCTGCACGAACCCTTCGCCGTGGAAAGCGGATTGAGCGAGGGGGTCATAGACGCGGTCCGTCAAGGACGGGATCCCAACTTTGGCCGCGACGACGAACGCGCCGTTTTCGACTACGTCAGCGAATTGCTCAACAATCGGTTTGTTCCGGACGGCGTATTCAATGCGGCTCAGAAAGCCGTGGGAAAGAAAGGCGTTGTGGAGCTGACGGGCATTGCCGGCTATTACAGTCTGGTGGCACAGACGCTCAATGCGTTTCAGGTCCCGGTTCCCGAGGGTTGCGCGCCCACGCTTGTGGACTGCCCCACCTTCGAAGCTTAACGGCGTAACGTTGTCAGTGGCGGCCTTCGTTTCGGACAGCGACAGATTCGAACGGAAGTATCCCTAAGTGTTGGATCGTGCGTAAGCAGTTGGGAATTAGCATCTTCTGTATGGAATCGAACCGGATTATCAAAAATCCCAATCTCCGCCCCAGGCTGCGCGCGGCGGGGCTGGTACTGCCGCTGATGGCCTTTGTCGGCTTCACCTTCCTGGCCCCGCTTGCGACTATGCTGGTACGAAGCGTCTACGATCCCGTGGTTGCCAATGCCATGCCCCGGACGCTCGACCTGCTGCGCGACTGGGACGGCAAGGGCGCACCATCGGAGGCTGTCTACGCATCAGCCGCGCGTGAACTCGTGAAGGCACGCGAAGATCGGACCCTCGGTCAGATCGCCAGTCGCGTCAACCGGGTACGGGGTGGGCTGCGAAGCGTGCTGACGAAGAGCGCGCGGCGGCTCAGGCGCGTGGACAGTGGACCGTGGCGGGACGTTATGGTCGGTATCGACTCCGACTGGGGCGATGCGCGTACCTGGCACGCGATCCGTAGCGCCGGAGAGCGGTATACGTTGCGGCACTATCTCAATGCCCTGGATCTGCAGAGGCGTGGAGACGGCGCCGTCGCCCGCCAGCCCGAACAGCGCCGCATTTACCTCCCGTTGCTGTGGCGGACCCTCTGGGTGAGCCTGACCATCACAGGGCTCTGTCTGTTACTCGGCTACCCGATCGCTCACCTGATCGCGCACGCGCCACCGCGTGTCGGCAATCTGCTGCTGATTCTTGTACTGGTCCCATTCTGGACGTCGCTGCTTGTGCGAACCACGTCCTGGATCGTGCTGCTGCAGACCCAGGGCGTTCTGAACGACCTGCTCGTGGCTTTGGGCATGATTGGCGACGACGGCCGACTGGCCATGATTTACAACATGACCGGGACTCTGGTGGCGATGACGCACGTGCTGCTTCCGTTCATGATTCTCCCGCTCTACTCCATCATGCGTGCCATCCCGCCCATTCAGATGAGCGCCGCGGCCTCCCTTGGCGCAAGTTCCTTCCAGGCTTTCTGGCGCGTTTACTGGCCGCAGACCCTGCCAGGCGTGAGCGCGGGATCGCTCCTGGTGTTCATTCTCGCCATCGGTTACTATATCACCCCCGCGCTGGTGGGCGGAAGCAGCGGGCAACTCATATCGAACATGATCGCCTTCCATATGCAGACCTCGCTCAACTGGGGTCTTGCCGCTGCGCTGGGCGGCATCCTCCTGGCCTGCGTGGGCGTACTGTATCTGCTCTACGACCGCCTGGTGGGAATTGAACGGATGAGGTTGGGCTGAGATGGCGAATCCCGAAACGCCGGAACGCGTGGGCCGTTTTCTTTACGTTGGCTTCTGTGTCCTGGTGTTCCTGTTTCTGGTTGCGCCCATCCTGGTAATCGTACCCCTGAGCTTCAACGCGGAGCCCTATTTCACCTTTACCGAGGGTATGCTGAGGCTGGATGCCGACGCCTGGTCATTGCGCTGGTACCGGCAGATTATCGAAAACGAGGTATGGTCGCGCGCGCTCGCCAACAGCCTGATCATAGGAGTCGCCTCCACGGTTCTGGCGACCGGCTTTGGAACACTCGCCGCGATGGGGCTTTCCAGCCCGGCCATGCCCGGCCGGCGCATCGCGATGGGATTGCTCATTTCTCCCATGGTGACTCCGGTGATTATCGCGGCGGCGGGCATGTTCTTCTTCTACTCGAACCTGGGACTGGCGCAGACGCACCTGGGCCTGATTCTGGCCCACGCCGCGTTGGGAACCCCGTTTGTCGTGATCACGGTAACCGCCACGATGTCTGCTTTCGACACCAACCTCACGCGCGCGGCGGCAAGTCTCGGCGCGGGGCCTGTGCGTACGTTTCGCCGAGTTCAACTGCCGCTGATCGCGCCCGGCGTGATCTCGGGGGCGCTTTTCGCCTTCGCCACGTCTTTTGATGAAGTGGTCGTGGTGCTGTTCATGGCCGCAATCGAACAGCGCACGATTCCGCGCCAGATGTGGGCCGGCATCCGGGAGCAGATCAGCCCGACAATCCTCGCCGTGGCGACGTTTCTGATTGTCTTCGCCGTGCTGCTGCTCTTCACGGTCGAGTGGATGCGAAGGCGTTCCACCGCGAGATAAGCCGCCGGGACGTGCAGGCTCTCGCATACCGGCGCATCTGCGTCAACAATACACTTGTCAACCAGCAAAGGGATCCAGAGGCCCCGCAATGCATGGAAACGAGTCAGCGCACGTCGAGTTCGAGGGCGTCAGCAAGAGCTTTGACGGCCGTACCCTTGTTGTCGACAACCTCGATCTCAGCGTCCGGAAAGGCGAATTCCTCACGATGCTCGGGCCCTCCGGATCGGGAAAGACCACGTGTCTCATGATGCTTGCGGGGTTTGAAACGCCATCGTCGGGCGCCATTCGAATCCACGGGCGTTCCGTACACGAGTCGGCCCCGCGCAAACGCGGGATCGGCATGGTCTTTCAGAATTACGCGCTTTTTCCCCATATGACGGTTGGCGGCAACCTCGCCTTTCCGCTGGAGGTGCGCGGGCTGGACGGGGTGCAATGCCGTGAACGCGTGTCGCGGGCCCTTGAACTGGTCCGTCTCGACGGCCTTGAAGACAGGAAGCCTTCCCAGCTTTCCGGGGGCCAGCAGCAGCGGGTCGCAATCGCGCGGGCGTTGGTCTTCGAGCCCGACCTGGTGCTGATGGACGAGCCGCTGGGCGCGCTTGACAGGCGCCTGCGTGAGGAGATGCAGTACGAAATCAGGCGTATCCACAAGAGCCTGGGTGTTACCGTGGTGTACGTGACTCACGACCAGGAGGAGGCCATGGTCATGTCGGACAGGATCGCCGTGCTTCGGGGAGGCGACGTCCAGCAGGTCGCCGAACCTGAGGTCCTCTATGAAGAGCCGGAACGCTCGTTTGTCGCCCGCTTTATCGGGGAGAACAACCGTCTCCACGGCCGGGTGAGGCGCGTTGACGGGGACATCTGCGAAGTCGAGACGGGCGGTCAGACCATCTGCGCCCTTCGCGTCGCTCCGTGCGGCCCTGGCGATGCCACCACGCTTTCGATTCGTCCCGAGCGGGTTGCCATCTCGCCCGATTCCGGCCTGTACACGAACGAACTCGACGCAAGAATCGAGGACATTACCTTTCTGGGCGACCATCTGCGGGTTCGTGTGAGTGTCTGCGGCCGTTCGGACTTCATCGCGAAGATACCCAACATCGTGGGGCACGGCGCCATGCTGGTGGGAGACGAGGTCCGGATCGGTTGGACGCCCACGGACTGCCGGGTATTGGACCCGGATACCGAGGAGGAAACAACATGAAGGACGTTTGGAGGAAGATCGTGGGTATCACGTCGTTGATGGGATTGTCGATGCTGACAGCGGTTGCCGCCGTCGCGGACGACCGGCCGTTGACGGTGGTTTCATGGGGCGGCTCGTATGCGCGCGCGTGCGTCAAGGGGTATCACGAGTCCTTCACTGCCGAAACCGGGATCGCGATTAACCTGGAAGACTACAACGGCGGCCTGGCGCAGATTCGCGCGCAGGTGGACGTGGGCAACGTCTACTGGGACGTCGTGGACCTGGAAATCCCGGACATGGTACGCGGCTGCGACGAGGGCCTGCTTGAGCCAATTGCGGTCGACTCGCTCCCGGCGGGGGCCGATGGCACGCCCGCGGTGCAGGACTTTGTCCCCGGCACGCTGACCGAATGCGGACCAGCCACGATCTTTTATTCCACCGTTTACGCGTATAACAAGGAACATATCAAGGGCGAGAAACCATCTACGATCGCTGACTTCTTCGATCTGGAGAGATTTCCCGGTCGTCGCGGTATGCGGCGGTCGCCACTGGTGAACCTGGAATTCGCGCTGATGGCCGACGGCGTACCGGTCGATTCGGTGTACGCCGCACTCGATGCGCCGGCCGGCGTGGATCGGGCCTTCCGAAAGCTGGACACGATCAAGGAGCATATCGTGTGGTGGGAGGCCGGGGCGCAGCCGCCGCAGATGTTGGCCGACGGGGAGGTGACGATGAGCACGGCTTACAACGGGCGCATCTTCAACGCGCAGGTGCTGGAAGACCAGCCCTTCGTGGTGGTGTGGGACGGCCAGGTCCTGGATACAGGCGGGCTGGGTATTGTCGCGGGCACGCCCAACCTCGAATCGGCGAGGAAGTTTGTCAAATTCGCCACGAGTGCGCAGGCCATCGCCGGCGTGGGCCGTTATATTTCCTACAGCCCGACGCGGCGCTCCGCACTGCCGCTGATCTCGACGCACGCCGAAAAGGGCGTGGATATGGCGCCGCACATGCCCACCAGCCCGCAGAATGCAAAGCGCGCCCTGCACAGCAACTGGGAGTGGTGGAGCGATCATCTGGATGAGATGAACGAGCGCTTCAGCGCCTGGCTGGCACGGTGAACTGGCACGATGTTTGCGGAGACCTCTTCGGCGACAATAGACATGGTGATGGACCAGCCGAAAGGAGATACATGATGGGCGCGACCTACGTAGACGTAACGATCCGAAATCCGGCCGATCTGCAGCGAAGCTGGACCGGCGCATTCCTGGTGGACACCGGCGCGTTTGACTCGCTCGTACCGAGGGTCCGGTTGGAAGCCATCGGACTTAAGCCGAAGGGCCGCCGCGAGTACACCCTCGCAGATGGGACCCTGATCAGCATGGAGATTACGACTGCCGACCTGGAATTCGAAGGAGAGGTCGTGGGCGGCACAATCGTTTATAGCGAGGCAGGTGCGGAACCGTTGCTTGGCGTAACCGCTCTGGAGTCAGGCGGCTTCGAGGTGGACCCTCGCAACGAGGAATTGAAACGGTTACCAGCGATTTTATTGAAGTCAGGCAGAACCAGACATACGTTTTGTGGAGAAGAAAGGCTATGAACCTGTGACGATTAGCATTTGTGCGAAATCGGAGATGTATGGTCGTGTTTTCCGTATTCTCGGTAATCGTCCTGACCCTACGTGCCAATATAGCGTGAGAGGTTTTCTAGGCTTTGATTTTGGATTGAGTTTGTCATTGCAATCAGCGACGTTCAGCGTGGTGAACGAGTAACTGTGCCTGATGTGCAGACCGAAATGAAGGTTCACGCAGCACTTAAATTGAAAATCTCTTAAAATGGAAACACAACAAAACCTCGCTCTCGACGATCCACACGCTCGCACGCAAAGCGAGGGACTGGACGTTGTCTACGCGAGCGCCAGCGGCTCGGAGAGATTTCACAGGGACTCCCTGTTCGGGGGCTTCAGTTCCATGCGTGCGCTCACGTATACGCCAAGCATACCGATGATTCTGGCGTTGCTGAGGGACTACGACTACGAGGATTTCGAATGCATTTTCGGCCACAGCGGCATTCTGTCGCGTGACGCTGCGGACGTGCTGGGATTCCAGGCCGTTGTGGATGAAAAGCTGAACAAGGGCTTCGTGGGTATCAAGGGCCTGTCGGAAGAACGGAAGAAATTCATCTATGATCGCGCTGTGGATGAAACCGCCCGTTTTCTTGTGGTTAAGGACATTATCGCCCACGCCAAGATCTATCTCCTGGAACGGCCGGAACTTCAACGGGTCATTGTCGGCTCGGCCAACCTTTCCGAAACGGCATTCTCCGGGCGACAGGCTGAAACGTTAATTGTGTTTGACAACGACGACGTGGCATGGGCCCACTATCGCCGTCAATATGACGCGGTTCGCGACGTCGCTTCAAACAGAGTTCCCCTGCGCGAACAGCCCATTCCGGCCGAGCTCTTGCCAATAGAAGAGACGCCTGTATTGAAGGAAGCGGAAGGCAGCAGCAACGGCGTGTCGATTTTCGTGCCGTCCGAAAACGAAAATGAGCCCGAATACAGTGTGCCTCGAGTCCTGTCGCAGGTTGAACGCATCAGGCCGGCCCGCAGGCAGGCCCTGGCCGACATCCGCCCCGACAGGAAGGGTATCATCAAGTTCACGTCGTCGATCGTCAGGCAGATGACGCGGATCCGAACGTCCAGCCATGAGAATGAGGGACCAAAGACGTACCTGTCTTGCAACGGAGGTGTTTTCTCGCTCTCAGGCCTGGAACTCAGCCTTGACGTTGACCCGTCTCAAGTCACTGATGACGTCGACGCCTGGTTAGAGTTCTTCGGCAATTACGAGAATGGCTTTGTAGGTGATATTCCCCGACTGCAGCGCGATTACTTCACGTTCATGTGCTGGTTCTATTTTTCGCCGTTTATGTGCGACTTGCGAAATGCCGACCTGCGGCGGGGTCGTTTCAGCTTCGACCAACCGATGTTTGCGGTACTCTACGGACAAAGCAACTGCGGAAAGAGCAGCCTGATCGAGACGCTGATGGCGTCGATGTTTTCTCACCCCCGAATTGTCGAGACGCAGTATTTCACGCGAAGCAACCTTCGCGGATTGCAGGCATCCTATAAGCGATTTCCGGTGGTCTTCGATGACGTAACGCGCGACCGTTTCAGCCGGCACGCACCCGAAATTATTAAAGATGAGACCATTACCTATTCCGAGTATCCGTGTTTTGCGCTATCCATGAATGCAGACGCGAGGAGCTTTCTGCCGGAAATCGTGAAACGATGTCTCATGATTTATACGAGGACGTCTTTGCCGGGTGACGATCCCACGGCCAGGCGAAGGCTCCAGCGGTCGGTCGCATCCATTCGCGAGAGGCTGACCCCGTCTCTCTACCGGTCGTATCTGAAACAGATGCTCACGGAAATGGATGAACTGCTCAAGTCTGACGGTACGGAAGGCGATGAAGTGGATGCACTCGAACTGTCATCTTCCGTTCTTTGCCGTCTCTTCCGGGAGAACCTGCCTCCAGGCGCTGAAATACCCGCGTGGTGTTCACCGATGACCTTGAGCGAGTATCAGGAACGGGCGTTTGAAAGGCCTCGCCTCATACTCGCGAACCTGCTGCACACTGACAAATACAGTGCCGAACGTAAGCCGCCATCCGGCAGCTGGACGCTCACGGGGGACACGGTGATCATTGCGGCGGATATTATGGCGTCGGGCCGGATGAAGAGCGATATACCGGACTGGATCCTGGACGATACCGCCAGCGTAGCGGACCAGATCGTACTGAAGCGCGACCGGTTGGAATCGTTCCTGAACCGGCGAGTGAAGCGCCCGAATCGCTGGTTGAGATTTCTCCGAAACTGACGCAGCACTCTGTATGCATGGGCATGCCCGGCGTGGCCGGCAGGATTGCGAATTCAATCCGTGGCTCGTCGATGACGTTTTACCCGTGAAGAGGGGAAAGGAATGCTCCAGGATCGCAAACTCAGGATCGCGCAGGTGGGTTGCGGCAACCGGGGTCTCGGCGTGAGGCTGCCCGCGATCCGCATGATGTCGGACGTGTTCGAACTGGCGGCCGTGTGCGACGTGGACGAAGGGAAAGCGCGCTCCGTCGGCGCGGAATTCGGGGTCCCCGCCTATTCGCGGGTCCAGGATCTGGCGGCGAACGAAGACCTGGATATTGCGGCGGTGAGTACGCCCGGCGATTCGCACCACGCCGTGGGCGCGTACCTGGCTGAGCGAGGCGTAAATCTCATCGTGGAGACGCCGATTTCACCCACGCTGCAGACGACGGATGTACTCATCCGGGCGGTCGAGCGGGGCGGGGTGAAGCTGGAGGTGGCCGAGCAGTTCTGCCGGGAACCCATACATCTGATGAAGCGCGTGGCGATCGAGGCCGGGCACATCGGGGACGTACTGCGGGTGTTCTCTCTCTTTCAGACCGGCGGCTATCACATCGTGAGCAACGTCCGGGCGATGGCTTGCGATTCCGAGGCCGTGCGCGTCACCGGCCTGGCGATGAATTCGCCGATTCCCCGGGTAAATGTCAGCGACATCCGGCAGTATGAAACCGAATCCTGGACGATGGATCTGGTCGAGTTCGCAAACGGCGCACTGGCCGTGATGTCCTATTCCGCCATGTATCACGGGAGGGCCCTCGGACGCAAGAGCCAGACGTTGTTTCAGGTTGACGGTACCACCGGGACGATTGTCGAGGACGACGTGCATACCACAACGGAAGCACAGCGTCTGAGTGGCGGCCGCGCCACCGTCTGCCCGATCAGGACGGTAACGCGGGAAGTGGACGGGATGCAGGTTCTGGACCGGATGGAGGTGGAGACCGACCCGCCGCTGGTATGGCAGAATCCGTGGCCGCAGTATCGGACGTCTCCGCGCGGGTTGGCGATTGTGGAGGAGATGGACAGTATTGCCAGGGCGGTACTGGATGACCTGCCAACGCGATATGACGGATACCGGGCGCGAAAAGATATCGAGATCGAACTGGCAGTGGCCGAGTCCGGGCGGCTGGATGGAAAACCGGTGGACCTGCCACTGCAGGAACCCGTGTCGCGGGAAACGAAGCTGCTTGCACGATTCGCGCGGGACTACGCGTGCGATCCGTTCGACGTGGAAGCGTGCGTGGACGTGTTCTTTCCGAAGCGGTAGCCATTTCCCCGGAATCGCCGGGCTGCGGAGATATCGAGAATGGGCAAAGGACGCACATTCGCTTCCGAGGCAAGAAAACTGACGGATAAAAGAACGGGTGCATCTATCCGTCAGATGACGGATCATCCCTCCATCAATCACAATCTGTACTTTTCGAACCCGTCGTGGACGCCGGACGGAAAGACCGTCGTATTTACCTCGTATCGCTCCGGGAAACCCAACCTCTTTAAAATGGACGACGACGCCGGCACGATGACGCAGTTGACCGACGTGGACGGATTCGGAGGATTCGCCGCTTGCCCTTCGCGAGACGGGCAGAGCGTATTTTATAATGCGGGCGGACAGGTACGCACCGTGGACCTCGACACGCTCGAGGAATCGGTTCTCGCCGATTTCGGCAGCGGCAGCGCGGGTGGGTGCAGTCTCTCGTTTGACGGTGCGCGCCTGGTGACCTCATTGCACCGGGACGGCGCTTCGGCGGTTGCCGCCGTAGAGACCGACGGGTCCGGATTCCGCGTCGTGCGTGAACCGCCCCGCACCGTCGGCCACGTTCAGGTCTGCCCGGTCGACCCGAACCTGATCCTGTACTCGAGCGACGTGAATCAACGCATGTGGGAGGTGAGGATTGACGGGAGCGCCGAACGCGCACTGTTTGTCCATGACAGGTCGGCCTGGATTACGCACGAGACCTTTCTTGGGCACTCCGATGAAGTGATGTTCGTGCATTGGCCCTATTCCCTGAGGGGCATCAGGGCGGGGGAGGACGAGGATCGGACCATTGCTTCCTTCAACGCCTGGCATCCTTCGCCCCGTCAGGATGGATCCCTCATTGTGTGTGACACCACCTGCCCCGATATCGGATTGCAGCTGATCGACCCGATGACCGGACAGCACGAAACACTCTGCTTTCCAGGCAGTTCGAACGGAGGATCGCAGTGGGCGAAAACGGTCCCCGAGGACGACCACAAGACCAGGCCCGAAACCTACGGGCCCCAGTGGTCCCACCCGCACCCCTCTTTCAGCCCCGACGGGAAACGGGTCATCTATACCTCGGACCGGACGGGCGCCAGCCAGATTTACGTCGTGGATGTGCCCGATCAGTTCTCGTCTTTTCCGTAGAGGGCAGGCCGGTGACGATCTGTCGGTTTCTGCAAAAAAGGCTTGACTCCCGATGTGCAATCCTGTAGATTTGCGTTCCGCCCTTGCTTTGAAGTATCCTCATTAAAATAAAGAAGATATGAATATCCGCTTCCGATTGTGCGGAGGGCGTTAGCGGCAATTCATCCCGTTGGCCTGATTTCAGGTGTCGGCTGGATTGGCGTGCAGGCCGGCGCAGCAGGATGTACAGGCGCGTCCTGCCGGTGCCGACGGGGAGTATGTATGGGCGGACCCCTTTGAAGCGGACGTTCAGAATTTCGGAACCTGGATCCGGTTGAGGTGTTGTTTTATAAGGGAAAGGAGCGGAATATTATAATGATGCGGTGGACGTGGGTTTTCGGAATAGCGGCCTCCCTTTTCCTCGGATGCGCCCGCGAGTCCGCGGACGAGCTTTTTTCAAACGGCGAGGCGGCGGCTCACAAGGAGGCGACCCATCCGCAGGCGGAGGCGCATCTCAAGAAATTCCTGGATTTTTATCCGGATGATCCAAGGGCGGACCTGGCGCTTCATGCGTTGGCGCGCGTGCTCCTGAATCGACACAAATTCGATGAAGCCATCGGGTTTTACGAGACGCTGGTACGGCGTTTCCCTGAAAGCCGGTATGCCGATCAGGCCCAATTCATGATCGGGTACGCCTACGACCTCCAGGGTCAGTTTGAAAAAGCCCGAGAAGCATATCAGAAAGTCATCGATATGTTCCCGAAGTCGGAATTGTACGATGATGCCGCCATTTCGATCCGGAATCTCGGGAAGCCGCCCGAGGAGTGGTTTCCCGTCGATTCAACGTCGGCCACAGGTATAAACTGAAGTTGAAACGGGTGTGACAGGTTCGGAATGGGTCCCACGCCGCGCCCGAATCGACTTCACTCACCGATTCAGGCCGTCAATCAGTTCGTGAAGCCATGGTTTCTCATCATTCAGCCAACGCAACCCGGCCGGACGGTATTGGTGTATACGGAATCCGTCCGGTGTTCTTTTGTGAGATTCAGAGATGATGATTGCGGCCGATATACAGCAGCTGAACGATGAAGTGGAACGGGAGAGCGCGTTCGTCCAGCGTCTGACGGGCGAGGTGGGCCGGGTGATCGTGGGTCAGCAGTCCATGGTTGAACGTCTGATGATCGGGCTGCTGTGCAACGGTCACGTGTTGCTCGAAGGCGTGCCCGGACTGGCAAAGACGTTAACCATCACCACTATGGCGCAGGCAATCCAGGCCTCGTTCAGCCGCATTCAGTTTACGCCCGACCTGTTGCCCGCGGATCTGGTGGGCACCATGATCTACAACCAGGCGACAGGCGAATTCGTACCGAAAAAAGGTCCTGTCTTCGCACAACTGGTGCTCGCCGACGAAGTGAACAGGGCGCCCGCCAAGGTTCAGAGCGCCATGCTCGAGGCGATGCAGGAGCGCCAGGTGACCATTGGCGATCAGACCTTCCGGATGGACGATCCGTTTCTGGTCCTTGCCACGCAGAATCCCATAGAACAGGAGGGTACCTACCCACTTCCCGAGGCGCAGGTGGACCGCTTCATGATGAAGGTCCGCGTTACCTATCCGCGGCGTGAGGAGGAGCGGGAGATTATCGATCGGATGGAAGGCGGGGCGCCCCCTGCCGCAAATCCCGTTGTCCGGCCCGACGATATCATCCGTGCTCGCGGGGTTGTCGACCGGGTGTACGTCGACGACAAGATCAAGGACTACATTGTGAACCTGATGCTGGCAACCAGGGATCCGGCGGCGTTCGGCATTCAGGATCTCAACGCCTTGATCGAATATGGATGTTCGCCGCGCGGCTCGATTTTCCTGACGCGCGCGGCCAAGGCCCACGCATTCCTGAGGCGCAGGGGATACGTGACGCCGGAAGACGTGAAAGCCATGGGCCTGGACATTCTTCGCCACCGGGTGATTGTGACTTACGAAGCCGAAGCGGAGGAAGTCGATTCGGAGGATATCGTCCGCCGGATATTCGATCATGTCGAGGTCCCCTGACGTGATGATTCCTGCCGAGATACTCAAGAAAGTGAGGCGCATCGAACTGCGCACGCGGTATCTGGTCGACACCATGTTCTCCGGAGAGTACCATTCCGTCTTCAAGGGTCAGGGGATGGCGTTTGCCGAAGTGCGTGAGTACCAGTTGGGAGACGATATCCGGTCGATAGACTGGAACGTCACGGCCCGGATGGGACATCCCTTTGTCAAAGTGTACGATGAAGAACGGGAACTGACGGTGATGTTGATGGTCGATGCCAGCGCATCCGGAGATTTCGGTACGGTCTCGCAGATGAAGGGCGAAATCGGGGTCGAGATTTGTGCCTTGCTGGCATTTTCCGCCATACAAAACAACGATCGCGTGGGCCTGATTGTCTTCACGGACGGCGTGGAGGTGTTCATCCCGCCTAAAAAGGGCAGGACCCACGTGCTGCGCGTGATACGGGAATTGTTGTACTTCAGGCCCAGTCGGCGGGGTACGGACATTGGCGCGGCACTCGACTATCTCAACCGGATCAACAAACGAAAGAGCGTTGTGTTTCTCGTCTCAGACTTTCTGGCGTCCGGCTATGAGGCCGCGTTGAGGGTGTCCGGCAAGCGACACGACCTGATCGCGGTTGTGCTCCAGGACCCGAGGGAACGTGAATTGCCTGACGTCGGTCTCGTCGAGCTGGAAGACGCTGAAACGGGCGGTGAGTTGCTGGTGGACACGTCCGACCCGGAGTTTCGGTATCTCTTCAGGCAGCTGAACGACAAGGCGGAGGAGCGGAGGGATCAGGTATTCCGCTCGGTCGGCATCGACCGCGTCGATATTCACACAGAGGCGACGTACGTGGACGCGTTGATGCGTTTCTTCCGGAAACGGGCGCAACAGATCGCGGCTTAGCAGCCCGTTGAAAAAGTCCATCCGGGCTGCCTGCCTGTGCGGTGCACGCAGACAGGCGTCCGGCCCTTGCGGTCGAATGACTCGGCCTCGCCTGCAGACCGACTATTTCAACGGACTGTTAGCCTTCCGGATGGACGCTTGCCACGGGCTGATAAGGAGGCCGTTGTGATCGAAGTTGATCATATCACCAAACAGTACGGGTCGCTGGTGGCGGTCAAGGACCTGACGTTTACGGTCGAAAACGGGGAAGTGGTCGGCTTCCTCGGCCCCAATGGTGCGGGCAAGACCACCACCATGCGCATTCTGACGTGTTATCAGCCGGCTACGCAGGGGACCGCCCGGGTGGCCGGATTCGACGTTTTCGACGAACCGATGGAGGTCAAGAGGCGCATCGGGTACCTGCCGGAGCATCCGCCGGTATACAGCGACATGTACGTGAGGTCGTATCTGGATTTCGTCGCGCAGATAAAAGGCGTGCCGTCGCGGAATCGAAGGTCGCGGGTAGACAGCGCGATGGAACGGTGCGGGATTACGGATCGGGCGAAACAGTTGATCGGCCAACTCTCAAAGGGTTATCGCCAGCGCGTGGGTATCGCACAGGCCATTCTGCACGATCCCGACGTCATTATCCTGGATGAGCCGACCATCGGACTGGACCCCAACCAGATTCAGGAGATACGCCGGTTGATCCGCGGACTGGGCCGGGAACACACGGTGATTTTGAGTACGCACATACTGCCCGAGGTGGAAATGACGTGCGACCGCGTGATCATCATCAACAAAGGCCGGATCGCGGCCGTGGATACACCTGAAAACCTCACGGCGAGGGTATCGGGCAAGCGGCGGTATTTCGTGGCGGTGTCGGGCGACCTGAATGCCGCCGCAGACGCCATCCGGAACGTCCGGGGTGTCGTGGACGTCAGGCATGCAAGCGAAGACCTGGCGTTGGAGGTCGACGTTTCCGGTGATACCGATATGCGCCCGGCGATTGCGGCCAGCCTGGTGGAGCGCAACCTCGGGCTGGTGGAATTGAGGCCGATAACGGCCAGGCTGGAGGACATTTTCCACGAATTGACGACAAGCGAGGAGGCGCGCGCCTGATGGGAAATATCGCCGCGATATTCCGGAAGGAAATGCGTTCCTATTTCGGCTCGCCGATCGCCTACGTGGTTGCCACGGGTTTCCTGGTGATGATGGGATATCTCTTCCAGAACGAGGTCGTGGAGTTTCGCGCGAAATGCCTGAATTATACGTTTCAGCACCAGGAGCATGGCGTCGATCCGCCAAACGTGAACGAGGACGTCGTATTTTATTTTTTTCTGAGCCAGTGCCTCGTCTGGCTGGTAGTGACGCCGATGCTGACGATGCGACTGTTCGCGGAGGAGAAGGGGTCCGGGACAATCGAACTCCTGATGACGTCTCCCCTGACCACGTGGCAGGTCATACTCGGCAAATTCGCGGCCTGTCTGGGCCTGTATGTCATTATCGAACTGTTGCTTCTGTCATTGATCATTGTGGTGTCGTTTTACGGCGATTTGAATTGGGCGCGTGTGCTCTCCGCCTGCGCCGCGATTCTGCTGCTGGGAGGGTCGTTTATCAGCGTGGGCATTCTGGCCTCCTCGCTCACCGACAAGCAGATCGTCGCCGTGGTCATCGCATTTGTCCTCCTCCTTCTGCTATTCGTTGTACGGTATTCGCCCGAACTCATCGGGCGCGAGTGGGCAACCGTTCTTTTCTATCTTTCGCTGATCGATCACACGAGGGATATGGCGCGCGGCGTGGTGGACAGCAGCGACGTCGTCTTCTTTCTGACGTTCACATTCTTCTTTCTGTTCTTGACGCACGCCGCGCTTGAATCGCGCCGCTGGAGGCGATAGAGGATGATGGGTTTTTTCAGGTCACGTCCGGTCAGGTACGGTTCGAGTACAATGGTAGCGGTCCTCGCGCTGCTTGCGATCATGGTCGCGATCAACTATCTCGCCACGCGCTATCACCACCGGATTGACGTGACGGAGGGCGGTATGCACAGCCTCTCCGATCAGACCGCGACGCTGCTGGACTCGCTGACGACGGACGTACACGTCCTGGCGTTCTTCCACGAAACCGACCTGGAAACGGCCGGATTCAAGGAAAGACTCGAAGCCTACGCCTACCACTCCGACAGGTTCACCTTTGAACTGGTCGATCCGGCGGTGCATCCCGGTGAAGCGAGGCGATACGGCGTGGGCAAACCGCGCATTTCCGTGGTGATATCGGGCGATCGGGAAGAACGGGTCTCGGGAATCGAGGAGAATCACCTGACCAACGCGGTGGCCAAAGTCGTCCGGAAACGAAATAGGACCGTCTATTTTTCGACCGGACATGGAGAGCGGACGCTGAAGGCGCCGGAAGGGGATTTCATCCGCGTTGGACAGGCATTGCAGGATGCCGGGTACGGGGTTCGGGACACCCTTGTCCTGGATGCGGGAAAGGGCGTGCCGGCCGAATGCGATCTGCTGATCGTGGCCGGACCGACGGCTGCATTCTCCCGGGTCGAAGCGGATTCGATCCGCAACTATCTCGCCGGAGGCGGTTCCGGGTTGTTCATGCTCGATCCGGGCGGCGAAACCGGTCTCGAGTCGCTGCTGGCGGGATGGGGTATTCAGGTGAACAACGACTACGTCCTGGGTTGGGGGCCGGGTGACCCTTCGATGCCGGGCTCGGTCTGGTATGCGCGGCATCCGGTTACCGAAAAACACCGCAACCGCAATCTGAGGACCTTCTACAGACTTGCACGATCCGTTGCCCGAATCGAGGACGCCACCGGTGTGCAGATTCAAGAACTGGTGACGACCCATCCACGCAACAGCTGGCGGGAAGAGAAGCTGCCCGACGCCGCGCCGGTCTACGATCCCGGGCGGGATCTGCAGGGCCCGGCGTCCATCGCGGTCGCCACACTCGACAGACCGAAATTCCGTCGTTTTCCATCCGACGTGGGTTTGCGCCACACACGGATCGTCGTGTTTGGAGATTCTGATTTTGCGGGCAACGAGTTCTTTGACACGGTAGGCAACGGAGA
>LXNJ01000989.1_pt1 | contig 17807 bp, 13 predicted proteins | sample 809081 | NCBI WGS metagenome assembly LXNJ01 (sample SAMN04870510, study PRJNA318959) | sponge metagenome | biome: sponge; feature: marine sponge reef; material: water | host: Petrosia ficiformis | place: Greece: Milos, Mediterranean Sea | collected 2013-05-29 | depth 5-7 m
GTGGAGGTAACTCGCTTTGATCTGGAGGAGCTTGACCGAGCGCTTACTGATGAGGAAGGGCGCGGTTTTGTGAAAGTTGTGACGCCAATAGGAAAGGATCGAATACTCGGCGCAACTATCGTCGGTCATCACGCAGGTGATCTCCTCGCCGAGTTTATCGCTGCGATGAAATGGAGTAAGGGATTAAAGAGCGTAATGGGAAATATTCACATTTATCCGACGCTAGCCGAAGCCAACAAATTCGCTGCGAGCGCGTGGCGGAAAAAGCATGTTCCAGAAAAACTACTTGCACGAGTTGCAACCTTTCACGATATTCGTCGAGGCTTATTTCAGAAAAGAACGAAACACTAAGTAACGAGTCTGCCTTCGGTTTACTTCTGTTAGGGCGATGCGAAAGGTCTTCAGTGGTCCTTGGATTGCGCTCGAGTGGGAACCGGGAAATCCTTCTATGGCTATCAGAGCCGGTGAGATCGACAAACACGTGCCACAAGCCGAGGGCAGCTTATTAGTACTCTGAGTACCAAAATCAAGCAGACTAAGATTGCGAAAGAAATAAACGCCGCTAATCGAATCTCAGGATTGAAGTACAACCATTTAAGGGTTTGAGGCCGAACCCTCGACCGTCGTAGCGCGATTGTCAAATGGAATTGAAGAACGCTGCACCTAAGCCGAATCCCCTCGGATCACCAAGTGCACCGGCTTCCATCTTGTTCATAACATACGAGAAGCATGCCCGTGCATCCAAATCGACCACGATCGAAGAGCCACCGTAGCCACCCCAGAAACAAGTGTTGGGGTTAACGCCGATGGGTGAGCTCTGACTCGTTAAGCCGTAGCCTAGACCAAACACCATGGGTACACCAAGCACTAAATCCATGCCATTGGTTTGCTCTTCCATCACGGAGAAGCAAGTGTCTTTTGACAGCAGATCAACACCAAACGCGCTGCCGTGATTCGCTAGGATGGACTGTACTTTGACCACGGAGCGAGCGTTGCCATGTCCGTTCGCGGCGGGTATTTCTGCTTGTCGCCAACCAGCTGTCTTGGTTTGGTCGATATTGCTTGAAGGATTCATGAAAGTTCGCATGCCGATGCTCTCGAGATCTGGCGCGGGTGCGTCAGGGTCTGGCTCTGCTTCGGGAGGTGGAATCAGTTCGGCGATTCGATCGAAGTGCTGTGGATCGACGCCGATATGGAAGTCGGCATCAAGCGGACCTGCGATTTCGTCTCTAAAGTAGGTACCAATCGTCTTACCGGTGATGCGTTTGACGACTTCACCGAGTAGGTAGCCTTGTGTGAGTGCGTGATAGCCGCTTTGTGTTCCAGGCTCCCACCAAGGCGCTTGCGCGGCTAACAAACCCACGATCTTGTCCCAGTCATAGAGATCGTCCGGTTCTGTTCGCTGGTCGAGTCCAGATAGACCTGCGCTATGGCTCAGAAAGTGTCGGATCTCGATGTCCTCTTTGCCATTTTGTGCAAACTCTGGCCAATACTTAGAGACCTTGTCAGTTACCTGGAGCTGCCCACGTTCTGCAAGCAACAAGATGCACAAGAACGTCATCGTTTTTGTCGTTGAATAGACGTTGACGATCGTGTCTGCATTCCAAGGCAAGCTCTGCGCTGCGTCACGATGCCCATGATGAATGTCTATGACATATTCGCCTTCGACTGTCGCACTGCAGCTCGCGCCTATGTCTCCGTATTCACTGAAGTTATTTACAAAACGATCAACCACCGGTTGAAATTTGGTATCGTAATTGCCAGTAAAACTCATTTTGACAAACTCCCTATCAATGTCACGGTCCAGATTTACGTTTGCGATTTTAGGTTGACGAGCTACGCCAAGAGACATGCCAGCGTTAAATGTCCATCGAAGCAGCGCGGATCGCAATCTACGGACTGTCGATAGGTGTCGATTAACGTGAATTGACGGTCAGTATGGGACCTCCGACACCTTGACGTTACTCTCTAACACGGCGTCGGTTGGGTATTTCGCGCGCATTACGGGTTGTTAAAACCAGCGAAATCGCTAAACTTTACCGCCTGCAATCCCGCCCTCAACTACTTCTTACCGTTTTCCACACCGTTATATCGGCCGCCTTCGCGGTTCGCCTGTTTCTTCTTTACGCCCTTCATCCTCGTCGACGTATTAGGAAAGGTGTATCTTGGTGTCGCGCAAAACGTGAGTTTCAACCCATCCTTGGAGATATATGAGCGAAAGTTTTGAAGAGCTCTTGAACGAGAGCTTCCGAGAAGTCGAACAAGGTTCCATCATCAATGGCACCGTGGTCGACATGGACGACGAGAGCATCACCGTCAATGTAGGGCTCAAGTCCGAAGGCGTGATCTCGAAAGATCAGTTTATGTCGGCCGGCGAGAAAATGCCGGAACTTGGCGACATCGTAAAAGTCGCTATGGAGACCATCGACGACGGCTCTGGCGAAACAAGACTTTCGCGAGAAAAAGCGAAGCGCGCCGAAACTTGGGACATGCTCGAGGAGAGCTTCGATAGCAAGGATCCGGTGAAAGGTATTCTGAACGGACGTGTGAAAGGTGGCTATACGGTAGACGTCAATGACGTCCGAGCGTTCTTACCTGGTTCGCTGCTTGACATACGGCCAGTACCTGACCCGACGATACTGGAAGGTCAGACCCTCGAGTTTCAGGTCATCAAACTTGACCAGAAGCGCAACAACGTGGTGCTCTCGAGAAAGGCGATTCTTGAAGAAGCATTCAGTGAAGAGCGCGAAGCACTGCTTGCGTCCTTGCAGGAAGGTCAGGTTAAAGAAGGTATCGTCAAGAATCTCACGGAATACGGTGCGTTCGTCGATCTCGGCGGCATCGATGGACTGCTGCACGTCACCGACATGGCATGGCGGCGTATTCGGCACCCAAGCGAAATGGTGCAGGTCGGCGACAGCATCGAAGTGAAAGTGCTTTCCTACGATCCAGAACGACAACGCGTGTCATTAGGTACCAAGCAACTTGGCGATGACCCGTGGGTAGACATTATTCAGCGGTATCCTCGAGGTACGCGTGTCCAGGCGCGAGTCACGAATATCACGGACTACGGTTGTTTTGCCGAACTGCAAGAAGGCGTCGAGGGTTTGGTGCATGTGTCCGAAATGGATTGGGTAAACCACAGTGTGATTCCCTCTAAAGTCGTTACCAAGGACGACATCGTCGAAGTCATGGTGCTTGACATTGATGAGGAGCGACGTCGCGTCTCGTTAGGTATCAAGCAATGTCGCGAGAATCCTTGGGAACTCTTCCATGAGAACCATCGCGTCGGCGAAGCCATTCGCGGCACGATTAAGGCGATTACTGATTTTGGTATCTTCGTTGGCTTGCCTGGCAACGTAGACGGACTCGTACATGTAAGTGACTTGTCATGGGACGAAAAGAATGAGGAGGTCATTCGTCGATACAGCAAAGGCGAAGAGGTCGAAGCGCGGATCCTGCAAATCGATGCTGGGAAAGAACGCATCTCGCTCGGTATCAAGCAATTACAAGATGACGTATTCGCCGATTACACAGCAGCCAACGGACGAAATTCCATCGTTACGGGAACCGTCACAGAGGTGACTGCGAAGGATGCCATCGTGCAGCTGGCGACCGGAGTTGACGGTACATTGCGTGCGAACGAGGTCGGCTTAGATCCGGTCGACGACGTTCGACACCATTTGAAGGTTGGTGATGAACTGACTTCGAAGATACTGAATGTTGACCAGCGCAGTCGGACAATCACGCTTTCTGTTAAAGCACGTCTGCAAGAGGACGAACGCGAAGCACACGCTGAGTACCAGCGTAAACAGGATGAGGAATCAACCCGTACGCAAACTGTGGGTGATTTGGTCAAGACGCAGCTTGAAGAAGGTGATGCTTAGCGTCTATGCTTTGTTAGGTTTGATTCAAGCTCGATCACGTCGAAGTGCATCAATGAGATTTGAAGGACTTACGTATGCGCATACACGACAAAGTGTCATTTGACCGAGCTACAGAGTCACCTTCGTGAAAGCACGAATTAGGTATATAAGTTCCAAACCTAACGCACGTGACGGCGAATCCTTGTGACTAAGAGCGAATTGGTGAATTCACTTGCCGAAAAGTATGAATCGCTGTTGCCGCCCGAAGATCTGGAACTTGCCGTAGATCTCATTCTTGAGGAATTGAGCGAGGCGATTGCCGACGACCGTGGCGTGGAAATCCGCGGATTTGGTTCGTTTAGGAACCGTCACTGGAAACCTCGCAGAGGTCGAAATCCAAAGACCGGAGCGTCTGTTGAATTAGGTGTTCGTCGTATCCCTTTCTTCAAACCGGGTCGTGAACTTCGCGATGCCATTGCGAATTCGACCTAGTGAGTTGATAAGGCTATCGTCTCGATTAGCAAAACATCTTTGATGAACAGCGAATAACCGGACTGGCATGAAAACGATTGGTCGTCTGCTGTTTTATCTCGTTCTGGTAGCGGTGCTTTTGTTCTGGACCGTTTTCACCGTCTATAACCCGGATCCACTAGCGCTCAATTTACTTGGCTGGCAATCTTCTTCACTACCAATATCGATCTGGTTGCTCGGTGCGTTTACCTTGGGTGGCATTGGCGGCATCGTGCTTTGTGCTGGCGGATATTTGAAAGGGAAAGCGGCACAGAAGGATCTAAAGCTCGAGCTTGAACGACGTCAGGTCGAAGAAGATCAATCGAGGAACACCCCACATATCGTAGAATCCACGAGAACGCGACCGATGAGCGTTGTCAATCCATCTTCGACCGATGTGTCGACTGTGTCAGAGAAGGAGTAACCCATGAATGCACTCATTGCGATCTTTACCAATCCCCGAGCCGTCTTTGATGAACAACGGGAGGACTCCAGATGGGTTGCTCCCGCATTGGTCATTCTCGCGTTCGGGGTGCTTTCAGCCGTTGCAGTTACATTCCTCGTCGATATGGAGGAGGTTGCTCGCGCCCAGGTTGAGCAGACGATTGAGATGCTAGAAAGTCAAGGCACACCGCAGGAAACCATCGATCAAGTGCGCGCGCAGTCCGAGCAGCAGATTGCGATCACTGCTAATCCCATGATTGCAGCCGGGATGGCCGTCTTAGGCGCAGTTTTAATCTTCTTTGTATTAGCGTTAGTTCAAGCTTTGTACTTCATGATCGTAGGCAAGGTTATGAAGACTGATCATGACTTTTCTGACTGGTTCGCTCTGTCAGTCTGGGGCCGAATGCCTTGGGTGATTGCTGCAATCGTCACGACCATTGCCGCCTTCGTCATGAGTGCGCAGGCTGACGTGTCCGCGTACAACCTCTTGGCATTTTCGACCTGGATTAATCTGCCGAACGAAAACCACGTGATTTTTGGTCAATTCGTGAAGTCATTGGACCTCATGGTCATCTGGTCGATCGTGATCTTGACCATCGGTTTCAATAGCTGGACGGACAAGAGTATGGGTGTTTCCCTTGCGGTTGTAGCGGTTCCTTACGTCATCATTTACGGATTGTTAATACTGTTGTAATGTCATGAGGCGAGGGCGACTTGGTTGCCGTGCTGTTCAATCGACGATAAGGAATCTTTGGCGTGTGGCGTCAGAGCAGGGACATTAGCAGATGCACGCTAACGGCAAATGAGCAGCACCTGAAACGTCCGCTAGTCGCCTAGTCCTCCTCGACATCTCTGTCCAAACCACCAAGGCGTGAATCTCATCGGATGGCGTCGGTCAAACTGCTAGTAGAACGTATCACGTTCTAGATTCGCAATCGGCTAGGGGTACTACTACATCCGATTATTTAGTTCTCAGATGCTGGCCACCGAATTAGCGGTTTGGGATGACCTTGACGGAATTCCGATCGCGTCGTTGTAACGCGACGAGAACCACATCGATACTTCGATCCGCGAGCGTGGCGATCACGTCCAGTTCGATCGTTTTGCGAATTGGATTGCGAAAGTGGTTAGCGGTTGTCTATCCAGTCACAGCCCAATCGATCAATCGATGCCAGAAGGGTCTAACGCACCTGATCGATACAGTTGACGACTAGACTGTTCGCCAAAATGTATGGTTCGGACTGAAATCCGAAACCGCCGCTTCTCCGATCTGCGGTTCAATTGGATCGGATCAAGATACGACAACAGAAGGTCAGTGTGTCATTCGTTACCGCGTTATTAAGAATCTTTTCTCGACCACGCGAAGTCTTTGAAGCCTTAGAGGAAAAACGGTTCTGGCTTCTTGCGGCATGTATGTTGGTTGCGTTGTCACTGGCTCAAGGTTTAGCGATCGGCCTTACGATGGCGCGTGGTATCCCGGATGATGACAAGATTCGAATATTCCCTATGGAGGTGGTTTCGGAAACGAGCGGGCAGAGTGAATCTGCTTCGGAAAGCGAAGTCTTACTTACATCTCGACCACTAGATGATGACCAAGGATTCAAAAATATCGAAAAAAAGCAAGTTCGCGAAATATCCGTTCCTGGAAAGGCACTACTAATTACGATGGGTGTAGTGTTTTGGCCAATGTTGCTCTTAATCAGATTGGTTTTCGACGCGGTGTATTTCACGATTGTTGCCACAATCTTGAAACTCGAATACAAGGTGCGCGATTGGATCACGTTCTCTGTTTGGAGTCGAATTCCAGCAATGGTTCTTTCAACTATAGCTGTGGTTGTCGCGGTCCTCATGCTAGGTGCGGTATCAGACTCAAACCACTATCAGATTCTAGCTTTCGCATTCTGGTTACCGTTGCCGGATGAAGGGTCTAGGTTTTTTGACGTGTTGATGTATCAGTTGGACATCGCACTCATTTGGGTTGTCGCACTGCAATCAATCGGATTCAAAACTTGGTCAGCCAAGAGCACGATCTTCTCACTGACCGTGGCGTTATTTCCGGTTTTGGTACTCTACGGTCTTATCTTCTACGCGTCGGTTTGATTTAGCGTCGCTTCGATCAGCTGAATTTGACTACTGCGTACGAATTTTCGACGGCGTGTTTTATGTGTAAGAATGTGAGGACAGACCAATAGACACTTGGGAAGCGCTCCGGAAGATCTTTTATAAGCCAACCGAGGTTTTTGCGGCACAAAAAAAGAAACCAACCTGGATCCGTGTGCTGTTCATATTGGTCGTTGTATCTCTTGCAGCCATGGAAATCAGCAATCTTGCGCTTGAGTCGCAGAAATCGGTGATTTCTCAAACGAGCTTGGATTCTCTTTCGGTGACCGACAACGTGGAACTGAACGAGGCGATTTCGGCGATTAAGCACGATGAGAGCGTCAATGGTGAGTCGTACGTCGTGCTCAGAAGCGTTGAAGGCTACGCTGGCCAAGACGCTGAAGGTGTTTCTACAACGAGTTACGTCACCACTACAACGAGCGACGCCGTTGCATATACGTTGATAGGGCTATTCCTCCTGTTTTTAAGCGAAGCTCTCTATCTACGAGTTGTCAGCGCAATTCTGGGGCTCGGTTTGAATCTGAAACAATGGCTAGCGTTTGCGGCTTGGAGTCACGTGCCAGGCGAGGTGGCAGTCTTTCTAACGACCTTTGTCTTAGGCGTGATGATTCTTGTATCGACGCAATTCATGGGTCTTGAAATGAGTACGTTGACACGAATGATCGAGGGACCAAGTTCCCCATATCATCCACTAGGGTACTTTCTCGATCTCTGGTATCTAGCAGAGGTTTGGTGCATCGTAGTTCAGACGATAGGCTTTAGAGAGTGGTCAGGTAAAGGCACACTGGTATCGTTCGCGATCGTCGTTGTTCCGTTCGCACTTTTCCATGGTCTAACTTGGTGGGCTTTTACCTGAGTGTATCCCCATGAGAAATACCCATCAAATTAAAAACTCGTGCGAGGAACGGGAGTGGCTCTGATCCGGATACGCGCGGCCTAAAAATTCGGTTTCCTCGAGTGGATCGGCAAGAATCTCCCCATCTCCTTACGGGTTCGCCCGAAAGCGACGATGGTGGTAGGTCACACGGTGTTAGACTAGCGGACTAGATTTGCGACAGATCTTCGGCTTGTGATAGTGGTGAATTCCATCACTGTGGATTGCCGACTCGATCTTAGGCTCTCGCTCTGGTGAATTCGAGATAGATGTAAGATGACAGTCTGATCGCCGCGATCGACTCAATGGACGAAAAGCTTCGCTAGCCGTTCAAGTAGTTTATTTACGTTTCATTATTATTTCATAAAATCACTGAATAAGAAATCTGCATTTCAATTATTGAATCGAATGACGACTTACGACACCAAACTTCAGCGGTACGTAGATCTGTTACGAAGCACAGATGATTCAATCCCGATATCAACTTTCTGTCAGGAACTGGAAGTATCGCACCCTACAGCCTGGCGGGCTCTGAAGCGATTGGTTGCAGGCGGTACAGTTGAGACAGAAAGTGCCGGAAGAGGTACTCGCTACAAACGGGTCGAAACCTACGAGCAAGCAATTCGAATCCCGTTGGGATTGGATTCGATGGATATAGATGAGTACGTTAACTCGCCGCTAAATCTTCGGAATCCAGTGAGGTATAGAAAAGAGTTCTTAGAAGCATATAAGCCCAACGTCTCGCGCTATCTACCACATTCCACGACAGATCGGCTTGCTCAGATCGGTGAAATGAGGACGACTCAGATTGGGATGTCCGCAGAGCTAAAACGCCTCGTAGAACGACTTTCGATTGACGTGTCGTTTGGGTCATCGAAACTGGAGGGGATAGGTTCAACCTATCTGGATACCGAAAGTCTGATTCTGAGAGGCGAGGAGTCCCTTTCCATCCAGGATCGGAGTGAAATCGCGATGGTCCTTAACCACAAGTCCGCGATTCAACTCCTACTGGAGAATCGTGAAGACGTCATGCAGGTCGTACCCGTTTCGCTCAACCTCCCAACTGTTTGTCAGATCCACACGCTTCTGATGAGCGGAATACACCCGGACGAGCAGGAAATTGGCAAACCCCGACTTAGGGAGGTGAGTATCGAAGGTTCAGCATACCGCCCCCTGAATAATCCTGTCGAGACTACCGACATTCTGGACGAATTACTCGAGAAGGGTGCTGCAATCACCGATCCTATTGAACAATCATTTTTCGCATTGATCCACTTGGCTTACCTACAACCGTTCGCAGACGGGAATAAGAGGACCTCTCGAATGATCGCCAACATTCCCTTACTCAAAGCGGACCTGTGTCCGATCTCATTCCTTGGAACCCCTAAGAATGCTTACACATCTGCGCTCCTAGGTGTGTACGAACTGAACCGGTTCGAGATGATGCGTGATGTCTACGTCTCCTCATACGAGCAAACGGCGCATCGGATACACCAGGATAGAGATCGCCAGGTTGCGCCAACCGTGCTTGAATTGCGCTGCCGAAGAGAAATCGAGATGATCGTCGCGGACATCATCCGCAATGCTCGGGATGGTGACTATGTTGACGTAGTTAGGCGCCGAATCGCTCGAGTCAATGATCTAGACGAACATCAGAAAACGGAGTTACTCCACATTGTCCTTGAGAAAGCTCGCAACGTAACCATTTCATCAAGGCACCAGTATGACGTTTCGGGTGATGAGTTTCGAATTTGGGATAACCATAGAGCGTTTTATGTAAACACGGAGACGATTCCGGTGCCATCTAGGCAAGCTAATTCAAAGGATAATCGTTAATCTACTCGACCTTGCACAGGGACCATGGGTGAGAGAGATCCCAGATGCACATAGGGGAGCACACGTTTGCGATGGTGCTTGTACCCGCGTTTATCTACCTTGGATTACTTTGGACCTGGAACCTTCTTTGAGAATGAAGCGGAGGCCGCAGAACCAGTGAAGTCAAGAGAAGCGTTTGCAAAGATTTTCTATCGACCGCAGTTCGTTTTTTCGGCACTAAAAGAGGAACGTAAATGGGTTCATGCGGCGATTTTTATGGCGTTGTTGCTTGGGATTCACGGCTTGGTGACAACAATTGCTACATCGCCTGAGCTACGAACGACTCAATCGAGCGATGTTGAATCGATGGTCGCGGACGTCCAGCAAGATTTGCGTGAAGGGCCGCTCGATAAAACAAACGTACAGTCGACCCCGATCGAGCTACGATCCAACGGAGAACGCGTACCGCTTGTTTTTGGCCGCATCGCGACCGGTAATTTCATTTTCGTAATGTTCATAGTCAGCGCACTAATACCTGTGGTGTTTGCGATTATTTTGATTCACGCACTCCTTGATGCGGTCTACTTCAGAATAGTCAGTGCACTCCTAAAGATTGATTTCACACTAGAGGATTGGTTTGCGCTATCAGTTTGGAGCCGTGTGCCCGGTATCGTACTGAGTGTCGTCGTGGTCATTCTGGGTGTCATTACGCTTGGTCGGCAACCAGATTCGGAAGAGTTTGCCTTGCTCGCATTAAATCGGTGGGTCGAATTGCCTGAATTTCACAGCGGGAATTTCGGAATAGAGTTCAAAAATCTCGACGTCGCGCTCGCGTGGACCATCGTGCTACAGACGATCGGATTTGGAGATTGGTCCGGTAAGAGCCCGGCGGTTTCGTTTGCGATTGTCGCCGCACCGACGTTGTTCGGTATCGTGATCGCTCTAGCCTTTATTTGGTTAGTGTAAACCCAATCTGCGAATTTCACAAAAAACGGCGCTCTGATGTAGCCGACGATCGGGCAACTTGTCGAGCAATTACAACAGCACCCTCGATGAATTATCGCATTGAGCGGTCTGCAATGAAACAGGCCTTTGATCGCGAGCTGGTTACATCGAAGTTCATCATCGAAGGGTTTGCGAATTTAGGCGAGTTGAAGACGAGTGCTTGCTCTCGAAACTGAATATCCAGACTTGGCGAGTCTTCGAACGGCTGGAATAGATGTACTGAGTACGTCGTTATCTCATTGATCTAATTGAATCGTTAGGAACATCTGGATCGGCTCTACGATTGGCGTACTTGCCTTAGAGTGCCTTCAGAACGCCATTAGTGACGTAAGCGGTGACCACCATCCAGGTTGAGCACTTCGCCGGTGAAATAGGAGGGGATTACATACTTGATTACAAAGTCTCACGAATTGGATCGCAATACTATACAATTACACATGAGGCGCGAGAACCAAGCGCTAAGAAGGCCTTTGGGACAGGGGCATCTGGACGAGGAGGAGCGTTCACATTAGTGACTCCGAGGATCCGTCAAAAGGCAGCCTGTTTTCTAAACAGGTATGTAAGTCCCAAATAGGATCCCGCTCGACTGCACAACATGACAGCGACACCCGCCATGTCTGAAAGTCCTCTGTAGCGATGAGCGGGGATCTGTTGAAGACTCTGTTTGAATGATTCAGCTTCGGGATCCTGCCAAGCCCTGCGGGTCATTTCGGAGTAAAACCGTCCAGGTGAGATCGAGTTCACCAGGATGTTGTCGTCGCAAAGGGCAAGCGCGAGTTGTGGTGTCAGGTGCTCAAGCGCGTTCTTGCTCGTGGAGTAAGCCATCACATGCTTGAAGACTTCGCTGGATGCTACGGAGCTGATGAACACCTCCCGGGCTGGATCTTCGTGGGTCGCATTATTTTTTAAGAAGGTCAAGCAACGCTTGCGTGAGAAACAACGGTGACCTCAGGTTGAGGTCCATTGTCTTGTCCCAATCTTCCACAGTCATCTGATCGAAGTACCCACCCGTACCTATTCCCGCATTGTTGATCAATAGGTCGATATGTGGTTCCTTCTGGTGCAAGGCTGTTGATAGTGCTGCGACACCATCTAGTGTAGCGAGGTCGCCGACGATGGCGATGCACTCGCCCTCGTATGTGCCCGAGAGTTCCGATGCCTTGGTTTCTAGCGTGGCTTCGGTTCGAGCAGTAATGTAGACCTTCGCGGCTCCAGCAGCAAGAAATCCTTCGGCCATGTAGCTACCTAGGCCGGTGGAACCGCCTGTGACGACGCAGACTTTGCCGTCCATGGAATACCGGTCTCTGATATCGATCACCCTCTACCTCGTCTTCTATTCATTGATGTTGCGTTTCAATGGTTGAATCGTTCAACCGGAAGCAGCGCCGCGTCCAGCCGTACAACCGAATACGGCGCCCGCCATCAGTCCAGACCCACCGGGATAGTTGTGGTAGTACAAACCGCCAACGAGTTCGCCCGCCGCATATAAACCTTCGATGCGATCCGCTTGTTCGTCGAGAACTACTGCTTGCGCATCGACGTGCAAACCCCCGAATGTAAACGTGATGCCACAAGTCACGCCGTATGCCTCTAGCGGCGGCGAGTCAAGACGATTCGCCCAATTTGACTTATTGACCGCGAGTCCATTGGTACATCGACCGTCCTTTACCGTTGGATTAAATGGTATGGACTCATCAACGGCGGCGTTGTACGCGTTGACGGTAGCGACGAAGGCACCCGCATTGACGCCTGCCATCTGCTCGCCAAGTTCTTCGAGCGTATCTGCCGAAACCTTGGTCACCTCACGAATGCGATACTCGTCGCGAAGGAGAGATGTCACCTTCTGATCGAAGACCTGCCAGGCGAGGTGGTTGGGTTGTTTCAGTATCTCGCTTCCGTACTTCGCGTACGTGTAGTTTCGAAAGTCTGCACCTTCGTCTAGAAACCGTTCACCATGGGCATTGATCATGATGCCGAACGGGTATGAGTGCTTCTGAAAACCGTCGCCAACTGCGAGATCACCAAACATTGGCGCGTTGAGATCCCATGCGACGGCGTGACAGCCGGACCAATGTCCGATGCTGCCGGCACCGAGAGTTTGAGCCATCCGAATGCCGTCGCCGGTATTGAATTTGGTGCCTCGAACCTTGGCTAAATCCCAGTTCGATCCGAGATAGCGTGCGCGCATCTCAGCACTCGACTCGAATCCGCCACACGCAAGTACGACCGCGTCGAAGGAGAGGTCATCGTGCGCTTGGACAGAAAGTACGAATTCATCCTGCTGCTTACGAAGACGATGAACGCGATGTGCGTAGTGGAAATTCACCCCGAGTTTGGTCGCGATTTGAGTAAGTTGATCGATTAATCCTTCGCCGCCACCCCATGCTTCGACGGTTAGTCCACCCCAGAATCGTCGTTTACCGTCGACTTCAAACGACTGGCGCCCGTACAAAGGCAGAAAGCGCACGCCGTGCTTTCGCAACCACCTTAGAGTAGGGTAACTCTGCGTCACGAGTAGTTCGGCCAGGTCTGGATCGGTACGGTATTGAGTCACCCGACCGAGATCGTCGAAAAAATCGGCTTCTGAGTACTGTCCAAACTCCGTGTTCTCGATTTCGTCTTCGGTGAGATCAGGCATGAGCTCGCGAATTTGCTCAACACCGTTGTAAGTCGTGCGGATCGCGCCTGCGGTAAAACGCGAATTGCCGCCCCTTAATTCATATGGCGCTCGTTCGAATAGGTGAACCTCGGAGCCGTGCTCGCGCGCGCTTATGGCCGCGCACAACGCGGCATTTCCGCCGCCGACGATCGCTACGCGACGGTCGGACAACTCACAACCTCGTTCTCAACAAATACCTCGATTTCTTTTGGTGCGTAGCCTAGTTCAGCCAGAACTTCGCGTGAGTGTTCGCCGAGTCGCGGAGGAGCGACTTGAGGTGTCGTCGGCGCGCCGTCAACCAGGAATCCGGCGCCGAGAAAACGTATGGCTTCGGACATCCCGGGGACGTCGTCGATGATCCCAATCGAGTTTCGATGCGCGAGTTGCGCGTGCTTGACCGTTTCAGGTGGTCCTTTGAGCACACCGCTGGGGACACCCGCTTCCCGCAATACGCGGTCCCAGTGTTCGGCCGGTTCGGTACTGAATATCTCACCAAAAATCGAGCGCAGTTCGAGACCGTTTTGACTGAGCTTCAGGATCGAATCAAAGCGATCATCGTCAATCAAGTCCGATCTACCGACAGCGCGCGCCATGCGCGTGAAGGCACGATAGTTGTTGGCATTCACGAGAAGCGTTCCTTTCGCGCATTGCCAGGTTCCTGCTGATCCGATGGATGCCAGCGGATTCGCCCCAGGTCGTGGATTGACCGTTCCGGTGGCGAAATAGTTGTAGTAATTAAGTCCCATCACGGTCATGGCACACTCAAGCATCGACACGTCAAGAAATGCGCCTTCGCCAGAACGACTCGCTCGGAACAACGCAGCGTTAATCGCGGACGCAGCGATCATTGCAGTGGATGAGTCGACGATTGCGAATCCCACGCGAACTGGTTGCTCCGTTGTGCCTGTTGCCAAAAACATCCCAGATTCGCCTTGCATCAGGTGATCCATAGCTGGTCGATCGCTTTCTGGCCCTTCTTGTCCGTAGCCGGATATGGCACAGTAGACGATATCAGGTTTAAGGTTTCGGCACACGTCGTAATCTATGCCAAGGCGTGTAGACGTGCCAGGACGCATATTGACTACGACCACGTCGGACTCCGCAATCAACTGTTTGACGATGGCTTGGCCTTCATCTCGTTTGAGATCAACCGCGAGCGATCGCTTGTTGGCATTCTGTCCGATAAAGCCTGGGGACATGCTTGGTTCAGGCGTTCGACCCATCTGTCGCATCTGGTCGCCGCCGGATGGGGACTCGACCTTCAGTACCGACGCACCTATCAAAGCCAGTTGATAGGTACAAAGTGGACCGGCGTGAACGTGCGTAAAATCCAAGACACGAACGCCTTCTAATAGATTAGCCACGGGATATCCTTGGTATTCGTACGAAGGTCATGCTACTGAAATCGGATCTGGATCATTCGTTCATGCCGCACAGTTCGCACTTAACGGACGAAGAAAAGTTTCGATTTGATCTTCAAGGATATCTTGTTGTCAAGAACGTTCTATCGAAACTCGAATGCGAGGAACTCTCGGAACTTGCCGACGACGTCTGGCCGCGAACGTCCGAGGATGGTACGTTCCGACGGACTGGTGCGATTTCACGCTGGCATCAGCGCTTTCTTGACTTGGCCGATCACCCAAAGCTACTCCCTTACTTGATCGATCTGGTCGGCAGTCGCGTTCGATTGGATCACGACTACTGCATTTTTATGCAGAAAGACGCATCGCGCAACCGATTACACGGTGGACCGCGAATACTTGAGTCAGATCACTGGTATCACTACAGCGACGGCGTCATGCGAAACGGTTTGACGGTTGCGACGTATGCGCTCACGGATGCCGCAGAAGGCGATGGTGGATTCGCATGCGTACCCGGTAGCCACAAGACCAACTTTCTTAAGTTCTTTCCGGGTGATGTCGCTTCGTTTGACCGCGAAGTTGACTATGTGTATCAGCCACCTATTGAGGCTGGCGATGTCTTGATATTCACGGAAGCACTCATTCACGGCACGGCGACGTGGCGTGCGGACCACGAACGTCGCGCTCTGCTCTACAAATACAGTCCGCCGCACTCGAGATGGGGATTGGACGTGTACGAACCTTCTGATTACCCGACAGCAACACCTCAACAGTTACGGCTTATGGCACCGCCTTCTGTTCATGCGCACCCGCCTGTTGTGATGTCTGCGGAATCGTCATAACAAATCTGCGACCGTTCTCGAACTGAGTTTGTCTTGCTGTGTGTGGTATCTTATCGACCTCCAATACGAGCTGCACGCAAAGGGAGCAATGCCTTCGAACGCTGGGGTGGTGTTCTACCAGCCCTATATGCAGCTACAACGCGCGTATATGACGCGCTTTGTTATTAGTTAGGCTCGCCTCGGTACGCCTCTTGTGCACATTGGTTTGATGGTTTGTCCATGAACTCGCATAGAGGATTGAGCATGAGTCCTTTCATTCCGTATGTTGCGTAGCCTACTTCGGGCGTTAATTGACTATGCCTTTGCGTGGTTTAGCCACTACGTAAGTCGGCCGACTTCGACGTTCATTAACCGTTTAGTCGAACGACTAGACACATGGGCTCGACAAGAGACCGCCCGCGCGCTATCCGACGAGAACGAAGCGCCAGAAGTCACAGGCAGACGCATGGGAAGCGTGATCATCCGATCCATTCCGTTCATGCGACCGATGTTCGTACACATCCTGGCTATTTTTCTTTTCGGGATGTTTCTGACATTTCTTTTCACCTTTACCGGCGTGTTAAGCAGCGACTTGTGGGACAACAAGATGATGGTTAACGACAAATTGCAGCCGGTACAAGCGATCGTCCTATTTGTCGACAACACCTATATCAGGTCGGAATTTCTAGACGAACAAGAACTTGCGGAAGTCAATGCACTGGGATTCGAAGGAGACAAACTGAGTATCGATCAGAGAAAGACCATCCGCAATCGAATGCTCATGTGGTTTTTTGCCGGAGACATATTTGGCATCATCCTGGCGTTCTTGCTTCGATACTACCCCGCTTGGGTTTGGCAAAACGTCAACCATTACCTACGCGTAGCCATGGTGGAGAAACTGGAGTATTTGTCCCTTTCCTTCCACCACACAAATCGATCGGGTGATGCGATTTATCGAATTTATCAAGATAGTTCGATGGTCGTCAACGTGCTAGACGAGGTAGTCGTTGGACCACTAAACGATATTCGCGATCTATTTATCGCTTTTTTATTCGTATTTGCATTCGACCCAATTCTCGGTGTCGTGTGTTTACTTTCGTTCATTCCAATGGCTGTGATCACGGCGTATGCGACACCGATCGTCCGCCGTCTAGCGGTGCGCAATCGCGTGACCAACAGTAATCTGACGTCTCGAATCCAGGAGACGTTTGCAGCGTTGAAAGTCGTGAAGGCTAACAACGCTGAACCCATCGTCCTCGATCGATTTGATGTCGATGCGCATAAAGCACTGGATGCAGCGTTGTATGTTCGATTTGCAATGGTGGCGATAAGTTTCATCGTTGCTGTCGTTGGTGGTTTGGTTGTCATCGGACTTGAATATTTGCTCTTGACCTGGGTACTTGAAGAACGCGAAACCAACGTACCCGGTTGGGCGATTGTCTTTGTCGGATTCGTAGTTTGGAATCTCGCCTCGTACAACTCGGCGAACGGTCGAGTAGGGCAAGTTGTCGGCACGGGTAGAGGATTCGTCAGACTGTGGTGCATGTTGCAGGATCTGTTTATCGGTCTGGAGCGCGCCTTTTATTTCCTCGACTTAGAAGCAAAAGTTACCGATCCGGAAGATCCAATCGACTTTCCAGAACAGGTTCAGACCGTCGCTTGGCGGGACGTGCATTTTGAGTATGAAGATGGCTTAAAGGTATTAAGCGGCGTCGATCTCACCGCGCAGGCAGGCACGATTACCGCAATAGTTGGCGTCACCGGATCCGGTAAATCAACGCTGATGTCGCTCTTGCTTCGTCTCTACGACCCCTCGCGCGGCGAGGTAGTGATCAACGATACCGACATTCGCGATTTTCGGATCGACGACATTCGCCGAAATCACGCGATCGCGATGCAAAAGAACGTTCTGTTCACAGGTAAGGTCACGGACAACATCGCGTTTGGTCTGCGTGATGCAGATTTCAGTGCGGTGAAACGAGCTTGCGAGATCGCCTGCGCCGACGAATTCATCATGGAGCTCCGTGATGGCTACAACACTGATTTAGGTGAACGCGGCAGCAAGCTGTCGTCTGGACAGCGCCAACGCCTGACGATTGCGCGCGCCGTCATTCGAGACACGCCGATCCTAATTCTGGATGAACCGACGGCTTCGTTAGATGCGAAAACCGAACACCAAGTCCTAGAGAATCTTGCAAAATGGGGTAAGGGCAGAGTAGTTTTCCTAATCACCCATCGCCTGTCAACGATTCGGAATGCGGACAACATCGCATTTCTTCAGGACGGAAAAATCATTGAAGCAGGATCCCACGACGAACTGCTGAATATCCC
>LXNJ01000990.1_pt1 | contig 17805 bp, 13 predicted proteins | sample 809081 | NCBI WGS metagenome assembly LXNJ01 (sample SAMN04870510, study PRJNA318959) | sponge metagenome | biome: sponge; feature: marine sponge reef; material: water | host: Petrosia ficiformis | place: Greece: Milos, Mediterranean Sea | collected 2013-05-29 | depth 5-7 m
GGGCGGGGTGGCGGTGGCGGGAGATGTCGGGGGGGAGTGGTACGTCTCCGCAGACCTGCCGGCCTCGCCGCTGGCGGGGCAGTTCGCCGGCCTCGACCTGCGGGCCCTGCCGCCCCTCACCGCCCTCCACCCCGCCACGGCGCCCTCCGGAGCGGTCGCGCTCCAGGTGCACCTCGGCGGACGCGGCACCGGAGAGACCGCCCTCGTCCTGATCGCCGAGGAGGGCAGACGCGTGGGCGTCGGCCTGGCCGAGGGCTACTGGCGCTGGGCCGCCCGCGAAGGAACGCCGCGCCGCGCCTACCGGTCGCTGTGGGCCGGAGTGGCGAACTGGCTGTTCGCCGGGGAGCGGCTTGCGACCGCCGGTCCGCCCGGTCCGGCCGAGCCGGTGATCGCGCGCGGGAGCTCGGTGCACTGGCAGGCCCCCGGAATGGCCGGACAGAGCCTCGGTCTGAGCCTCGTCCGCGATGGCGAAAGCGTCCTCGAGCGCACGGTGGCGGTTGACTCCGCCGAGACCTTCACCACCGCGCCGCTGGAGCCGGGTGCCTACGAGTTTGCGCTCTCTCCGGAGGCCGGGGACGAGCAAACGAGTGGACGTTTCGACGTCGAGCGCTACACCGGGGACCTCCGGCTGCCCCCCGTCGCCGACGCGGTGAGCGGAGATGCAGCGGATGCCGGCGCGCGTGCGGCCCCGGGCCGTCCGCTGCGCACCCATCCGGCGCCCTTCATCCTCGTCCTTGCGGTGCTGTGCGGAGAGTGGATCGGCCGCAGGCGCCAGGGGCTCCGGTAGCGCCTGTGACGCCCCCGCGGCGGTTGGCCCGCAAGGGGCGCGGTACGCGCGGGTCGCTGTGGCGGAGGGTCGTGGGCTTCGCTCTCCCGGATCTCCGGCCGTCCGCGCGCGGGCTGGACGCCGACACGCTCGAGGACCTCGAGGACCGCCTGCTGGCCGCCGACTTCGGGGTTGAGGCCGCGCTGCGGCTGGTGGACCGCGTCGCGGCGCTCCAGCGGCGCGGAAGGATCCGCGGCCCGGACGCGCTGCGCATCGCCCTGCGCGCCGAAGTGGCGAAGATCCTGCTGCCCGAGGCACCCACCGAGGCGACCCCGGCAGGCACCCCAACGGAGAACGGCTTCCCTCTCCGGGAGCCCCCCCGGGGAATCGCCGCCTACCTCATGGTCGGGGTCAACGGGGTCGGGAAGACAACCTCCGCCGGAAAGCTGGCGCACGTGCTGGCCGCCCGGGGCAGGAAAGTCCTGCTCGCCGGTGCGGACACCTACCGGGCCGGCGCGATCTCCCAGCTCCGCATCTGGGCGGAACGCACCGGTGCCGACTTCGTGGCCGGACAGCCGGGGGGAGATCCGGCCGCGGTCGCCTTCGACGCCATCGATGCGGCCCACGCGCGCCGCGTTGACGTCGTGATCGTCGACACCGCCGGGCGCCTCCACACCCGGACCGGGCTGATGGACGAACTCGCCAAGGTGCGGCGGGTCATCGCCCGCAAGCTTCCGGGGGCGCCCCACGAGACCTTGATCGTGCTCGACGCAACCGTGGGGCAGAACGCGCTCGCCCAGGTCCGGGCCTTCCGCGACGCGGTGAGTCCCAGCGGGATCCTGCTCGCCAAGATGGATTCCAGTGCGCGCGGCGGCATCGTCGTCGCCCTCAGGCAGGAGTTCGGGTTGCCGGTCAAGCTGGTCGGGGTCGGCGAAGGCCCCGGAGACCTCGAGCCCTTCGACGCGAACGCGTTTCTGGAGGGCGTCTTCGGATCCCAGGCATGAGCTTCTCGAGGCTCGACTCGCCGGTCCAGTATCTCAAGGGCGTCGGTCCCAGGCGCGCGGAGAACCTGGCCGGGCTGGACATCCGCAAGGCGCGCGATCTGCTCTACCACGTGCCCCGGCGCTACGAGGACGCCTCCACGGTTCAGCCCGTGGCCGGGCTCCAGGTGGGGGACTCCGCCGTCGTCGTCGGGCGGGTCCGCAGCTCCGGGGTCATCCCCACGCGCAAGGGCCTGCGCATCTTCCAGGCGGTGGTTGAGGACGAAACCGGCCACATCACCTGCGCCTGGCCCGGACAGCCCTGGCTCGATCGCAGAATCCACAAGGGAGACCTTCTGCTCGCCGCCGGAACGGTGCGCTTCTTTCACGGCCGCCAGATTCAGCCCCGCGAGTTCGCCATTCTGGAATCCGGCCGCCGACGCGGCGGCGCCTCCGAGGGCGGCGATGCCGAGGCCCGCGGCACCATCTTCGTCGTCTATCCGGCGTCCGAGGCCGTGCCCCAGTGGGTGCTGCGCCAGCTGCTGGACCGCAACCTGCCCGCCCTCCTGCGGCAGGTGGAGGAGGAGGAGTATCTCTCTCCCGGGGAGCGCCGGGAGATCGGCGTGCCGGGTCTGGCCCGGGCGCTCTCCAGCCTTCACGCGCCGAAGAGCCTCGAGGACGCCGAGCGGGGCCGGAAACGTCTCGCCTGGGACGAACTGTATTTCCTGCAGCTCATGCACGCGCACGTCCGCTTCCGGAGCACCGGCGCCGTCAACGGCCTCCGGTTTCGCCGCACCAACCGGCTCATCCGCCCCCTGCACCAGTCGCTGGGGTTTCGCCTGACCGAAGCCCAGGCCCGGGTGCTGCGCGAGATTTACGCGGACATGACCACGGACCGCCGCATGAACCGCATGCTTCAGGGGGATGTCGGGTCGGGGAAGACCATCGTCGCCGTCTTCGCCATGCTGCTCGCGGTGGAGGGCGGGCACCAGGCCGCCCTCATGGCGCCCACCGAGTTGCTCGCCGAACAGCACGCCCGCAGCCTGAAGCGCCTGCTCGGCCCGCTCGGGGTCGAGACGGCGCTGCTCACCGGGCGCACCGACGCCGGCGAGCGCGCCCGCGTGCTCGCCGCCCTGGCCGATGGCAGCTGCAAGGTGGTGACCGGCACTCATGCGCTCATTCAGGAGTCGGTCGAATTCGCCTGCCTGGGGCTGGTGGTGGTGGACGAGCAGCACCGTTTCGGGGTACGCCAGCGCATGGTGCTGAGCCAGCGCGACCCCACTCCCGACACCCTGATCATGTCGGCGACCCCCATTCCGCGCTCGCTGGCGCTCGCCCTCTACGGAGATCTCGATCTGAGCGTGCTGGACGAGCTTCCCCCGGGGCGCAAGCCGGTGGAAACCCGCTGGCTGCGGCCCTCCCGCCGTGCCGAGGCGTACCGGCTGGTGCGGGACGAGGTGGCGCAGGGGCGCCAGGTCTACATCGTCTACCCCCTGGTGGGCGAGTCCGACAAGCTGCAGCTGCGGTCGGCCACCGAGGAGTGGGAGCGCCTGCGCGCGGAGGAGTTTTCGGACTTCCGGGTCGGCCTCCTCCACGGCCAGCTTCCCGGCGAGGAGCGGGACGCGGTGATGCGCACCTTCCTGGCCGGCGACCTGGACGTCCTGGTGGCAACCTCGGTCGTGGAGGTGGGCATCGACGTGTCGAACGCCACCGTGATGCTCATCGAGAACGCCGAGCGCTTCGGCCTCTCGCAGCTGCACCAGCTCCGCGGCCGGGTCGGGCGCGGGGCCGACCGGAGCTACTGCGTCGCCATCGCCGACGGGGAGGAGGCCGCCGCCGAACGCCTGAAGGTCTTCCGCAACACGCACGACGGGTTCGCGATCGCGCAGGCCGATCTGGCCATGCGCGGGGAAGGCGACTTCTTCGGCGCGCAGCAGCATGGGCGGCCCGTCCTGCGTTTCGCCGACCTCGCCCTCGACCAGGACCTCATGCGAACCGCCCGCGAACATGCCCGCGCGACCATCGACCGCGACCCCGATCTGTTGGCTCCCGGGAACGAGATGCGGCGCCATCTGTTCACCACCCGCTTCGGCGACCGCCTGCAGCTCCGCTCCGTGGGCTAGAACACGACCGGGTGATCCAGCCGGATGTCGACCGCGCCGGGCGACGCAACCTGACCGGGTTCATCCTCTGTCGACAGGGCCCGGCGGGTTGGACTTGACGCCCGGACCATGACAGACTAGCAGTCCGCAGGCTGCCAGCCGCCGACGGCCCGCGCCCGGGGACCGTCGATCCCGTCGATTCCACCTCAGGAGACCACCATGGCTTCCGCCGAAACCGTCGTACGCGAACTCGGCGCCAGCGCCGGCCGGAGCGTCACGATACGCGGCTGGGTGGAGCACGTGCGCGTCCACGGCCGGGTTGCCTTCCTGGTGGTGCGCGACGGCACCGGCGTGGCACAGGGCGTCATGCTGCGCAAGCAGCTCTCCCCCGAAGCCTGGGAGCTCGGCTGCGCACTCTCGCAGGAATCCTGTGTGGCGGTCACCGGCGCGGTGCAGGAGGACGCACGCTCTCCGGGCGGCTACGAGCTCCTTGTGGAGGACGTGCGGCTGCTGGGCGCGTCCGTGGACTTCCCGATCCAGCCCAAGGAGCACGGCGTCGAGTTCCTGCTCGATTACCGGCATCTCTGGCTGCGCTCCCCGGCCCAGCGCGCCGGTCTGCGCATCCGCTCCGAGGTGGAGAAGGGCATCCACGACTTCCTGCACGAGCGCGATTTCGTCCGCATCGACACCCCCATCCTCACCGGCGCCATCGGCGAATCCGCGGGCACCCTGTTCGAGACCGAATACTTCGGCGAGCGCGCGTTCCTGGCGCAGACCGGGCAGCTGTACGTGGAGGCGGCGTGTCCCGCATTCCGCAAGGTGTACTGCTTCGGTCCCACCTTCCGCGCCGAGAAATCCAAGACCCGGCGCCATCTGACCGAGTTCTGGATGCTCGAGCCCGAGGTCGCGTTCGCAGACTCCGAGGACAACATGCGCCTCCAGGAGGATCTGGTGGTCTACCTGGTCGGGCGCACGCTGGAGCGGTGCGCCGGCGAGCTGGAGGTGCTCGGTCGCGACCTCTCGGCCCTCGAGCGCATCCAGGCGCCCTTCCCGCGGGTCAGCTATACGGAGGCGGTCGAGATCGTGCGGGCAGCCGGCAGCGACACCCAATGGGGCGCGGACCTTGGCGGCGCCGACGAGACCCGCATCGCGGAGCACTTCGACCGCCCGGTCTTCGTCTACAACTATCCCAAGGGCGCGAAGGCCTTCTACATGAAGGAAAACCCGGATGACCCCCGAACCGTGCTGTGCAACGACCTCATCGCCCCCGAGGGCTACGGCGAGATCATCGGCGGGAGCCAGCGCGAGGACGATCTCGACAGGCTCGAGGCGCGCATCGACGAGGAAAAGCTGCCCGCGGAGGCCTACGGCTGGTATCTGGACCTGCGCCGCTACGGCACCTTCCCGCACTCGGGATTCGGTCTCGGGATCGAGCGCTTCACGGCGTGGACGACCGGGCGCCCGCACATCCGCGAGCTCATTCCCTTCCCCCGGCTGATGAATCGCCTGACGCCCTGACCCGCGCCTCCGCCTTCACCGCGTCCCAGAGCGCGTCCAGTTCTTCGAGCGACATCTCCGCCACCCGCCTGCCGCCGTCGCGGGCGAGTTCCTCCACGCGCCGGAAACGGGCCTCCACCTTCTGGTTGGTGCGCGCGAGCGCGTTGCTCGCATGCACGCCCGCGAGGCGCGCAAGGTTGACCGCCGTGAAGAGGAGATCGCCGGCCTCGTCCATCACCTCCCGGGGATCTCCGCCGTCGAGCGCGGCCCGCACCTCCTCCAGCTCCTCGGCCACCTTGAGGCGGGCTCCCTCCGCGTCTTCCCAGTCGAAGCCGACGCCGCTCAGCTTCTCCTGTATGCGATGTGCGCGCAGCAGGGGGTCCAGCCCGGCGGGGAGCCCGGAGAGGACGCTCTCACCGCCCGGGAGTTCCCTGGCCTTGAGCGCCTCCCAGTTCTCCCTCTCCCCTTCGCCGAAGAGATGCGGATGGCGTCGCTTCATCTTCGCCTCCAGCCGATCCACCACCGCATTCCGGTCGAAGGCCTCCGCCTCCTCGGCGAGCACGATCTGAAAGGCGACGTTGAGAAGCAGGTCGCCGAGTTCGCCCTCGAGTTCCCGGGCATCCTCGGAGCGAATCGCGTCCACCACCTCCTGGCTTTCCTCGATGAGGTACGGGATGAGCGACTCGGCCGTTTGAGCCCGGTCCCAGGGACAGTTCGCGCGCAGGAACTCCACGATGGCGAGCGCGCGGTCGAGAGCGCCCTCTGAAGGGCCGATGCCGTCGGAAGCCGTGCCGCCGGAAGCCGTGTTGTCGGATTCCGTGGCGTCGGATGCCGTGCCGTCGGCTGAACGCGCGATGCGATGGTCGCTGGGTGTCACGATATCGGGGCGGGGTCGCCTGGGGATGGGGACGGGAATGGGGAATGGGGGATGGGGCAGTCGTGGATGGCCGCTTGCGCGTCGCGGCGCACCGGGGCTCGGATGCCCACGGCGGCGCACCCGGACGATGTTGCCGGGAGTAGTATTCCGGACCTTCGGGGAGAAGTCCAGACGCCGTGTAGCGGTCGCGTGCCGAATTGTTGCCCCTCGACTCCGGCATCGGCACCTTTCGCCGGATCGTCGGGGACCCGGATTCCCGCTTGATGCGCCGCGCTGCAACCGGCCGATCCCCGGATCGGCTCGCCGGCCAGATGAACCGGACTGTCGAGCACCGGCCGGGCCTTCGGGCCAGGTCCCGCCGGTGGTCGAGCCGGTGGCATGTCATCTCCAGAGACAGCTCCAGGATAGCATTGGCTGATCGTCCATCTTCATCCTCCGCGGGAAAACCCGTGGATCTCCGGTCACGCGCCTGGGTGGAGGTCGATGCCGCGGCGTTGCGCGCCAACCTCGCGCACATCCGGCAGGCTGCCCGGGCCGCCGCCGTCGTCCCGATGATCAAGGCAAACGCGTACGGCCTGGGCGTGCGCGACGCGGTAGCGGTTCTTGAGGCCGAGGAGCCGGACGGCTACGGGGTGGCGACGGTGGAGGAGGGGCTGGAGCTGCGGGCGCTCGGGGTCAGGCGCCCGGTGCTGGCGATGACCCCGGCCCCCGCTTCCTCCCTCCCGGCGGCCGTTGATGGCGGCCTGACCCTGTGTTTGTCCGACCTGGACAGCCTGCGGGCCCTGGCCGCGGAAGCCACCCGCCGGGGGCGCCGCGCCACCTTTCACATGGAAGTGGACACGGGGATGGGCAGGGCCGGTCTCGACTGGCGCTCGGCGGAGACCTGGGGAAGGGAAGTGGCGGCGCTGGCCGCTCCCCCGCTCCGCTGGGGCGGATGCTACACCCACTTCCACTCGGCCGACGAAGACGCCGGCACCATCGACCGGCAGTGGGCGCGCCTGCAGGACGTCGTCGACCGCCTGTCCCTGCCCGCGGATGCGTGGGTCCACGCCTGCAACTCAGCGGGGGTCCTGCGCCGCCCGCAGTACGCCGGCAGTGCGGTACGTCCCGGCATCTTCCTGTTCGGAGGGCGCTCCGCTCTCGACCTGCCCCGGCCGGCTCCGGTAGCGGCCGTGCGCGCCCGCATCACCCTGGTGCGCGACGTCCCCGCCGGCAGCTCCCTGGGCTACGGCGCCACCCATGTCGCGCGGGCGCCCGAGCGCTGGGCCACCGTCGCGATCGGGTACGGCGACGGCCTGCCGCGCGCTCTGGGAAACCGCGGGCACGCCCTGGTGCGCGGGCGGCGGGTTCCCCTGGTCGGAAGGATCTCCATGGACGTCACGGTGGTAGAGATCTCGCGCGTCCCCGACGCGCGCGCCGGCGATATCGTTACATTTATCGGTTCGGACCGGGATGAGAAGATCACGGTCGAAGAGGTGGCGGATCAGGCCGGCACCATCAACTACGAGGTCCTCACCGGCCTGACCGGCCGACTTCCGCGGATCTGGCAAGCATGACGGACGCTTTCGAGCGACTTCTGAGTGATGCGCGCGCCGCACGCGAGCGCGCCTATGCTCCCTATTCCGGGTTCCAGGTCGGCGCCGCACTGGAGACGGCGGATGGCGCGGTGTTCTCGGGATGCAACGTGGAGAACGCCTCCTACGGCCTCACCCTGTGCGCCGAGCGCTCGGCGCTGGCCGCGGCCGTGGCTGGTGGACACCGGTCGTTCACCCGAATCGCCGTCAGCACCTCGTCCGGTCCGCCCGCATCGCCGTGCGGACTTTGCCGCCAGGCCCTCGCCGAATTTGCGCCCGGACTCCCGATCCGCTCCGAGTCCCCCGAGGGAACCGCCGACTGGAGCCTGGCCACGCTCCTGCCCGCGCCCTTCCGGCTGAACCGCGCCGCCCGCACGCTCGTCGCGGTGGCCGCGCTCCTCGCCGGCGCCTGCGGATACGAGACGCCCACCGCGGTCGAAGGGCTGACCTTTCCCGTGACGGTGGTCACCTCGGAGGTCTATCTCTCCTACGACCAGTTCGCCCGCGGCGTTCAGGTGTTCGGCGGCTTCGGCCGGGCGTCGGACGTGGCCTTTCCCCTGGTCGCCAGCGAGTTCGGCGAAGACGGCCTCGAGGCGCGCACGCTGGTGCGGTTCGGTCCCATACCGCGCTCCGCGAGCATTCGCGACACTGCCGGCACCACGGTGACCGACCCGAACCTGACGCTGATCGGCGGGCGCGCGGTCCTCCGTTTCGATACCCTCGCCGCCCCCTCCGGACCGGTGACGTTGTCCGCATCGCTCATCAGCGAAAGATGGCATCCGTCCTCCGCCACCTTCGTCCACGCCGTGGACACCCTCGGGGAACAGGTCCCCTGGGCCAACGCCGGCGGCGGGGACGCCACGCCGATCGCCACGGCGGTGTGGGATCCGGCGGAATCCGACTCCGCCTTCTTCGCCATCGACACCCTGGTCATCGAGGCGTGGGACACCGACGACGAAGCCCGCGGCATGCTTGTGCGGATGGTCACGCCCGGCCAGCGCGCAAAGGTGCGTTCGGCCAATCTGGTGATGGACGCGCTGCCGTCGATCCGGTCGGACACGATGGTCACCACGGACACCTTTGCCGAACAACTGACCTTCGTCTACGACCCGGTGCCCTCGCTGCCCGAGGGCGCGCTGCAGATCGGCGGCGCCCCCGCGTGGCGCACCGTCTTCGAGGTGCAATTGCCGTCCTCGCTGCGCATCCGCGACGACTCCTGTCCCTCGGGCGAGTGCACCCTGCCACTCAGCGCCGACGGCATTACCCAGGCGGCGCTCATCCTGACCCCGGGTTCCGCCGACGCGGCGCTGCGCCCCACCGACACGCTCTTCGTCGACGCCCGCCCGATTCCGTCGCCCGAGCACCTGCCGCGCGCGCCTCTGGGCAACTCGATCCAGGTCCCCGTCCTGCAGGTGCCCCCGGAGATCTTCGCCGGCGAGGAGGGGCGCGTGCTCGAGATACCCATCACCAACTTCGTCAAGGACCTGGCGCGGGGCATCACCGAAGACAGCGTTCCGGCGCCCAACACGCTGGCGCTGCTGGCCGCCATCGAACCGCAGAGCTTCGAGCTGATGCGGTTCCTGGGGCCCGACTCCAGTTCGCCGCCGCTGCTGCGCATCCTCATCAGCCAGCTTTCCGGGATGAGCATGAGATGAACCCCCGTGCCCGTTCCCGCATCGCCTGCCGGTTGGCGGCCGCGGCCCCCTTCGCGGCCGCCACCCTCGCGCTCCTCGCCTTCGCAGCACCCCGGCCGCTGCTCGCCCAGTCACTGATCGGCAGCCAGGGCCTGGGCATTCCCCTGGAGGCGCTCGACGGGCGGTCGCGCGCGCTCGGCTCGGTGGGGGTCGGTCTCTTCGGCGGCGCCGTTCTTCCCACGGATCCGGCCCGCGCCAGCCGGATCACCGTCCCCAGCGTCTCCGTCACCATCCAGCCCAGCCGCGGCTCGGCCACCATCGGCGACGAGAGCATCCCGATCGAAGGCACCCGCTTTCCCCTGCTGGCGTTGTCCTACCCGGTGCGGAACTACGGGGTCGCCACCTTGTCCTACGGGGGCCTCCTGGAACAGAACTGGAAGGCCGAACGGACCCTTCGTCTCGCCCAGGAGCAGGACTCGATCGACGTCGCCGACACCTACGAGTCCGATGGCAGCGTGGGCGCGGCCCGCATCGGCTTCGCGCGCGCCCTGTCCGGAGGCCTTTCGGTCGCGGCGAACCTCGGTTTCCACACCGGGACCCAGGTGCGGAGCTTCTCGCGCACCATCGGCGTCGTCGAGGACGAGGAACAGGAGTCCAGCGACCGTTTCCGGGAGCGCGGGCGCTGGGAAATGACGGGCGCCACCTTCGGGCTGGGCGCCATGTGGGATTTTCGCGACTTCCTGCGCATCTCCGGCAGCCTGACCTGGTCCGGCGACCTGCGGGCGACCCCGGTGGGGCAGACCGAGGGCGGGGAAGCCCGCTTCGAGCTCCCCACGGAATTCCGCGTCGGCGCGAGCGCGATGCTCACCCCCGTGGTGGCGGCCACCTTCGGTTTCGGGCGTTCCAACTGGACGCCGAGCGAATCGGGCGCGGGCGCGTCCGCGCGGGGCGCCGTCACCACGTTCGGAGGAGGGGTGGAGTGGTCGGGGATGGGCCTGTTCGGCCGCAGCCTCCCGGTCCGCGTCGGCTACCGCAGCGCCGGACTGCCTTTCTCCATCGACGCCTCGACCCCCACCGAGAGCGGTTTCGCCGCCGGCTTCGGCTGGAACCTGATCGAGACCGAAACCCTCATCATCGCCGCCTTCGACTTCTCGTACGAGAGAGGCACGCGCGCGACGGACTCGATTTCGGAGTCTTTCTCGCGCTACACCTTCTCCTTCCGGGCATCGAGTTTCTGATGGGCGCCCGGGCCGAAACCGCTCCGGCGGCGTCCGGTTCCGCCGTCAGACTGCCGGTGACGTCCGGCGAGCATCTCCCGACGGCCGGGGCGAACCCGGCCCCGGCCCCCGGCGTCGCATCCGTCCCCGCCGACGAACGCCCGGCGCCAGTCCCGAAACGCGTCTACGTCGAGACCTACGGCTGCCAGATGAACATCAGCGACGGCGAGCTGATGGCCGGCATTCTCGAGCGCCGGGGCTATGCCGTGGCCGATACCCCGGGACAGGCGGACGTGGTGCTGGTCAACACCTGCGCCATCCGGGAACACGCGGAACGGCGCGTCCTCGGACGGGTGTCGCAGTTGAACGGCCTGAAGCGCGACAACCCCGATCTGGTGATCGGCGTCACCGGCTGCATGGCCCAGCGCATGGGCGACACGCTTCTGGAGCAGGCTCCCTACGTCGACCTGGTGATGGGCCCCGACGGATACCGGGAGCTGCCCGAGCGGCTCGACGCCCTCTCCGAGCCCGGCCGGCGCCTCTCTGTCCTTTCCCTGGACCCGTCCGAGAACTACGAGGGCCTCGAGCAGCGCCGCACGTCGCGCATCTCGGCGTGGGTCCCGATCCAGCGGGGGTGCGATCACCGCTGCACCTTCTGCATCGTTCCCTACGTCCGCGGGCCCGAGAAGAACCGCCGTCCCGAGGAGGTCCTGGCGGAGATCCGGGGCATCGCCGTCACCGGCGTCACCGAGGTCACCCTGCTGGGCCAGACGGTGAACTCGTACGCAAGCGGCGAATGGAGCTTCGCCCGCCTGCTCGCCGGCGTGGCCCGCATCCCCGGCATCCGCCGCGTGCGCTTCACCTCGCCGCACCCGAACGATGTCACCCCCGAACTCGTGGAGGTGATGGCCTCCGAGCCCGCGGTGTGCGAGCAATTGCACCTTCCCGCGCAGTCCGGGAACAACCGCACCCTGAAGCGCATGCTGCGCCGTTACACGGTGGAGAGCTTCCTCGAGCGGGTGGAGATGGTGCGCGATCGGGTCCCTGACATCGCGCTGTCCACCGACATCATCTGCGCCTTTCCGGGAGAGACCCGAAGCGACTTCGAGGACACCCTGGATCTGCTGCGCACGGTTCGCTTCGACGACGTCTACACCTATCGCTATTCGCCCCGCGAGGGCACCCCCGCGACCCGCATGCCGGCGCACTGGTTCATCGAGGACGGCGAGGCGGCGGCCCGTCTGAGCGAGCTGATCGAGGTGGCGCGATCCATCCAGACCGCGATCAACCGCTCGGAGGTGGGACGGGTCGAGGAGGTGCTGGTCGAAAGGGAGGCGCGCGGTCCGGGGCAGATGCTGGGGCGCACCCGGCGCGGGAAGGTGGTCGCCTTTGCCGCGCCCCCGAGCCTCGAGGGGGCGTACGCGACCGTGGAGCTCACCGGGACGACCGGCGCCACCTTCACGGGCCGCCAGCTGGCGAATGGATTCCAGCCCCTGGAGCCGACTTGACCAGATGGCTGGCGTTTGCCGGGGTAGCGGCCTTTGTCGGGCTGGTGATCTGGTTTACCGCGCATAATGGCGACCAGCGCATCACGCTCGACCTGGGATTCGCCCGGTTCTACCGGTTCCCGGTCACGATAGTGGCATTCGCGGCGCTCCTGGTGGGCATGCTGGTGATGCTCCTGGCCGGGCTCCACACCGATCTGCGCGTACGCAAGATCCTGCGCGACCGGCTCATCGAAGAGGCTCGGGCAGAAGGTGGCTCGGACCTGACCCAGCACGACCTCTTCGATGCGGAGGACACGGATGGCGGCGAGAATACGTAAATTGCGTAAAATGCGTAATTTGGCCGAGGAGGGAAGCGCAACACCTGGATTCCGCCCGTAACCTGGCTGGCCCTGGCCTTCGGGCTGGGGACGGCCGTGGTTCATCTGCCGGCGTGGCTCACGCCGGCGGTGTTGGGCGGATCGCTGCTCGCGCTGCCCATATTTTCATGGGAGCGCCCGCGGCCACGTGCCCGCCGGCCCGGCCGCATGGGGCGCTTCCGACTGCGGGCCCTTCCGACCGGTCTGTTGCTCGCCCTGTGCGGCGGCGTGCTTCACGGCACGGCCTCGGCCGGGGCGCGCGCCCGGAGTTGCCAGCTCGCGATCCCGTACGGCGCCACCCTGGAGCTTCACGGCTACTTCGAAGGAGTGCCCGGGGAGGGCGCGGCACCCTTTCTTGCCCGCTCCGGGCTGCCCGGAGGATGCCGCGCCCGGGTGCGCGCGGTCGTCCGCGACGGCGTTGCCGTTCCGCCCGCCGCCGCCTCGCTGGTGGTCCGCGGCCAGTGGCTGGCGCGCCCGCTGCGCCGGGGCATGCCCCCCGAGTACGCCGGCACCCTGGTTGTGCGTTCGCTCGAAGTGGACGCCCGGGCCCCGGTCGTCCCGCTCGCGGTCCGCCTGCGGGCCGTGGTGCGCGAACGCCTCGACGCCCTCTACCCGGCCCGCGCCGGCCTCGGCGAGGCGCTCATCCTGGCCCGCCGCGAGCGTCTCCCGCGCGAGGTGCGCGACCAGTGGGCGCGGGCCGGCATCGCTCACCTGCTCGCGATCTCCGGCTTCCACGTGGGGGTGATCGCCGGCATTCTCTACCTGCTCGCGCGCCGCCTCGGGCTCGGTCCCGGCCGGGCCCCGCTGGCGGCCGCCGCCGGAAGCTGGGCCTATGTGCTCGCCATCGGGTCACCGGTCGCGGCCACCCGCGCGGCGTTCATCCTGGCGGCGCTCGCCGCGGGTCGCCTGCTCGGGCGCCGGGTCTCGTCGCTGGGGGCGCTCGCCACGGCTTTCATCGCGCTGCTCGCGGCCCGTCCGGACGCCATCGTCTCGGTGGCGTTCCAGCTCTCCTTCGCGGGCGCCGCGGGTCTGGTCCTGCTCGCGCCGCCCGTGAGCCGGGTCCTGCGCACAGGCCGGCTCGCCCGCCTTCCCGCCGCGCTGCGCATGGGCCTTGCCTCCGGGATCGCCGCCACCGCAGCCACCTTCCCGCTGGTCGCCTGGCACTTCGGGTACTTCGCGACCGCCGGCATTCCGGTCACCCTGGTGGCGGGGCCGCTGGTCGCGGCCGCCATTCCGGGGCTCCTCCTCTCAATCCTTCTCTCCTTCGTCTCGTTTCCCCTGGCGAGCATCTTCGCGGGGGGCTCCGACCTGTTCCTTCAGGTCGCCGGCGCCATCGTCTCCGCGGTGGTAGACATCCCCGGCGCCGCGGTCTGGACGCCGCGCTGGTGGATCGCGGCCGCCACCGCCGCCTTCGCCGTCTACGCCCTCGTCGTCCGCGGCCTCGCCCTTCGCCTGCGTCCCCGGGTGCGCGCCACCCTCCTGGTCGCCTGCCTCGCGGCCGCGCTGGTGGCCTGGCCAATTCCCGCGCTCGTCGGGCGCGGCGGCGCCATGGAGCTGGTCTTCCTGGACGTGGGGCAGGGCGACGCAGTGGCCATCCGCACCCCCGGAAGCCGATGGATCCTCATCGACACCGGCCCGCGCTCGCGCACCTTCGATTCCGGGGAGCGCATCGTCGTCCCCTACCTGCGCAGGAGGGGCGCCGCCCGCCTGGAGGCGCTGATCCTCACCCATCCGGACCTGGACCACATCGGCGGAGCCAACGCCGTCCTCTCGGAACTCACCGTGCTCCGAGTGCTCGACCCCGGAACCGCCGCCGCCCGCCCCGCCTACGTCGCCGCCCTGGAGCGGGCGCAGGCCCGGGGCGCCACCTGGTTCGCGGCGCGCGCCGGGGACCGCGTCTCCGCGGACGGCGTCACCCTGGAAGTGCTGCACCCGGGAGGCGCCGCCGACTCGGCAGCCAGCGACGAAGCCAACGACCAGTCCGTCGTCGTGTTGCTGCGCTATGGCGACTTCACCGCGCTGCTCCCCGGCGACGCGCCCGCCGCGGTGGAAGAGGCGCTCCTGGACGCGGGCCGCATCCCGCCCCTCGTCCTCCTCAAGGCCGGCCACCACGGCAGCCGCACCTCGACCGCGTGGAGCCTCGTCGAGTTCACCCAGCCCGAGCTGTCGGTCATCTCGGCGGGCGCCCGCAACCGCTACGGACACCCACACCGGGTGGTGCTCGACCGTCTCGAGCGCGTCGGCGCCGACCTCGCCCGCACCGACCTCCAGGGCATCGTGCGGGTTCGCGCCTTCCCCACGGGGGACTTCACGCTCTCTGTGGAACGCTGCCCGGTGCTGGCGGAGTGTTGACGGACGAGGAAGGCGCCCCAACAGATCAGCTTTCCGCTGGCTCGGAACGACGCCACCCAGAGATGGCTCGATGGGACTCCTGGCCGTAGACAGGGCGGCCCGAACCCTACCCTGGAGCCCGTGCTCCTGCGACATTGCCAGCCAGAACACAAGAAACCCTCACGCCCGTCCTCGTCCCGCCACTCCATGCGCTCTCGCACGCTCGTGCCCACCCTCGGCGCGTTCCTCGAAGGCGAGGAGGCCGCCCATTCGTCCGCACCGCCGGACTGGATTCACCTGCTCACCGGCCTCGCCCGCGCGGGCACCCGCATCGCCCGGGTGGTGGCGCGCACGGGATTGACCGGAACCCTGCCGCGCACGGGCGACCGCAACATCCACGGCGAGGCCGCCACCCGCATCGACCAGTACGCCCACAACGCGGTCGTGGAGGAGGTCGCGGCGGACGAGATGCTGTGTTGCATCATCTCCGAAGAGGCCGACGATCACATGTCCATTCCGTCGAGTCACCCGGACGGAGGCTGTATCCTCGCGCTCGATCCGCTCGACGGATCGTCCAACCTGGGGGTGAATGTCCCGGTGGGCACCATCTTTTCCCTGCTGCCACGTGCCAGGCCCGACGCCACGGATTGCGGATCCGATGATGCGACGGGCTGCCGGTCCGATGATGCGACGGGCTGCGGGTCCGACGATGCCCCCGGTTCCGCCCTCGCCCCCTCGGAGATTCTCCGTCCCGGCCGCGACCAGATCGCCGCGGGCTATATCCTCTACGGGGCCGCCACGGTGCTGGTCTACACCAGCGGGCGCGGCGTGCACGGCTTCATCCGGGACCCGGAGAGTGGCGAGTTCCTCCTCAATCGGCGCGACATGCGCATACCCTCGCCGTCCGCTCTGCACTACTCCACCAACGAGGCCTACACGCGCCGGTGGGACCCTCGCCAGCACGATCTCGTGCGCCACTTCAAGAGGCCTCCGCCGAAAGGAGCCAAAGGCTTTTCGGCACGCTACATCGGCTCGCTGGTGGCCGACATCCACCGAACCCTTCTGGTGGGCGGACTCTTCATGTACCCCGCCTTTCGAGGGAAGCCGGAGGGGAAGCTGCGCCTGATGTACGAGGCGGCGCCCATGGCCCTGATCATGGAGCAGGCGGGAGGAAGGGCCACCAACGGCACCGAGGACATCCTCGACATTCGTCCGCGGGACATTCACCAGCGCACCCCGCTCTTTGCCGGGGCACGGGAGCTGGTGGACCTGGCCGCCTGCCATCTCGGAGGAGAGGCGACGGATCCGGAGTAGTACCAAGTACTACCGGGGCCTGAGCTCGCCGGCAGCCTGCTACGGGCAGTTCGACGTCACCGTGGCGCGCTTCTCCCTGAGCATCTCGATGTCCTCGCAGGAAACGGAGGTTCGCTCCAGCTTCACCTCGTCGTCCCTGCCGACGCCCGGGTTGTCGAGGAGCGGCTGGATGTCGCTCAGCTCCCGGTTGTCGTGGAGATGCAGGGTGGTCAGATAGATCATGTCGATCAGCGGGCTCAGGTCGGTCACCGTGGTCTGCTCGAGGCCGATGAGCAGCAGGTTGTCGAGTTCGGTCAGCGCCGACAGGTCGGGGACGGTGTTTCGGCCGACATCCAGCGTCTGCAGCGCCCACATGCCAATGACCGGGCCGAGGTCGGTAATGTCGTTGTTGTAGAGTTCCAGCCGCAGCAGAGTTTCCAGCCCCGCGAGCGGCGTGAGGTCGCTGATCCGGTTGTTCGACCCGCCGAGTTGTTCGAGCTGGCTCATGTTGCGGACGGGCGACAGGTCGGAAACCTGGTTTTCGCCGAAGCTGAGAGCGAACATGCTGGTGAGTCCGGAGAGCGGGCTCAGATCGGTGATCGAATTCTCGCGCACGTCGAGGTATTCGAGCCCGGTCAGCGCCGCGAGCGGGCCAAGATCCTCGATCCCGTTCTGGGCAACCAACAGCTCTGTGAGCCCGGTCAGGTTCTCGATTCCGGAGAGGTTCCGGATGCCTGTGGCATTGACTCCCAGGGACTCCAGGGAGGCGACGCGCCCGCAGGTGAGCGATTCCTCCGGGGCGAGGTCGAGCGCTGCGCGAATGCCGGCTTCGAGCGCGGGATCCGCGAAGGTCGGGACCGCGCTGTCGTCCGAGCCGCAGCGCTCTCCGGGGCTCAGGGTGGGTCCCGTCGCATCCCCGCAGGCGCACAGGGCGAAAAGGATTGCCATGGCCCGGACGCGCGCGCCGTCCGGAAATGGAGAACGCCCCCGGCGGGTGCCCGGCCGATCGCGCTCAGGTCGCCCTGGGGGGTGCATCGATCCGGTCATGGAATGACCCTCCACATGAGCCGGAAGCCGGGCGCGAACTTGTCCAGCGGCGGCTCGGGGACTTCCTGCCCGCCCCCGTGTTGGCCGACGGTCCGCGCCCAGCTGATGGAAACCGCCAGGAAGCCGGCGGCCAGACCGGCCGTCTTGACCGGGTCGAACTGCGGGACCTCGAACCCGTGCACATCCGACAACCGCACGCCTCGCCTGGGGGGCGCGAAGGGCCCGACCGCCACCCGTGCAGATGCCGACACGATCGAGTCGTTCACTACGATCGGACGCCGGATCGTCACCTGGTCCCCGGTGGCGGCGGTGAGGCGCACCTCCGGAGGGCTCTCGCGGGCGATCCAGTTCGCCGGGGTCTCCATGACCGGCTGCCAGCTTTTGCATCCCGATAGCACCACGAGGGCGAGGATGGCCGCGGTCGAAAACACCCGTTCCCGGAAATCCCCCGTCTTCATGGCTCGTGCACCTCCCTGCGTTATGGCCTGAATGAAGCAGTCGCCCCTGTCTGTGGCCCAGAACATATGCGAGGCGGTCGTGTACCTCCAGACTACACCAAGCCAACCTTTCGTTGCCCCGGGACGCCCATGACCTGCCCGACCCAATCGCGGACGCGCGGCGCC
>LXNJ01000991.1_pt1 | contig 17789 bp, 19 predicted proteins | sample 809081 | NCBI WGS metagenome assembly LXNJ01 (sample SAMN04870510, study PRJNA318959) | sponge metagenome | biome: sponge; feature: marine sponge reef; material: water | host: Petrosia ficiformis | place: Greece: Milos, Mediterranean Sea | collected 2013-05-29 | depth 5-7 m
TTTTAATATAAACTAATACGTATGCAAAGTAGTAGGCACACGCCGTGGGTTTCCGTCCACCCAAAATGTAAAGCGGACGGCACGCGGAGCGTGCCTACTTACCATGTCTAAATCAACGTCAAGTACGCTTATGGCATTCGTCGGGTGCTAAGATGCGATTTGCCAAAGCCTCGGAGAGGCGAAAGGTGTATAGTAAGCGTTGATCCCGCCAATAGCAAGCCCCAGAGGGGAAAGGTGTATCCGATGCACAAATGCTAAACGCTAAATTGACGCCTATGGGTTTCGCAAACTCTATCCGAAGGACGATATAAACTATCAGTAAAACTCAGTAACTGATAATTCTTAAAACTAAATAACCCTACCCTGCTCCAGGATGGCTTGACTTTCTCATCGATGTATCGTAAAATAAGGTTGCAAAACAGTGATGAGATTATAAGATGTGCAAGCAAAGCCAAAACACATTTAGGAGATAATGATGGCAAAAGTAGGACTAATCGGCGTTGGTAATATGGGCACGGGCATGTCAAAAAATATATTGAAAGCTGAACATGAACTCACGGTGTACGATGTCAGAACGGAACCACTAAAAATGCTTTCACAATTGGGGGCACATGCCGCGGCTTCTCCAAAAGAGGTAGGAGAAGCCGTTGATGCAGTTTTTATCATGGTGCTCAACGTCGATCAGGTCAAAGAAGTGCTCCTAACTGAAAACGGTTTGTTAGCAGGATTAAAACCGGGAGCAACGGTTATTTGCACCGCGACTATTGGACGTTCAGAAGTAATAGAGGTTTCAGAACTTATAACAGCAAACGGGTTCAATATTATTGATTCTCCTGTTAGTGGTGGGGCACCGGGCGCAGCCGCAGCAACACTCACAATGATGGTTGCAGCAAAAAAAGATGTTTTTGAAGCATCAATGCCAGTACTTGAAGCAGTTGGGAGGGATATCTACCACGTTGGAGAAGAAATCGGAATGGGACAAACCGTTAAGTCAGCACTTGCAGTCCTGACCGGTGTCACTTACGCAGGTATATTTGAAGCATTGACGCTGGCTGTCAAGGCAGGTGTAAAACCGGAAACGTTACGTGAGGTTGTTAGTACAAGCGTTGTCGGTAATTTTCTCTTTAAGGATACAACGGAAAACATATTAGAACGAAACTTTAAGGGACAGAGCAATATTGGAACGATGTATAAAGACCTTAGTCTTGCGAAAAGTATGGCAAATGATTGTGGAGTCCCTCTGTTTGCGGCGAGCGCTGCCTTTGAGTTATTTCAAGCAGGGAAAGCAGTGAATCCTGATGAGGATAATTGGACAATTATTAAAATACTCGAAAGCATAGCGGGTATTGAAATAAGAAAAACGGAATAATGTTATGGAACACACCCTCCAATAAAATAGAATTGAAAGGCAATATAATGCAAAATGTTGAACAACAAGTTTTCAGTTCATCTAATACCCCAAAATTAGGGGTCATCACAGATGGAATTAGTAGGGATTTTGAGTATGCGCTTGATACTATGGTCAGAACTGGGTTGGAATATGTTGAATTGCAGTATCTTTGGGAGAAACAGGTTGGTGAGTTAGCTGATGCAGATGTTGAACAGGTTAAAAATCTAATAGAGGCACGGAATTTAAAGGTATCGTGCATCTCACATCACAATTTGGCAGGAATTCCTGTTAATACTGCAGTAGACGCGCCAGCATATCAAGACCAACTTCACACGTTACAACGGTGCATAGATATTGCGCAGACACTCGGAACAAATCTGGTTCGGATATTCAGTTTCCAAAAGGAGATGGTACTCTTTGGTGCAGAGCCAATTGTTTCCGAGGGTGCGTGGATAACACTCTTGAACCGATTAGAAGAACCGCTACAAATTGCAGAAGCAGCAAAAATTACGCTTGTTATTGAGACTGCTATCTCCTCAAACATTACATCGGCTCTACTTGCTCGAAAATTGATAGATGAATTAGCCTCAAAACATCTGAAAGTTCTCTGGGATCCGTGTAGTTCCCTCTATTGTACCGAAGTGCCATATCCAGATGGATATGAAATTATCCGTGAGCACATCGCGCATATCCATCTTAAAGATGGAATTGTTAATCTTCCTGCTGCTACTTTTGATTTCTGTGCGATGGGTCAAGGACAGATGCCACCTTACTACACAGATATTGTAAACGCGTTAAAAAGTGATGGGTATCAAGGAACAATTTCCTTAGAGAGTGTATACACCCCGGAGAATGGCACACGAGAGGATGGGTTTAAAGAATCATTACCGGTATTTAAGGAATTGATGGAATCGCTGAGAAACTAATGAGGTAAGGAACATATTACCATAAGCGTCAATTCAGCAAGTGCAATATGTGCGTTTAATGTTGATTCGGACAAAAGGGAAATCTTATAATATCAGGCTTATAAACCCTCCCACAAGAGAAGCAGTTAATGTCAAAACTTTCCACATGCTAACCTTACATGTTTTTTGAAATTACCCCTGATTGTAATAATTTATTGGTAAATGAATAAACAATTGTCCCCCAAATCACATAAGATCGTTATTCTTGCCGAAGAGTCATTCGGTGTTCTTGAATCTAAAACTGCTACTGTTTTGGTGCGTTATCTTCCTGACAACGTTGTCGCAGTGATTGATAGCACGAAAGCGGGAAAAGATGTAAGCGAAGTCATTGAAATAGGCAGAGGAATTCCGGTTGTTCGCAGTCTTGCCGAGGCGATGCGGTTTGAACCGACAATGTTGGCTATCGGCATAGCACCCCCCGGTGGCGAGTTGCCTGAGGCGTGGCGTTCTATTCTCTGTGAAGCGATCAGAAGCGGACTACACATCATGAGTGGTCTCCACCATTTTTTGAGCGATAACGCGGAACTCTCGGAGTTGGCAGCGACACATAATGTGGTGCTATGGGACGCACGTAAACCACCAAAGAACTTACCTGTGGCAACTTGTAAAGCTGCGGATGTAGATGCAACTGTTATTCTCACTGTCGGTTCAGATTGCCGCGTTGGGAAAATGCTCTCTGGTATAGAGATTACAAATGCTGCAAGGGAAAGGGAACTCAATGCTGAATTTTGTCCGACTGGGCAGAACGGTATCATGGTGTGGGGTTGGGGTATTGCAATTGATGCTGTCGTCTCTGATTTTACCGCTGGTGCTGCTGAGCATATTGTGCTTGAAGGTGCAAGAAATCACGACCTACTAATCGTTGAAGGACAGGGGTCGTTGGTGCATCCTGGATATTCGGGAGTGACGTTGAGTCTACTCCATGGCAGCATGCCTGATGCGATGATATTTTGTCATCAACCCTCGCGGAAAGAAGTTGCGCGGTATACGGTGCCTTTGCCCTCTTTAACCGAGATGATAGCACATTATGAGATGTTAACTGCACCTATAAAACCTGCAAAGGTGATCGGGTTAGCACTCAATTGTTTCGATTTGTCTGAAAAGGAAGCACATGCAGCAATTACTGCTGCGGAGTCGGAAACTGGGTTACCTGCTACAGATGTCGTGCGGTTTGGTGCTGAGAAGTTGGTTGATGCCGTTCAGAAAATATATCAAGACAATAAACGATAGTATTCAGCAAATTTCATTAGTCGGGAGATATTTTATGGTTACTCGTGAGTGGTTAGTAGAAACCGAAACTCCTCATACTGTTAGAGTTGATCATTGGAGTACTTGGTCTGGCAAAATCCATATCTATGTTGACGATGAGTTAATCTTTGAAAGACGTTCAAAATTATCGGACACAGGGGTGGAACATCGTTTCAAAGTTGACGGATTACCTTATATCATCAGAATTCTGTACCGGACAGGGCATTATGAATATGAACTGTGGGTTGACGGTAAACTGCAGTAATTTAATCAAATGAATTATGGATATTTTAGTGAAATCTAAATATGGTACCAGTCTTGGTAGGTCCGGTTTCCTAACCGAACTTATATAATTGGAGGAAACGATGCGTATTTCAAAACGTAGTCGATCCGTTATATTTGTGGCGGTAATATTTTCTTTCGTTGTAGGGTTCTCAATGATTTTGCACCCTGAAACTTACTCAATGGAGCCGTTCATGTTGGCTGCTATAGCTACCATGTTGGCAGGAATTTACGTTGAATTGAACGAAATGAATAAACAGAGGCGCGAATCGGATAAACGCCTGTCGGAAACAGAGAAAATGTAACTACCGAATGAAGTAGGGAGAACTTATCTTAACTCTCGTTGAAATATCGATTTCAACCCTACATAGTCTGGTCTATATCGTTTAAGTCTTAACCTGTTTATAATTTTGGAGGTAAAAATGAATAGTAACATTGTTGTGACAACGGGGGATATTAATCAGGATTACCAGATCATAGGTCCTGTTTACTTTCAGATATCAAATAAAGGGATTTTCTCAAATGCCCTTTCTAAACTCGTCAAACAATACGAAGCAGAAATCGTAGATATGAAAAGAAGTGGGCAAATGGGAGAGGATCGGGCCGATTGGGGATTCTTGTACGGTGAGTGGAGTGTAGGTCAAAGTGATTTTGAAAAGGCATTTTTCGTTTCAGTTGAAGAGCTGAAAAAACGCGCAGCACTTTTAGGAGCTGACGCAATTATAAGTATGCGTCAAGATATTGACTTGGATACGAATAGCTTTCAATACTTTTATCTTCAGATGTACGGAACTGCAGTAAAATTAAGTTAGGTCGTTGTTTTGCCCACTCTTGTGGACATCATTGTAGAAATGCTTGCGGATGTGCTACGCGAGGAAATGAACAGCCTTTTCTACTTTTCTATTGTCCTACCTAAGAAACACTCCGATTTCGCGCGGCGACCTCCCACGTTCCTTGACAATACCCATCGGCATCTATCAGATAATAAAACGGATGCAACGCAACACATGGACAGATATGTGTCGGACAAACGTAAACCTCTTGTCCGATTTGTATCGGTGTGTCTTTAGGGACATTTACTGCCCAATGTTCCTCGTGTTGTGTGTCCACCTCAGTATCATCAATATTCAAAATGATTCCGCGCACGCCATCAGGGTCAGCTGCGATGGCTTTATGCCCCAAATCAAGGGTGATTCGGTTTGGGGTCGGTATGCTAATGACGCGGCTCAGCAGTAGTGCTGCGGGAATAAAACCGAGGTCAGGATAACGCGTGGTATAACCGTAATCATGGAAAATAAAAGTGCCTGGGGATGCTTCTACCCCTGGTGTTTCAGCGTAGATCGGAAATGTCGGTGTACCACCCATCACAATCAACGGCACAGCAAGTCCTTTAGCAGAAAGCATGTCCTGCATCTCTTCAACTTGTGCGAGACTTTGATTGCAAGCGTCTCTACGGGCAACAATATCTTCATCGTGGATATGTCCATCGTATACATGTAATCCACACGGCTGTAAACTATCTGATCGATCAATGGATTCGTATATCTCCACAGCGATGTCTCCGACAGGCACACCGGTGCGATTCATTCCTACATCAAGGTCAAGCATGACTTTAACGTTCAATCCAAGCTTCTCCGCTGCTGTAGAGAGTGCTGCCACTGCTTCCAAATGGTCAACAATCACCTTAAAATCTGCATTTGGATACCGCTGCTGTAGTAACAGAAAGCGGTTGATATTAGGGCCTACCATCTGGTAAGCGATCAAAATATCCTCTATGCCGTTTTGCGCGAGCATTTCTGCCTCTCGCAGCGTGGCACATTTATGCTTGAGGATACCCGCTTCACGTTCCATTTCAATTATTTCCGCTGTTTTGTGCGTCTTCACATGAGGTCTGAGTTTTTTGACATCACCATCAACAGTAGCGATAGCGCGCGCTATATTCTGCTGAACCAGTGGGAGATAGACAACAAGTGCGGGACTCGGTATATTTTCAACGTTTTGAATACGATATTTCTGATCCATTTCATTACCTCTCTGTAGGATTAGCCTCTTTTTCCTATTTAGCGAGCGTTAAACCGATTCATTGCTGTCCGAATATCGTCTTGAACGAACGTTTCAACTGCTTCAACTGCGCGTTTGACGGTATCTTCAATCTCAATTTCTTCTTCCTTTGAGAATTCAGAAAGGACATAATCTGTTAAGTCACCGACAGGTTTGCCAATGCCGATGCGCAAACGTGGGAACTCAGTTGTCCCAAGGTGATGGATAATAGATTGCATGCCTTTTTGACCGCCGGCAGTTCCCTTTTGTCGTATCCGAATTGTCCCGATGTCCAAGTGAATATCATCATAGATGATACAGAGGTCCGTAAGAGAGACCTCAAACCGATTGATGAGGGCAGCGACAGCAGATCCGCTGTTATTCATATATGTCATCGGTTTGGCAAGGATAATGGGCAAACCGTTCCAGATAGTCTGAATGACGAGTGATCGATAGATAGAGGTTACGCGCTTTGCAGAAACATTTTCAGAACTCTGTACTGATAGCATCTTGTCGTAGATTGTATCAATCACTCGGAAACCAATATTGTGTTTAGTATGCTCGTAGCGCGAACCAGGGTTGCCGAGTCCAACGATGAGTTTCACTGGTTTTTCTTCGCTGTGTCCTGACATTGCACGGTTAAATATAGTATTACACTCAAAACCGCAAGGGTTGAGATAGGTTGATATGTCCAGTGAGTTTCTCTACTTCTTTACCGTCGATAAGAAATTGGACATGTTTAACATTGTCCGGAAACGCGTCAAAGACAGTTTTAAGAATAGCAGTTACTGTTAACAATTCAGCTGTTGTTCCGCCGATATGTCCATCCCTAAGATGATGTGAAAAATCCAAATATGCGGTCTTTTGACTATCTATGTAGACTTCGTTAAGTAGTGTCCCTCGTGGAATTGGATTTCTGTAGTTGGGAGGTGTTTCCTTAACAAGTGTTGATACTATCTGTTTCAACCGTTCGATTGGTTCGGAATAGAGTCGAAGTTCGACTTTAACAGGGGTAATTTCAAGGGATGTTGCGTTTAATAGAAAAATGTTCACCTGTTCTGGGGGCGGTAACTTATTTGAAGGGTTAGCTGCGTCTGGTAGTTTTGGCGGTGCATCTTGAATTCTTATTTGTTTAGAATGGGAAATTAACACAAGTGTAATAGCAAGTCCGCTTACAATGGCAACCAACGTAATGCCCCATATTATAAAGAGCTTTGAGTGGATAATTTTTCGGAAGAGATTCACTTTTTTGCTCCAAAAGATTCTCTGCACCTATGTTCTTAATGTTGGGAAATGAGATGTTCCCTATAGAAAAACGGCATCTTATCTACGCCCAGATATTCTTTTTTTAAAATCCGTTAAGATTGGCTGACTGATTCACCGATGTAGAATATTTTTGTATGGCACGTATGATACCTTCAGCTATCTCGGCGATATGGTCAGGATTGGAGAGGCGGGTAGCATCATCTATATTAGAGAGATAGCCGAGTTCTAATAACACAGCTGGCATGTGGACATCCGCTAAGGTTATTAGAGGAAATTCAGAGATGACAATCGGGTTTTCAGCCAAAAAATTCAACTCTTTCTGAAGGACAGATGCAAAATCTTGGCTCTGCTTCAAAAAATTGACTTGAGTAAGAATGTTTAAACGTTTTTTTCCAAGTACTGGCAGGGCAGTAGTTTTGAATCGGATTTGCCCGTTTGGATTATTGATGTAAAGTCTTATCCCTTTATGATTTGGTAAAAACGAAGCGTTGCAATGCAGACTAACAAACAGTTGTCCTTGATTACGGTTGGTGGTTTGGACACGTTGAATCCGTGTTTTTTTTATATCTTGGTCGCGGGTTAGACGGATGGAAAGCCCATGTTGGTTACTGAGTTTTTGGATTTCTTTTGCGACATTCAGAACAACATCCTTTTCAAAAAGTCCATTTTGGCTTTTACAACCGAGGTCATCTTCTCCTCCATGACCAGGATCAATAATTATTATCCAGTCACGAGTGCCATCAGGTATTTCAGTTGCCCATACGGTTTTAGGCATTATTCTGATTCGTTGAAGGGTATGGTTATATTGGACCTCAACGTCATCAAGGTGTGGCAGTATCTGTTTAAAAAAATCAATAGGCAACATAGGTTGACCTTGAATTGCGAGTGGTGGCGCGTTGAGGATGAACGTCTGTTTACCGGGATCAATTTTGACTGTGGTATTTCCCATTCGTAATCGGAGTTCCTTACCTTTAGTTTTTAAGGTAAGTTGTTTTCTTGGATGATCGTATGGGTGTGTCATCTCCGAATCGAAGACGGTTTTGAGTGTTTCGGCAGGCAGGTATACTATTTCTTGATGAAGTGTGAATTCTACTTCGGCAAGAGTTTCACCTTCACCACCAATAAAACGCACGGTTGATGCTTGCGCAATACCGTGCGTTGCGGAAACTAATATAACAATGAATAAGAAGATGGGTAAAGTTTCAAATGGGCGTAACCACATGTTGCGTAACCACATGTTGATAGTTATTCCGCGTCTTCGTCGTCACTACGGCGTCTACGTGAAATTAACTCGGGTTCAGTGCGTTCTTCAGCATCATCACCTTCGCCTTCTTCACCTTCGCCTTCTTCACCTTCGCCTTCTTCACCTTCGCCTTCTTCACCTTCTACGACTTCTTCAACTTGGACACGTGGATGACTGACAGATACTATCATCCGCTGGAGGTCATCTAATACTTCAACTTCATCATCCAATTCTATGTCTTGGACATAGATGATATCGCCTATATCTAAGTTGGTTACGTCTACACTGATCTCATTTGGCATCAATGCGGGTAGACAATTAAGAGTGAGGGCGCGGAGTGGAAATTCAGTAACACCGCCTTCTTGTGCCCCAGCAGGCGTGCCGACTAAAACTATTGGCACAGTTGATGTAACAGGTTCATCTAAAGAGATTCGAATAAAATCTGCATGGAGCAAAACCCGTTTCTCAACTGGATGGCGTTGAATTTCTTTGATAATGGCAGGTTCAGAATTGCCTTCGGTGATTTCCATATTAACGATAACGTTTTCACCGTATGTTCTAAGGAATTGTTTTAATGCGCGTTCATTGATTTGCAGTGCAACGGTATCCTGTTTCCGTCCGTATAGGACAGCAGGGACATCACCAGATTGACGAATTACCCGTGCGTTTTTCTTACCGAAACTGCTTCGTTGTTGAACATCTAATTTTGCTTGCTGCATTTTAATCTTCTAACCTTTTCTCTGTAAATTAACAGGGCGGGTAGGATTCGAACCTACGCATGCAGGTGCCAAAGACCTGTGCCTTACCACTTGGCCACCGCCCTTTAATTATAAATATACACACCAACAAGGTTGGTTTGTGTGGTAGTGCAAAAACTGACGCTGTTTTTAAAGAATGATTCGCATCGCTGTGCTGCCGCCCTATTTTCCATTAAGGCAAACATAGTAGCACCACTACCCGACATTAGGGCACCATAACACCCTATCTGTGTAGACAACTGCGTTTTTAGAACAGTTAATTCAGGATATTTGGAAAAAACTGGTACTTCAAGAAGATTGTATAGATTTTCTCCAACACCGACTAAATCACTCTTCTCAACACAAGACTTTATAATTATACTTTCTTTTTTTTGCTTTGTCAAGGTAATGTCTAAATTTTTAAATATATCGGAGGTAGAAATGGAGGTGCCTGGGTTGATAAGGACAATTGGGACATCAGATAATGCAGGTAATGGGGTTAAAATGTCTCCTATACCAGTGCCAAAGGCTGCCCCTCCGTGCAAGCAGAATGGCACATCTGCTCCCAATTGCGCACCGATTTCCATTAGCACATTTTCTGACAACCCTAACGCGTATAGTTCATTTACACCGTAAAGAACAGCGGCTGCATTCGCACTGCCACCTGCTAATCCAGCCGCAACAGGAATCCGCTTGTGAATCTGTATCTTAAGCCCTCCGAAGCCACCAACTGCATTGCTGAGAGATTGCGCCGCACGATAAGCGAGGTTTCGGGAATCAGATGGGACATCTGGATGATCACAATGCACTGTAATCTCTGTCTTCGGTCGTTCGTGGAGAATAACCTCATCGTGCAAGCCAATTGAATGAAAAACTGTTTCAAGGTTATGATACCCATCATCACGTTTGCCGACAACATTTAGATAGAGGTTGATTTTTGCGTGGGCATGAACCCGTAAAACCTTCGGTTTGTTCATTCAGAAACATCTGTCTCCTCAAGTTCCGAGAACGGCATAATTTTCATATCTTCAGTCAGAAACGGTTCGAAATCAAACCTGCTATCGTCAATTTCAATGTTCAGTTGGACCTTTGCCATTCTCACAACAACGCGTGTTTGTTCAAGTGGACGTTCTATTTCAACCTTGTGAGGTCTTAGGATACCGTCAACTTCACGATAATCTTCAAAAACAACACTTTGTTGTAGCAGTCCATCTTTGTCGTTGATACCCCATTCAGTGACACGTGGTTCACCGTCTCTTACAAGAATGGTTATAATTTCAGTGTGTCCCGCTTCCACACCAGCACGGTTAATGAAGAATTTTGGTGCTAAACCTGTAATTTTTAACTTCTCGGTGCGCCCGTCAAGGAAAGGATTTGCAAAGATTGCACTCAATATATCAGAAACACGCAAATCAATTCTGAAAATATTTCGTAAGACACCGTCAGATAACTTGCCGAAATATGTTTCTTGCTCATCAAGAAGTGAAAGTAGGAATTCATTTCGGTTTGCTATGGCAACAACCTTTGTATCATTGAAAGGACCCAATGCTTGGACACGAAGTAGGTCATTACCATCAGTGGATCTTTTATACCATAAAAATTCGCGGAGTTCTTCTGGATTTCGACCAGTTTCTTGAATTGTCACCGTCATCTTAGTAGTTTTTAGAGTTTCAGTCAGATCATATCTCGCTTTGAGTGTTTCTAAGTGTGGAGAAAATTGCGACATTTCCACAAGAGGGAGGTCAATGTCAGAGGTTTTAGTTACACAACCTGTAATAAATATCAACGCTAAAAGAAATAGAAAGAAACCGACAACAAGACGCTTTCTCATTTAGAAGGCCTCTGACATTGATTTTTCAACGATATTTACTGCTTCCTCAACATGACCAGCATTGATATTGAGCGGGGGCAAGAATCGGAGGACATAATCATTGGTGCAAATAGTGACTAAACCGTTTTCAATACATTTGGCAGCAAGTGGTTTAGCATCCTCTTCCATTACGAGTCCCCGTAGCAAACCTTTACCGCGGACTTCTTTAATTGGATACTCACCTTTGAGTTCCATCAGACCACCTGCAAGATAATTTCCCATTTTAACCGCATTTACCGCGAGATTTTCTTCAAGGATAGTTTCTATTGTTGCTACGGCTGCAGCAGAGGATAAGAAATTACCACCGAATGTCGCTGCGTGGGTACCGGGGACAAAACTTTCGGCTACGTGTTGTTTTGCTAACATAGCACCGATTGGCACTCCGCTGCCGAGAGCCTTTGCCATCGTAATCACATCTGGTACAACACCGTAGCTTTGATAGCCGAAGAATGTGCCTAATCTACCCATTGCTGTTTGCACTTCATCAAACATTAACAGCAGGTTATGTTTGTCGCAAAGTTCTCGCAATCCTTGTAAATACCCATCACTTGGCATATTCACACCGCCTTCGGACTGAATCGGCTCAACTAAAATGGCGCAGGTCTTTCCACTGATAGCGGCTTCGGTTGCCTCCAAATTGTCAAATGGGACGTATTTGAAACCCTCAAGCATCGGTTCAAACCCGACGTGATATTTTGTCTGTGCTGTGGCAGTAATCGTTGCCATTGTTCTGCCATGAAACGAATTATCCATTGTAATGATTTCGTAAGCATCTGTTTTACCACTGTCTTTCGTCCATTTGCGAGCCAATTTGATCGCTGCTTCATTTGCCTCAGCACCACTATTACAGAAGAAACACTGGTCCATATCCGAATTTTCAATTAGAAGTTTCGCTAATTCTGCCTGCGGTTGTATGTAGTAGAGGTTAGAGGTATGCAGCAGATTGCCTGCTTGCTCACGGATAGCAGAGACAACTTTGGGGTGCGCATGTCCTAATCCGTTGACTGCCAACCCCCCTAAAAAATCGAGATATTTTTTGCCGTCTGCATCCCATAGATAGGGTCCCTCTCCCTTGACAAATGCGAGACTTCTGTCACCGTAAGTGTTAATAATATATTTTGTTGCTATCGTTTTTATGTCAGTTGTAGTCATAAGATTTCTCCTTGTGTCTTTCAGATAGGCGCGGTTTAAAACAACACCTAAAATCTATAATTATGAATGTTTAAATTTTACGAGGTCTTGTCCCCTAATTTCAAGCAAGAGTTGTTTTACGCGTCAATACCATAGATAAGGACAGGAATGTCAATTTCAGCAACGCCACGTTGCTCTAAATCCCACACGAACTGCTCAAAATACGAGACCCCGGTAGACATCTCATCAGCAAAAGATTTCACAGGAACAATCTCAATCCCCGCATCAATGTAACCCAGATTGTGGAAGATGGTCATTTTCGCGCACACGTTGTAAACCATGAAAGCGTACTTTCCAAATTGCACCTCTACTCCAAGTCTATCCTTCAGAAAATCCATTTCTCGGTATGCTGTTTGGCGCATAGGTTTTGGTGAATATCCAGGTTGGTAGTAGTTTGTTGGATAATCGCATTTTACGCGCATTTTTTCCCATCCTTTAGATTCGTAGCCTTCAGCAAAAACGCGATTAAGGTCCTTAGGACTATACAACATTTTGCCCGGCATTGTGATCTCTTCGCTTGTTTTAGTTTTGCACTTTGAAGCATCAACAGATGAAATTATATCTTTAACCTCTTGTAATAGGTGCGCGTATTCCTTTTGAATAGCATCTCCACCGTTGAAGGAATACTTAGCAGCAATAATCATGATCGCCTATTTCCATTCCAGCGGCAGCTGTACCACACGTTCTTTTCCTGTCGGTTCGTGGATCGGTTTACCGAGCGGACGTAGCGGCAATTCTCCATCAACGAACTTCTTTATTCGTTTACGCGTAATCGTGATGTAGTTTGAATCAAGCTCTGCGGCAATTGCTTTGCGGTCGTGCTGCAAGGCAGCGATAATTGTTGACCCAACACCACAATACGGGTCAAAAACGACTCCATCAGGTTGTGTGAGTGCCAACACACATCGCTGAACTAATTCCACAGGAAACTGACACGGATGTTCGGTTTTCTCCGGATGGTTCGCTTTCACATTTGGAATATCCCATACGCCGTCTTCCCAGTCATGTGTCACTACATCCCAAACATCAGACGGGTTTTTGCCGAGTGGATTTCCTGAAAGTTGGCCTCGTTTTGGTCCTTTGAAATGGCGTTTGCCCGGGTATTTTGCAGGAACTCGTACAGGGTCGATATTAAAAATATAGTCGTCACTTTTGGAAAACCACAAGATAACCTCATACCGTCCCGAAAACCGTTTAGTGCAGTGCAAGCCGTGATTAAATCGCCAGATGATCCTATTCCGCAATTTTAAGCCGAACCGTTTAAAAATTTCATAAAAGTAAATATCAAGTGGAAAGACCTCGCCATTCTCAATATAATTGCCTACCTGCCAACAGAGGTTTCCGGTATCGGCAAGCACTCGAACAAGTTCCACTATTACAGGTTCCTGATTTTTAAGATATGCCTGTAAAGACATTTTTTTCTCATATTTTTTGCCCAAATTGTATGGTGGGGAAGTAATGACTAAATCCACCGAACTTGAAGGAATGTCCTTTAGTAGCTCGCTACAATTCCCATCAAAGAGAACAACGTCGGCGCTGGTGTTGTATATGTCTGAAATTGATATCTGACGTTTTGTAAAGTCAAATGCCTCTTTTATTTCACTCATCCTGTCCCTCCTTTCCTGCAACTTGAAATTCATTCCACAAGCGATTTCTGACTGTAAGTTGTAAATCCTATATTTTGTAAACACAATCTGAAATTCTTACCAATTTGTATAAGAACCATCATCACGTTGATAGCCGTGAGGTGGTCCGTACTCTTGTGTGGACACATTCGTGAGTGCATCTTCATTGAATTCAATACCGAGACCTGGGGATTCGGGGGGCAAGAGGTAGCCTGATTCAAACGGCACCTGAACGGGAAAAACATCGGTCAGCGAAGACATCGGTGCACGTGGAAGTTCCTGCACACCCACAAGCGATGATGCTAAGCAGAGATGTAGACACGCTGCAGTGGAAACAGGACCGAGCGGGTTGTGCGGTGCTAAATGGATGTAGTGTGTTTCGCACCAACCAGCAATTTTCCGTGCTTCTGTCAATCCACCAGCAATACATAGATCAACACGGCAATAATCTATTAGGTCTTCTTCAATGACTTCACGGAAAGTCCACTTACTATCAAATTGTTCACCGACAGCTATGGGGACGGAGGTCTGTTGGCGTAATCGTCTGAGACTCGCTGGGTTTTCGCTTCGCAATGGGTCTTCAATGAAGAACGGGTTGTAAGGTTCAACCTTGTTACAAAATTCGAGACTATCCGCAGGGTCAAGACGGGTATGTACATCAACGAGTATATTAATGTCATCACCTAATGCTTCGCGGACTGCTTGTACCTCTTCCAATCCGAACTGCACAGCACGTCTCGGTTCAAACGTGCCTGTCCCTGTCCTATCAGCCAAACCCCATCGGACAAATTTCCATCCCGCTTCGTGTGTTTGCCGACAACTCTCAACAAGTGCGTCAAGAGTTCCACCACCATTATGCGGATAACAGACAACCTTATCTCTTGTGCGTCCACCTAACAATTCATAGACAGGAACATTTAGTGCTTTTCCTTTGATGTCCCACAACGCAATATCTACCGCACTCACTGCAGCGGATTGAACGACACCACCTGGGAAAAATCCACCCCGAAACATGACCTGCCACAAATGCTCAATCTGAAACGGATTAGCACCGATGAGAAAAGGTTCAAACGAGCGTACAACTTCTGCCAAAGCGAGAGAGCGACGTCTTATGCCTCCTTCACCGACACCGAATATACCCGAATCGGTCTCTACTTTGACGAAGAAATGTCCCGATGCTGAAACAAACGATTTAACATTGGTAATTTTCATAAATACCTCATTATGTAGGACGCAGACGATACAACCAACGTAATCTAATGGGTGATTACCCCGCATCTAAAGTCGGCGTATTGTCCTGACAATAAACTGGACGGAAGAGCGTCTTCCGTTTGAATGGCATCTCTTCAACGTGCTTGGGATGCGGTTCCCACCTGTGCCACTTGTTGCCAACGGTATTGTAGCAGTTGAAAATAGCGACACGGTCATGTATCTCATCTGTCCATTTTGCACCGGTATGTGTAATTGCTTCAGTGAAAATCAGGACAGAACCAGCGGGACAACTATAATCCTCCCATAATGGTGAGTTTCGGTCTGCTGTTGATTTTGGGGCAGGGAATGCACCTTTGTGGCTTCCTGTCAGAAACATCGTTCCACCGCCGCGTTCTTTAACAGGATTGAGTTCCCACACAACTCGTGTCAAACCACTGTGTGCTTTGTCGTGGTGTAAGTGATAAGTATGTGAGTTGCCCGGGAAGTTGAGCATTCCACGGCCGCCGTGAGGACGGAAGTTATCGTGTCCGTTTCCGCGAATTGTAAGGAACGTCCCTTCTAATCGGAAGCCGTAACAGTTCTCGTTGGCATATCCGGATGTCAAAAATTCATTCATAAAACCGAACACAACCGGATGGTCGGCCAATGACTCCAAGGGACCGCCGATTGATGAGCGATGATGTTCTGGAATTGATTCAGGGTCCTGTCTAAGTTGATAACAGAACTCGCGCATCTCTTCGACTTCCGTTTCACTCAACACACCGGGAAACAGAAGCCATCCGCGTGTATCAAAGAGAAAACGCTGCTCCTCTGTCAGTGGGATTGGCGGTAAATTGCCAGCATTCGTTGTAGGATTTGGCATAAGATTCTCCGACTATAACATTACATTTTATAAGGTGTATTTTGATTTTATTTTCTACATTGGAGGGCATCTATAATATATTCATAAATTAACGATACAACATCAATCGGCGCGTTTACATGAAGATTAATTTATTAATTCGGTAATTTTGATCTTTTTTCTCTCTGAATCGCGGAAAACGCGGAGAACACAGAAAACACGGAAAATGCTATTGTGTTTCCATATTTACCTTCACAAATAAACAGGTTGGATTATCAAAACATTCTTCTTTCCGCGTTCTCCGCGTCTTCTGCGTCTTCCGTGATTCAGACAACCAGATAATGAACCTCACACAAGAAAACATAAAACAAGATGTCAAGGGTTAGGAAATTACCGATTTATTTTTTTTAACTTCATCAAAACGCGCCTACCGGCAGATTTCAATTTATTCCATCCCTTTTGTTTTATTGTCCGTATAACCGTTCAGTTTCTTGTGATAACCAGGGCCCATAATCGCGCGGCATCTCTTCAGGCGCGCCGAGTCCATTTTCATTGCGCCATCGGAGTAAGGGATGCTCCCGATTTTTCTGAGGCAGTTCCACCCGTGTTCCGTAAATAGCAGACTCAAAAACACCCATTAAAATCTCTATCACATGACGACCTTCTTCACCGCTGCATTCATGATCACGATTTTCGTTAAGTGCATTCACATATTCGTCAACGAGACAGTAATCATCAGCATTTGCACCTTTGCTATTATCAAAATGCTCAGGGAAGATAGGTGTAAGTTTCTTCCATCGGTCATGTGTGCCGTCAGGTAAAAAGTGTGGCGTAGGTAACCACCACGAACCTTTCAATTCAGACCAAAGCAATCTGCCTTCACTACCATAAAGTTCTAAAACATACGCGTCGCTATCCACTTTTGGAAATCGCTGTTGAATCAGGGTTCCTGTAACATTCTGGTCGAACTGAAGCGTTGAAGTTGTATACTCGCCTACGACTGTTCCCATGCCTGCTGGTGATGGAAGGACATCCTCTGGTATAAGCTCACGTCCACCTGCGGTTGCCTGTGTCACAATACTGCGGCAGTGTCCACCAAAACGGAGCATATTATTGACGACATGTGTGCCGATGTTCATCAACCCATAGCCTGCATAATACCCTTTTCCACATGCATAGATGTACCGTAGATCGCCGATTTTACCTTCATCAAGCGCTTTTGCGACTGCCTGCATCGTGGGACTGACTCGTCTTTGATGATGCACAACGACGCGAACGTTTTTCTCTTTTGCTTTTGCCATTATCGCATCGGCTTGGACTAAATCTACACAAAGCGGTTTTTCTACTTCAATGTTTACGCCATGTTCAAGCACGCGCATACAGAGCGAATAGTGCATGTTTGTTGCTGTCGGTATTGCAACAATATCAGGCGTTGTCTGCTGTATCATTTCATCTAAATCAGTGAAATGTGTTGAGACGTTTACGATCTTGCCGAGTGCATCTAATCGCTCTTGAACAAGGTCGCAAAGTGCCACGATCTCTGTGCTCGGGTGTGCATGATACGCCTTCGCTGCAGAAGTGCCACGACTTCGGCACCCCAATATGGCAACGCGGTAGGTTTTCATAGGTGTTTTCGCCAAATTCCGCTTGTACAACGAAATTGCCTTTCCTTAACATTCTTCGCAAATGCTAATTTGCGAACGCTATTTTGTTTAATGTTAACCTATTTCAGACACACTGTCAAGTTTTTAATCTGATGATTTGATTGATATGTCTCCTTTGGCTCATGTTATGAGTGAGTGCGTTGGACGAGTTTTGATATAAACTCAGTAGTAATAGATTTGAGATTAATAACAAATTCACAGATAGCGATATATCC
>LXNJ01000992.1_pt1 | contig 17782 bp, 14 predicted proteins | sample 809081 | NCBI WGS metagenome assembly LXNJ01 (sample SAMN04870510, study PRJNA318959) | sponge metagenome | biome: sponge; feature: marine sponge reef; material: water | host: Petrosia ficiformis | place: Greece: Milos, Mediterranean Sea | collected 2013-05-29 | depth 5-7 m
CGCCGCCGCCCACCGCGAGCAACGGACAATCGCGGGCGTCCGGCTTCATCCGGTCCACCGCCTCCGCGATGCGCGCGGAAACCACCTCCTTGAATCGGCGGACCCTGCCGGCAGGAAGACCCGCGACCCGCGACCGATCCCCGATCGTCGCCCAGCCGGCGGCGACGCCGAAGTCGGTCGCAGTCGCAGCCCTCCCCCCGAAGACAAGCCCCTCTTCCGCGAGCCGGAAACCGACGCTCTGCGGGCCGACCTCGTCTCCTCTCGCGGACACGACGCTCCCGCCCCCGAGGGCAATGGAGAGCAGGTCCGGCATCCGGAACAGGGTACGGACCCCACCCACCTCCACCTCGCGCGGCGCCTCCCGGGGGAAGCCGGCGCGGAGATAGCCCACGTCGGTCGTGGTCCCTCCGACATCCACGACCACGCCCGCAGGCGCACCGGAGAGAAACGCGGCCCCGGTCATGCTGTTCGTGGGACCGGAAGAAAGGCTCAACACCGGGAATTCGGATGCGGCCGCCGCACTCGCGATGGTGCCGTCATTCCGGGCGATGAAGAGCGGGGCGTCCGTTCCGATGGCGGCCGCGGCATCGGCGAACGCCTTCGTCACCCGGGCAGCGAGGGGCCGGAGGGCAGCATTCAGGAGTCCGGCGCTCTCCCGGCCGAGGAGTCCGATCCGCCCGAGCCGGCGGGACTGGGTGATCGAAGCGTCCGGATGGACGTCCTGAAGGATCTCGGCGGCGCGCGCCTCGGCGCTGCCGTCAAGGGGAGAAAACACCGCGCTGAGGGCGATCTGGTCGAACCCGGCCCTCCGGATCTCCGTTCCCGCCGCGGCGACCGCCCGCTCGTCGAGCGGCACGATGGGGCGTCCGTCGCACTCGTGGCCGCCCGCGACCATGAAGACCGGTCCCCGGACGATTCCGGCGAGCCCATCGGGCCAGTCGCAAAACGGCGGCAGTGACGCACTGGCCGGCAGTCCCACCCGGAGCGCGCCCACCCGCGCCAGCCCCGTCCCGGTGAGCACGGCGTTCGTGAAGTGCGTCGTTCCGATGACCACCCGGGAAACATTGGAGACCGCCTCCCCGCCACCGAGCACACCCTGGAGCGCCGCCATCACTCCCGAGGTCACGTCCTCCGTGGTCCGGGCCTTGACCTCGGAGACAACCTCGCCGCCGCGCATCAGCACCGCGTCCGTGTGGGTGCCGCCGACATCCACGCCGACGCGGCAAGGTGCTTCGAGGCCGTCAGCCCGGGATGCCTGGTTCATGGTCTTGGCTCCAGCCGCCGTTCACGATGACCCGTGCGGAAAGTGCGGGAAACGTCGTCGGCCGGCCCTCCGTGGCGCAGCCTAACCATCTCCGGCTGCCTTCGGAAGCCGGTCCCCGGGGCAGTCGGCCACGTTGTCGAGTTCCCTCCCCCGTCAGCACGGCAGGTCCGGCCGCGGTCTGCGGACTCCGGGAATGCCAACGGGGCCAACACCCATCGGCATCGGCCCCGTCGCTCTCGGGAATACCCCGTTTCGACCGACATTCGTTCCGGTTACGATGCGCCGCACGGACGGCGACGTTCGCGGAAGGAGACGCGTGGTGGACCAGAAATCCAACGGCGCAGGACAGTCTCAGGGCCCCGACGGGTCCGGCTCTTTCTCACCCTCACTAGCCCGCGAGGGCCGCGAAGGCCTCCAGATGGCGCCCGAGTTCATGCGGGAACTCGCCCGGCAGGCCGCGGACATCCTCGTCCAGCGCACGGAGGGACTGCGGGCCGACGATGCCTGGGACGGAGACTTCCGCCAGTCTCTGGAGGGGTCGCTGCTGGAGGATCCCCCGGAGCGCGGGCGGCCTGCGGGTGACGTCCTGAAGCGCGCCCAACACGAAGTGCTTCGGTTCGCAACCCGGCTCGACCACCCGCGCTGTTTCGCGTTCGTTCCCTCGTCGCCGACCTGGCCCGGCGTGCTCGCCGACTTTCTCGCCGCGGGATACAACATCAATGCGGTCAACTGGTTGGTGGCAAGCGGCCCGAGCCAACTCGAACTGGTTGTCGTGGAGTGGTTCCGGCGCTGGCTCGGGTTCCCGGAAGGGGCCGGCGGGATCTTCACCAGCGGCGGATCCTCCGCCACGCTGAACGCGTTCGTGGCGGCGCGCGAGGCCGCCGGGAATCCCGAGCGGCCCGTCGTCTACCTGAGCGACCAGACCCACGGTTCGGTCGCCCGCGCCGCGCGCATCATCGGTGTGCGCGCCGATCGCGTCCGCGCGCTCCCGAGCCGGGGGCTCCAGGGTCTGGACCTGGAGGCGCTTCGGGCGGCGGTGCGCAAGGACCGCGCCGCGGGACTGAACCCGATTGTGGTGTCGGCAAACGCGGGATCCGGAAGCACCGGAGCCGTGGATCCTCTGGACGAGCTGGCCGACTACTGCACCGCCGAAGGCCTTTGGCTCCACGCGGACGCCGCCTACGGGGGGTTCGCCACGCTCACCGAGCACGGGAAGCGCCTGCTGCGAGGCATCGAGCGGACGGACTCGGTCGGACTGGACCCGCACAAGTGGTTCTTCCAGGGCTACGAAACGGGTTGCCTGATCGTGAAGGACACCCGCGCCCTCGAAAACGCCTTCGCGGTCCGGCCGGATGTCTTGCAGGACACGATCTGGGGCGCCAACCACCCGAACCTGGTGGACCGCGCCCTGCAGACCAGCCGCAGCTTCCGCGCCCTGAAGGTCTGGATGTCGGTCCAGACCTTCGGGATGGTCGCCTTCCGGCGGGCCGTGCAGCAGGGGATCGATCTGGCCGCTCAGGCGGAGGACTTCGTCCAGGCGAGCCCGGACCTCGAGATCACCAGCCCCGCACAGCTCGGAATCCTGTGTTTCCGGGCCAATCCCGGCGAAGGACTCGGCGAACCGGCGCTGGAGCAAATCAACCGGAAGGTGCTCGCGCGCGTCTTCTGGGAAGAACCCGCGCTCGTGTCTTCGACCAACGTTGGAGGAGCCTTCACGCTGCGGCTGTGCATCCTGAATCACACGACGACCTGGGACGACGTCCGGGAAACGCTGGAGGCCATCGCGAGATTCGGCCGGGAGGCCCTCGACGGCCTGGAACCGGAACCAGCGAAGGAAACGAACGGTTCGGTCTCCAGCTAGCTCGGACGACCGCGACCCCGGTCGCGCGGCTCAGTGAGCCGGTGATTGCGCGGCCTCGGCGACCGGATCCCGGCTGCGTTCCGCGCCCTCACCCCGCGCCGCCCAGCGCATCGCGGCGATTGCCCCGCCGCCGAACACCGCGAAGGCGGCGATCTGGCTGTACATCGTCCCATCGAAACTGAGACCCACCAGCGTTCCGAGCGGTACCGCAATGAAGACCGCGAGCGACGACACCACCGACGACCCCACTCCGGCGAGGTGGCCGAGCGGCTCCATGGCAAGGGTGTTGAGATTGGCGAAGAGGAGTCCGACCGCGAAGAAGATGGAAAGCAGATAGACGGTGAACAACCAGAGCGGAGGGAGTCCCCCGAACGCGAAGGTGAGCAGCCACATGGGGATGGAGACCAGCACTGCGGAAACGGCCGCCACCATCGAGAGCCGGCGCATCCCGTGCTTCAGTACCAGCCGGCCATTCAGGACCGCAGCGCCGCCGACGGCAAGCGCCAGTCCTCCGAAATAGACCGGGAAAAGCGAGCCCGTCCGGTAGGCCTCCTGGAAGATCTGCTGGGCGGAACCCAGGTAGGCGATGAACGGCGCAAACACGCAGCCGCTGGCGATGGTGTACCCGAGCGCGGAACGAGTCCTGAGGACCTCCACGGCGCCCGCTCCGATGGCTCGCGGGGCAAGGGATCGACGACGGGCGGCCGGGAGGGTTTCTGGCTGACGCAGGCTGAACCAGGCGAAGGTGATCGCCGCGATGGCGAAAAACGTCGTGAAGATCGCGCGCCAGCTCGCCACCCAGAGGATCGCCTGTCCGAGGGCGGGAGCGATCGTGGGAATGAAGATGAACACCGCCATCACGAAGGACATGAGCCGGGCCATCTGGCGTCCCTCGTACTGGTCGCGCACCAGGGCCAAGGTCACGACGCGCGGTCCGGCCGCCCCGGCACCCTGCAGGACACGGCCCGCGATCATCGTCTCGAACGTGGGAGCCAGGATGCTCAGCAGGCACCCGGTCATGAACAGGACCAGGCCGGCATGGATGGCGGGCCGGCGTCCCACCCGGTCCGAGAGCGGGCCGAAGACCAACTGGCCCAGTCCAAGGCCGAGGAACAGGGCCGTAATGACAAACTGGACGTCGTTGCGGCGCGCCACGCCGAGGTCCTGGCCGATCGCGGGCAGCGCCGGCAGCATCGTGTCGATCGCGAGCGCCACGAGCGACATCAGGAGGGCGGCGAGAGGCACGAACTCGCGGACCGGGAGCACGGTCTTGGTGGCGGCGCCGCCTCCGACCCCGGGGTCGGACGAAGCGGTCCGGCCGGCGCCGCTCACGAAAACAGCGGCCTGAAGTCGAGATCGAAACCGAAGGCGCGGGGGCCCACGAGTTCGAGCGCCGTTTCGGTCTGGAGCGCCTTGGGGGAGTCGAGCGCGATTACCCGGACCCGCTGGCCGTAGGCGATCACCTCGGTGCCCAGCGCCTCGCCGGTCGAGGAGTCCACCACGGTGAGGATGTCCGGCGTCATGCCGACGGGCTGGCCGTCCCGGTAGGCCACGGCGAACTCGTTCTGGAAGTGGAGTTCCATGGTGGAGCCGCGGTCGCCGCCGAGGCCCGTGATGGTCGCCACGCCGCGCAGGAACCCCTTCGTCGTGCGCCGCTCGATGTCGGACACCTTCCCCGCGAAGAGCAGGAGGCCGCCCTCGGAAGTCAGAATCGCGGCCACCGGATCGTCGCCCCGTTCCCGTGCGCCGCGCACCCGGGCCCCGATCCGGAGGGCGCGGGTGACCGAGCCCAGGATCGCATGGTCCTTGATCTCCCGGCCGGTCCGCGGCGCCTTCGCGGTGGCGGCGATCGAGCCGACCTCGGTCACCGCGACGCGGCCAAGCCGTTCCTGCCACTGCCAACTCGCCGCGCGCTCGACGATCACCACGTTGTCGCGAACGTCGGCGAGGCAGAAGGGATAGTTGCGGAGGTTCGCGATCGCGAAAGTGGTCATCTGGGCTTCGGGGAACGCGCGGCCCATGCAGTCGGCGTCCAGGACGGGGAGGCCGGTGCGGGCAGCAACCAGGAAACTCTGGAGCGAGTTGGAACCGCCGATTTCAAGGGACATGACGGCGGCGAAGGGTTTTCCGAGCCGCTCGGCGAGCACCTGGACCGGGCGGGCGGCCACGTCCGGGTCGGGCAGCCGCTCCTCCCCGACCAGGGGTGCTCCCATCGTCGAAACGACCGCCACCAGATCATCATCCTCGAGCGATTCGGCGGGGATGACGACCGGCCGGAACCCGCGCGCGGTCTCGGCCCGCAGGTTCAGGAGCGAGTGGTAGGGGTTCCCACCGCCCCCTGCCCCGAGGATCCAGGCCCCGGCGGCGAAGTCCTCGATCTCGGTGGGAGTGAGTTCGCGGGCGCCCGGGGTCATGCGGCGGGCGATGCTAGCCGACCTTCGGGCGGCGCGAATGTTCGCGAGGCCGACTTCACCTCGACTTTTGCACATTGGCCGCCGCGGTGGGACAAAACCGACCGGAATTCCGTCTAAGGAAAGGTAGGGGGAGACATCGTGTTTCCCTCGCCACCCCTGCCGGAGGAACCCTCGATGCCCAGCAGCCCACCCGTCCGCACCGCCCCGGAGCCGTCCCGCACGGTGCCGCCGCCCGGCGCCCCTCCCCCCCGGGGACAAAGCAGATCCAGCCAAAGGCCGTGGAAGACAGCGGTCTGTTTCGAGCGCTGGTGGCGGCCGGGTGCGATCCGGAGGTCGCCTATACTGCGGATCAGCGGACGAAGCTCATGATTTCGGAGATCGGAGCGGCACAGATACAGCCCGCACTTCTGGAAATTCGGGAAGTCCAGCGGAAGCTCGCCGAACACGACCAGAAGCTGGACATCCTCGTCACCCAAGTGGCGTCGCTGAAGGTGCAAATGCAGATGCTGCTCGCCGCGTTCGGCATCCTGGTGACCGTCCTGATCGCCGTGTTCGGCTTCCTGTTCGCGAGCTGAACCCGGTTCGACCGCGGCCCGGATTGTGCGCACCGTTCACTTCCTGACCATCGGGCAGTCGCCGCGGCCGGACGTGGTCCCGGAGATCCTGGGGATGCTGGGGGACGCCGCCGCAGGGATCGAGGCGGCCGAAGCCGGGGCACTGGACGGGTTGTCGCGGGAGGAAGTTCAGGCGGGGGCGCCGCGTGAGGGCGAAATGCCGCTGGTGTCGCGGCTTGGGTCCGGCGAAGAAGTGGTGATTGGCGAAGACTTCGTCGAGGAACGGATGGCGACGCTGCTGCTCCGGATTCCGGAGGGCGACGTAGCCGCGATCCTCTGCACCGGCCCCTTCTCCGGAATTTCCGAGCGGCCGGGTCTCGTGAAAGCGGGCCCGATCTTCGACCGGACGCTGCGTGACGCGTGCCCGCCGGGCGCGACCGTCGGGATGTTGATCCCCGAGCCGCGGCAGGAGGCGGACGCGCGGCGCCGGGTGCCGGAAGGGAGTTCCTGCGTCATCGGGGTGGCGTCGCCCTATTCGGACGGCGGAGTGGAGGAACGGCTGGCGGCAGAGTTTCGAGACGTGGACATCGTGGGTCTGAACTGCCTGGGCTACAACGGCCCGCTGGAGGCAGCGGTCGCGCGGGCCACCGGGAGGCCGGTGGTGTTGGCACGGCGGGCGCTGGCCGAAGCGGTGGGCCGGGCCGCGGCCGGCTGACGCGCCGGAAGAACGGTCCTCGAGAGCGTTCGGGCACCTATCCCGAACTGATCGGTGCAGTTCCGCGGTTTTCGACCGCGGGTGCCGGCCGGAGGCCGGCCCACTTCTCCCGTATGGTTGCTCCAACCCCGTCAGACGCCCGCGCCCGCCAAACCGCCGAGCATCGGGATCAACCAGAAGCCCGTCGCCAACTCTCCGGCGACGACCGCCGCCACAAAGATTGCCACGGCTCGGCCTCCCCGCTGGTTACAGGACACCGCGAATGCGCTCCACATGAGCCGGATCATCCAGATCCAGGCAACGATGACGAGCAGTCCCGCGGCGACAGTCACCACGAGGCTCTCCGTGGGCGGCGTCACCATCCCGCCCTCGGCCACGGCGGCGACTACTGCCTCGTTGGCCGCGCGGACCGGCGCCGGCAGACTTGCGAGAGCCCCGAGGAGCAGCGGCGCCCGCGCCAGCGCCTGCGTGCCGGCGATGTCGAGGAAGCGGACGGTTCGCGGCGCGACGAGGCGCGAGACCAACAGGAGAAGCACTGAAATCACGGACCAGTTAACGAGACTCTGGAGTACGGGTATCCAGACGGACCCGGTGTCCCCTTGGCGGAAGGCGGTCAAACCGGGGAACTGATTGCCTCCGGCAGCCGCCACCAGGCCGGTCACGACCATGACGCTCAGCCCGATCACCAGCGCCCGCGCTCCGGCAATACGGACGAACGGACTGAACAGCCACCGGGCGATGCTCATCTCTCGCGGGACTCCCGCACTATTCGTCGTCTCTTGATTCATCTCTGGCTCCTCCTCCGCCGGCGGCGCGGCTCTTGGCGGCATCCTCGGCCGCTTCCTGCTCTTGGGTCTCGGTAATCCCCTCCAGGCGTGCGATCAGGTCGTCGAGCCGGTTTCGGACGGTCGGATACGAAACGCCGTAAAGGCTCGCCATCTCCTTCAGGCTGCCGCTCGAACGGATGAAGGCGAGGGCGAACTGCTGATCCTCGATGCCGAGCCGCGAGAGCGCGGGCAGCAGGTAGTCGCCATGCACCGTGGTTGAGCAGTCGGGGCATGTGAGTTGCGCAACCCGCAGTTCGGCGCTGCAACTCGGACAGGAAGTCGGTAGCGATCTTCTGTGAGACATGTTTCGATGTGATCCGATGCGAGATAATCTTAAATCACTAGTTAATAAACATCAAGCTCATAGCCATTTATGTGAACTTCGACACGAATTGTGTCACTCCTGGAGCGCTCTCCTCCGCTCGGCGCAAGGCAGTCTTCGCGGCCTGCGGCCGCGCGTGTCGGTCCAGAGGACGGCGCTCCGAGTTCTCGCGCCGCGGGTGCCGGCCCGAAGGCCCGGCGGTTCCTTCCGCTTCGGCTGTGCACAGTTTCGACCGCCTCTCGGCGGTCGATGCCGACCGGAGGCCGGCGCTCCGACCCCCACGGGTACCATCGGGAGACCCACCCGCTAGCCCACTGCTCGCGAGGGGAGGAGAGTCATGCGCCGAAGTCCGCTCGTAGTCCTGTCCACCGTCATCCTGCTTGCCGGGGTCGCCGTCGCCGAAGAGCACCCCCCAGTCGTGGAGGCTTTCCGTGCCCAGATCTCGCTGGACTCGGCGAGCGGTCCCCGGATCTCGCCCGACGGGAGCATGATCGCCTACACGGTGACCTCGGCGGACTGGGAGAACAACCGGTTCGACCGGGAGATATGGGTGGTCGGAGCCGGCGGCGAGCCCTTCCAGCTCACCCGCACCGAATCCGGGAACAGCAGCGGACACCGGTGGTCGCCGGACGGATCCCGCCTCGGGTTCATCGCGGACCGCGGCGACGACGCGCAGATCTACCTGATCCGCCCGCAGGGCGGCGAGGCGGAACCGCTTACCTCCCACGACGGGGGGATCAACTCCTTTCGTTTTTCACCTGACGGCTCCCAAATCGCGTTCGCGGCCACCGACCCGGCTCCCGACGGCTTCGAAGAGCGCGAGGAAAGCTACGGCGACTACGCCGTCGAAGACACCGACTTCCGCATGGCGCACCTCTGGGTGACCGAAATCCGGGACGGCGCAGAACCCCGCCGGCTCACCGAGGGCGACTTCCATGTCGGCACGTTCGACTGGTCGCCGGACGGCCAGGAGATCGCCTTCGACCACGCTCCGACGCCCCAGGTCAACTCCTTTCGACAAACGGATGTCTCCGTCGTCGAAGTGGCTACGGGGACAGTCCGGGCGCTGGTTACCGATCCCGGCCGCCAGCGGGGGCCACTGTGGTCCCCGGACGGAGACCGCATCCTCTTCTCGACCTCGGCGGACGCGAGTCCCTACTACGGGAACAGCGAGCTCGCGGTCATCCCCGCGGCGGGCGGCGCTTCCCGCATCCTGACCGCCGGTTTCGACGAGAACCCGTCGCCGCTGGCCTGGAACGGCGACGGCGTCTTCTTCATCGCCTCCCAGCGCACGGCCCGCCAACTGTTCGCGATGGATCCCGAAACCGGTGAGGTGACGCTGGCGCTCGACTCCCCGGAGATGATCCAGGCGGCGGATCTGTCGCGCGACGGCTCCGCGCTGGCGATCCAGGGCGAGGACCGCACCACCGTCGCCGAGATCTTCCGCTGGCAGCGCGGTGCGGACACTCCCGAGCGCGTCACCGACATGACGGCCCAGGTTGCTGACTGGGGCGATCTCGGCGCCCGCGAAGTCATCACCTGGAACAGCGAGGACGGCGCCGAAATCGAAGGCGTGGTCATGAAGCCGCCCGGTTACGACCCGAGCCGCACCTATCCGCTCATGGTGATCATCCACGGCGGCCCCACCGGCACCTCGCGGCCGCAACTGGTCGGTGGCTACGTCTACCCGGCTCTCGAATGGCTGAAGAAGGGCGCCGTGGTGATGATGCCCAACTACCGGGGTTCGGCGGGCTACGGCGAGGAGTTCCGCGCCCTCAACGTGCGGAACCTCGGCGTCGGCGACGCCTGGGACGTCCTCTCCGGGGTCGAGGCCCTCGTGGAACGGGGCGTCGCCGATCCGGACCGCGTCGCGGCGATGGGCTGGAGCCAGGGCGGCTACATCTCGGCCTTCCTGACGACCAGCAGCAACCGCTTCCGCGCGATCTCGGTGGGCGCCGGCATCTCCAACTGGATGACCTACTACGTGAACACGGACATCCACGGCTTCACCCGCGAATACCTGAAGGCCACCCCCTGGGAAGACCCGGAGATCTACGCCAAGACCTCCCCCATGACCTACATCAATGATGCCGTCACGCCGACCCTGATCCAGCACGGCGAGTTCGACGCCCGCGTCCCCACGCCCAACGCTTACGAGCTGTATCAGGGGCTGCAGGATGTGGGGGTCGAGACCCAGCTCATCATCTACAAGGGCTTCGGCCACGGGATCACCAAGCCACGCGAGCGACTCGCCGCGATGGTCCACAACTGGGAGTGGTTCGCCCGGCACATCTGGGGCGAGGAGGCGGAGCCGGCGAGCGAGTGAGGGCGCGGCGCGGCCGGTCGTTCGGCGGCGTGCGGTTTCGCGGCCCTCCCGGGCCGCGATGCCGGCCGGGGGCCGGCGCTCCGACGCGCTCTTGAGGGCCGACGCGCCCTTCGCTCCCGCATACTTCGGCGCGCATGGCGGAAGCGAAGCGGCATCCCAGCCTCTTCGAGCCGGGGACGCTGCTGTTCGGGGCCGGGCTGGCCCTGCTCGGCGCGATCATCGGGATGGAGCTCCTGACCCGGGTCGGGATCAGTCCGAACAGCTCGATCATCGCCGCGGTGCTCGCCATCGCGGTGGGTCGGGTCCCGCTCGCTCTCACCCGCCGCTTCCGAAGCACCGCACGGCAGAACCTGCTGCAGACCGTCATCTCCGCCGCGACCTTCGGGGGCGCGAACGCGGTGCTGCTGCCGGCCGGAATGGTGTGGCTCTTCGGCCGTCCCGACCTGGTACCCGTGATGATCCTGGGCGCGGTGCTCGGGGCGCTGCTCGACATCGCCCTGCTCTACCGGCTCTTCGGCAGCCGGGTGTTTCCGGCGGAGGGGCTCTGGCCCGCCGGGATCGCCACCGCCGAGTGTCTCCGGGCGGGAGACGAAGGCGGCCGAAGGGCGGGGCTGCTGGTCACCGGCGGGATCGCGGGCGCGCTCGGACGGCTCGCGGGAATTCCTACCGACATCGTGGGCGTCTGCTGGATCGGGAACCAGGTGGCCCTCCTGATGTTCGGGCTGGGGCTGCTCGCCCGCGGCTACGCCCCACAGGTCCTCGGGGTGGACCTCGCCGCTATCCACGCGCCCCACGGCATCATGATCGGCGCCGGGGCGGTGGCGCTGTGGCAGATGGGCCGGGCGATCCGCGAACGGAAGGAATCGAACGCCACCTCCCCGTCCGCCGGCCCCCGCCCCGGGCTCTCGACCTTCGCGAAGGGCTTCTCCGGCTTCGCGGCGGCGGCGGCGCTCGTCGCGGTTCTCGGTGGACTGCTGTCAGGGATGGGAGTCCCCGGCGTTGTCGCCTTCGCGCTGTTCGCGGCGGCCGCCGCGCTCGTATCGGAACTCCTCTGCGGCGTCGCGGCGATGCACTCCGGCTGGTTCCCCGCCTTCGCGACCTCCCTCATCTTCCTGCTCCTGGGAATGCTGCTCGGATTTCCGCCGCTCGCGCTGGTCCTGCTGACCGGCTTCGCCTCCGCCACCGGCCCCGCCTTCGCCGACATGGGCTACGACCTCAAGGCCGGCTGGATCCTCCGGGGCCACGGCGAGGACCCGGACTACGAGCGTCAGGGCCGGGCCGCGCAGCGCGGCGCGGAAGTGTTCGGGCTGCTCGTCGCTTCGGGACTCGTGCTGCTCACCTATGCCTCCTACTTCGAGGCCGACCTCTTCCCGCCCTACGACCGGGTGGCGGTGGCGACCATCGCGGCGGGCCAGAACCCGGGACTCGCGCGCGAGCTCGCGATCTGGGCGATACCGGGCGCCGCGCTTCAGTTCCTCGGCGGGTCCAAACGGCAGATGGGCGTGCTGTTCGCCACGGGTCTCCTGGTCGTGAACCCCATCGCCGGCTGGACCGCCCTCGCTGCGCTTCTCGTCCGGCGGATCGTGAGCCGGCGCACAGGGGATCGGTATGACTCATCCCGCTACATCCTTGCCGGCGGGTTGATCGCGGGGAGCGCGCTGATGAGTTTCTTTTCGGGGGTCGCCTCGGGAATGTTCAGCCGCCGGGTACCATGAACGGGATGTCCCGAGGCCGGCGCGTCGGCGTCTTTCCGGCCGCGCTCCTGATCCTCTCCGGTTGCGGGGGATCTCCCGAAGTCGAGGGCGAAGGCCCGATGATTGTTGCCGCCGACGTGGGGTTCGCTCCCCACGCGATGATGACCCCGGACGGCGGGGTGGAGGGCTTCAACGTGGACCTCGCCCGGGAGATCGCGTCCCGGCTGGGGCGTCCGGGCTTCGAGATCGTGGACTCCGAGTGGTCCTCCATCTTCTCGGGCCTCTACGCGGAAAAGTTCGAGTTCGTGATCGCCCCCACCACGATCACCGAGGGCCGGGCGGAGCGTGTCCTGCTGACCGAGGGATACCTGGACACCGATCCGGTGTTCCTGCGCCGCGCCGATGATCCCGAACTGACGGACCTCGCCCAGCTTCGGGGAGAAGCGATCGCGGTGAACAACGGTTCGGCCTACGACCTGTGGGCCACCGACAACCACGAGGAACTCGGCTTCGAAGTGCTCCGCTACGGAAAGAACGCCGACGCGGTGCAGGCGGTGCTCTCCGGCCGGGCGTTCGCCAACCTGGTCGGCGAATCCGTCGCGATGTGGGCGGTGCAGCAGAACGCCGGGGTGCGCGCCGACTTCCGCATCCGGGCCGAGACCGCCTTCGCCGTCGCGTTCCGGAACGACGACATGGAAACGCGCAACCGGGTCGAGACGATCCTGGAGTGCATGAAGGTGGACGGCACCATCGCCCGCATCCACGAGCAGTGGCTGGGCGTGGAGCCGGCGCCGGGCTCGGCCGCCGTGACCGCGTATCCGGGATTCGGGCCGCCCGGACTTCCGGGGTTCCAGGAGACGCCGGGACGGACACCCTGCGGGTGACAGCGCCTCCAGTTCTCGAAGTCCGGGGGGTCGGGAAGGCCTTCGGCGGGGTCCCTGCCCTGAAGGACATCCATCTCGCGGTGGGGAACTCGGAACTGGTGGCGCTCATCGGTCCCTCCGGCTCCGGGAAGAGCACGCTGCTGCGCTGCTGTAACCGGCTCGCCGAACCCGATACGGGAGAGGTGGTCTTCGAAGGGCAGCCCGTTCCGGCCGGAGGGGCCGAACTCGCCTCCGTGCGGCGGCGGATGGGCATGGTGTTCCAGGCGTTCAACCTCTACCCGCACCTCACCGCGCTCCAAAACGCCGCCCTCGCGCCCCGGCGGGCGGCCGGACTCCCTGAGCGCGAAGCGGAAACCGCCGCCCGGGAGGCGCTCGAGCGGGTGGGACTCGGAGATCGGACGACCGCGATGCCCGACGAACTCTCCGGGGGCCAGCAGCAGCGCGTCGCGATCGCGCGGGCGCTGGCGCTCAAGCCCCGCATCCTGCTGCTCGACGAACCGACGAGCGCCCTCGACCCCGAACTGGTGGGCAGCGTCCTGCGAGTCATCCGGTCGCTCAAGGAAGACGGGGTCGCGATGATGATCGCCACCCACGAGATCGCCTTCGCGCGGGAAGCGGCAGACCGGATCGCCTTCCTCGCGGACGGGGAGATCCTCGAGTGCGGCCCGCCGGGGGACGTCCTCGACCGGCCGAAGAGCGAGCGGCTCCAGAGTTTCCTGAGCCGGCTCTGAGCCAGCGTTCAGCCGATGCGGATCTTCTTCGACCCGGAGGTCCTCGCCGCCGCCTGGCCGGGCATCCGGTCCGGCATCGGCGTCACGCTCGGGCTCGCGCTCTCCTCGATCGCCGCCGGGGTGGCGCTTGGCCTGGTGCTGGCCACCGTCCGGGCCCTCATCCGGGGGGCGCCGCTTCGCCCGGTCGGCGGACTGATCGCCGCCTACGCCGACGTCTTCCGCGCCCTGCCCCCCCTCGTGCTGCTGGTCGTCCTCTACTTCGCCGCCCCCTTCGCCGGAATCGAGCTGAGCGGGTTCATGGCGGCCTTCGTGGCGCTCGGGCTGGTGCTGGGCGCCTCCGCCGAGGAGATCTTCTGGGCCGGGATCACCTCGGTGAACCAGGGACAGTGGGAGGCGGCGCTCTCCACCGGGCTCAGCCGCGGCGCCGCTTTCCGCCGGGTGGTGCTGCCGCAGGCGGTCCGCCTCACGATCCCCCCGCTGACCAACCGGGCCATCGCCACCGGCAAGAACACCGCGCTCGCTTCGGTGGTGGCCGTGCCGGAAGTACTGAACCAGGCGGCGAGCATCCAGGCGCAGACCGCGAGCCCGGCGCCGCTGCTGCTCGCCGCCGGGGTCTATGTCGCCCTCTTCCTGCCGCTCGTCCGCGCCGGGCGCTGGCTGGAGACGCGCTTTCCCAGCCGCTGACCGCCAATCCTTGAGCTGATGTCCGAGTTCTTCCAGACCTTCCTGAACCTCGAGGTGATGGCGGAGAGCGCCGGCCTCCTGGCGCGGGGGCTCCTCGTCACGATCGAAGCCTGCCTGATCGTGATTCCGGGGGGTCTCTTCTTCGGGGCGGGACTCGCGCTGGCGCAGACGCTCGCTCCGCGGGCGGTGACCGGTTTCCTCTCGTGGGGCGTGGACCTGGTGCGCGCCTTCCCTCCCCTGGTGCTGCTCGTTCTGGTCGTCCACGGGCTGCCGTTTCTGGGCATCGAGCCGCCGCCCCTGCTCGGCGTCGGGATCGCGCTCACGATCAACACCTCCACCTACTACGGCGAGATCCTCCGGGCCGGCATTCTCAGCATCGAGCCGACGCAGTGGGAGGCGGCGCGCTCCACCGGCCTCGGCACGGCCGCCACGCTCCGCCACGTCATCCTTCCCCAGGGTGTGCGAAACGTGCTCCCGGACCTTGCCGGCAACACCCTGGAGGCCGTCAAGCTGACCTCGCTGGCAAGCGTGGTGGCGCTACCGGACCTGCTGCGGATGGCGCGGGTTGCCCAAGGCGTCCATTTCAACCCGTCGCCGCTGATCCTGGCCGCGCTGCTCTACCTCGCGCTCCTCTGGCCCCTGGTACGGCTCATCCGCCGGCTGGGCGGCCGCGCGGTCCTGCCAGCCTGAGAGGACGGGCGCCCGGGCCCGGCGAGCAGCCTGATCGCGCCGCGCGCTGTGGGGCGGCTCACTCCGTACCGGAGAACCGGACGCGGTGTCCCGTCGGCGCCACCTCGACCCGGAGCGAGAGTCCGTCCAACAGGACCGTTCCGCCGACTTCCACGGCGCCCGGCCGGTCCCCGTCCTCGTCGCGGGAGCACTCGTCGAGAGTCCCGTTCCGGTTCGTATCGATGCAAACGAAGTCCCCGAGCGAGGCGACGACCACCGGCCCGGAGTTCCCGGCGGACCGGGGCGGCCCGCCGGTATTGAAGAGACCGTCCACGTTCGCATCGACCGCGCCCACCAGGACGGGTTCGCCGTCCGGCGGTTGGACTTCGCCCACCCAGGTGCTTCCGCTCATCACGCCCAGTCCCTCGGAAAGATCGCGCCCGGTCCACAGCCGGATCGCGTAGGGGAGCCTTTCGCCCGAGGCGTAGGAGACCTGCAGCACCGCGTGGACGCCCGGTTCGCGCCACGGGTCCCCCCGGTTGCGCCCCAGCAGCAGGGGAGGTCCGTCATCGGTCAGGTCGCGGTTCTGGTTGCGATCCACGTGGATGCGATCCACGAAGTGCTCGAAGTAGGCGAGCGGGCCGGGCGGATCCTCGCAGAGCTCGGGAAACAGGACCGTCTCGCACGCATCGGACCGTTGGAACCGGTCGACCATGACGTGGAACTCGCGCGGTCCATCCCCCAGTTCGAGGACGTGGTAGGACTGCTCGTCCCCCTCCGGCGCGGGATAGACGACGGACCGTCTTCGTCCGGGGAACGCCCGGGCCACGGGAAACTCCGCGTTCGCGAAGGGCAAGACGCCCTCCACGTTTGCTCGGAACGCCAGGTGATCGTTCCCCGCCGCCGGGTCCAGAACCGGATCCAGCCGATCCGGCATCCCGTCGCCATCGTCATCGTCGTCGAGGTTGTCCCCGATGCCGTCCCCGTCCGTGTCCCGCCACTCTCCCGGGTCCAGCGGGAACGGGTCGACGGCGTTCTCCACCCCGTCGCCGTCGGCGTCCCGATCCTCGAAGTTCCCGATCCCGTCGCGATCGGTGTCGAGGTATTCCCGCCGATCCATGGGGAGCGCGTCGAGGAAATCCAGTGCGCCGTCGTCATCGTCGTCCGGATCCCGGGGGTTGGGGATTCCGTCGCCGTCCGGATCCTCGGCGTCCGGGGGGGCGCCACCCGCATCGAGCCCGCCGAGCGCGAGCCATTGCCAGATCTCCGCCCAGGGAGTGGCTCCCAGCGCACAGTGCCCACCGGGCGCGGCGAGGTCCCAGCGGGTGTCGAGCCCCAGGATCTCGTCGTAGTACTGCGCCATGGCGACGGACTCGCCATGCAGGAAGTCCCCGGTAGTGGCCTGGACGAAGACACGGAAGCGCGCCCCCACGAAGTCCGCCGAAGCGGGGTTCCAGGGAATGGAGGGATGCCACTCGGGCGCGGCGCGGGGCGGGCGCCGGCCGGAGTCCGGATCCCACAGACAGCCGCACCAGGCGTGAAAGCCGCCCCCGTAGATCCCCGCGTACCGCTCGAAGAAACGGGCGAGGAAACAGGTTCCCTGGGACGCGCCGAAGAACACGATCCGGTCCGGGTCGACCGCGGCCGAGCCGCCGAACCCGCTCTGCAGGAGCTCATGGAAGAGCCGCAGGTCCCGGTGCTCCCAGGCGCGCCGGCCGCTTCCTTCGAAGTCCTGGTCGAACAGCTCGGCGGGATGCCCGCGCGGGGTGGCCTGCGGCGCCGCCACCAGGGCAGCGATGAGGCCCAGTTCGTGCGCCGTGGCGACGGGTTCGGAACCGGCGGGAATGAAGCCCACCAGCCTCTCGGTCGTCCCGGTCGCGAGTCCGTGCAGAAAGATCAGAATGCCGCGCGGCTGCTTCAGATCCCAGCGTTCGTCGAAGTGCAGCCGGTAGCGGACGGAACGGCCTTCCGAGTTGGTGAACGTGCCGTCGAGCGGTGAATCGGCGGGCGGGTCCGGCTCGGGAGGCGGCGGGGGCGGTGGAGGTGGCTCCGGCGCCGGTGGGCTGGGAACGGTGGGGGCGGGCGCCGGGGCGCTTTCCTCCGCGCAGCCCGCAGCGAACCAGGCGGCCGCAGCCGACAACAGCAGAACCCGCGCCGCCCGTCCGAAGCTGGACGGGGCCTCTCTCGGGTGGGGCATCAGGTCGGCCCGGTCGGGCGCCGGGAGTCTGTCACCGGCGCCGCGCAAACTGGATGACGGCAAGCCGGAAAGTCAGTCCGGCGGCAACGGAGCGGTGCGCTCGGTGATCAGCCCGTAGTGCTCGGTCCGCCGGTGGCGCGCGAAATCGAAGACGTGGCACTTCAGGTCGGTCCCCACGTCGAGATCGCAGTCGGCGACGATCAGTTCGTCGCCCTCACCCGCCGATTCGGCGACGATCTCCCCGTTCGGCGAGACGATCGCCGATCCGGCGATGAGACGGCTGCCGTCCTCGACGCCGCACTTCGCCGCGGCCACCACCCAGGTGGCGTTCTGGTAGGCCCCCGCCTGCAGCGAGAGCCGGTGGTGGAACATCCGCAGGTGGGCCGGCTCGCGGTGGTGGATGTTCACCTCGGGGGTGTTGTAGCCGAGCAGGATCATCTCGACGCCCTGGAGGCCGAGAACGCGATACGTCTCCGGCCAGCGCCGGTCGTTGCAGATGCACATCCCGAAGACGCCGTCGAAGGCGCGCCAAACCGGGAAGCCGAGGTCGCCGACCTCGAAGTAGCGCTTCTCGAGGTGCTGGAACGGCGCTTCGGGGAGATGGTGCGCGTGTCCGGGGAGATGTACCTTCCGGTACTTC
>LXNJ01000993.1_pt1 | contig 17765 bp, 13 predicted proteins | sample 809081 | NCBI WGS metagenome assembly LXNJ01 (sample SAMN04870510, study PRJNA318959) | sponge metagenome | biome: sponge; feature: marine sponge reef; material: water | host: Petrosia ficiformis | place: Greece: Milos, Mediterranean Sea | collected 2013-05-29 | depth 5-7 m
TCCATCTCGGGGCAGACCGCAACGATCTCGAAGGAGCGGGACAACGTATCGGTGACGGTCCGGTGGTGCTTGTGGCCGCCGTCGTGACGGACGAGGTGGCCCAGCAGGCAACTGCTGACGCCGATGCGTGGCTTGATCGACATGGTGGGCACGGAAGAGGCCGTACGGATGGAGTCGCCGTGGCTTTCCTCGGCCGGAGCCGCTTCCGGGATGGATTATAGCGCAGTGTGCCCTATAAACTAGTGCGGTACCGGAACCGGATCGCGAACATGCCCAGGACTACCCGAAGAGGCCTCCAGCGACAGCCCTCCGCCGCCGTCATCGGCAGCGGCTTCGGCGGGTTGGCCGCGGCCATCCGCCTCCAGGCCGCGGGTTTCCGCACGGTGGTCTTCGAAAAACGGGACCTGCCGGGAGGCAGGGCTTATGTCTACCGCCAGGACGGCTTCACCTTCGACGCCGGCCCCACCGTCATCACGGCGCCGGAGTGCCTGGAGGAACTGTTCGCGCTGGCCGGCCGGAACATGCGGGAGCATGTCACGCTGGTGCCGGTGCGTCCGTTCTACCGCCTTTTCTGGGACGACGGCACGCGGTTCGACTACGGCAACGACGACGAGCAGACGTTCGCGCAGATCCGCGCCCGGTCGCCGGGCGACGTGCAGGGCTACCGTGACTTCCTGCGCTACTGCGAAGCGGTGTTCCGGGAAGGCTACGAGAAGCTCGGACACGTACCGTTTCCGAACCTCTGGAGCATGGTCCGGGTGGCGCCGCAACTGGCGGCGCTGGCTTCCTACCGGTCGGTCTACGGCACCGTGTCCCGGTACATCCGGGACCCCCGGCTCCGTCAGGCCCTGAGCTTTCATTCGCTGCTGGTGGGCGGCAACCCCCTGACGGCCTCTTCCATCTACACGTTGATCCACTACCTCGAGCGCAAGTGGGGCGTGTGGTTCCCCATGGGCGGTACCGGCGCCCTGGTGCGCAGCCTGGTGCGGCTGTTCGAGGAGATGGGCGGCGAGTTGCGGTTGAAGTCCGAAGTGGCCTCCATCCCCACCGACCGGGGCGGCGTCCGCGGCGTCGCGGTGCGGGACGCCGAGCCCGAGGCCTTCGACGTGGTGGTGAGCAACGCCGACGTGGTGCACACCTACGGCCGGCTGCTGCGGCACCACCCGGCGGGAGCGCGCGCCGCGCGCCGGCTCAGGCGCATGAAGCACGGCATGTCCCTGTTCCTGGTCTACTTCGGCGCCCGCAGGCGCTACCCGGACATCGAGCACCACAACATCCTGTTCGGGCCGCGCTACCGGGAACTGCTGGCGGACATCTTCGAGCGCGGGGTGCTGCCCGCGGACTTCTCGCTCTATCTGCACGCGCCGAGCTACACCGATCCGTCGCTTGCGCCGCCGGGCTGCCACGCCTACTACGTCCTCGCCCCGGTGCCCCATCTCGGCAAGGCGGACATCGACTGGGCATCGGCGGCGCCGCGCTATGCCCGGCAGTTGTTGTCCTGCCTGGAGGAACGGCTGATGCCCGGCCTCGCCGGCGACCTGGTGACGCAACGCATCTTCACTCCGCTGGATTTCAGCCGGGAACTGAACGCCCACCTGGGCTCGGCCTTCTCCCTGGAGCCCCGGCTCACCCAGAGCGCCTGGTTCCGGGTGCACAACCGCGACCGGCGCATCCCGGGGCTGTACTTCGTGGGCGCCGGAACCCACCCGGGCGCCGGCGTGCCGGGGGTGGTCAACTCCGCCAAGGCCACGGCCGGGATCATACTGGACGATTGGCGTGGCCGCCTGGCCCCACCGGCACCATGACGTCCACCATGCCGGACGATGTGGCCGCCGCCATCGAGCATTGCGCGGCGGTGATCCGGGACGGCTCCAGAAGCTTCGCCCTGGCGGCGCGGCTCTTCGACCGCACCACCCTGAACGCCGCCGTGTCGCTCTACGGCTGGTGCCGGCACTGCGACGACCGGATCGACTCGGCCGGGGGCGAAGCGGCCGCGGCCGAACGCCTGGAGGAGCTTCGCCGCCGGACCCTGGATGCCCTCGCCGGCTGGCGGCAAAGCGCTCCCGCCTTCATCGCGTTCCAGCACGTCACGGCCGCGTACGGCGTGCCGCATCACTACCCGCTGGAGCTCATCGAGGGCATGGCCATGGATGCCCGCGGGCAGCGCTACGAGACCCTGGACGACCTGCTGCTCTACTGCTATCGGGTGGCCGGCACCGTGGGGCTGATGATGACCCACGTCATGGGAGTCAGCGACGAGAAGGCGCTGAGCCACGCCGCGGCCATGGGCACGGCCATGCAGCTTACCAACATCGCCCGGGACGTCATCGAGGACCACGAGCGGGGACGCATCTACCTGCCGCTTTCCTGGCTGGCCGAGGCGGGCGTTCCGCCCGAGGAGCTGGCCCTTGCCGCGCGGCGCCGCGAGCTCGCGAGCCTGGCCCGGCGTCTGCTTGCCGTGGCCCATGACTACTACCGTACGGGCGACGCCGGCCTCCGCTACCTGCCTCTGCGCTCGGCGTGCGCGGTGGCGGCGGCGCGGCGCATCTACGCGGGCATCGGCGGCCGGGTGCTGCGGCGGAAGGAACGGGCCTGGGACGGCCGGACCTACACCACCGGCCCGCGCAAGCTGGCGCTGGCCGCCCGTGGGTTGGGCCAGGTGGCCGCCACGCTGCCCCGTAGGGTCGCGCATCCGTGGTCCGCGGCGCCCATCCGCTCGGTGTGGCGCTTCTCGCCATGAAGTCTTTGCTGAGGACATGGATCCGCGGGCGGCTCCACGGTTATCGGGAGCTGGTCAATCAGGTGGACCCTTCCAAACCGCTCCGGGGCGGGCCGGCTCGGACGGTGGCGGTGGTGGGTGGCGGTCTCGCCGGCATCGCGGCGGCGTCGGTGCTGGGAGAGCGTGGTTTTCGCGTCCACCTGTTCGAACGGAACTCCTACCTCGGAGGCAAGGTGGGGAGCTGGACGGTGGAGTTCCCGGACGGTTTCCGTGCCCGGGTGGACCACGGCTTCCACGCCTTCTTCCGCCACTACTACAACCTGTCGCGGTTCCTGGAGGAGACCGGCGCCGGCCGTCATCTCGAGGCCATCGAGGACTACCTGATCCTCAGCCGGGACGGGTGCCGGTACGGCTTCGCCGGGGTGGAGACGACCCCGGTCCTCAACATCCTTTCCCTGATGCGCCGTGGATTCTTCAGCGTGAAGGAGGTGGTCTTCAACCCGCGGCTGGCCGGACTGCGCGCGTTGCTGCGGTTCGACCCGCGCCGCACGTTCGAGGAATGGGACGGCGTCAGCTACGACGAATTCGCCGCCCGGCTGGGGCTTCCGGGGGGATTGAAGCTGGTGTTCGGCGCCTTCGCCAGGGCCTTCTTCACTCCCGGAGACCGCATCAGCGCCGCGGAGCTCATCAAGAGCTTCCACTTCTTCTATCTCGCCCACGACCGCGGCCTGTTGTACGACTACTTCGACCGCGACTACCAGGAGGCGTTGATTGGGCCGGTGACGGCGCGGCTCTCGGCCGCGGGGGTCCGGGTGGAGACGGGCACGCCGGTGGAGAGTCTGGGGCGCGGGGACGGGCGATTCGCGGTCAACGGGCAGCCGTTCGATTACGTGGTGCTGGCCGCGGACACGGCGGGGACGCGTCGGCTGGCGGCGGGGTCGGCGTGGTTGCGGGAGAACGCGCCGGAGTTGCACCGGCGGCTGACCGGGCTGCAATCGTCGCCTGGGTACGCGGTCCTGCGCATCTGGCTCGACCGGCGCGCCGGGGAGGGCTGGCCCGTGTTCGTGGTCACCGAGAAACAACAGGTGCTGGACTCGGTGACCTTCTACCACCGGTTCGACGCCGGCGCCCGTGCGTGGGCCGGGAAGACCGGAGGAGGGGTCTACGAGCTCCATTGTTACGCGGTGCCGCCCGAGCTGGCGACCGAAGCCGAGGTCCGGGAGGCGTTTCTGCGGGAGCTGCATCACTACCTGCCGGCCCTCGGGGACGCCCGTGTGCTGTACGAGCACCTCCAGCTCCGCCGTGACTTCACCGCCTTCGACCGCAACCTCCACAACGAGCGCCCCTGGTACGATCCCGGCGTCCCCAACCTCTACCTGGCGGGGGACTGGGTGAAACTCCCGGTGCCGGCCATGCTGATGGAAGCGGCCTTCACCTCGGGCCTGCTGAGCGCCAACGCCGTGCTGGCGGCCAACGGGCTGCGGGAAGAACGGGTGTGGTCCGTGCCGCGCAAGGGCATACTGGCTTGAGACATGCGCTACACCTACCTCGCCATCGATCTGCTCATCCTGATCGTTCCCCTGCTTTACACGTTCCACTCGCGCATCCGGTACGACCGATGCATCCCCGCCGGTGCCCTGTCGGTGGCGGTGGTGAGTCCTTGTTATCTCGCGTGGGACGTGCTGGCGGCGGGCTGGGGAGAATGGAGCTTCAATCCCCGATATGTGACCGGCCTCGATGTGCTGGGCCTGCCGGTGGAGGAGGTCCTGTTCTTCGTGGTGGTACCCTACAGTTGCCTGTTCATCTACGAGGCGTTGGGCCGCTTGCGCTGGCGTCGGGTGCTGCCGTTGCGCCGGAGGTGGCTCACCGTCGCGGCCTTGCTCCTGGCGGTGCCGGCGCTGCTCTCGGGCAGCCGGGGCTATACCTGGAAGGCGCTGACGTCGTGTACCGGATTCCTCTTGTGCGGGTCCTTCGTCAAGCGGGATTTCATCACCGGCGCACGCTACTGGGTCTGGCTCGGAATCTGCTACATTCCCTTCCTGGTGTTCAATTCCGTCCTTACCCTGCTGCCGGTGGTGGAGTACGACGCCGGCGCCATCCTGGGTCCCCGGGTGGGGACGATCCCGATCGAAGACTTCCTCTACAACTATTCGTTGCTGTCGTTCTACGGGTTGTTTTACGCCCGGTTCAGGGATGGGTCCGGGCCGGACGAAACGCCCCCAACGCCGGAGGAGCGGTCCTTGACACGAGATGACGCCAACGAGGGTGTCGCGCGGCCCGGCGCGAGACCGGACATCGAAGGGCGCGAGCCCGTTCGCGAAGCCTCCATAAACCCCGACCACTGGTACGCGGTGGCCCGGGCCGACGAGGTGCGGCGCGAACCGCTGGGGGCGGTGATATGGGACCGGCCCGTGTGCGTCTTCCGCGACGCGGACGGCGCCGTGCGCGCGCTGGAAGACCGCTGTCCGCACCGCCTGGTGCGCCTGAGCCTCGGGCGGGTGACGGGCGACGGCATCGAGTGCCGCTACCATGGCTGGCGGTTCACGAACGACGGCCGGTGCCTGCACGTTGCGGGCCTGGACCCGGCGCGGATCCCCGAGGCCGCGCACGCGAAAGTCCTGCCTGTCCGCGAGCAGGACGGTTTCGTGTGGGTCTTCCCGGGCCGCCGGGAGTCGGCGGAGACCGTCCGGCCCATGCCGATGCCGGAGTGGGACGATCTCGACTTCATCGCCAGCGTCGCCCCCATGTCCTGTGAAGCCCACTTCTCGTTCGTCATCGAGAACCTCATGGACATGCACCACGACCGCCTGCACCAGCGGCACCAACCCTGGAGCGCCGGCGCCCTCCTGGAGGTGACCCGGGACGAGGGCCGGGTGGAGGCCCGCTATTCCGCCACCGCCTACTACCGGATCGACCGCATCTGGTCGGCGCTGCAGTTGGCGCTGCCGGCGTTGCGGCGGCCCCATCCGGCGTCGCTGGTGGTGTCCTACGAGTATCCTCACTGGAAGGCCCGGCTCGGCGACGACTTCACGCTCTACGGGGTCTTCTGCCCGGCGGGTCCCCGCCGGACACGGGTCCACCTGGTACAGTTCACCTCCCTGCACCGTCTGGATTCCTTCAGGAAGGCGCCCGTGTCCGTTCGGCGGGCGGTGAAGCGGTGCCTCCGCAACATCGCCCGGGGGCTGCTCAAGCGGCTCATCAGCCAGGATGTGCCCATGGTCGAGGAGGAGCAGCGGGCGTACGAGGCAGCGCCGGAGCGCCGGCCGCTGGAGTTGAATCGGACCCTCCACGCGGTGCAACGGCTGGTCCGGAACGAGGCGCGGCGAGCCGCCAACGGGGCCTCGCGGGCTTCGCAGCAGGGATGTTAAGCGGTAAGATGAAGGCGAGGGTCGGCGTCCGTGGAACCGGAGGTGTTCCGGTCCGGCGCCGGCCCTGAAGTCGGGCGGCCTGGAGGTGTCTTGTGAAAAGGAGAGGTCTCCTTGTCATTCTCGCTCTGGTGCTCGCGGTTCCGGCACACCTGCGTGGCCAGGAATTCAGCGCCGAGACCTTCAACTCGGTGGTCAAGGTCCGGGCCGAGGTTCCGGCAGGCGCGCGCACCGCGGCCACCCTGGGTCCGGTACGGGAAGGGAGCGGCGTCGTCATCGACTCCAACGGTCTCGTCCTGACCATCGGCTATCTGATCCTGGAGGCGTCGCGCGTACAGGTTACCGACTTCGCCGGGAAAACGGTGCCGGCCAGGATCCTGGGTTACGATCACGCCACGGGTTTCGGGCTGCTCCGGGCCCGCTCTTCGGCGGCGGCTGCCCGGCCGTTGCCGTTGGGGTTGTCCAAGGACCTGGCCCGGGGCGCGGAGGTGCTGATCCTGAGCTGGGCCGAGAAAGGGCCGTCGGGGCAGGGCGCCTACGTGGTATCGCGCCGGGAATTCGCCGGTTACTGGGAGTACCTCCTGGAGCGGGCGATTTTCACCGCGCCGCACAACGCCAACTTCGGCGGCGCCGCGTTGATCGACAAGGGAGGCAGCCTGCTGGGCATCGGCTCGCTTCAGGTGCCGCAGGCGATTCCCGGTCAACCCGTGCCGGGCAACATGTTCGTGCCCATCGACCTGCTCAAGCCGATCCTGTCGGACCTCACGCAGAAGGGGAGGTCCGGCGCCAGCCCCAGGCCGTGGCTGGGCGCGCAGATGGAAGAGGCGGGTGGACACGTCATCATCCGTCGTGTATCCAGGGGAGGGCCGGCAGCGGGGTCCGGACTCGAGGCGGGCGACCTTGTGGCGGGAGTCGGGGGAGTCGCCGTGAAGGGGCTCGCGGACGTGTACCGCAAGATCTGGGCCCTGGGCGCCCCCGGCGTCAGCGTGCCGCTCAACATTCTCAAAGGGGTTCGCGTCGAGGAGGTGCGGGTCGTGTCCGGCGACCGCTACGACTACTTGCGACTGGACCCAAGCCATTGAACCGCGGCGTCGGTCCGGGGCTCTCCCGATCGCCGATGACGCGGTTGCTCGAGGAGAGACCGTGACCTTGACCGAACGCCGCCGACAGTATCGCCAACTCCTCCAGGGTCCGGGTTGCAACCATCCGGCGTCGGTGTTCGATCCGGTATCGGCCCGGCTCGCCGAGGCAGCCGGCTTCGAGATCAACATGCTGGCGGGCTCCACTGCCTCGGCCACGGTGCTGGGCGCCCCGGACATCATGGTGCTGACCCTGACGGAGCTGGCGGAGCAGGCGCGCCGCATCGTCCGGGCCGGCCGGCTGCCGCTGATGGTGGATGCGGACCACGGCTACGGCAACGCCCTGAGCGTCATGCGGACGGTGGCCGAGCTGGAAGGCGCGGGGGTGGCGGCCCTGACCATCGAGGACACGCGGCTTCCCAGGGGTTTCGGCGCACGGCGGGACGAGTTCATTTCGCTGGAGGAGTTCGCCGGCAAGATGCGCGCGGCCGTGGCGGCGCGGTCGGACCCGGAGCTGGTGATCCTGGGCCGGACCGGCGTGCTGCCGACCGAGGGCGAGGCGGCGCTGGCGGAGCGCGTGAAGGCGTGCGAGGAGGCGGGAGCCGACGGCGTCTTCTTCACCGGCGTCCGGTCCCGCGAGCAGGTGGCTGCCATCCACGCCATGACCGGCCTGCCCGTGGTGCTGGGCACCACGCCGCCGGAGCTCCATGACCGGGAGTTCCTGGCCGCCACCGGCGTCCGCATTGCCCTCCAGGGCCACATGCCGTTCCAGGTGTCGGTGCAGGCCCTCCAGGCGTCTTACGCGCACCTGCGCGGCGGGCGCCCGCCCGCCGGGCTCAAGGAGCAGGCCGCCTCCCCGGAGTTGATGAAGCTCGTGCTGGGCCAGGATCGATACGACGCGTGGACCGACGAGTTCCTGTAGTCCCGCATCCGTCATCTCGCGATAGCCTCGGTCATCCGGGTGATACCCTCGGTCACCCCGATGATGCCCACCCCGGACCCCGGGTCAAGCTTGATCCGGGGTCCGGGAGCGGCGGGGCGGGGACGAACGCGGGGACTCACGGATTCACGAAGGAGGTAGAGTAACATTCAAACCTCAACCGCCACCCGCGGGCAGCGTATCGGCCAGGTCGCCCTGGGCTTTCTGCACATGGGCTTCAATCGCGGCATTCGGGGCACCTACGCGGTGTTCTATGTCGCCCTGTTTCAGGCCTTCGGGTGGTCCCGCGGGGTCACCGCCACGGCGTTGTCCATCTCGGTCCTGGTGGAGGGGATATCCATGCCGGTGGCGGGCTCCCTGGTGGATCGCTGGGGGTCGCGCAAGACCCTGGTGCTGGGGGGCTTGCTGCTCGCCGTGGGACTGGGGTTCAGCGGCACGGTCTCGTCGTTGTGGCAGCTCTACCTCTGGGTCGGGGTGGTCACGGCGCTGGGCCTCGGACTCATGGGCATGGTGCCCCACGTGGCCATCATCGCCCGGCAGTTCACCCGGCGCCGGGGACTGGCCATGGGGCTGGCGTGGGCCGGCGGCGGCCTCGGCATCGCCGCGCTGCTGCCGGTGGCCCAGTTCCTGATAAACATCTGGGGTTGGCGGCTGGCCTACGTGGGCATGGGGGTTATGGCCTTCCTGTTCGTCGTGTTGCCCTCGGGCGTTCTGATGCCCCGGGACAGGCCCGCGCCGAAGAAAACCGCCGAACAATCCGCGGCGGAGGCCGGCGAGTGGACCGTCTGGGAGGCGCTCACCAGCACCATGTTCTGGTTGCTCTTCGTCTCGCGGGTGGTCGCCAGCATGGGCAACCAGGTCATCACCAACCATCAGGTGGCCCACGCCATCGACATCGGCTACAGCCCGATCTTCGCGGCCGCCGTCCTGGGCCTGATGGGCGTGTTCAGCATCTTCGGCCGGGTCCTCTTCGGCTACCTGACCGACGTGCTGAGCCACCAGTGGGTGTACACGCTGGTCCAGGCGGTTTCGTCGGCGGGGATACTGGCCCTGGTGGCGGCGGACAGCACCGAATACCCCGTGTTGCTCTACCTGTATGCGGCCTGCTACGGACTCGGCCAGGGATCCAGGGCGCTGGTGCTGTCGGCCATCTCCGCCGATGTCTTCCTCGGCCGCAACTTCGGGGCCATCTACGGCTACTTCACCATGAGCATCGGATTCGGGGGCGCGGTGGGGATATGGCTCGGGGGCTACCTGCACGACGTCTACGGCAACTACACGGTGCCGTTCATGATCGCTTTCGGAAACTTCATGGTCTCCATCCTGATGGTGTGGGGGATTCGTTTCCTGAAGGGTACGCGGGAACAGGTGTTCCAATGAGCCGCCGCGTGGCTGCCCGGACGCCTTGACCCATGCGGTGATCGCGGATGTTCCACCGGTTCGAATTCGAGGCGGCCTTCTATCCCGCCCTGGAGCGGGTGCCGTTCCACGTGAGGATGAAGCTCGACCTGGCGGGCGTCCGCGTGTCGCTGAACACCTGGCGCGCGTTCAGCATGGAAGAGCGCCGGGCGCTATGCCACCTCCCGGCGGATACGGACGAGGAGAAAGAGGTGTTCGCCGCGTTCCTCTCGGCCCTGGCGCTGGCCCGGGCGGGAATCGAGGCCGAGCGTTGTCCGGCGCTGGACGCCGACGAGTGGGCTGTGCCCGAGACCGTAGCGGTGCGGAGCGAAGCGGAGGGAGCGCGCGTGACCCCCGCCGAGTGGAGCCGCTGGGCGGGTCACGAACGTTATGCCCTCCACAAGACCGCCCTGTCCAAGGACCCCCGACTGTTCCAGCAGGCGCTCAAGGAAATGCGGCAGAGGCTCAGCTCCTGACCAGTCTACACAGGCCGTCCCCGGTCCCCATCTCCGCTTGTGCTCGTGCAACCATCGTGAAATCATTCAGTTGAGTTCCGCGGGGGTCTGGTCTCCCACGGGGCTCCGAGGCAAACCGGCGAATGAGCGGTGAAACGGACAAGGTTGGCTCGGCCATCGTTCTGGCCGGCGGCAAGAGCAGCCGCATGGGGCGGCCCAAGGCCATGCTCCCCTTCGGCGGAGAGCCCCTGATCGTGCAGGTGGTCCGGCGGCTGGGCCTGCTGTTTCCGGACATCGTGGTGGTGGCGGCGCCGGAGCAGGAACTGCCCGAGCTGCGGGCCACGCTGGTGCGCGACGAGGTGGCGTACCAGGGCCCGGTGGGCGGCATCTGCTACGGACTCGGGGCATGCGGCAGCGCCGCCGCGTTCGTGACCTCCTGCGACGTGCCGTTTCTCAGTCTTGTCATGGTCTCCCACCTGACCTCCCGGCTTCCGGATCATGACGTGGTGGTGCCTTACTGGGAAGGACGCCTGCAGCCGTTGCACGCCGTGTACCGTCGCTCGGTGCTGCCGTTGCTGGAGCGGCAGCTTCAACGCGGCGAGCTGCGGCCGGTGTCTCTCTACGACAGGGTCCGCACCTTGAAGGTCGAGGAGGACGAGATCCGCACCGTCGATCCGGACGGGTCGAGCTTTTTCAACATGAACTCCCCGGAAGACTACGCCGCCGCGCTGGCGCGTTGGCAGGATACGGACCCGGCGCCCGGGTGCTGCGAGGTGGAGCTGCTCGGCGTGGCCCGGCTGCGGGCCCGGACCGGCCGGGTTTCGGTGGAGTTGCCGGAGCCGGCGACGCTGGCGCAGGTGCTGTCGGTACTGGCCCGCAAGCTGCCGGCGCTGGTGGGTCCGGTCATCACGGCGGCGGGGGACGGCCTCACCGCCGGCCACGTGTGCAACCTCAACGGGCGCGACTTCGTGCGGGACACCAGCCGCCCGGTGGCGCCCGGGGACCGGCTGCTCATCATGTCCAGCGATGCCGGGGGATGAACGTGCACGGGTTTCACGACAGCCTGCTGCACGTGGATCTGGGCACCGGCCGTCACCGCCGGCAAGCCATCGGCGAGCATCGTCTGCGGGCCTTCCTCGGCGGCATCGGCCTCGGCACGAGCCTGCTCTACGACTTCGCGCCGCCGGGCGTGGAGCCGCTGGCGCCGGAGAACCCCCTGATCTTCGCCAGCGCGCCGCTGGCCGGAACCGGACTCACCACCACCGCCAAGTACGCGGTGGTGACGAAGTCCCCCCTCACCGGTTTCATCGCCGACTCGCTGTCGTCCAGCTTCTTCGCGCTGGAGCTCAAGGCGGTGGGCGTCGACGCGGTGGTGGTCACCGGCCGGGCTCCGGTCCCGTCCTGTCTGTACATCGACAACGGCGGCGTGGAGGTACGGGACGCGCGTCACCTCTGGGGGCGGAGCGCCGCCGACTCCGAGACCGCCATCCGCGCGGAGCTTCACAACGATGCCGTGAGGGTAGCCGCGGTGGGCGCCGCCGGCGAGAACCGGGTGCGTTTCGCCACCATCAGCAACGAGGGCCGGCACGCGGGACGGGGCGGCGTGGGCGCCGTCATGGGTTCCAAGAACCTCAAGGCCATCGCCTTGTCCGGCAACGTCCGGGTGCCGGTGGCGGACCCCGAGGGGGTGGCCGCCGCGGCCGCCGCCTTGCGGCAACGGAGCCTGGGGGAGCACACCGCCAAGTACCGGGAGATCGGCACCGTCGCCAACCTGGCGGCATTCGACCGGCTCGGCGCCTTGCCCACCCGCAACTTCCAGCAGCCCACCTTTGCCGGAGCCGACAGCCTCAGCGGCGAGAGCCTCACCGAGAACAGTTTCAGCCGCCGGCACGGCTGCGCTTCCTGCACCATCCGCTGCGAGCGCCTGTTCAAGTCGTTGTCCGGGAACGAGCAGCGCATGGAGTACGAGACCCTGTTCGCCCTGGGGCCGCTGTGCGGCCTCGAAGACCCGGAGGCGGTGCTGGAGGCGGCCCGGCTGTGCGACGCGTACGGGCTCGACAGCATCAGCACCGGCGGCACTCTGGCCTGGGCCATGGAGTGCGTGGAACGGGGCCTGCTGCCGGAGGCCGGCGACCTGCGCTTCGGCTCGGCGGCGGCCGTGCTGGCCGCCATTCCGGCCATCGCCGAGCGCCGGGGCGTCGGCGACCTCCTGGCCGAGGGCTCCCGGCGAGCGGCGTTGGCTTTGGGCCGCGGTTCCCTGGACTGGGCGATGCAGGTGAAGGGGCTGGAACTGCCCGGATACGAGCCCCGGAGCCTCAAGACCATGGCTCTGGGCCTGGCGGTGAGCCCCCGGGGCGCCTGCCACAACCGGTCCGGCGCCTACGAGGCCGATTTTTCCGGCGAGGTGGACCGTCTGAGCTCCGGGCCGGGCCGGGGCGCACTGGTGGCGGCCTCGGAAGACCATGCCGCCGCACAGGACTCCCTCATCGTGTGCAAGTTCCTGAGGCGGTGCTTCCACGACTTTTACGGCGAGGCCGCGGACCTGCTGGCGAAGGTCACGGGCTGGGACTACAGCGCGGACGAGCTGCGGCGCACCGCGGAACGGATCCATACCCTCAAGCGCTGGTTCAACCAGCGCGAGGGCTGGCGCCCGGAGGACGACGGGCTGCCGGCCCGGGTGCTCACGGAATCCCTGGCCACGGGCGTGGCTCAGGGGACGCGCCTCACCCGCGACGAGCTTCAGGGGATGATCCGGGACTACTACGGCGCCCGCCGGTGGGACGAGAACGGCCGCATCCCGGAGGCCAGGCTGAGAGAGCTGGATCTGCCGGGCGGCCGGGAGGGGGCCTGACAACATGACCGGCGAACAGCCGCCGCGGCGCAGGCACCCCGGCGCGGGCCGGCGCCGCGGCCGCGACCGTCCCAGGGGGCGCCAGGTCGACCCGGAAGCGCTGGAGCAGGTCCGTGTGCTGCTGGGTGACCGGCCGCGGCGCCGGGACCTCCTGATCGAGCACCTGCATCGCATCCAGGACCGGTACCGCATGCTGTCGGCGCCCCATCTGGCGGCGCTGGCGGACGAAATGCGCCTGCCCCTGGCGGAGGTTTACGAGGTGGCGACGTTCTACGCCCACTTCGATGTGGCCCGGGACGGCACGGCCCCGGCCGCGGACCTCACCGTGCGGGTGTGCGACGGCCTGGTGTGCGAGATGATGGGCGCCGGGAGACTGCTGGAGGGGCTGCCCGGCGCGCTGGGAGAGGACGTTCGAGTGGCGCCGGGGCCCTGCATGGGCGGCTGCGACCGCGCTCCGGTGGCGCGGGTGGAGCGCCGCACCGTGGTGAGGGCCACCGTGGACGAGGTGGCGGCGTCGGTCCGGCGGCGAGAGGTGGAGCCCGAGATGCCGCCGTACGGGGACTACCGGGAATACGTGGCGGACGGCGGCTACACGCTCCTGAAGGCGTGCCTCGGGGGCGCCCCGAGCCGGGAGGAGGTGGTGGAGAAGGTGACGGCGTCCGGGCTTCGGGGTCTGGGCGGCGCCGGCTTTCCCACCGGCCGCAAGTGGCAGATCGTGCGCGGCTATCCCGGCCCGCGGCTCATGACCGTGAACGCGGACGAGGGCGAGCCGGGCACCTTCAAGGACCGCTACTTCATGGAGGGCGATCCGCACCGGTTCCTGGAGGGGGTGCTGGTGGCGGCTTGGGCGGTGGAAGCGGAAGCCGTCTACATCTATCTGCGGGACGAGTACGCGGAGGCCCGGGAGATCCTGTCGCGGGAGTTGCCGAAGCTTCGGGACGCCGGGCTGGACGCGCATTCGGAGGTGCATCTCCGCCGCGGCGCCGGAGCGTACATCTGCGGCGAGGAGTCGGCCATGATCGAGAGCATCGAGGGCAAGCGCGGGCTGCCGCGGCACCGGCCGCCCTACGTCGCCGAGACGGGCCTGTTCGGCCGGCCCACCCTGGTGCAGAACGTCGAGACCCTCTACTGGATACGGGACATCGTCGAGAAGGGCCCGGAGTGGTTCACCGCCCAGGGCCGCAACGGCGGCGCCGGCCTCCATGCCTACTCGGTGTCGGGCCGGGTGGCGCGACCGGGAGTGAAGATCGCGCCCACCGGCATCACCGCGCGGGAGCTGATCGACGAGCATTGCGGCGGCATGCTGCCGGGCCACCGGCTCAAGGGCTACCTTCCCGGCGGCGCCTCGGGCGGCATGTTGCCGGCCTCCATGGCGGACCTTCCGCTCCAGTTCGGGTCTTTGGAGAAGCACGGCTGTTTCGTCGGCTCTCACGGCGTCGTGGTCCTGAGCGACCGGGACGACGTCAAGGCCATCGTCCGCAACCTGATGCGGTTCTTCAAGCACGAGAGCTGCGGCCAGTGCACGCCGTGCCGGGTGGGGACGGAAAAGGCCGTGACGCTGCTGGAGCGGCCCTCGTGGGACGAGCCGTTGTTGGAGGCGCTGGGCGACGCCATGACCGACGCCTCCATCTGCGGCCTCGGACAGGCGGCGCCCAACTCGGTGCGCTGCGCGTACCGCTACTTCCGGGAGGAGCTGTCGTGAGCGGGCCCGTGCGGTTCATCCTCGACGGCCGCGAGCTGGAGGCCGCCGCCGGCGAGACCATCTGGCAGGCGGCCGAGCGCAACGGCACGGTGCTGCCGCACCTGTGCTACGACCCGCAACCCGGCTACCGGCCGGACGGAAACTGCCGGGCCTGCATGGTGGAGGTGGAAGGGGAGCGCGCGCTGGCCGCTTCGTGCATCCGGTGTCCCGCCGACGGCATGAAGGTGAGCACCGGCAGCGAGCGGGCCCGGAAGGCGCGCGGGATGGTGCTGGAGCTGTTGATGGCGGACCAGCCCCCGCGCGAGGTCGCCCACGACGCACGGTCGCGTCTGTGGCAGTGGGCCGAACGGTTGGAGGTGACCGGCAGCCGGTTCCCGGCCCGCGAGGCCCCCGCGCCCGACGCCAGCCATCCGGCCATGCGGGTGGCGCTCGACGCCTGCATCCACTGCACCCTGTGCGTGCGCGCCTGCCGCGAGGTGCAGGTGAACGACGTCATCGGCATGGCCTACCGCGGCGCCGGCGCCAAGGTGGTGTTCGACTTCGACGACCCCATGGGCGAGAGCACCTGCGTGGCGTGCGGCGAGTGCGTGCAGGCCTGTCCCACCGGCGCCCTGACGCCCGCGTCGCTGGTGGACGCCGCCGGCGTGGACAAGCGCGAGGCCCTCGACGAGGTGCCCAGCGTCTGCCCCTATTGCGGCGTGGGCTGCCAGATCGACTACCTGGTGAAGGACAATGCCATCGCCGCGGTGCGGGGGCGCCAGGGACCGTCCAACCGCGGCCGGCTGTGCGTCAAGGGGCGTTTCGGCTTCGACTACGTCAGCCATCCGCACCGGCTCACCGTCCCGCTCATCCGCCGGGAGGACGCACCCAAGGATGCCTCGGCCGACATCGACCCGGCGAATCCCTACAGCCATTTCCGGGAAGCCACCTGGGAGGAGGCGTTGGATGCGGCCGCCGGCGGCCTCCGGAAGATACGGGACCGGGACGGCGGCGGCGCCCTGGCGGGTTACGGCTCCGCCAAGGGCTCCAACGAGGAGGCCTACCTGGTCCAGAAGCTTGTGCGCACGGGTTTCGGCACCAACAACGTGGATCACTGCACCCGGCTCTGCCACGCCTCCTCGGTGGCGGCGCTGATGGAGGGCATCGGCTCCGCCGCCGTGACCGCGCCTTTCACCGCCTGCGAGGACTCCGACGTCATCATCGTCATCGGCGCCAACCCGACGGAGAACCATCCGGTGGCGGCCACCTATTTCAAGCAGGCCGCCAAACGCGGGGCCGAGCTTATCGTCCTGGACCCCCGGGGCCAGGCCCTGCGGCGGCACGCCACCTGGATGGTCCGGTTCAAGCCCGGCGCCGACGTGGCGCTGCTCAACGCGCTGCTCAACGTCATCGTCGAGGAAGGGCTCTACGACCGCGACTACGTGGCCGCCCACACCGAAGGTTTCGAGGAGCTGAAGCGGCACGTGGCCGAGTTCACGCCGGAAGCCATGGCGGCGGTGTGCGGCGTCGACGCCGGCACCCTGCGCTCGGTGGCGCGGCTCTACGCCGGCGCCGGCGCGGCCATGATCTTCTGGGGCATGGGCATCTCGCAGCACATCCACGGCACCGACAACGCCCGCTGCCTCATCGCCCTGGCGCTGGTCACCGGCCAGGTAGGGAGGCCCGGCACCGGACTGCACCCGTTGCGCGGCCAGAACAACGTGCAGGGGGCCTCGGACGCCGGCCTCATTCCCATGTTCTATCCCGACTACCGGCCGGTGGAGGAAGCCGGCACGCGCCGGCGTTTCGAGGACGTCTGGGAGATGGCGCTGGATCCAGGGCGGGGGCTCACGGTGATGGAGATCATGGACGCGGTGCATGCCGGCCAGATCAAGGGCATCTACATCATGGGCGAGAACCCGGCCATGTCGGACCCCGACGTCCGGCACGCGCGGGAAGGCCTCGCCAGGCTCGAGCATCTGGTGGTGCAGGAGATCTTCCTGACCGAGACGGCCTTTCACGCGGACGTGGTGCTGCCCGCCTCGGCCTGGCCGGAAAAGACCGGCACGGTCACCAACAGCAACCGCCAGGTCCAGATGGGACGGCCCGCCTTGCGGCCGCCGGACGGCGTCCGGCAGGACTGGTGGATCATCCAGGAGCTGGCCCGGCGCATGGGCCTCGACTGGGACTACGCCGGGCCGGCCGACGTCTTCGCGGAGATGAAGCGAGTCATGCCATCCCTCGACCACATCACCTGGGACCGGGTGGAGCGGGAAAGCTCGGTGACCTATCCGTGCCCGGCCCCGGACCTGCCGGGTGCCGACGTCGTGTTCGGCGAAGGTTTCCCCACGGCAAGCGGACGGGGGAGGCTCGTGCCCGTGGACATCATCCCCCCCGACGAGGAGCCCGACGAGGCGTTCCCGATGATCCTCAGCACCGGCAGGCAACTGGAGCACTGGCATACAGGCGCCATCACCCGGCGCGCCGCCGTGCTGGACGAGTTGGAGCCCGAGGCGGTGGCCAATCTCTCCCCCGGGGAGTTGCGCCGGCTAGGCGTGTCCCCCGGAGAGATGGTGCGCGTATCGACTCGCCGGGGCGTCATCGAGATCAAGTCGCGGGCCGACAGCGCGGTCCCCGACGGATGCGTCTTCATTCCCTTCTGTTTCGCCGAGGCGGCGGTCAACCTTTTGACCAACCCGGCGCTGGATCCCTACGGCAAGATCCCGGAGTACAAGTTCTGCGCGGCGCGTGTGGAGCCGCTGTAGCGGATGCGGACGAGGATGTTCGATGGCCGCCGGCATGAGTTCCGACGACGGCACCGGACATGCCCGGGATCAGTATTCGAGCAGTACGGCGATGGCGAGGCTGACGGCGATGGACAGACCTATGACGAGCCAGACTTCCAAGACGACCTCCTTTAAATTAAATCTAACAAAAAAAGTTCTGTAAATCAAACTTACAGAACTGATTCTACGAAACCAGTTCCCCGATTCAGAGTGAATCCGAAGACGGCGCGCACCGGAAACAGTCGCTTCAACGCAGATGGGAAAGGACTCCCGGCGACCGGGAGCTCAGACGGCTGACAACTCGTGATGTCTTTTTAAATTTAACTGGTTAGAGGGCTTTTTTCAAGTAGAATGGATGGATCCGCCGGTCATTTTTTCGAATTGGCTAAGACGGTTAACGTTACCGTCGGCGGAGTTGCGCGGTGTTTCGTATCGGGTCCTCAGAAGCTCACTTTCGGCGTCTCTTTGGCCGCTTCCTCCACCCTGAAGTA